>Ga0182024_10008624_pt1 | contig 21387 bp, 13 predicted proteins | sample P32metaG_FD_120480 | JGI IMG/M metagenome (GOLD analysis project Ga0182024, IMG submission 120480) | Permafrost microbial communities from Stordalen Mire, Sweden - P3-2 metaG (Illumina Assembly) | ecosystem: Environmental > Terrestrial > Soil > Wetlands > Permafrost | place: Sweden: Stordalen...
ACTAGTTAGCACGACTGCGTGGCTACCGCGCAGTCGCGGAGAATGCTTTGAGTAGCGCTCTCCCGCAGCCTACGCACACGTCGGGCCTTCGCCTCAACGAGTTGTACCGACGGTTCGAATGTCTCTCCCTCCGCCATACTTTCTAAACGACAGCGAGTAACGGTTTCATAAAGTGGGGGCGTCTCCGGCGGAGCAGTGAGAACAGGGGTAGTCGCGTCATTTCCGTGATAAAATGTTTTCGTTGGAGGTCGCGGTTATGACGCCAGAGCACACTACCCTGGCCGTGGCCCTTATCTACTTCGGCACGGCTGCTGTGAAAGCTGTTTCAGAATTTTTCTCCTCTCGAAACCCTCAAGAAAAAACGCCCATTTTCTGATCTGGCCAGTACAAAAATCTGCCGTATCCTCTTCCAACCAAAGAACTTATAATGCCTCGGCATGCAAAATTACTCCCTCGATCAGGCTGAGCTTCGTCAACGCCTTGCTGAATCGCAGGCAAGAATCGAAACGGACGCGGCACAGCGAGAACAAAAGAGACGTGACGACCGGAAGGCAGGCAGGTTGTCCGAACGGGTATCTAAGGCTCTGCGAGCTTGCACGGTGCCCCAGCTTCTCAAAGCGAAAAAACTGTGCGACAAGTTCATCTGGGATCAACGACACGCCCCATCGGATGGGGATTGCGACGAGGACAACGGATTTATAGTCCAAGTTTTATTGTCGGTCCCCTGGCGTAATCAGCGTTTTCGCTATGAGATCACGCGCAGCAGCAAGAAAAAAGAGAAGGTATATCTGAACGGCCCGTACTGGTTCCGGTACTGGCGAGACGGGAAGATCGTGTTTCGGAAACAAATTAAGAAGAAGGACGACCCACGGCTGCTGCCGCGAAAGGTCAAAACCCGGTTGAAGGAGTATTTGGTATCTCACGATCCCGCAGAAGTTCTCGAACAAGCCAGAGTGAAGTATGCGCGAGGTGCACAAGACAGGCGATGACTATCTCCTGCGCTGATCCTGAATAAACTGATGGACGTCTTCTTCACGAAACTTCCACAAACCCTTTCCCTTTGGCGGGCCGAGTTTTATCGCGAACAGCCGTGGCTGTCGGCGACCCAAAGCGTGGTCTCGTACCCATCCTTTGCTGACTCCCAGCCATTCGGCCACGTCACTAACGTCGAGCAAACGCTTGGGTTTGTTGGGAAATAGAGAAGCTTCGACGAGTTCGAGGGATGGAGATCGGGCCGGCTCAGCTGGTCTTGGTAGAGTGGCCATGGGCGTACCCTTCCTATGCGGCACCTCAAGCTCGACCTCCGGCGGCCTTTCGAGTAACGCGTAGAGCGCCAATCACAGGCCAAAGAGTCGATAGCGGGGCTGGTCCGCGATTCCTATTTAAATCGGAAACAGATTCCAGTCAAACGCGCTTCGTTACGAGTGCTCAATTCCCGACATGGGGAGGCGGCAGTCGACGATAACCTTCTGGATGTAGATGATCTTAACCTCCGCCGCAATCCGGCAAACTAAGAGCACGGAGTGTCACCACCCAAAATGCGCTCGGCCAAAAGAATTCTCAAGTGGGAGACTTCCATCCTTGTATCGAATCGGCTGGGGCGCCTTACCGCAGCAATACTACTCATCGCAGGTCAGATTAGCCGCGTCGTGCCCTGCAGCAACAACCGAAAGCACCACGGTGAAAATTGAGGTAGTTACCACCCGGAATGCTCTCAGTCGACCATACCTGGTGACTGTCCGGCAGCAGTCATCCGGACCGTGCGTACATTCCGAATAGCGAGCCCTAATTCGTTTCAGTTACTCTGCCGGACAACAGCACGGTTAGCTTTCTTTCATATTCGTCTTGTTTGATGAGGCCATCATGCAAATCATCCTTAAGTTTCTGAATGTCGAGGTCGAGAAAACTACTGGTACCGGTGTAAAGCTTTCGCGTATCGGCGACTACGTAGAGAACTGTCTTGCGACCATACAAGACCTTACCCGTCGCGTCCTTCGCGACGACCTGTCCAACCACTTCGCCGCGTTGCCCCAATGCGATTGCGAACGGCACTTCTTCCACAACGTTTTCCGTTGATACCGGGACGGACTTGGACAAAGGCTTCTCAGACACTACTGAAACACCACCATCAGTCCCGACATAAACCTGTAATTTCGCGACATCCTTCGAACTAAGCTGCAGGCCTGCCTTTTGGATTGCCATGTTCAAAGTGGTCGACACTTTGTAGCCCTCAATCACTTCGGGTGCCTCGGCTGCGGTCGCATGAACATTCGTCTTAGAAACGATTCCCTCGACGTTTGATTTCCCAATTTGCGGCTTTCCAAACTTCACTTTGGATCCAGCGTGCGAAATAGGAACATCCACAGTCACTGGCGTTCGGAATTCGTCCAGCTCTTTCTTGGTTGAGCTTAGCGCAACACTGAAATACGAAGGAAGTTGATCGCTGAAGAGAAGCCTTTCCTGGACAGTCGCTGTGTCGTTTTTTTTCATGTTCTCCGCAGTCGCAGTCTCCGGCTTTTCGCCATCTGCCGCAGCCGATGATGTAATCATTAGGAATGGCAACTCTGTCTTAGAGCTTACCGACACGGTTACCGGAACAGACTGTAGTTGCTGACGTGTTGTGGAGGTGACCTCAAACGTAAGGTCCACAGGAGCTTTCTGTGCGACTGCGCCTGGTATGGTCAAGGCTATTGCGAAAAAGGCGGGCCGATACCAAGAGAAGGCCCTCGTTCTGTGGGAGTGTTCTAGGCAGCGGAACGCTTTCATAGTCGATCCTTCAGTGCTTAAGTGCGGTAGCAAATGAGCTGTAAGGGCCGGTTGACGGGGCGTCCGGGTTTCCACCAGTCACGACCCAGTGCAACCCCGAAGCACTCCTGATTTTGTTCCACTCGTCCTCCGTAGGAACGAAACTCGGTGTCGTCAATTCCCCTGAATCCAAAATGGATTTCCAGTTGTCATCAAAGACCAGCAATCGAAATTTGCTGTTGAGATGGGACTTCCCGCCGCCATTAGCTCGCCAGGTGAAAGACATTGGATTGCCATCAATCATCCCACCGTCGAGCGGTGTTAGCAAAGTTGGTGCCGCTAAATGATCAGCGAAAATTGCACCAACTGCTGCAATCTGGTCTTCGGTCCGTCCAGTTGTCAGGGCTTCCCAAGACTCTGATAATGTCGATGCCTGCTTAGCTGTTAGGGCTGCCAGCATCGCCCTGTCAGACATTTTGAAGGCCCCATGTGAAGTGGATATGCCACCGACTAAGTAAAAGAGGATTCGACTCACCGACAATTCGTTGTCCTCCCCTTTGCTCGCCAGACCATTCTGCGAAGCGAGATCCACGTCAAGAGTGCTGTCTTCGGTGTCCGTATAATGTGTGTCGCCCACGTACGGGATATTAAGGGCAGACAAGCCAAGAGACTGTTGCGCCGAGACTGAGAAGAAAGTCGGCCACCCTTCGCCCCAGGCCAGCAAGATCGCCGTGCTTTTGTCAGGATATATATCCTCCAAATTTGCATCAATGTAGTGTCGAAGTCCGGGATTGTGGTCAAGGAGGAGTCTCTTGGAAACGTAATGTCCATACTCATGCATAACCACATCCCAATCCCAGCGATCAAATTCCAAAATGTTCAAACTCGGATCCGCTGGCTGGAAGCATGAAAGCTTTCCGTTGCATTGTTTGATGCCATCGACGGGAAATCTCACGTCAATCGGGTCCATCTTAATCCCGAGACTATCCGCATACAGCCATCCATAGGTTACCGCTTCGAACACAGAAAATGCCTGGTCACTCTTCTCGTCAGCATGGCCTGTAAGGTTTATTGTTACGGTCGACCCAGGTGCAACAGAAGTGTGAATGCCGGAGTCAAACTCAAAAGGCTGCAAGATCGTATCAGGATGAACTGAAGCAGCTTCACTTTGAGACAGCACTTTGACCAACAAACTTGTTGCGGCCGTTGAGGATGCAATGGAGACCGAATAGCTGCCATCTTCGGAAGTGAATACGGAACCGTGTCCAAACGCTGCACCTTTCGCTGCGTCCCAAATCTGAATCTGCGCACCACGAAGAGGGTGGGGTACTCCGTTGCGATCCTGCCACATGATCTTTCCGACAACGGTGACCTGTGCAGTCGCAACGACCCCGCCGAAGGCAATTGCAAAGATAACCACAAGCGTTCTATGAAACATAAGCAAGATCCTTCGATCCTGGGATCGGTAGCTAAGAGTTCTTGACTACCTTCCGGTAAGCGATGGGACGCGCACGCTCACTCCTAGAGCAAAAGAACTAGTCCAATAAGTTTGGGTTGGCAAACTTCCCTTAAAACCTACACCGAGGCTCTCCCCCACATGCAGGCCTTGGGTAAGGCGTACGTCGTGACCGTAATGCCACAGCGCGCTGAACATCAATCCCCTCCACGAAACGGACGGTCCACTCGCGACGTCCGCGGAAACTGTGTTGGGGTTCACGCCCACAGCCCCTGTCCAGTACAGTGCCGACCGCCACCGGAGCCGGGGGAAATCATCCGTAATGCGAATATTAGCCGCAGCAAAAGGGACCACCGTCGGACGTAACACACTCTGTGTCACCTGCACGTCGGTGATTACACCGTTCGTGAAGACAGGTGACGCCGCGAACGAACGGTTCGCAAGACTGGAAAAAAAAGTCCCCGCCGACACTTCCCATCGAGCGTCACCGTAGAGGACCGTGATTGTGGCGAGCGTCTTTTTCTTTGTTGGGTCTGGGATAGCGTCTGAGGAGTTAGAAATTAGATTCAGCGCGTCAACGGAGTAACTGACCTGTCTTGTCACCATCTTTGAATTTGCAACTTGGGGGTCCATCACAGGAAAAAGCCAAACGCATCCGACGTTGCCATCCTCATTCTTTAACGCAGGTTGTGTAGAGTCCGAACATGACATCTGACCGTGATTCAAAGCGGGTAGTTCGTTTATGCGCTGTCCATAGCTGAAGAAATCTTTAGCTACGGCATCCGCGAGAGTTTGTAACGCAACAAGTCCTTCGACCTCAACTTGTTCCGCCGCGGTTAGGGTTGTGAGTTTTGACGCTGCAGTGATGCTTGCGGACAAGGCATATTCCTCCGCCGATAGTGTATCTATCGACGGGACCAGAGCTTGGAGCTGACTCTGAACAGCCTTGTTTGTTCCTGGAAGGGTGGGGACCTCTCCAGAATGGGAATCCGGAGCCACTGCTGGCTCAAGTTGCGAGTAGACGTGTCTCGCGCCTTTAGCGAAACCGAGAAAACATTGTGTATAGCCGTCCGCGTTTGACGCCACGTCCTTAGGAGCTATGGCAGCGATATCTGATGCTGCACAGGAAAAACTCAGAGTCGGTTTACCAGCAGAGTGAATCACCACCGCCTTTTGAAGGGGTGTCAGCAGGCTACTCGCTATCGAGGATGCGACGTCCGGTGACAGCGCAAGCTGGCCACTTTGATAGTCGAGGAAGTAGCGTTCAAAGTAGCGAGGATTCGTTACTTTAACGTGCAGCACCTGCCCTGGATACATCTGAATCGTAGGCGGCGCAAGGGGATTTACGCGATCGAATGTTAGCGTGCACGTATGATTCGTCTTTGCCAATGAGCACTCGGGTTCTGCGTATGCAATCGGAAGGTAGGCAGTTAGACTCAGGAATAACACCGCGATGAAACGACACTGGCAGTTAATTCGTGAAACGAGAATCATAAGAATCTCCGGAAACTCGTTATTTATTGGCAAACACACAGGGGCCGACCAAACACGCGCACAGGTGCTCAGTGCTCGCTGAATGAAGACACACGCCTACTCTGGGAAGTCGGCGAGGATGAAGACCCCCTCGGATGAGAAGCTCGAAAGCTTCATCCTTCAGCTCGCCGAATAGCTTTAGAAGCTATGCCTTGGTTCCGAGAATGTCAACACCTTCAGTACCTCTAAGGTGAGCCTGAAGGTGCCAACAGAATGATGCTAGAGCTGCGGGTCATTCCTGATTCGTGCTTTGGTGAACTATATCCATTGATCTGGTTCAGAGGCGAGCTGCCATCTATCCACCGCCCTGACGACTCGTAATGCTTTAGAGGTCACGAACTCAAAGCACCCGGATGGGATATAGGGTCCACTCAAGACCAGGCTGTCGAACCCCGAGAGAATATGTGCCAGTCCTTCCCTTGGTTGAAGGAGATAGACCAGATCCTGGTCGTTGGGATGAAATATGGCCCGAGAGGTACCCAAGAGGCGATCAAAAGGGTACGGCAACTCACCCCGGAGCTAGTGCCTGCGCAAGTCTGGCGCCGAATGCGACACCTGCGCGAGAAAGAGCGCGGCAAGAGTACGACACCGATCGACTGGAGTGAAGCTGCGATTGAAATTCTTTGCGATGGCTATCGAAGCGGCGGGCGTAAGAAGACCGAAGCAATCAAGACCGTAAGAGCGCTTTATCCGGGACTCGCGGGCTACGTGGTGTCGAGATTCGCCCGAAGTCAAGGTTGGCTGGACAAAGAGCAGGCAGACAAACGAAAGGGAGATCGACGACCTTGGACAAGGGAAGAGGAACAAGAACTATTTGCGCGCGCCGGTTATGAGCCGGTCAAAGCGATCGCCGACAAGCTCAAACGCTCAGAACAATCAGTTCGATTCCGGCTTAAAGGCCGGGCCATAAGCGCGAGAGTTACGGATGGCTGGTCACTGCGAAGAATCCAGCAGACTTTGCATGTAAGCCATCGCCGGCTGCAGCGATTGATTGGTAGTGGTCGTCTAAGAGTCCGCGACCCGCGGGTCTCGGCAATTTCTCTCGCGGAATTCGGTCTCAGACACGGAGCCGTCGCCCTACCGGGGATCGGGGCGGAAACCGATGCGGGCGTGTGTAACAAGAACGAAGGGTACTCGTGGGGACGAGTCGCGAAACTCTTGGGTGTCACTACTGTCGAAGTGGGGAAATGGGTCGCCGATGGGGAGCTCAAAGTGATGGATACCTCGGTGACCGACCGAGCATTCGAGGCATTCTGTCTTCAGCACAGCTCGGAATTAAATTTCGGCCTCATGGACCCAGCCGTCGCGAAGTGGCTCATTGATGAGTATCGACTCGAAACAGGGACGACGCAGCGAACCTGCCCAGTGGCGTCTTCGCAGAAACAGGCGCTCGCGGTTAGACCTTGCCCAAAGTGCAAGCGCAGCATTCGAGGGAACGGATATTTTGGACATCTCCCAGCGTGTCGTGTAGCAATGTCGCAGGGCAATCCCGGACGGTTGGGCGTTGATCAGCAAGCGAGTTGAGACGGGGGCAACAGCGCTGCAATCACGACTCGCTTGATGATGAACGACGACTTGCGGGGATGAATTCGATGAACGGCCAAGTCTAGAAGAGCAGTTGATTCTGAGTCTGGCCGAGTTGCACCTGTGCGGAACATTCTGCATCGTCGTTGACCACCTGGTTGACGCGAGTGCTCACCGGATAAGAGCGCATGATCCTGGCATTGCCGGGTTTCAACAATTCGGAAAGCAACCCCACATTCTTCATCCCCGGGTGTTATTCGATTTGGACCAATCGGCTGATCGCCGCGCGAGAATCTCACCCTGAAATTGCGCGCGATGCCGAAACCTCAGGTCACCGTGGGTTTCTTCCACGATTGGGGCATCTGGATCGGAGACGTGAGTTGCGTTTTTTCGTCTCCAATAGCCGAATCGACCTGTCCTTGAGATCCACCAACTTCTTGACGTCGAAGCCGTGCAGGAATTCATAGGGACCCCAGAATACTTGGAGCATAAGACGAAGCGTTTCAAGTCTTTGGATCACGACGTCGCGAAGAGCGGAGCCTTCACGATTGAGGACGAAAAAATCCGCAAACAATTCGAATCGGAATATTCAAAGACGGCTCCGCTCTACTATCGCGGCCAGATTCCCCTGGAGAAAATCCTCGCCCGCATTCAGCGGGATCTGGCACGCCTATAGAATCTTTCTGGATTTTCGACCTGCTGGGTTATCGGCTGGTGTTTGCGATGCTTGCGTCCCGGCTAGTTTTTATGAAATTCCCAGGGTTTTCTATGTTCACGTATCTTGTCATAGCTAATAGCGAGTTCTTTGCCTAGTGGCAGATGATCATTGACCACCGGCTCATTGTCCAGTCTGCCGAACACCAATCGTGACTCTTCGTCAGACCGATCTACCAGAATCCACATCCATTCCTCGGGCAGAGTACCATCACTCTCGAATTGAACCTTCACATAGTCTCCTCGCTCGTATCGGGTCATGCACTCCTCCTTGCAGGGATCACTGATCCACTGCGAGGCTTTGTTGGCAGTTGATAGTCGAGCGTCAGCCGATGATATTGGCATTCTGACGAGAGAGGGCAATTATCGCAGCTCGGATTGCGCACGGTGCAGACAGCCGCTGCAAGATCCAAGATGGCCCAGTTCAACAGTACCGGGCTCGAACCCTTGATGACCTGACGGGCGAGATTCTGCAAATAAGGATCGTAACGAATATCCGCCAGTATCCTCGGGCCAAAGAATCTCTCAAGCACGCGAGCCATGTTAACGTCGAGGAGGGGTTCGGCTGCATAACCGCAAAAGAGCATCACAGCGCTAGCGATGTATTGGCCCACTCCAGGCAGCGACTCAATTTCGACACGATTTTCGGGAAAACATCCGTTCCGTGATGCCATCTCAGAAGCTAGCTTCTTAAGCGAGGTCGCCCGTCTTCTCCAAAGACCGAGAGGCTGCAGAAGAACCGCAAGTTCCTTCTCCGAAGCGGCGGACAGACTGCTCCAGGAGGGGTACCGTTCCAAAAAACTCGGTAAGAATTCGTTGACAACTTCGGCGCGGGTTCGCTGAAGGAGCACTTCGGCAATGATTTTGTGGTACACCGTAGCACGCCGCTTGCGCCATATGAATACGCGAGCACTGCGACTGAACCAGCGAAGAAGCCGGGCTTGGAATGCGCGAACTTTCTTTGATGGGAAGTTGAGGGGGGCATTCAAGGCGGTCTTGCAATGGTTCATTTCGCTCCCTCCCGCCGCCTATCCAAAATGTAGCTCTTTCCAGTCGCAGTAATCTCACGCCCTTGGGGACCATGCTTGATGAATCCGAGTCGTCCAAGAAATGGCTCGATCTCGTTGAGAATTCTGTCCTTGTCGACCGTGCGCAGCATGTTCAACACGACTTGTTCCCCGACGGGCCGATTCGAGCGCTCAAGCAGGTTCAAGTATGCAATATCCATGGGAGTCAATCCGTTTTCGTCAATCTCCCTTGCGCGACGGACGTCTTCCAGGTGAGCTGAGAGTTCCTTGGGGTGCTCAGCAACCATGACGGCTGTTTCGAGTGCATCTGCGAGTTGAATCGCAACGCGTGGAACACAACGCCCGAGACGGGCCAGCTGACTGTAGATTTCAGCGGGCCAATCGTGCGGGTTCTTGTGTGCCAGGATTTTCGCTACTTCTTCCTCCGTGTACTCTCGAAGCTGAACCTCGTCGCACCGCGTAACGAATGCAGCATCTACGTCCGAGGCGCGTGTGGTGGCAAAGAGGAAAGTGGTCTTCCCCATGAGGGCAACCTGCTTCGAAAGAACGACTGTCCTATCGGCGGCTTCCAGCATCGTCAAGAGGGCCTCTTGTAGACCCTTGGCAACCAGATGAATTTCATCAATGAAAACAATCAGCGGTGGGTAATCCATTACTGGCAGCCCAACCTGCTGCCCCACTTGGGACGGCGCCAATGCCTGCTGGTTCAACTCTCCGTTGATCAGTTCAAACAGCCGCTCGCGGCTTACCACGCTGCGCCCATCAAGCTTTACGAACGGCAAGCCCAGCACAACGGCGACCCGCCGGGAAAGTTCGGTTTTTCCGGTACTCGGTAGACCCGTGAACAAGTAATTTTTTGAAAGGTATGGCGGCTTTTCCATGAGTGCGCGCAGCAGGTCATTTGTAAGCCTTGCCACTGCGGGCTCATTGCCAATGAATCCTGAAAACGCATCTCGCACCCGCTGACGCGTTGCAGGAGGAATTGTCTGGAGTGGTTGGACGGGTCCAGGTCGGGTCCTGGTATCAGCAGAGACCGTGGACACTGCTTCTTCTCCTGCCGGCTGAGCATCAGGGAAATCGTTTTTAGTTGGGGGCTGACTCGAAGCTGCTGCCTCTTGCGGAGTCGGTACCTGCGCCTTGTTGCCACTAGCTGTGCTCTGGGAAGAAGCACCTTGATTGTCAGCGCACCAGGGAAACGAGAAATCCAGCAAAGAAACGGCGGATTCACCTTGTGGGGAAAGATCGCCGACCCCGCTCAGCAGTACTTTCGCGTCCTCCGGGGAGAAGATCGCAGAATCATTTAACTTGTCTCCGTCCATATCGATAACACTGGTTGTGGCCGAGTTGTCAAACGCTAGCAGTCGCCCGGCCACATTGATGGTGAGTTGCGCTCTGCCATCGAGCACCGCTTGAAGAACCCCCTCGTGGATACGAGTCCATTCGTCTGTCGTGTGCCCGTGAACTGCCGGATCTGCATAAATCCTGAAGCCGAAATCCAGGCACTCTCCTAGCAGTGCACGGCTGCAAGTTGCCCACAAATCGTTCTGTGGTGATTGCCGCCAGGCGGCATCCACTATCTTTCCGAGGTTTTCGGCCTGGCGAAGCGCCGCGCGGGCATCCGAGGAAGGTAGGCTTCCTCCTCGAAATTTCACTTCGACTGGGGTTAACTTGAGGAGCACTTGATCTTCTTGAGGCATGTAGATGGCAATTACAAGGAGATCAGGTCGCTGGGGCGTCGTGGTAGATCGGCAGAGTTCACGCCGTATCAGCTCAAACGGTTCTTCATATGGATCTACAGGCAGTACCAAGTGAATGCACTTGTCCTTCCAGACGGGCAGTCGCGGAGCCGTGGCGTTGCCTCGAAATACATCCTGCAGCAGCCGAACAGCCAACAGCAGTCCTAGTTCTCCCCGAGACTGCGTTCCCCCGCTCGCAAGTCGCTTCAAAATGGGAATGCCGTGCCTTGAAATCTCGTCGAGAAGGGAAACTGGATCGGGAGGTGAAGACACGATCAGGGATGCCGAACGTCTCACGGCTGCCCGCATCGCCTCCAATGGCTTGGCTAATAGATAATATCCAACATTGCTTTCAGGGCCGCCAAGCACGCCGGGAAGTTCGTAGTCCCACAGGTATCCGCTCTGGCCTGAAACTCCTCGAACAACACATGCCGGGTCGATCTGGCTTGACGTCACCGCAAGGAATGTCGAATTGGCAAGGCGATTACCGATCGCATCCTGGTTCGGTCGAAACCGAAACTGGCTTGAGTCATTGTCGGTCAGTGCCCGCGTCTCGAATTTTTGAATGGCCTCGCGAACTCGATCCGCAAAACTCGTCGGGGTCTCCATCTTTCGACCCACTCTTGATTCGCTGAGAACCTTCGCGTTTTGGGAATCTTGCCGGATTCGAAGCCGGTACAATCCACCGTGGCCAGTGGCGGAACGCGGTGCGCCGCTCGCAACCATCGGAGAGTGAGCTCCGAGCTGGTCGATAATCGTCAAGTCCAGTCGTGGGGCCGTCGCATTCTGGCCAAGCTTGAACCACTTAACGCGTTCACTGGTCGTTTCCGAGAGAGCAGCGAGTTGCTCAGGTGATGGGTCGGTAGCCTCGCGTGTGTCGAACACGTCTACGTGATAAGGTCGAACTTCTTCCGTGTCTGTCTCGAAAGGACCCTTGCACCACTCGATTACACCATCCGCGCACGCGGTCGAGCTTTCAGGTGTGCCTACCAAGCCCACTCTCATCGTGGCACGCGCAGGGAGAAGGCGAGCTACTTCCTGGAGACTGTCGATTGCCTGGGGGACGGTAAAGCCCCCCGCGATACCCTGGACATCTAGCCCGAGGGCAGACACCTGCTTTAGCACCGCGACGCGTTCCGTGTTTTGGTTCAAGAACATGTGATTGAGTAGGATCGCCCAGTGTGGATTCTTGCAGGGCACAGAAAGGAAGGCGCGTGGCGCGGTACCCTGGCCGGTGTTGAAGTTCCACGCGCCCACGTCCGGCGCGCGCGATGGATCAAGTATGCCGGCCGCCGGGCAGCGCGAGGCGAGAGCATCGGTGAGCTGCTGTTGCGCAACGCATTGCCAACCGAGCCGTAAGGGGTGGAGAGGCGCCAACAGGATTACAACGGGCTCGTCACTCGGAATATACCGGCCGGCCTGTGAATTCCAAGTCGACGAGTGGATCGCAAGGCTGTCAATCCAGGTCGCCTCGGCGGGCGCTTGGTCAAGCCACGCCATGTATGCTGCAAGATAGCAGTCAACGAGCTGGAGCACTGCTGGATCGCTTAACTCGATCTCACCGATCGTCAACTGTTTTGATACGAGGCTTTGGCGAAGGCTCTCCCTCGCGGTAAGCACCGCCGGTGGCGGAGATATGGTTGGCCGAGGATCGATCTGTGGTTCTACATCACCAAGCTTGGCCGTGGACCAATCGATATCTATCCATCCGGGATGCTCGGAAGACCAGCAAGCAAGAACTGGTTTCCAGCTGTCGGAGGATGCGAGATAAGCGCTGCCCTCTAAGCGTTGAACCACGGTGTCCTCGGGCCTAGGGACATTTCGTCTGCCGGTCCGGTGTTCCTGGACGAGTGCATCAAAACGACTCTTGGCAACATCCGTGACTTCCGGGACGCTAAACGTGGCGGTCCACGCGCCCACGAAAATTCCTTGTGGATCACTGAGCGAGATTTCGGCGACACTGTTGTCTTCAAGGTCGAGATTGAAAGTGACGAAGCTCGAACCAGCGATGGTTGACTGCTCTCTTGGTGTTTCTCCGGGTAGCGTGATCTTCACCAAGGACGCAGCTGCAGCATGGTATACACGCACCTCGGAAGCGCCACTCCGCCTGAGCACAATGTGCTGGGACCAAGTCTGACTCCCCTTCGTAAACGCAGGCGGTGGATTCTTATCTGCATCGCGGACGTGCAGCGTACCACCGCATCCAAACATGTCAAGCGCCAACACGTCCAATGTTCCCGGGTTTGCGTTTGCGGCTGCGACGGTGTACCTGACTGGTTTCTTGTGCGCGGTAGGCGATGCGTCAATGCAGAGACCTGGATCGACTGGGTCGGCTGGCAAAAGCACCGGGGATGATCGGTCCACTTTGCGGGAGAAGGTTGCCCCAGTGACCTGCGCCGAACCGGGTGCGGACGCTCTTAGCCGGGCGAGTTGGGAGACGATGAGCGGCTCGCCCGGAAGCTTGTCTGACGCGTTGAGCGCATTTTCGCAGCTCAAGCTTAGCTTTACGCGAGGACGGTCGTCCGCTTCTTCAAGGGCAGCCTCCAGCCGTGTAGCCGAGAGCCTCGACCACCAACCAGGGACTGGGTCTCCAGGTCGATAGTGCCAAGCAGGCGCACGCTCAAAGTCAGATGCTGATAGTACAGTTGTACCGAGATGCGCGAGAAGAGCATCGAAGTCTGCTTCTAGTCCAGCGACCTGCGCCGAATTGGTGGATCGAAGCTTGTCAATGCCCTCGTTGAGCCCGTGTTTCCCTAGGAATGCGGAAAGGCCCTTCAGGATATTCGCGGAGGTGCTCACTGTTAAACCACTTGAGCCGATGGCGGGAAAGCCAGCAGCCGCATTTACGATGTCATCGCCTACGAGGCCGGCTGGCGTGGGGCCAAGCAGAGTATCAATGGTGACCCACGCGACACGTTCTCTCACTGATGATTCAAGCGATTCCGCTTGCTTGGTTGTCTCGTGGAGCGCAAAACGGATCAAGGCTTCTCCAACGCCCTTGGCCGCAGACGCGCGGTCTACCAGATACTTCCAACAAGTATCCCGAAATCGGCCTCGCCCCCCAGTCGGTGATCCCAATGTTTCGGTTGTATTCCGCAGAGATTCTGGTCGGTTATCCCAAACGGAGGGAGTTGCGAGCATGAGCGCAAGGGGGCAACTATTGCGCACGGTAACCGCGTAGTCCCATTGGCACCGCCGACTCAAAAACATCGCATTGGCCGCGACGTTTGCTGCAGAGTCACTGCGACTTGTCACCAACAGCACGGGAATGGAGAGTTGCTGCGGTCCAGAAAGCTGCCAGTCGGTCGTTCCAGCAGAGGTCAGCTGGTCAAACAATGCCTCCATGGCTGTATCGGGCGGACCAATGAGAATGGGTCTCACAGCCGATTCGGAGTCATTTTTTCGCGCATCGACGAAGTGGGCTTCGAGAAATTGTTTCAGGTTTTGGGCTAATGAGATCATGCAGTATTCTCAGAACGGCGCGACCAACATTCGCCCACCAGCCGCATCGGGACTATCCACGACAAGGCCAAGCTTCTCCAAGTCAGAGCCAACACGTCCTTCCCCTAGTTCGCCGGTTGGCGTTCGTAATCCGTAGTGGGAAAGATGGCGTCGGAGATCCTCAAGACTCGCCGGAATACCGCGCTGCGCCTTGCAACAGGTATGCACCAGGAGAATGAGCATCGCAGGTCCTGGCTGGACCGGTTGTGACTTTCCGCCAGGATAGGCGATCAGATAGCTCTGGTCATAACTTTTCTGTTCAATGTTTTTCGCCTTAATTTGCCCGAGGCTGTGCCGCGCAAATTCGAACAAGTTTTTGGTGAAACCGGTGCCGCATCTGGCCAGTTCACGTATCGTGGGAGTTACATCCATTAGTTCAGCACACTGCTTGCGGAGCCATGCCTCGGGATTGGCATCGATACTGGCCCTATTGTTCGATAGGTGCTCAAGGAATGTCCGGATAGAGCTTGCTGCACTTGTACCGGCCTGCTTGCTAAAACCGATGGTTACGCTGCTGTCCCAACCGACACCTGCCTCGTCTAGCTTGCAGAAGAGGAGGTTAAGGCCCAGCCGCGCATGAGCATATCTTTCGATCAACTGCTTCAGCATGGGCTCGGAGTTTTGCCCAATTTCTAGCAGCGGCTGCGACTCGCAGTGTGATTCCCAAAGCAGGGATTCAATTTTACTCTCGGCCGGTATCGCCTTGCCCGAAGCGGTGGCGAGAACGAGCTCCCAGGCGAGCAGGTTGAGCTGGCATAGCCAGAGAACGTGCATCCCAAGCCCCAAGCGAAGTGAAGCCTCCACGAGCACCGTCCACTGGCGCCGCGTCAGTTGCGATTTCAATTCGAGGACTCCCGAGATGTCTTCGCAGAAACGCTCTGCAGGAGAGAGTTTGCTGCTAGAAGGCACATGTCCGCGGTATGCGTGTAAATCCTCGTCGGTTGGCACGATGCTAGTGTAAGGAGGAACGGTTGGGGGAGCGGAAATCGCTTCAAGCGCCCGCGAGATGAATCTTGCGAAGAGATCGTCATTGTCATCAACGTTAAGCGCGCTACCAAATGATTCCACCAGGCTCTTCGCTCCTGTGTCACCCATTCCCCCACCGATTACCTCCATCAACAAGTTGGCGGGGTACCAGCGACTGCGCGTCTTCTTACCCAAGACGCATGCAGTTCTCGCCACAGCCGGCACGATGGGCATGAGTTGGCGGGAAAGAGCCGATCCGTATTGTCCTCCCCGTAGAGGACTCTCGATGCCGCCGCGAGTGAGGAGGAGGTCAGTCCAAAGTTCCTTTCCGCCGAACTCGGGTGGAACGTCCCCTGGCAACTCCGATACGTGATCTAGCTCTACCTCGCTGTCCCTCATGTCCAGGAGCAGCCTGCGATAAGCCGATCCCAGCAGAACCTCGCCCGTCGAGTATTCAGGGGCCACCGCAGAGAATAATGAGTTCTGGTAAGCAGGGTGCCTGTGCTTTGTTGGATCGGCTTTGAATTCCTCAACCGTCAATTCCTTTACCTCTCAAATCTTTGAAACTGTGGGTTCCGATGATTTATCCGAAACCGAGATCACGAAGTGATCACCAATAATTACTCTCGCCCGGCCATCAACAAAGAGTGCTAAGTCCCTGAATTGCTTGCCAGCAAAGCGGTGGCGAACACGATCAATGGCTGCTCGCACGCTCGCAGGAAGACTGCTACCGGCACAACCCTCTTGCCGCAGACGAAGGGCCAAGTAGAAGTCAAAGGTGAGCGGCATTCGGTACCCGGTACCGGTGATCTCGAATGAAGGGATATCGTGGCTGGGACTCTGAGGTGTCGCATCTGGTGCTGGATGAGCAACAATACCTGGCTTTTCGCCTTCGAGCGTGACCAGTCTCTCGCTCTTGCTTTCGGCCTGTGGCTGGCCAAAACTCTCAACAACGTTGAAGCGGAAACCGTTTTTGCCAAGGAGGGGTTGCAGCGCAGTTGTTGCCTGTCGCAACTTTACGATATCCCTGAGCGATGCCTCATAATCGGCCAGATAATCCTTCATTGCGTGATTTCCACTTCTCACTCCGACAGAACGCTTTACAAACACAGCAGCCGTTCGACGGAGGACCTGAATTGATCGCATTGCGCGGGTGCTGTCGCGAGACAGGAGGTCCCATTCGTGCTCTGCCTTGTCCAAGATGTCTAGTAACAGTAGCTCTGTCTTCGTCAAGTTGGGTTGCCAACCTTGTGCTTTTCCAAGCTCGATCGATTGGCTGAAGTGGTCCTCGACAAGCCGGAGCGGGTCGGAAGCCTCGGTGGGCGAAAAAATCGCCGGGTCCAATGCCTGGAGCTCTTTCGCAAGTTTTGCGCGAATCGGAGTAGACATGCCCTCTGCATCGTTGCAGGTGCGCTCGACCACTTGGCGCGAGATCGGTTGCGACATGCCGTCGAGCAAAGCATGGCAAACTTCGTCGCCCGGACTCAAGTGCACACCGCGAAACAGCGCATGGGGATAGAGATGGTCAACCAGTCCGATCACCGGAATGGCTCCGGATGCGGAAACGCTGGCTAGTTGCGCGTTCTTATGGACCCAGGCACATGGGTGGTCATTCCCTTCGAAATCGCTCCATTGGCCCACGATCAGCTCTGCGACCAGTGAAAATAGGTCTCGGAAGTTCCATCTTTGTCCGCTTGCAAGCTCACCTCGACGGATCGTGGTGCGCAGGTTTTCCCGAAAATGGGGTGCCCGCAACCACTCAGCATTTTGGCGGAAAGGGCACAATTCGCGTGCGTTGCAGTCAAGACATCGCCCAGCGAGTTCCCATTCAGGTTCGGCAGAGCCCTTGGTGAACAGATGGTCGAAAACCGTCGCCCCGTCTGGTCCGACAAGCAGGCTCTCAAGATCGAGTGGCCAGCACGCGACCCGCGCATTGGAGCTAAGAGGCCAGCACGTGGGCCGCCCGCCGAGAGCCTCCGTCCCGAGACTAGAAGCTCGAATAAGATCGACGATCAGCTTTGTCAGGTTAGCGTCGCCACCCCAGTTGATGTAAGCCTCTCTAAGAGCGCGTGACAGAAGTCCGCGATTGGCGCACGCAAGAAAAACGGGTGAGGGGTTCGTGCCAGCAGTCAACAAATCGACAATATCCTCGGCAAGCTCCCTCGCTGCGTTTCCCATGGGGTCTTCACTGGCGGTGGCATCCTGCACCACGATGAGTCGGCCAACATTCTCAGCAAATGCCTTCGGATTCCCAGCCAAGTCGCTCGCTTGCACCTCAACCTTGCGGGGAACGATGGGGCCACCGCCGAAGCACTGCGTCAGGTAGGCAGATAGGGTCCCGCCTAGGCCGAGTGAAGTATCAAGGTAAGAGAGGAAATCTTGCACGGTTTCGGATTTCCCGTTTCCTGGACCTCCGACGAGAAATATCCACCTTGGCTCGTGGTTCGCATTAGCGGCAATCGATGCCGCCAATTGTCTCAACCGTAAAACGAGGCTAGTTGGTATTGTCTCGCCCAGTGGATTGCTGCCAGCCTGAAATGGTACGTGCACCCCGCCGCGATCGTGCCCATGCCATTCGAGCAGTTGCTTTGTCCTGGGGTTCAGATTTAGCGGCATGCAGATTTGCCCCTTGCCTGTTTTGCTGTCAGCCTGATGTTCAGGTCTTTCGCGAGTGCTTTTATCAACCGCCCCAGGCACTCCGCCAGGAACGGCGGAACGGCATTCCCCACCTGGGTGTAGCGGGGGCACTCGCGCACGCGACGGTCGCCCCCGGTAGTGTACTTACCCTTAAAAGCATACCAATCGGGAAATGATTGAAGTCGGGCGTATTCACGAACACTGAGAATGCGGGGCTCGGAGTAATGCACGATATCATCGGGCAAGGTGGTGAGAGTGTGGGATGGCCTGGATGGGTCGAGTGGAACCGTGCAATGTTTTTTGAGACCAAGACGTTCGCGATCCTCCTTCGAGAGCTGAACACCGCGCCTGCACGTCTTTAGAATGTTGGTAAATCGTTTCCGAACCTCAGATCCGTGATTTGCCATTCGGAGGCTGTTGGGCGCTGTTCCGTTCATCGAGCCGTGCAGCAATCGCTGATACTTTGTTCTTGGTGATGTATAGGCAATCTGCTTGAACCCTGGAGAGTCTACACATTCGACGATGCGCTTGCCGCGTTTTTCTAAGTCGGAAATCGCTTGCTTAACTGAAATTGGCCCACGGGTCGGGAATCCTTTGCTTTTGAGAAATTTGGTTCTGATGCCGTCGAGCTGGCCGAAAGGGTTGAATTCCTTCTCTCTAGGAACCATTTCCTTTAGTATCGCGATCATGATATAGCGCGGCCGCGATTGTGGAACACCGAACTCCGACGCTCTTACGAGCTTGGGATAAACGTTGTAACCGAGAGCTTCCAAGGTTCGCTTGATTTTTTGTGAGAAAGGCAGTGCAGGACGACCAGGGCGTCTTCGGTTTCCTCTCGCTTTCTTACCGAACTCGACGTCGATTCCCCGAACATTTTCGAGTAGCAAGAATTTCGGTCGAACGGCTTCGACTATTTTCACGTAGTGTCGGAACAACGCGTTGCGTGGATCATCTTTTTTGCGCCGGCCAGCTAGAGAAAATCCCTGGCACGGTGGGCCGCCCGCGATTAGCTCTATCTTTCCCTTGAGCTTTCGAAGCTCGTTGTAGTGCGAATTTATGAATCGTCCAATGGTTTTCGGGCTCTTCGGAACCCACTCGGGCCAGATGTACCGGAACTTGCCACTGCCATCGATCAAGTTGTGTCTAAGGGTTTCAAACGCGAGTTTGTCCTTCTCTATTGCAAAAAGGCCCTTCCAGCCCGCCGCCATTAACCCGAGCGAAAGGCCACCACACCCCGCGAAGAGATCTGCGAACGTGTGGCGCGACTCGATATGATGCCCCAAGTCTATCTCCCTCCCTCGGAAAGCTCACTCGGTTTTTCCGCAGTCTTCTGGTGAGTCTGGTTGCGGGCATTTTTCGAGAGCACCCACTCGTCGACTTCATGCTTTCGGAATTTCCAAAGTCTGCCGGCTTTGTGCGCCGGCAACCTTCTTCGCTCAATCCACTTGTAAACAGTGTCCCGCTTAACGCCTAAATACGCTGCAATCTCATCCACGGACAACCAGCGATCCGCGATCTGGTCCGAAGTTTCAGACACATTTGCCACTGCCACAGTCCTCTTGTGATGAAATGGGACTTGGTATTACCAAACCCATTCTATTGGACAGCCACGCAGCTGCCCACACAAAATCTATTATAGCGAATAAAAAGCGAATATCGCAAGAACCACAGGTAGCCCGCTGAATCGGGCTTGCAGGGACGCTTTGAATTAATGCCCCTTTTCGTAGAATTGGTTTATGCCTAGCGCCGGCTCAAGCCGTGCTTGCATCTACTGCGGCGCCACTGGCGTACCCTTCAACCGCGATCATGTAATCCCTGAAGCATTCGGGACCTTCCAGAACAACCTCGTTGTTACCTGCGTCTGCGCAAAATGCAACCAGTTCTTCGGCGATGAGCTTGAACTTGTTCTCGGGCGCAATAGCAGGGAGGCAATCTTGCGATTGCACCACGGCCTGAAAGCACCCACGGGCGCTCACGACCTGAAATATGACAATGTCAAGTTAACGGTAGGCGAGGCAGGCCCATGGCGCGGAGCTCAAATCATACTTGCGGCGGACCTCACGGGCACAAAACTGGATACCAAGCCGATTGCCCAAGTCGCCTTCAGGAAGAAAGGCGAGCAAGAGTGGCGCTGGTTTCCAGAAGCAGCGCTGACAGATGCCTCCGTAGTTGAACCATATCGCACTTCGGACAGTGTGATCCAGATAGTTGGGCCTTCGCAGGGAGATATAGACAGGCTGACCACGAAGCTGAATGCATTCGGAATCAGTTTTAACCAGAAAGGTGTTCTTCCCCAGCCAGTCAATAGCGATGGAACGATCCTGACCAAGCTAGCATCGAGGGTCGATGAGGCAATTCTGCGAGCAGTCGCTAAGATTGCCGGTAACTACATTGCATATGTACACGGAGCGGAGTTCATCCTGGCTGAGGATTTTGACGCCTTCCGAAGTTGGGTGCGGTTCGGAACGACTCCAACAAGGGGTACTCCAGTCGTAGTCGTCACGACTCCGATTCTGGCAGATGACTCTGAGCGCTGGCGGCAAACGACAGGACACATCGTTACGTTCGATTGGAATAGACAAGGAGACGGGCTCTTTGCGCAGGTCAGCTTGTTTAATGATCTGAACTACAAAGTATTGGTGTGTCCTAGATATTCCGGATTGTGGCGCGATCTGAGAAGTGGGCATCACTTCAACTTGAACAGCCGGGTGATTTCCGAACTCCGGGCGGCTACCTTGCTTTGAGAGTTATTCAGTTTGCCGTGTATCTCCGGAAACTTTCTGTCTCAGATCGGTGTTCGTCTTGGACTGCAACCCCTGTCCAAGCAGGAACGATTCTTCTTCGAGCTCTACTCGTTCAGACGGTATAGGAGGGGTAGCTGTCCACTATGCCCCCGCGCTACAATTCGCCACAACGTGCTCATTGGGATCATTGGCGACACACATCTCGGCTGCACCGATTACTCCCGCAAGCGCCGGGCAGACTTTTCGGCAGCGTTCTGCAACGCAATAAAGATGTGCCGAGATCACGGCGCGGAAGCCATTTGCTTATTGGGCGATGTGTTTGATTCGGCGGCGACCCGCCGCAACGTAGATACCTTTGCAGAACTTCTCCGCGACATTTCCGACCAACTCACCGAGTTAAAACGGGCCGAGATTCCACTCATCGCCATTCCTGGCAATCATGAATACGGACGCGGACGCGAAGGAGGCGAACTTGCTGTTCTGGAGCACCTTGGCTTTGCCCATGTGTTGCGGGGTACTGACATGGACCTTGGGCCGGTCAGAGTGTGTGGAATCCCCTGGCAAAACACTCCCTCCCATATCCCCGCACTTGTAACTAAACTCCGGCGCGAACCCCGCAACGGCCAGCGTCAAATCCTGTTGCTCCACAACTTCGTGGCCGGCGGACAACACATGCCGACCCAACTTTGCGAAATAGACCCGAAAGAACTCCAAGGCTTCGACCGCGTCTTCGTCGGCCACCATCACGTTTATGAGCAAATCGGCCACTGCACGATTCCGGGCTCGACCGAGACTCAAAACAT
>Ga0182024_10008625_pt1 | contig 21385 bp, 22 predicted proteins | sample P32metaG_FD_120480 | JGI IMG/M metagenome (GOLD analysis project Ga0182024, IMG submission 120480) | Permafrost microbial communities from Stordalen Mire, Sweden - P3-2 metaG (Illumina Assembly) | ecosystem: Environmental > Terrestrial > Soil > Wetlands > Permafrost | place: Sweden: Stordalen...
CCGGCCGCGAGCAGCTAGCGCGGTCCTCAGGCGGCGCCGACGCGGTCGTCCTGTGCTCGCGGCAGCGGCGGGCGCCCGCGGATCATGTCGGCCGCCTTCTCGGCGAGCATGATCGTCGGCGCGTTGGTGTTGCCGCGCGGCACCGTCGGCATCACCGAGGCGTCGACGACGCGGAGGCAGTCGACGCCCAGCACGCGCAGCTCCGCGTCGACGACGGCGCCCATCGCGCAGGTCCCGACCGGATGGAAGATCGTCTGCGTGCGCTGCTTGGCGAAGTCGAGGATGTCCGCGTCGGAGCTCGACCGCGGCAGCGCCAACTCGCCGCGGCGAAGCGCGGACAGCGCCGGGCGCGAGCCGATCTCGAGCGCGAGGCGGACGCCGTCGATCAGGCTGCGGCGGTCCTCCTCGGTGCTCAGGTAGTTGTGCGCGATCCGTGGCTTGGTGTGCGGGAGCGAGTTGCGCAGCGTGACGGCGCCGCGGCTGCTCGGGTGAAGCAGCGTCGGGCCGATCGTGTAGCCGTGGCCCTCGACCGGCGGCCCGAAATGGCTGCCAGGGAGCGCCACCGGGAAGAAGTGCAGCTGGATGTCGGGCGCTTCGAGCTCGGGCCGCGTGCGCACGAACGCGCCGGCCTCGACGAGCGTGGAGGTGAGCGGGCCGCGCCCCTCGCGCTCGAACCGCTCGACGTTCTCGGGCGTCATCGCCGCGCTGAGGCTCTCGCCGTCGGCCAGCCAGGCGAGCGTCACGACCGGGTGATCCTGCAGGTTGCGCCCGACCGGCAACTGCGCTCGCGGCTCGATCCCGAACGCGCGCAGCTCCTCGGGCGGGCCGATGCCCGAGAGCAGCAGCAGCTGCGGGGACTGGTAGGCGCCCGCGCAGAGGATCACCTCGCGCTGCGCCCGGATCGACTCCACCGCGTCGGCGCGCACGACCTCGACGCCGACGGCGCGATCGCCCTCGAAGAGGACCCGCGTGGCGTAGGTGTCGGTGAGCACCTCGACCCCCTCGCCCAGGCGCTCCGGCGCGAGGTAGGCGAGCGCGGTGCTGCAGCGGCGGCCGTTTCGCTGCGTGACCTGAAACCAGCCGACGCCCTCCTGGGTCGCGCCGTTGTGGTCGTCGGTCTCGGCGATCCCGGCCTGCGCGGCGGCCTCGATCATCGCCGCCGCGTAGCGGTGCTTCGAGCGGCCGTCGCTGACGCTCAGCGGCCCGCCGGCGCCGTGGTAATAGCTTGCGCCGCGTTCGTTGTCCTCAGCTTTCTTGAAGTACGGCAAGGTGTCCTCATAGCCCCAGCCGTCGAGGCCCATCGCCGCCCACGCGTCGTAGTCGGCGCGGTTGCCGCGCACGTAGAGCATCGCGTTGAGCGAACTGGAGCCGCCGAGCACGCGGCCGCGCGGCAGATACAGCCGCTGGTCGGCAAGGCCGGGCTCCGGCTCGCTGATGAAGCCCCAGTCGAAGCGGCCGTGCCAGAGCCGCTCGAGGCCGACCGGCAGGTGGAGCTCCGGCGCGCTGTCGGGCGGGCCGGCGTCGAGCAGGAGGACCCGGGTCCCCGGATCCTCGCCGAGCCTCGCGGCGAGCACGCACCCGGCCGAGCCGGCGCCGACGACGACGTAGTCGTACACGGCGGCGATCGTCGCGCCGCGGCTAGCCAACGAAGATCGTCTGGTAGATCAGGAAGACGTTGAGCCCGCTGATCAGGACCGCGCAGCCCCAGGCGGCGATCGTCGTGACGCGGCGGTTGACGTGGACGCCCATGATGTCGCGGCGGCAGGTCAGCATGACGAGCGGCACGAGCGCCAGCGGGATGCCGAAGGAGAGCACGACCTGGCTGAGGATCAGCACGCTGGTCGGGTTCAGGCCGATCGCGAGCACGATGATCGCCGGGGTCATAGTGATGGCGCGGCGCACCGCGAGCGGGATGCTGACGTTGATGAAGCCCGCCATCACTATCTGCCCGGCGTAGGTGCCGACGCTCGAGGAAGATGCGCCCGAGGCGAGCAGCGCCACCGCGAAGGCGAGCGCGGCGGTGCCGCCGACGAGGTGGCCGAAGGCGGCGTGAGCCTGGGTGATCGTGCTGAGCCCGGACAGCGCCGGCGTGTGGAAGAGCTTCGCCGCGACCGCCAGCATCGCCAGGTTGACAAGCCCTGCGAGGCCGAGCGCGATGATCACGTCGAGGCGCTCGAAGCGCAGCACGCGCCCGCGTTCGCGGTCGTTTCGGACCGGCATGCGCCCCTGGGTCAGCGCCGAGTGCAGGTAGATCACGTGCGGCATCACCGTCGCGCCCATGATCCCGACCGCGATGTAGAGCGAACTCGTACCGCTGAGACCCGGGATGAAGCCGCGCAGGGAGCCGTGCACGGAGGGGCCGATCCGCAGCGTCTCGTAGAGGAAGCCGCCGAAGATGATCCCCAGCAGCGCGGTGATCGCAAGCTCGAAACGGCGGACGCCGCGGGTCTGCAGGTGCAGGATCGCGAACGCGATGACGCCGGTGATGATGCCGGCCGGCAGCATCGGCACGTTGAAGAGCAGGTTGAGTCCGAGCGCGGCACCGAGGAACTCGGCGATGTCGGTCGACATCGCCATGATCTCGGCCTGGACCCACATCCCCCACGCGAACGGCCGCGGGAACTGATCGCGGATCGCCTGCGGCAGGTTGCGGTCGGTGACGATGCCGAGCTTGGCGGAGAGGTACTGGATCAGCATCGCTATCAGGTTCGCGACCAGCACGACCCACAGCAGCAGATAGCCGTACTTCGCGCCGCCCTGGATGTTGGTCGCGAAGTTGCCCGGGTCGACGTAGGCGATCGAGGCGACGAACGCCGGGCCGAGCATCGTCAGCGTGGCGCGGACGCGACCACGCGAGAGCAGCTCCTCGAGCGCGCTGGGGATCCCGGCGCCGGGGTCCGGCAGCGCGATCGTCGCGCCCTCTGCCACGCCGTCGAGCGCCGGGCGCAGCAGGTCCGGCGGCGGCGGCGGCGGCGGGCTCATCGCTCGCCCTCGCGCGTCTCGACTCGCATCGCGCGGGCGAGCTCGCCGCCGAGTGCCTGCTCGTGCTCGCCGAAGCGCACGAACATCGGCCCGCCGAACGGCTGGCGCGCCACGACTTCGAACTCGTCGCCGATCTCGATGCCCTGGGCGGAGAGGTAGCGCAGCATCTCCGGATCGGAGTCCGAGACGCGCACGAAGCGCCCGATCGCGCCGGGCTCCAGCTCGTCGAGGCTGCTGGTGCGGCGCTCGTCGATCTCGAAGCGCGGCGAGGGGATCGGGTCGCCGTGGGGGTCCACGCTGGGGTCGCCGAGCCTGGCGGAGATCAGCTGTTCCAGGTCCTCGGAGATCACGTGCTCGAGCACCTCGGCCTCGGCGTGCACGCGATCCCAGGGCATCCCGAGCTCCTCCGCCAGGAACAGCTCGATCAGGCGGTGGTGGCGGAGCACCTCGAGCGCAACCCGCCGGCCCTGGTCGGTCAGGCGCACGCCGCGGTAGCGCTCGTGCTCCACGAGGCCTAGCTCGGCGAGCTTTCGCACCATGCCGGAGACCGATCCCGGCGTGACACCGAGGCGCTCGGCGAGATCGGTCGTCGATACCGCCTCGCCGCCACGCACCTCGAGCGCGTAGACGGCTTTGGCGTAATCCTGTACGTGGGCTGAAATAAGTTCGTCCGACACCAAGAATTATAATTTAGGCTAGCCAAACTCTATTGTCAAGCGCACTCAACCATTGTCGGCGCGCCGGCGGGATCGCCTAAAGTGCCGGGCGTGTTCGACCTTGACGCGTATCTCGCGCGGATCGGTTTGAGCGGGCGCCCGACCCCGGTCGAGGTGCACCGGGCGCACATCACCTCGATCCCGTTCGAGAATCTGGACCCACAGCGCGGCGTGCCGGCTTCGCTCGCGCTCGAGGACCTCGAGCGCAAACTGGTCCGCGAGCGGCGCGGCGGCTACTGCTTCGAGCAGAACCTGCTGTTGAAGGCGGGCCTCGAGGCGCTCGGCGCCGAGGTCGAGATGGTGCTCGCGCGGGTGCGCGTCGGCGCGGAGCCGGGAGCGATCCGCCCGCGCTCGCACCTGCTGCTGCGCGTGCGCGCGGCCGGCCTCGACCTGCATGCCGACGTCGGCTTCGGCAACGGCAGCCTGCTCGAGCCGCTGCCCTGGGGCCCGGGCGAGGAGCAGCTGCAGGCGGGTTGGCGGTTTCGAATCGTGGCGGAGGGGCCGGAGCTCGTGCTCCAGACGATGCGAGCGGGGCAATGGGTCGACGTCTACGCCTTCCTCCCGCAGCCCTCGCCGCTGGTCGACCTCGAGACCAGCAACTGGTTCACCTCCACCCATCCGCACTCGCCGTTCGTGACGGGCCTGATCGTCAGCGCGCAGTCGGACGACGGCACGCGCACGACGCTGAGCGATTGGAGCGGCCTGACGCTGACGGAGGAGACGCCCGAGGGCGCCGCCGTGACCGCGGTCGAGCGCGACGCGGTCCCCGGGCTGCTGGCCGCGCGCTTCGGGCTCGGGGGCTGGGTGATGGGCGCGGACGGCCGCCTCGTCGCAGGCCCGGCCGCTGCGGACGCTCGCAGCGCTTCAGCCTGACCGCGGCCCCGGTCCCGCGAGCGCCACCACTGCGCCGCCGGCCGGCGCCCGGCCGACGCTCAGTCGTCCGGCCCGAGCGGCGGGCCGAAGTTTTCGTGGCGGTGGCGGACCAGCGCCTGCTCGACCACCTCCGGCGACGGCCCGGCGCCCGCGGGCGACGCCGGGATCCCGGCGTCGCGAAACAGGCGGTCGATCCCGGCGGGCGTGCTGATCACGAGCATGCGCGCCGTCTCGCTGTCGACGCGCCAGGTGTGGTGAACACCCGTCTCAGCGGGCCGCGCGCCGCAGTGAAAGCGCGAGCAGGCCGAGCACCGCCACGGGCATCACCCACCACGCGACGGCGCCTGCGCCGGCGATCAGCGCGGTGATCCCGAGCGCTGCGAGGACACCGACCGCAGTCGCCCAGTCGTCACCGACGATGAAGTCCCAGACCGCGCGGGCCGCCGTGGCGAGAGAGCTCATGCGGCCTCGCTCAAGGCTTGGGGGGCGCGGCGCAGCCACGCGACCATCACGGCCGACGCCAGTGCCAATCCGGCGATGATCACCAGCAGTGCCGCGTCAGCGCCGGGCCAGGACACGCCGGCGCCTTCCGCGCCCCAGAACATGCCGAACGACGTCAGCATCACGCCGACGACGAGCTTGAGCGTGTTCTCGGGCACGCGGGCGAGCGGCGCGCGAACTGCCACGCCTGCCGCGACCACGACGATGATCGCCGCGCCCGCCGCCGCCGCTGCGAGGCCGATCCGGTGCTGGTTGCCTCCGAACGTCAACACGATCACCGCAACCTCCAGCCCCTCCAGCAGGACGCCCTTGAAGGACACCGCGAACGCATAGCTGTCGATCCGTGCGACGCCCCGGGCATGCCCGCGCGCAGCCGCCGCCTCGGCCTCGAACGCCGCGGTCTCGTCGTGCAGTGCCTTCAGATGGGCCGCGCGGAGCAGCGCCTTGCGCAGCCATTGCAGGCCAAACACGAGCAGCAGCGCGCCGACGCCGACGCGCAGCGCGTGAATCGGCAGCGCGGTCACCGCGGGCCCGAGCCCGGCGATCACGGCCGCCAGCACGATCACCGCCGCCCCCGCCCCATAGAGCGCCGAGGACCAGCTGCGAGTGGCCCCCACGGCCAGCACGATCGTGAGCGCCTCGACCGCCTCGACGGCGCATGCGAGGAAGACCGAAACGGCCAACCCAAGCTCGGGTCCCGACATCGTCCGAGTATGGCCCAAGCGCCGATCGGCGTGGCTGCCGCGCTGGGCCGGGCGACCAGCCTGGTCGCCCGGCCAGCCCCGCTTGGGTCCACACGCTCTGGGCGCGGGAGTGAGTCGAGCCGGTCGATGCGACCTTGCGGCTCGCTCCGGGCGAGGCCGCGGGCCAAGGTCGCTCGCCGCCCCTCTGCTCCGCGCTCAGCCGGGAACGGCCTGGCGGAGCCCCAGTGCTTGGCGGTTGTGGCGGCGCGGTGAGCACTCGGCCCGCTGCGGCTGACTCGCGGCTCGCAGCGTCGCCACCAGCACGCGCAGCTGGCGATCGGTCATCGACCCGATCGGCTTGTTCTCCGATAGCGGGACCGCCATCAGAGCTCCGTAGCAGCGAGCGTGGCCCCAACTGCGCTGGCTCAGCAAGAGCTCGATGACGGCCATGCTCTGGATCTCCGGGGCGCCGCTGAGGATCGCGTCCACGACGCTGGTCTCCCCGCTCCCGACGCGCCGTTTCAAGGCTGCTCGCGCGACGCGCACCTCGTTCGCGCGGGCCAGCGCCTCCATCCGTTGCACGCTACCGGCGACCGAAGTCGCCGCCGTCATGCTTGCCCTCCCTCACCGGGCAAACATGGCGGCGGGCCGCTGCCGCCGCGTTGTCGAACGACGACCGTTGCCGCGCGCCGAGGACGCGCATGATTGCGCTCTCTCCAGCGACCCGATGACGAGGCGGAACTGACGGACGACCGTGGCATGTGTGACCTCCGAAGCGGGGATTTACGCTCGAAAGTCAAATGGTGCTGCCGGTGTCCTACCGACCAACCCCACCATCACGCCCTCCGCCACGCACGCTACAAGCCGGGCAGGCGCGTCGCAACAGCTCGGCAACAACTTTTGCCCGCGCTTTGCGGATCTCTCTCGCATCGCGCGCGAGCGTCCGGTGCCGCCGCCGCGAGGGGCAGCATTCGGGAATGGAGCGTCGTCCCGAGCTGGCACGATCGACGGCGACGAGGCCGCCTCGGGAGCGTCAGAACCGCTGGCCGTCGACGCCGCTGGTCACGACCTGGCTGCCGCGGGCGAGCAGGTCGCCAATGACGGGACGCCGAGCCATTGACGTGCCTGAGAGCAGCGCGACATCCCCTTGCGACAACAGGTCTTCCACGCTGGCCGCGGTGCCAGGGTAGGTGGCGACAGTGAGGATGTCGTTGTCGACTCGCTCGAAACCCAGAAAGCCGGGGTACGTAGTTCCGCCCGAGTTGGGGGTTTCGATCACGGACCCGCCCGCGGCTTCGTCGCCGATGCCCTGCGGCAGGGGAGCGCAGCGTGCAGCGCAGTTGGTTACCTGCGTGTTGAAGAAGGTCTCGGCGTCCGCGACCGTTGGCAACGTCGCGAGCGACACGATGCCCACGATCGGGGGCGACCCCAGCTCGCCGTACACGCAGGTAGAAAGCACGCCGACCGTGCTGGTCTGCGACGTAGTGGCGCCTGGAAAGTCGCTCGGAGTGAAAAGCCCGAGACAGGGCTCGGCGGGAAGCAAACCCGTGGCCGGGGGGGTTGATCCGGACGGCGACGACGGCGATGACTGCTTGCAGAAGAACGACAGCGGCACCGCTGTCACCTCGCCTTGGGCTCCTAAGTCGGGGTCGCCGCTGAGCCCGAGCCGGTTCGGGAGCAGCAGCGGTCGCGTCGGCGGCACCGTGCCGGAAGTCCCGGATGGGCACTCGCACGGCGCCTCGGTCGTGCAGAACCACGCGTCCACCAGGTTGGTGTAGTTGTGAACGGTGCTGATGCGAGCCGAGCCGATTATCGCCACGTGCAGCAGCGGCTCCGTCGAGTGGATGTGGTACTGGGCAGTGGTGTACGGCGGCGCCTCGACCTCACTGCTGGGTGCCGGATACAGCTCTTCGGTCGGCGGCTCGCCGGTGGGCGTGATCGGGCTGACCATGCTCCAGGGCAGCTGTCCGGGCAGACGGCTGTTGAACAGGCTCGATCCCCAGGAGGTGAGGAAAGCCGGCGTGTCGGCGGCGGCATTGTCGAACGACGCCTCGTTGCCGCCCCCGTTGAGAATCGACGGAATTCGCGCCCACAGGTTGCCGACGGTGTCCTGCACGTGGCCCCAGAACCCAACCGCGTCGTAGTTTCGCGTGAACAACTGCGTGTCCGGGCTCTTGAGGTAGTTGCTCATCTCGTAGGCAAACCCGTTGGGCGCGATGGCGTCCACACTGAGCTGCCCCCACACCGCAAGCCCCTCCAGGATCCACGCCTTCGGGTCGTCGTACCAAGACTTGGCTCCGAGGAAATAGAACTCAAAGCAATGAAACACCTCATGGGCGACCACTGAGGACTGGTTGTCGGCGCTGTAGCTCTTGCCCAATGCGGTCAGGCGCACGCGGCAGATCCGAGGGTCGCCGCTGCCGTAACCACCAGCTGCGTTGTCGAGTGGCGTCGCGTCCGCGGGCGCCTCCCCGCCGACATTGGGATTGGGGATCACGGTAGTGGTGTAGCCGGCGAGGACGGTGAGCGGGAGCGTGATCCCGAACTTGGCGTCGTAGTCCTCCACCCAGCCGCGCGCCAGGTTGTCGAGATGCGGGTTCTCCACCCAGCCCGGGTCGCCATGGTCGGGAGGTCCGGCCACACGGGCGCTCCTCCCGGGTGCCGCCAGCCCAAGCAGGCGATCGACGACCCGCAGCTGGGGGGCCGAGAGCCGCGAGCGGTAGCCGAGCACCCACTGCGCGGCCATCGTCCCGTCGGGAATCTGGCCTATGGGCCCGTGCGGCGCGTGCACGCCCGGCACGGGACCGTAGGCGAGCGCGAACGCCTGCAGCGCCGTCTGCTCGGACACCGTCCCGTCCGGGCGGACCTCATCGAGCACCTTCGCCCACGCGGTCGTCGGCAGCGCCGTCTTCAGGTAGGCGTCAGCGAGCGCCGTGAACGCGAGCGCCGTCTCGCGGGCCTGGCTGACGTTGCGGGTGGCCGTGAGCACGATCAGCCCCAGGCGCGCCCCGTCGCGCCAGAGCACCTGCGCGAGCGCGCGGCCGCGCGACCGCTGTACGAACACGGCGCCGCCAGCCCCGACAGCCACCCGCTGCGCACGATGAACGCTCCGCCAGCTGGTCAGAACCTGCTCGGCGACCGCGCTCGAGCGCAGCACGAACGCGTCAGAGCGCCACTGCTGCCCATTGGCGCTCGCCGCCGACGCCCACGCCGGCGCGCCGGCCAGCAACGCTCGCACGCCGCTTGAAAGCCCGGCGCCGAGCTCCCCGCGCGCGGAGCCCACGGTCACCGACGCCGGGCGCAGACCAAGCGTCGTGAAGTCGGCGGAGGTGAACACGAGCGTGCTCGACGCACGCGCTGCGCTCGGCGCCAGCACCATGAGCAATATCACCCCACACGCCAACGCACGCGCGACCAGCCGCGCCGCCCCAAAACGACGCCGCGACGGTGCGTCTGAGATGACAGCTGAGGGCATCTCCCATGCGGCAGCGGGCCGGATGCCAGCTCTGCCGCGCAGCCAGCATAACGGCCTCCACCACGCCCCGACCACTGCCTCAGCCGCTGCGGGTGGGAGGCCGGCCACGCCTGGGGACCGGCCTCGCCTGTTGTGGCATGCGGCCCGCGTCGGTCAGCGCTCGCCGCAACAGCATCTCGACGTGGGCGTTGAGGCTGCGGAACTCGTCAGCGGCCCACCGGGCCAGGGCATCGTGGACGGTCGGGTCGATGCGCAGCAGTACCGGTTTGCGCTCATGGCTCACGTATATAGCGACCCGGTGTTGACCACGGGGGACGCCGGCTGGTCGGCGCACAGGACGACGAGCAGGTTGCTGACCATCGCTGCTTTGCGCTCCTCGTCGAGCGCGACGATGCCGTGCTCCTCGAGGCGCGCGAGGGCCATTTCGACCATTCCCACCGAGCCCTCGACGATCCGCGAGCGCGCGGCCACGACCGCGTTGGCCTGCTGTCGGCGCAGCATCGCCTGAGCGATCTCCGGGGAGTAGGCGAGATGGCTGATGCGCACCTCGACGATCTCCACCCCGGCGATCGTGACCCGCTGTGCCACCTCCTGGGCGAGCTCGGCGGCGACGAGGTCGACCGAGCCGCGTAGCGAGGTGCCCTCCCCTCCGGGGTCGTCGTAGGGGTGCGTGGTAGCGACGTGGCGCAACGCCGACTCGGCCTGAACCTCGACGAAGTTGACGTAGTCATCGACGGCGTACACCGCCCGCGAGGTATCGGCCACCTGCCAGACGACAATCGCGGCAATCTCAACGGGGTTGCCGTCGGCGTCGTTGACCTTCAGATGGTTGGTCTCGAAGTTCCTGACCCGAATGCTCAGGCTGCGGCGATCCGCCAGCGGCACGATCCACCACAGGCCGGTGCGACGCACGGTGCCGGCGTAGCTCCCAAAGAACCGCACGACCTTGGTATGGCCAGGCTGCACCATCACCAGCGAGGTGGCGACAAGCGATCCGATCACGATCGGCGCGGTGATCCACGCCGAGCCGGCGAGCAGGACGGCGGCGGCGATACAGGCCGCGATGACGATCACGCCAAACCAGCCGCTGATCGCCCAGGCGGGACGCTCATGGATGTCGACGCGGGTCCCCGAATGCCCGACCGGGGTCGCCGCGGGCTGGGGGTATGGGTGGGCGGGCTCGTTCATGGTTCCTCCCGTGGGCAGCAGCGCTGCGTAAAGTGATATCTAATAGATATCACTTTACCCTGGCCGGCGCAAGTCGGGACTGGCGACCACCGCCCCCCTTCACCCTGGTGGCGCGCTCCGTCGCCCGCAACCACGCCAAGCATGCGATCTGCTCCTACCTGATCAACCGAGCAACGCACGCAACCTTCGCGCACGCCGGGCTGTTCTGGAGCAACTCATAACCGACCGGTCTCCGGCGTAGCGAGCGCTGCGCCCGCCTGACGCCTCCGAGCGGCAATCGCGCGCCCGGGCGTCAGGGCCGTGTCATTCATGCAGGCGGCGATGTCCACCTGACGGGTCACCCGGGACCGCGCGAGTGGCGCGGCCCCGGAGCCCGTCGGTCATCGTCAGTGCTGGCCTTGGGAATCCGTTCCGGGTGTGAACGACACTCCACGGAGGACCTCGCCGTCCCTGGCTGCCTCAACCGTCGTGAACAGCTCGTGCGTTCCGGGCGTCGTTGCCCCAAGCGGGTCGGTGATCGCGACCACCTTGTTCGGATCCGCGCCCTCGTCGCCGCTGCCACTGACGGTGGACGTCACCGCCCAGACGGTGGCGGTCCCGTTGCGGTTCACGCGGCCCGTGATGTTGCGCAGGCCATCGGTGGCCGGCGCCCACGGCAGGCCCGTACCGAACGTGCCGGTGTTGTCGCCCGTCGGGTACCCGGCCACGGTGTAGGGAACACCCAGGGCCAGGCCGTCCTGCAGCGTGTACGCGAGCTGCCACAGCTTCGACGTCGAGTTGAAAACCCACTTCTGCAGGCCTGCCGTCGTGTCACCGGCAGCGACGGTGTAGGTGTTGGTCGTCGCGTCGTAGGTGTTGTCGCCGCTGCCTTCGTCGGCGAGGTAGATCGTGTTCGCATTCGCGAACCAGATCCCAAACGGGTATGACACCCCAGTCGTCGCGGCCGCGAGCACAGTCGGGAAGCCGGCGAGAACGCACATGTTGTAGGGGAAGACGCCCTCCGTGGGAATGTTCGCCAGGTTGTAGGCAATCGGTGCGCTCGGTAGCGCCGCGCCCGGCACCGGCAGGCCGACACCGTTCGGGCAGGCCTTTCCGGTCGTGTCAATGAAATAGACCGTGTTGACTCCGTTGCCGCCGCTGCCCTTGGTGTAGTAGACGACGTTGTTGTAGATCGTCAGGCCGCGGAAGTTGGTGTCCTTGCCGATCTTGTCGCCGGCCGCGTAGGCCGCTCCCAGTGAGGCCAGCTGTGTGATGTTGAAGCTTCCCACCGGAGTGGGCCCACCCGGGTTCTGAAAAGCTTCCGGCCCAATCGACGGCGAGAGAGCCTGCGCGCCCGCGCCTTCGATCACACCTGGAAACTGCTTCTTGCCGCTGCCGCTCCCGGCGTTGCCCGCCATGAAGGCCACGGGCGCCGTTTGCGTGCCGCCGCCAAATCCATTGTGGTCGTCACCGTTCCCGCCGGCGGGGTTACCGTCGGCGATGATCGCGGCGCGGCCATTGTCACCGGTGTAGGCGTTGGTCTCGGTGTAGCGGAAGTCGCCGTCGCTGCCGAGCGTGGCCACCACGCGATACCACGGCCCCACATCCGGGTTGGACGGGTCGATCTCACCAGGCGTGTTGGCATTCGACACGTCCAGCGTGGCAGGCGGCGCCGCGTAGCCCATGAACGACACGAACTCACCGTTGGTCGAGAGGTTCAGCGCCAGCTCCGACTTGGACGAGAAGCTGGTCACAACCCCGCTCGTCGGTACCGGGATCGTGTTGATCAGGTGCCCGGTGTCGGGGTCGACCTGGTCGAGATAGATCGGCGAGGTGATCCCGAAGTGACTATCGGCCTCGTCGTTGTTGAAGACCTGCGGATACGTGCTGCCGGTGTTGGCGGGGGCACACGCACCATCCGTGCAGCCCGGAGGCAGTTGCGTGCCCGTTACGCCTGTCGCGCCGGCCGTGATGCTCGGCGCAGCGTAGACGCTGCGGCTGATCAGCAGGTTGCCAGCAAAGATGTCGCTGCCGCCACCCATGGCGCTCGCAATGGCGGCGCCAGCGGACAGAGTCGCGACGGCAGCCGCAATAACGAGCCGGCCACTGCGCCGTCGAGTCACGAGATCCTTCAGCTGCATGACTTCTCCTTGGTCGCGAGACAGTGCACCCCGAATATGTGCCCCCGCAACCCAGGTCGACTGTGACGATCCCGTTACTCAAGTGTTGCTATCTGGAGCGGCGGAGATCGACGGGGCTCCCCATTGCCGTCGGAAGGCGAGGCGCCGGTTGGGGTGTGAACAGGTTGTGCAATGCCGACAGGAACCCGTCCTCGCACTGCCGAGCTGGGTACAGCGCAGCGTGTAGGCGCCGTGCGGCGGCGCCTTCTTGAGGGGCTCGATCCAGCCGTCGGCTCCGTTAGCTGTGTGTCCAGCGAGATCTCCGACTGCGGGGCTCGTGTCCGGGACGCCCCGGCACGACGATCGACGATCGGCATCTCGATGCGGTTCAGGATCTCTGCGCGACCGTCGCGGCACTCTGCGGACGGCTCGCCACAGTGGCCACGGCGCAGGAGGTTTCTCACCGTGTTGGGCCTCGCTGTCGGCGTAGTCTCCGGGTTATGTTTAGTTGGCGCGCGGTGGGTGCGATGGCCTGTCTTGCTGGCGTGCTCGTGCTGGTTCTCGGCGCGGCGGCACCGGCCGGCACGCCGACGGGGCTTGAGCACGCGAGACAGCCGATCCTGGCCGCATATTTCGCCGGGCCGCCGGAGCCGCAGTCCACCAACGAGGCGGCCCTACCCTCGGGATCAACCGGCACGACGAACTCGAGCGGCTCAACCGGATCGACGGGCGCGACCGGTGCGACCGGCGCGACCGGGTCGACGGGCACAACCGGGTCGGGCGGCGCGAGCGCGGATTGGTGGAGCGAGTGCTGGACGGTCGGCTGGCCCGACGCGACGGCTTTGCGGATCCAGAAGGACGTGATTTGGGAGGTTTCTGCGATCGAGTCTGAGCTCGGCGGCCAGGACGGAACGGTGGCGTTGTGTGATGGCCAGGATCAGTTCGACGTCTGGGTGGCGCCCGGCCCGCTGGACCTCGCCGCGGCGACGAGCGCGATCGACGCGATATTCGTCTCGGCGCTGGGTGAGGCGGAGGCCGAGTGGCTCGAGGCACGCGTGGAAATCGCGAGCACGCCCTACAGCTGGACCGAGCTCGACCAGACCGCTACCGGGATCATGGCTTTGATTTCGGGCGAGCCAACACCGTCCGCCTGGTCGGTCATGGCGCAGGTGGAATACCCCTATCCGCTGGTCGAGATCACGCTCTGGAACAACCGCACGGACGCTGACGTGAACGCCGCGCAGGCAATCGTCAGCCAATACCACGGAATGGTCACGCTCACCCTGGCCGACTCGCCGCCTGCGCCGGCATCGGAGGCGGCCTCGGGAGTGCTTTCAACTGTCGCTCCAACACTCAGCAACGTTCACTACCTCACGGTCGTCCGCTACGACCGTCACGGACGGCGCGCGCACGTCACGATCACGCTCGCCCCGGGCTCGCCGGCTCTGCTGGACGTCGTCGTGTCGGTCCGCTCCCGCTCAAACGTACTGCTCGCCCGCAAGCGGCTGGCGCAACTCGCCACGACCACCAACCTCACGCTGCGACTAACCGCCAAACCACGACACCTGGTCGTGACCGTGCGCGCACGAACCGTGAGCGGCGGGCCGATCCTGCTGCACGGCAAGATCTGAGGCTCCAGAAGGGAAGCGGTCGGGCCTCGACCCAAGAACCCCACTCGCGCCACCGGTAGCACCACGTTGCCGCATCGCGCCGAGGAGGCGCCAGGGCGAGCGAGCGACATCTACAAGGGTCCAGCACGCCAGTGCAGGTTTCGACTCTGCCGACGATCCAGGCCCGCAGCACTCGGGGGAAGCTCGATCGACGGGGAAGAAGTGGCGCGAGCCACGGCGGTTGAAAGTACTGTGGGCAACATGAACTGGGATCTGCAACACCGGAAGTCATCGCTGGTGATCCGCCTGCTGCTGGCCGTTTGGATCACCGTCGTCGTCGTCGTCCTCTGCGCCACGGGACGTTGGTGGGGCCTGGTGTTCGTCGCCCCTCTGGTCCTTGATGTGTACCTGCTCCGCCGGATCTGGACGGCCGGCTCAGGCCGGTAGCGCCGCGTCAGCGGAGCTCGGGGGCCCTGAAGGCTGCGGGGCGGAACACCGGCGCGCTCCTCAAGCTTGTGGCGCCGGAGTTGCGAGAATCGACCGATGCCAACGCCGCACGAGTGGGCTGCGCAGGACGAGTATGTGGTGTCGACCGATCGCGCTCGCCTCGACGTCGACCGAATCCACCGCTTTCTGGCCGGGGCGTATTGGTCGCCCGGCATTCCCCGCGCCGTCGTTGAGCGAGCGATCGAGAACTCGCTCCCGTTCGGGCTGTACGAGGCGTCGGGTGAGCAGGTTGGATTCGCTCGAGCGATCACCGACCGAGCGACCTATGCCTATCTCGCCGACGTGTACGTTGAGGTGGCCCACCGCGGCCGCGGCCTCGGGAGGTTCTTAGTCGCCTGCGTGCTCGGGCATCCCGAGCTTCAAGGCCTTCGTCGATGGGCGCTGGCGACATCGGACGCCCACGGGCTCTATGAGCGCTATGGCTTCGGAACCGACCCCCAACCAGGCATACACATGTTCATCGAGCGCTCAGCCGCGGAGCTATGGCCAGCACCGGTGAACCACATCCGCGAGTAGTCGACGTCGCGCCCCGCCAGACTCCGCCGCGCACCGAAACCCTGACGCCTGCCTGCGAGCCTCGGCTCAGTGGTCGGCTGGCAGGGGCCGCCAGAACAGCCGGTCGTTGTGGAGCAGTTCGATCGTCGTGAGGTGGAGGGACGTGTCGCCCGTGTTCGCAAGGTCCTGGATGTTCCGCTCGCCCTCGGGAATCTCCATGTAGGTGACCTCACCGGCCTGGTGCTCGTAGTCGTGGTAGGCGCCGTCCGGGTAGCTCACCCTGACGCTCGCTGCGGTATGAGCCACCCAGAAGTAACTGGTCCGATGGCAGTGGAACACGTGGCGTTCGCCCGGGTCCAGGCTTATCTCCCACACGCGGACGCGATCGTTCTCGCACAGCAGCCTCTGGCCCACGGCGAAGTTGGTCGGGCCCTCTGCAACATCGGCGGGAAGCCGGTCGAGTGATCCCATGTCCTCCTCCTTGGTTCGTGAAGCCGAGCCCATTGAGCGATGCAACGGGTCTCCGGGACGCCCTTGCGCACCGGCGAGCGAACGTTATCGGCGCGGGGTCTTACGGCGAAGGCGCTGGTGCGGCTGTGGAACCATGTGGGCATGCGACGGGCGCTGGTGTTGACCGTCGCGGCCGGTCTTCCTACGGCCTCGCGCGCTGGCGCTGCGGAGCCCGGGCTGGGTCCAGCAGGAGCGCCCCGACGAGGTCAACCAAGCCCTCGTCGCGTTACTCGACAGCCTCGACTGAGTCGCGGCGCGGGCCCGTTTCGATAGCCACCACAACGTCTCGCGACCGTTAGCCAAATGGTATTGTCGCCGCGTCCAGGGGAGGTATGGAGCGCATGGCACTACGAGGACTGTCTGACAAGGTCGTGCTCGTCACCGGCGGCGCAAGCGGCATCGGGCGGGCAACGGCTGAGCGGCTCGTGGCCGAGGGCGCGAAGGTCGCGATCGTAGACCTCGACGAGGACCGCGTGACGGCGGTCGCCCGCCAGATCGGCGAGGCCGTCGTGGGACTTCGTGGCGACGCCGCATCCCCCGAGGATGTCGAGCGCTACTTCGCCGACGCCGAGAGCGCGCTCGGTCCGATCGACGGCCTGTTCAACAACGCCGGCATCGCCGGCACCGGGGACCACCTGGCCAACACAACCCCGGAGCAGTTCGAGCGGGTGATCTCGACGAACCTCACGGGCGTCTTCCTGAACCTGCGCGCGATGCTTGGGCGTTGCGCCGAGCGCGAGCGTTCCGGTGTCATCGTTTGCACGGCGTCGGCGCTGGCGTTGCGCAGCATGGCGGGCGTCGGTCCGTACATCGCCAGCAAGGCCGCCGTGGTGGCGCTGACGAAGGTCGCCGCCGTCGAGGCGGCGCCGCTCGTGCGGGTCAACGCGCTGCTGCCGGGCCCCACCGACACGGCGATCATCGCGGGAATCCCCCCGTCGATGCGGACCGAGGTCGAGCAGAGTCTTCCCCTGAAGCGATTCGGCGAGCCGCACGAGCTGGCAGCGGCCGCCGCATGGCTGCTAAGCGATGAGAGTTCGTTCGCCACCGGAGCCGCGTTCGTGGTCGACGGCGGCGACATCGCCTGAGGCCACTCCTCCGGGCCCGGGCGCTGGCGCTCAGGATCATTCGGACGACGTTGCCCGGCTGCACCTCGCCCGGAGAGATTCGAACTCCCGACCTTCGGTTCCGTAGGCTCGAAGAAGCGCGCTGGTTACGTCTACTTGCAGCGGGTTAGGGGACATGCGACTGGCTGTCTGCGGCTTGATTCGACGAGTTGGGAACACGTAGGGAACACGGTTTGGTGTCGGGTCTGCTCCCATCGCCGACGCGAAGCGATCACGCCGCTTCGAGGCCGCACGCTTCCGCGCTCGCGTTCGTGCGGCGTGATCTGCGTCGTCGCCGACGCGAACGTTCTCGGCTTTGCAGCCACGCCAAGGACGCGGGGTTCCCGCTTCGAACGCGGCCCGCTACCGCTCCTTGGCGGTCGTGACAACACGTCGGTGGCGCGACGAACCGAGCTGCGGCGAGGCGGTTCCGTGTCGCCGATCTGACCTGCCCCGGCGTACACTCAGCTCATGACGACGACGCGGCGAACGGTGAGGCTCAGAGGCGGCACCTATGAGCGGGTCGCCCGTGAAGCTGCACGCCGCGATGAGGACATCGACGACACGGCCGAGCGCATCCTTCGCGATCACCTGCCGGCGAACGGCACATACACGGACGTGCTCGGTGTACTGCATCGCCTCAACGTGCTGCGCGCCAAGATCAAGCCCGGGGCGGGCGCGGAGCGTCTCGTGCGCAAGGGCCGCGACGAGCTCGACCAGCGCATCGTCTGAGCCGCGACGCGGCGTCGTCGACGCCAGTGTGCTCGCCGTGAATATGCCCAGCGCGCCGGCAGCGCGGGTCGCTCCGCCGCTTCGCAGGCTTGCTGCCGTCGGCTTTGGCGTCCTCTCACTGGTCACCGCCGGGTGGCTCTTCGCGGGCGCGAGCCGGGCCGGCTCGAACGGGCTCGGCCGGCCGGCCACGCCCTCGTCCGCACGCGCGCCCGCCCAGCTGCCCGCGAGCACCGCTGTGGGTCTGCGGGTGCTCACGTTCGTCGACCGCACCCGCGTGGCGCGCTTTCACACTGGCGCGGTCACGCCCCGCACCCTGGTCACCCAGATCCGCTACCCCGCGCTGGGGCCGCCCGGCGCCAACGACTTGCGAGACGCGGTCCCGCGGACCGGCGCGGGCCCATTCCCGCTGATCGTGTTCGGACCCGGCTTCGCGGAGACTCCCACTCCATACGCCCGTTTGCTCGACGCCTGGGCGCGCGCCGGCTACGTGGTCGCGGCGCCGCTCTTCCCGCTTACCCAGAAGCACGTGCCCGGAGGGCGGCGGCAGCGGGACCTTGTCAATCAGCCCGGCGACATGCGCTTCGTCACCACGCGCATGCTGGACGAGAACCGGCTGTCAGCGAGTTTCCTGTACGGACTGATCGCCCCGCACCTGGTTGCCGTCGCCGGCCAGTCCGACGGTGCCGCTACAGCACTGGCCGATGCACTCGACCCGGAGTTCGCGGATCCGCGGGTTCGCGCCGCGGTGATCCTCTCCGGCGCCGAGCTGACCAGCATCGACGACGACATCCACTTCCCCGCTCAGGGACCGGCACTGCTCGCCGCCCAGGGTACGCTCGACGAGCTCAACGCGCCGGCCGCGACGCAGCGGTTCTTCGACCTCGCACCGAGGCCGAAGTTCCTCCTGACGCTGATCGGCGCGACCCACCTTCCGCCGTACACGACGCAGCAGCCCTATCTCGGCGTTGTGGAGCGAGTGACGATCGCCTTCCTCGACCACTACCTGCTCGCGCGGCACGCAAGCCTGGCGCGCATGCGCCGCTCCGGTGACGTGCGCGGAGTGGCGCAGCTGACCGGCTGAACGCTCGGTCCGCGCCGCCCGGCGCGAGCGAGCGGGCTAAGGAACTCGAGGATGAAGACCTCGCAGAGCTACATAGGATGAGGTCATCGGCGTCTGTCGTTTCGGAAGTGATCTGACATGGACCGTCCGAATCCGTACCGACCGTCGCTTTGCGACAACGCGCGCTGGCGGAGGCACGGCTCAGGGAAGTGGAAGCGGGGTTGAGAGCAGCGGCTGTAGGTTGCCGTTCTCGCCGTTCGCGGCGGCGCCCAGACGCGGCAGAGCAAGCGCGTCCTCGATCGTTGCGAGCACGCCGTAGTGGTCCACCGGCTTCGCGGTCCGCGCGCCTCGGCGCGCGCCGGGCCCGGCGACGATCGTCGCGATATTTCCGCCCGCGGCTGCTCCGGAGCAGCAGCCCACGGTGGAGCTGGCGTTGCCCTCGTCCCAGGTCAGGATCAGGAACCCGTGCGGCCCAAGCTCGCGCAGCAGTGGGGGCACCGTGCGCGCCAGGAAGCGGTCGCCGGGCGCGACACCGCAGTCGTGCATGTCGTCGCAGAGGTTGGGCGTGATCCAAATGAACCGCGGCAGCTGCCCGTGGCGCAGGTCGGAGGCGAGCGCACCGAAGCCCACGAGGTTGCGGCAGCTGCTCGGTGAGCGAACCACGTCGTCGTAGTAGAGGAAGGGAGCATGCTTCTTCGCGTACTCGCCGGCGCCAGCCCCGGTGAAGCAGTGGCCAGGGTAGTCCTCCAGGTACGCCCGCCAGGACACGTGCGCCGCCTCCAACTGGTCCACGAGATTGGAGGCCGAGACCTGGCAGCTCGTGCAATCGGAGGTAATGCCCTGCGTGGATCCGCTGGTGAGTGCGAGGTAGTTGGGCAGCGACGGGTGCGTGATCGCGTAGCTCGCGGTGGCGAGGCCGTAGCGGCGCGCGAGGCTGTTGATGTAAGGCGCGGCCGAGTTCCCGATGACCCCGGAGGCCGCTTCGTTCTCCATCACGATGATCGCAACGTGCGACGTCCGCGAGCGGTGCAGCGCCTTCAGCGGGCCAACGGCGAGCGCGCGCCCGGGCGACGCCTGCCCACACGCGGCGACCACGGCGGCAGTCGCCAGCAGCGACGCGGCGACGAGAATCCGCAGGTGAAGAGGGGCCAGCATCCGCCGCGCCAAGCTTAGGCCCACCTCGCGCGAAAACGGCAAATGCGTGTCGCGCGAAACGCTCGCCCCGCCGAGTGGTCAGTGCCGGGCGAGCGCTAGCACAGGCTAGGCGTGGATCTTGCCGGCGAGCACGGGCTTGATCCGGCTCGCGAGGGGTCTCAAACCCGTGACCTCCGGCGTGGCGCGGAAGGCGTCACACACTTGTGGCCGAGACCGCCCAAACGCCGGCTGAGCAGAGATGCCGCCTTGGAGGCAGGGTCGATTCGAGCGACGCCTCAACGCCCCGTCAAACGGGCACCCGCGCTGGACAATCGTGCTCAGCCGGCAAGATGCTACTTATCTATATTGCTGGTTTTCTTACGCGCCCGGAGAGATTCGAACTCCCGACCTTCGGTTCCGTAGACGGCCGGCCGAGTCGCGTTTCGTGGCTCCGCTGAGCCAGATAACGACGCTCGTGGCGCCGGTGGGGACGGACATGGGGACCGGCCAAGCGCTGGGACAACTCGGCATCTCGTCTTTGCGTCAAGCGTCCGGTCGGCGTTGGGCGGCGGCGTCGCGCGCGTTCGCCTTCTGATCCAGTGTCATTGCTCCGGGATGGTCGACCCCCGGCCATGGCGTGAGCAGTAACAGGAGGCGGGCGTCGGAGCGGGCGCGCACGGCGTGACGTTCGTTTGGGGCGAAGGCGACGAAAAGACCTGCGCCTCCGATCACGCTCTCGCCACCGCTCCCGGTGATCTCGACCTCGCCGTCGATCACGGTGACCCACGCGCTTTCGTGCACCTGGTGATCGTCCAAGCTCTCGCCTGCCGGGATCATGATCGCGATCGCCCGCGCATCGTCTGTGGAGGCGAGGATCTCGGGGGCGTGGGGTCTCAATTCTAGGTTCGTGATCGTCCAGCTGTTCATGGGATCCCCTTGGGGGTTAACAGACAGTTTTGGCCGCCAGACCTTGCCGACGCGGTGACAACCCGTAACGGCCGTGCGAGTCACCCCGGCTGGCGATACCTGGCGGCCCTGTCAGCCTCACGGCTGACCGCTTAGATCGATTGCCGGTAGCCGACGAATTCGTGGTGTTGGCTATAGCCGCCGTGGCCACCGCCAACCTCTGAGTAGTGCGCGATGAACTCGATCCCTTTGATCCACTTGACTTGTTTGAAGCCGAGCTCGATCTTGTTTTGTCGTGCCGCTCCGACCGAGCTCCAAACCATCATCCGCTCGTGTCCGTGAGCCTTGAGTCGGCGAGCGGAATGAAAAGGAGCCTGTGAGCAGGCCCCTCCCCCTACGCGCCCGGAGAGATTCGAACTCCCGACCTTCGGTTCCGTAGACTCCTAGAAGCGCGCTGGTTACGTCGATTTGCAGCGGATTGCGGGACATGCGACTGGCTGTCTCCGGCTTGGTTCGACGAGTTGGGAACACGCAGGGAACACGGTTTGGCGTCGCGGCGCTCGTCTCGAGCAAGGGCTGCCCCGGGTTCACCGCTAGGGTGCCACGTAGGCCAGCAAGGAAAAGGAACTGTCTCGTTTCGTAGGCTCACGCGGGGGAGTCGCCGATGGCGGCACCGCGATGCCGACGCCCGCTGGGCGCACGGTTGTGGGTGAGGGCTACAAGTGGGTTGCCCTCTCGAACACGGTGTTGTCGGCGTTGATCGTGTCGATCGACTCGACGATCGTGTTGATCGGGGCGCCGTCGATCTTTC
>Ga0182024_10008626_pt1 | contig 21385 bp, 19 predicted proteins | sample P32metaG_FD_120480 | JGI IMG/M metagenome (GOLD analysis project Ga0182024, IMG submission 120480) | Permafrost microbial communities from Stordalen Mire, Sweden - P3-2 metaG (Illumina Assembly) | ecosystem: Environmental > Terrestrial > Soil > Wetlands > Permafrost | place: Sweden: Stordalen...
ACTGACGTTTCCGACTCCGATGTCGTAGCCTGCCAGCAACGTGCGTGCCGAGCTCAGCGAAATCATTGCCGCGGTCGCCTGCATCTTGCCGTGGTACATGGGCGCTTCCTTCAGGGCGTAATTGGCGGCGAAGATGGAGCCTGCTTCTTCCTTCCAGGTGTCCACGCCATCCAGAAAACCCTGGCCCCACAATTCGCGCGGGGCCATATTTACCAATTGTTTAATGTGAATGGTGGATAGTACCGCCTTGTCGGCGTGAAAGGCGCTGCCGTCCATGCATTCCACTCCCGTGCACTTGCCGTTTTCAACGATCAGGCGCGTGACCGGCTTGTTGACGGCGATCACCCCGTTGTGCGCTTCTATGTATCGCGCCAACGCTTGCGTCAACTGCCCCGCGCCTCCCTTTGCGCAGGGGCGGCCCCATTTCATCAGCGTGGCGGTTCCGAAGGCGCCCATCCCAGTTCCGGGATATTGAGGATCGGTAAGTGGCCCGATAAACGCCAGCGTTACCAGAAAATTTCGGGTGTGCTCGTCCTCGTAGTTATCGCAAATATTTTCCCACGCGGACATGGCCATGCGGCGCTGCCACAGGCCCAGGCGCGGAATGCCGGCCATCAGCTCATTCATCGGCTTTCCCCAGCCAACCGGAAGGAACTGATTGGCTTCGAGGGCTGCCCTGACTACCGCCATCTCCGCGTAAATGCGCCGGAACGTAGCCTCGTCTTTTTTCGAGAATTTGCCGAATTCGGCGGCGGTGCGATCGAAATCGCGCCACATGGTGAGAGAACTGCCGTCGACAAACGGCATGTGGAAGAACGGATCGGGAAAGAGGTACTCCAGGCCGTAATCCTTCAGGTTGAGTTCCTTCAGCATCGGATTGTCCTGGATGCCGGTGTGGCCCGTGGAGCACATGTCATCCTTGAAGCCGACCATGGTCGCAGACGCGGTTTTAGCGCCTCCGCCGACGACAGGCCGGCCTTCCAGCACCACGACTTTGTAGCCGGCTTTGGCTAAGTAGGCGGCCGTGACCAGGCTGTTGTGCCCCGCGCCGGCCACTACAATATCGAAACGATCGCCGGGCCCCTTCGTGGTTTCCTGGGCCATTGCGCCGAGGGAAGTGAGGCTTAGGGGCGCAAGAGCCGCGCCTTGCACGAATTCGCGCCGGGTGATGGGAGTCATGAGTTATTCTCCTCGAGTGAGCAGATGCTCACTGACTGATGGGCGAACGCTACACCCGAATCGAGCCGCGGTCAAGCGAAACAGGTGCACAGGCACTCTGCCTGTGCGGGTTTGGCGATCGCTCGTGCTATATGGGTGTGAGAAGGCTGTGAAAACCGCACAGGCAGGAGTGCCTGTGCTACTTTTACCGCGGGCTTAGGCCTGCCAAAAATCCACATGAGAAGAAGAATGAAGACGCGGCGGAACGGAAAGAAAAATTCGTTGATTGCCCTGGAAAGCGATCCGGCGTCCAAGCGGGAAATTCTCAAGGCGGCCCTTTCCCTGTTCGTGCGGCACGGCCCTTCGGATCCCACCGCCCGCGAAATCGCGGCGCAGGCGGGCTACTCGAATCCCGCGATCTTCAAATATTTCCGGACCAAGGACAAACTGGCTCTGTATCTTTTTAAGCAGTGCTCCGTGCGTGTGACGGACGAACTGAACGGGGCAATCCAATTGCAGCGTCCATTCCGTGACAATCTCAAGGCGCTCTTGGACGCCTACAGGCGAATCGTGGAAGAAGATCTGGACGCATTTCTTTTTACCACCGAAAACTGGCGGCGTTTTCGGCCTGCCCTTTCGCCGGAGTTGCGCGAACGCAGTCCGGGCGTTTTGCTGCGCCAGGTATTTGAGAACGGAAAATCAGAGGGCGTTGTGGGACAGGATGTCGATATCGACTTGTTGGTCGTCGGAGTAATCGGCCTGCTCTCTCAGTTCGCCCGCCTGCTCTACTTCGGAGAATTCCGGGGACCCGCGGGAAATTGGATCGCTTCCATGGAGCGAATGATTATCAAAATGTGCGGATGACATGATCCCTTGCCGCACCGATTTTTCCCAGTGTGACATCTAAATAGGGGAGGGGGATAATTGTAAAATGAAATACTTAAACCGCCTGGAGGACGAAATCTCTTCGTGGCAAAACGTCTCTGTTCATCCGCACCGCTTCGGGGGCAAAGAATATAAGTTTGGAAAGGCGGAGATTGGGCATGTGCACGGGAACGGGACCGTGGATATCCCGTTTCCGCGTGCCGTTCGCGACGCGCTCGTGGAGGAAGGCCACGCCGAAGAGCACCGTTGGGTTCCTGACTCTGGCTGGACAACATTCCGGGTCCGCAGCGAATCGGACATTCAACACGCACTGGAACTCATGCGAATGTCTTACGTGCGCTACGCATTGAAAGTGGCTCCCGATCCTCGCCAGTTCCTGAAACAGGAGTGTGAGTCGTTGCACTTGAGTCCGCGATTTATTTCCCTGCTCGAAACATTCACGCCTTCGCCTGTCTAATTTTTAAAAGACGAATCGCCAGGACCAACCACCTGAAGTTTGCGCTGCTCAATTTCCTCGTGTAAAACTTTGGCGCGTTCCAGGGCCACGGAAATGCTTGGGCTGATGTTGCCCGCGCCGACGTGCTCCTCGAATTCGGATTGACGCATCAAGCGCGCGGGCTGTTCGCGCGCGCCGCAGAGGATGAGTCCGCGGCCGGATTGGTGCACGGCATCGGCGAGAGACTCGAGGGCCTGCAAGCCGGTGGCGTCGATGGCCGTCATGTTGCGCAGTCGCAGCACGACGATGGCGGGCAGTTCCGGGATTTGACGGATGACTTCGTCGATTTTGTCGGTGGCTCCGAATAGAAAAGGGCCGTGGATGCGGAAGATGGTCACGTAGGGCGGAATTTCCTTGTGCTGCAGGATGTGCACGTGGCCTTCGCGCAGATACTCATCGGTAACTTGCAACACGGTCGTCGTGGCAGTAACTTTGCGGATGTACACGAGGGCCGCCAGAATCATTCCCGCTTCCACGGCTACCGTCAAATCCGCGAACACGGTGAGCAGGAAGGTGACCGCCCAGGTGCCGATTTCCAGCGGCGTGAGCTTCAGCAGCTCCGGAATTTCACGCCATTCCCCCATGTTGTAGGAGACCACGAACAAAATGGCCGCCAGCACCGAGAGCGGAATAAATCGAGCCATGGGCGCGGCGAACAGCACGATCGCAAGAAGCGTCAGGGCGTGAATCATTCCCGAGACGGGCGTCTTCGCTCCGGAGCGTATGTTGGTGGCCGTGCGTGCAATAGCTCCGGTGGCGGGCAATCCGCCAAAGAGCGGGGACATGATGTTGGCGATGCCCTGGCCGATGAGCTCCACATTTGGATTGTGCTTGGTGCTGCTCATGCGGTCGGATACCACGGCGGTCATTAGCGATTCAATGGCGCCCAACATGGCAACGGTGATTGCCGGAGAAATCAGCGGGCGCAGCAAATCGGCGTGGAAGTGCGGAATCCTGATTCCCGGGAAGCCGGAAGGAATGCCGCCGAAGCGCGTTCCGATCGTCTGCACCGGCAGCTTCAGCCACACCACTAGCGCAGTGCCCACAAAGAGCGCCACGATATATCCCGGAACGCGCTTCACAAAGCGCATGAAAACGATAATGACAATCAGTGCGGATATGCCCAGGCCGGTTTCCAAAGGGGACAGTGTATGAAAACTGCGCGCCAGAGTTTCCATGCGCGCCAGAAACTCTCCGGGAACTTTGTCCACCTTGAGGCCGAAGAAATCCTTGATCTGCGTGCTGGCGATAATGACGGCGATGCCGTTCGTGAAACCCACCACAACCGGGCGGGGAATATATTTCACGGCCGTGCCGAGTCCGGTGACGCCCAAAATGACCAGCAGCACGCCGGCCATCATCGTGCACATGAACAAGCCGTCCAGGCCGTAGCGCACCACAATGCCATAGACGACCACTACGAACGCGCCCGTGGGGCCGCCGATTTGCGTGGTCGAGCCGCCCAGCGCGGAAATCAGAAAGCCGGCGACGATGGCGCAATACAATCCCGCCTGGGGCGCAACGCCTGAAGCAATCGCAAAAGCCATTGCAAGAGGGAGCGCGACAAGACCTACGGTGACTCCTGAAAGTAGGTCAGCGGCGAATTTTTGGGCGTTGTAATCCTTCAGGCAGGTGATGGATCTGGGGAGCCAATCTTCCATGTTCTTTTCCATGAGGACGCTTTCGCGAAGCTCCTCGCTCCGAGGCCGAAGGGGCATCCGCCGCGGCGGACCGTGCCCCTACAGCAAAACTAATTCTAGCGCGCCTCACCCTTGATGCATATCGAAATGCAAATCAGTGGTCAGTGGAGTTGGAATTGGCAGCGGCACCGGTAACTTGCTGGCTATTGGTTATCTGGGCCTGCCTGGCTTGCTGGCTGATGGTAACAGTGTCTTTCGGGATTGCAGTTTGCGTGGCAGCTTGCGTTTGTAGAGTCTTGGGGGGCTGAACGGTTTGTTCCGCCTGGGTCTGCGCGTGAGCTACCTGGATAGAATGAATGGAGTTAGCCATGGTCGGATTACCTCACACTGAATAGATCGGCAGACGAGGGAATATCTTTAATTCCTTGTAAGTTACAGAAACAATGAATGTTAATGGGCTAGTGCGAATCGCCGTCGTGATCCACGTCGCCGCCGGCCGCCGGCTTGGTGCTATCGGCGAGGGCCTCCTTTGCAGACTCGCTGATCGAAACTTTGTCTTGCGGGATTGCGGTTGGGGTTGCAGCTTGCTTAGATGGTTGAGTTAATGACTGTGCTCGCGTCTGAGCGTTAATTGCCTGAATCGGTTGAATGGTATTGCTCATAGTCGTATTACAAGGCTAGATCGGCGGAACGGAGAACGACTTGAGCAGCATGCGCACAAATCAGGAATCAATTTGCAAATGGTTCCGGCGGGGAAAAGTGCGGGCTTGCCGGATCATTTCGGCAAGCCCGCTTGTTTTTGTATTACGCCAGGATTCCGACGCACTGGCGAAGTGCTATTCTTTCGCGGCGGTTGCAGCGGTTGCTGCAGTGGCGGCAAAACGTTCCTGCATCCGGCGGGTCAGGTGGGGCGTGATGCCCAGGATGCGCTCGATCAGCATCAACTGGCCGCGGTGATGCATTTCGTGCTCTTTCACGGAGAGAAGCAGGTCGAAGCGGGTTCTGGATGGCGGCGCTCCTCCCGGGGGCATGGTTACGACTTCACCCAGGAATTTGTCGTCGAGTCCTTCCAACCACTTGGCCCAGGCCTCGCCGTCGGTGGTGAGGAGTTCAATCAACTGGGCCTTTGTGCGGGGTTTCTTTTCTTCCGCGGTGAGGCGCTTCATCAGGGAAGGAAAATCGAAGCCTTCCATGCTGGTTCGGCGCTCTACGGCGTTAATCTGCTTTTGAAAGCCATTGCTAATCGCGATGTGCGCCAGGAGCTCGCCAACGCTGCGCGTCTCGGGTATGGGCCGAAAACTGTACTTGTCTTCGGGAATGTCTTGAGCGATCTGCAGCGTGTTTTTGCGGACCGTGCGAAAACTTTCAGCCAGTTCTTTACCGCCGTAATAATTCATGGAATTCTCCTCTGCTTAAGTTAAGTGTGATTTTCCGTCGTAATGACAGGAACGCGATTCTAACATGGGCTGTGGAAAAGATTGCCATGCTTGGGTGAGTTTTGCCTGCGCGCTCCGTGAAATGTTCCAAATTTGGCGTGAATGGGCAGCCAGAGTGCCGTTGTTGGCGGTTCGCGGCTATTTATAGGGCAGAGCGGCTCGCTATCTTGAAAACCGTTGTAGAATAGGGGCTCCGTGACCCACAAGTTTCCATGTCCTGTACGGGGTGTGCGGGTCGCGGGTGTTCGGCCAAATCGGGTTCGAGGTGAATATGCGGCAGCGAATGACGCTACTTGGTGCTAGTGCCCTTACTTTGATTATGTCCCTCGCGATTTGCGTAGCCCGCCCTGCGAGGGCCGGAAAAGCGGCCGACGGCGCCGGCGATACGCCAACTCCTGCCACATCCCACGACGATCTTCAACGCTCCTACCGAACCGATCACTATCTGGAAGTGGCGGAGAGCGGCGCAGAGCGCGGAGAAAATATTTACTGGCACAAATGCTGGGCCTGCCATAACCAATATCAGCAGGCTGCGCCGACACTCGAAGGTCTTTTTAAGCGAGCCGCCCTGATCACCGGAGTTTCCGTCAGCGAAGAAAATGTGGCCGCGCACATCAAGAAGGGCGGCCCGGGAATGCCTTCCTTCGGCACCACGCTTTCCAATTCGGATGTGGCGGACGTGGTCAGCTATTTGCACAGTGACAAGTGTTGCGTGGAGGGAGAATCGCTTCCGGCCAATCCGTGGTACCGCTCGGAAACAAACAAGTGGAAAGTGCAGACCGGCCTTTCGGGCGGAGCTACCGGCGTGGTGCGAGTGGCCAGCGGAGATTCGCCGGAAGGCGTGATGGTGCAGCTGATCGCGCCGAATGGCGTGCGCACTACCGTCTATACCAACGAAGAAGGAAAGTACGAATTTCCCAGGATGCAGGCTGGGGCCTACACCTTGCGGATCGCCAATCCGCTGGAATTTAAGCCCTACCGGCGGGACGCGGTGCAAATCGACGCCGCTGCAAAACTGGAAGACATTGTGCTGGAGCGAATCACCAAGACGCGCGCTTTGCCGGCGACGCCGGAAGTGGAATCGCAACTGAGCGGCGAAGAGATTTTGTGGAACCTTCCGGGTACGGTGGAGGAAAAAGAGGCTCTGCACGCCACCTGTGCGCTGGGGTGCCATTCCTTCCAGCAGATTTTCAAGAATCGCTATGACGAGCGGAGCTGGGGCGTGCTGGTGTCGCGAATGCTTCACCGCGGCGGAGGGCCGCTGATCAACGATCCGCTGGAGCCCGTGACGGAGTCTCAGCAGGCTACCGACCGTATGCTCATCAAGTGGCTGGCGCGGGTGCGCGGGCCGGAATCGGTGGATCAGCCGATGTACGCGTTTCCCCGTCTGACCGGGAAATCCAATCGCGTGGTGGTCACCGAATTCGAGCTTCCGCGCGCGCTGCAGAGCGCCCACGATGTTTACGGAGATGGTAACGGTAACATTTGGTATACAAGCCACCTGAGCCGCTTCTTCGGAAAGCTCGATACGCGCACGGGCGTGGTGACCGAATACCAGGCTCCCCTGACGCCGGGGGCGCAGCCGGGCACGCATCATGTCTATGTCGAGAAGAACGGCGAGGTGCTGATCTCCGAGCCATGGTCGCACAAGCTGCTGAAACTCGATCCGCGAAACGGCGAGATGGCCGAAGTGCCCGTGGCGGCGCCCTTTCCGATCAACTCCGCGGGGATGGCTGATTTCGATGTGACGCCGGATGGATACGTGTGGGCCAGCATGGGCGGAGGATACGCCGCGGAAAAGATCGATCCCAAGACCGGGAAAACGGTGCAGAAATATCCGATGAAGGTTCCCTTCAGTTATGACGGGATCATTTCTCAGGACGGAAATTTCTGGGCCGGCGGAGCCATTTCCGGGACCACTGGAAATTCAGCGGAGCTTTTGGATATTCGCACGGGTCAAATGCTCAATCTGGATTCCGGGGATCGCCGATCGGCCGGGCGCAGGGGCGGATTCGATCTTTTCGGCAATGCCTGGTTTGGCGGCGAAAATGGAACGCTTGTGGAGCTGGATGCCAAGGAAAAGCGCATTCGTGAATTTTATCCACCCGGCCCCGTGGAGCCGTACACCGATTTATATTCCGTGGAGCCGGACAAGAATGGCGAAGTGTGGGGCGGTGAATTGCATGGGAGAGAGTTCCTGAGATTCAATCCGCGAACGGCGCAATGGACGGAGTATGCCATGCCGGAACCCTACTCGCACTCTCGCGCGGTTTGGGTCGACAAGACGACCACGCCGACCACGGTTTGGTACGCCGATTACAGTACTGGACGAATTGTTCGCATTCAGCCCATGGAGTGAGTTACTCGGCACGTATTTGGATTTATCTCGCGACTGCACGCGGCTTTCGAACATCTTATTATGATGGAGGACCACGATGTCTACTCAGACGCACGTTCCCAATGTTCCCCAGATTACCGACGACTCAGCCGATCCGGGATTGCGCGATGTGATCGAGCGAGCAAAAGTCACGAAAAGCCCGCCGCCGGTGTGGTATCGCACCATGGGGCAAAATCCGGAAGTGGCCAAAGCGTTTGCGGGTTACTGGGACATGCTGCATCGCGGCGGCACCGTGCCTCATGAGATTAAGGAGCTTGCGCGCATTCAGATTGCTCAGATCGTGGGCTGCGAATTCTGCGCGCGGCAGACTTCTCCGCTGGCTTCGTCCATCACCGAAGAAGAAAAGAAGAATTGCGCGCTGCCGAATTGGGAGCATCCCGACCCGAAGACGCGCGCCGCTCTGCACTATGCGCGCACGCTTACGCTGGATGATGGAAGAGATCAGGAAGTTTACGCGGAGCTGAGGAAGTTTTACAGCAACGCGGAAATCATCGAGCTGTCGGCATTCTTCTGCTTAACTGCGGGCGGAAATCGCATGGCCAAGAGCTGGAGCATCGAAGCGCATGGCGAAGTGCCGGCAATCCCCACGGGCGCGATGTCCATTCATGGGACGGAGCCGCACAAGGTTTTGAGCAATTCAACGGCTTCCTAGCGAATTTCAATTCAAAGCGACCAGCCGATCACCTCGAGCATGATTTCATTTGTGCCCGCGTAGATTCGTTGCACGCGGCTGTCCGTCCACATGCGCGCAATGGGATACTCCGTCATGTATCCGTAGCCGCCATGCAATTGCAGGCATTCGTCGACGATGCGGCACTGGCACTCCGTGAGCCAGTACTTGGCCATGGCGGCGGTCACCGCATCCAGCTGACCTGCCATGAACCGCGCGATGCAATTGTCGATGAACACCCTGCTCACGTGCGTTTCCGTTTTGCACTGCGCTAGCTTGAAGCGTGTGTTTTGAAATTCCATCAGTGCCTGTCCAAAGGCTTTTCGTTCTTTGGCGTATTTGGTGGTGATGGCTACTGCGCGCTCCATGGTGGCCACCGCGCCGACGCCGATCATCACGCGCTCGTAGCGCAGTTGTTCCATCATTTGCGACAGGCCCGCGCCTTCGGCGGTTCCCAGGAGATTTGAGGACGGGACGCGCACATCGTCGAAGAAAAGTTCGCAGGTGTCGACTTCATTCATGCCCACTTTTTCAAAGGAACTGCCCACGCGGTAGCCTGCCAGATCTTTCGTCTCCACCACAATCATGGAGATGCCTCTCGACGCGGCGGCTTTAGGGTCGGTCTTTGCGGCTACGCACACGAGGCCGGCGTGAAATCCGTTGGTGATGAAAGTTTTTGAACCGCTGAGGATGTAATCGTTTCCGTCGCGGCGCGCGGTGGTCTTGATGGCTTGCAAGTCGGAGCCGGCCGATGGCTCGGTCATGGCAATCGCTCCGACAAGATCGCCCTGCGCCAATGCAGGCAGCCAGTTTTTCTTTTGTTCTTCGCTCCCGTATTGCAGGATGTAGTGCGAGACGATGCTCTGAACGCCGCAGCCGAAGTGCACGCCGGCTTGCGCGAGTTCTTCCGTCACTACTGCCTGATGAGCGAAGAAACCTCCCCCGCCGCCGTATTCTTCGGGCACATCGGGAAGCAGCAGGCCCGTTTGGCCTGCCCGCTTCCAGGCTTCCATGTCGGGGCGATGCTGCTCGCGCCACTTTTCCTGATGCGGCAGAAATTCCGTTTGAATAAACTCGCGGACGCTCTTGCGATACATTCGCAATTCGTCATTCATCCAGGGTGATTCGTAGTTGGACATGGGGGAGCACCAATGTTATCTCAGCAAAAATATGTTCGCCAGCGCCGTGCCTGGGAATCGGACATGGATGTTTCGTTTCCAGCAGGGGTGCATCAGGATGCGGTACCAGTGCCGTCCGGGGTCGTCTAAGATGCTCGGAGTGCGGGCTGGCGGCTTGCCAGCAAAGCTGACTGCTGAAGCGGTGATTAATTTTGTCATTCCGAGCGGAGCGAGGAATCTCTCCTTCTTTTCATGTACGTAAATCGAAGAGAGATTCCTCGCTCCGCTCGGAATGACAAAAGGTTTTGAGACTGTTTCCGAAGCCTGAAAGGAGAGCGGTGCGGCTAATTTCCTCAGCGGAGTGGCAACAAATCGGGGATGAAAGCCATGTGTGGCATGCGGCGCTGGAGCGCGAGGAAAATATTATTTCTCAATTGGAGTCAACGCTTTCGCTGGAAGAAAAAGCCCGGGCGGACCGATTCCATTTTGCAAAAGACCGAAACCGATTTGTGGTGGCGCGCGGGCTGCTTCGCGAATTGCTTGGTGCGTACCTTCAGCACCCACCAGAGGACCTGGAGTTTTCTTATGGGCAGCACGGAAAGCCCGCGCTATCGGGAGCACACCGATCGAGTGGGCTGTGTTTCAATCTGTCGCATTCGGCGGGCCTGGCGGTGTACGCAATTGCCAGGGAGCGAAATCTTGGGATTGATGTGGAGCACATCCGGCCGGATTCCGCGGGCGACGATATTGCCGAACGCTATTTTTCAGCGAGGGAAGTGAGCGAGCTGCGGTCGTTGCCGCCGCATGAAAGAGTGGATGGTTTTTTCCGTTGCTGGACACGCAAGGAAGCTTATTTGAAAGCCACTGGAATGGGATTGCAGATTCCGCTGGACAGTTTTGCCGTGAGTTTGGCGCTCGGCCAGCCTGCGGAGTTTCTCAGCGGCGTCGATTCTCGCTGGCATTTGGCCGCATTCAATCCCGCTGAAAGTTACGTCGCAGCGGTTGCCTATGACGGCGCTCCGTGCTCCATCAAATATTTCTCCGTTGACACTTATTTGAAATAGTCTTTCCGAGCATTTGTAACTGCGGTGCCTGCAAATTGCCATGCCCTGGATTTACAAGGATGGTATCCTGCCATTGCTTTTGAAATCGCCGATTGTATTTAACATTCATGACTACAGGCATGCGCTTTCAACGGGAGAGTAACGATTGAGCCGAATATCGAGACGTGCTTTTCACGGGGCACTCGCTTCGGCCTTCGCATGGTCCGCGGTTCCGAGAGCATGGGCGTTCCCCACTCGCCAGACCAGTGTGGTCTTGCTGCTTTCTGGAGTAATTACAGACGGCGGTTGGAGCCAGCTCGCTTACAACGGCCTGAAGGAACTTGCGGCGCGCTATGGTTTCAAGACGGCCTACGCCGAGAACATCAGCATCGCGCAAATGGATCAGGTGGCGCGCGGTTACGCGGATGACGGTTTCGATCTTTTGATCGGGCATGGCATCGAATTCAGCAGCACCCTGCTGGAAGTTGCGCCCGATTATCCCGGCCAGCATTTTTTCGTGACTACTTTTCTTCCGCAACCGGAAATATCCGGCAACATCATGTACGTCAACATGGGCTATTTCGGCGCCGCCTACGGCGCCGGCGTACTGGCGGCGCTCATCTCTGATAAGAAACGCGTGGTGGGCTTCATCGGTGGCGACGACGATCCAAACCAGAACCGCATGAAGAAAGCCTTCATCGCGGGAGCGCAGCAAACGGTTCCAGGAATTCGGGCGCTGGGGATTATTACGGGAGACTACGACAACGCTTCCAAGGGCAGAGAGGCGGCTTCCATCTTGATTGGAAATGGCGCGGACGTGATCTGGCACGCGGCCGATGTCACGGGCCTCGGCGCGATTCAAGGCGCTGTTGCCGGAAATGTAAAAATACTTGGATGCTATTCCGACCAGAGCGATCTGGCTCCCAACAACATGGCGACGAGCTTTGAGATGAATCTGAGAGGAATGGTGATCCAGGTTTCACAGAACGTGGCGGCCGGCACGTTTGCGGGCGGCAGCGAGTGGCGGCCTCCCGTAAATCAGATGTGGCTGCAGAGATGCGGGAAGAATGGGGACTACAATCCGCGCCTGATTTCAGCGGAGGAGTGGAACACGTTTCAGAAAGTTTGGAGCGACATCGCATCGCACAAGATCGACGTCGATTCCCTGGTGCCGTAAGTCCAGAACGACTTCACGCGTCATCTGTTTTTCTAAATGAGCAATGCGATTGGCTGCCTCTGATAGGAGCGCGCGGTGAAGCATTCCCTGGAAATGAAGAACATCGTAAAACGCTTCCCGGGCGTGCTGGCCAACAACAATGTCAACTTAACGATTCAAGCCGGCGAAATTCACGCGCTGCTGGGCGAGAACGGCGCAGGCAAAAGCACGTTGATGCAGATTCTTTACGGATTCCATGCCATGGACTCCGGGGAAATATGGATCGACGGACGACAGGTGCATCTGGGCAGCCCCAAAGATGCCATCGCGATGGGCATCGGCATGGTGCATCAGGAATTCATGCTGGTGCGGCCATTTACGGTGGTTGAGAACACCGTGCTGGGCCTGCGTGAAGGGGGCGCGCTGCTTGATTTGCAGCGTGCATCCGAAAGGCTCAGGGAATTGAGCAATCGTCACGGGCTGGCACTCGATCCCGCGGCCGAGGTGGGTTCGCTGCCCATCGGTGTGCAGCAGCGAGTGGAAATTCTGAAACTATTGTATCGAGATGCGCGCCTCTTGATTCTGGACGAACCTACCGCAGTGTTGACGCCTCGGGAAAAGGATCATCTATTCGATGTCCTGCGCAAGCTGCGTGCGGATGGCTGCTCGGTGGTGATCGTCACGCACAAGCTTTCCGAGATTATGGAAATTGCCGATCGCGTGACGGTGATGCGCGACGGACAGGTGGTGGCTACGCGGACGATCGGTTCGACGTCCGGGCAGGAATTGACGCGGCTGATGGTGGGGCGCGAAGTGAATCTGCGCGCGGATAAATCGCAACAAACGCCTGGCGGGCCGATTTTGCAAATCGAGGATTTACACGTACTGGATGAAACCGGACATGAAAAAGTTCGGGGATTGAGCTTGGAGGTTCACGCCGGAGAAATTCTGGGGATTGCAGGCGTCGATGGCAACGGCCAATCCGAACTGGCGCAGGCGGCATTGCATCTCCGCAAAATTGAAAGTGGTCGCGTGCTTCTAAAGGGTGCCGACGTTACCAATTTGAGCGTCGCGCAACATCGCAGGGTGGGAATTTCCTATGTTCCCGCGGACCGCCGGCATATTGGCTCGGTCCCCGAGATGTCCGTCGCCGACAATGCCATTCTTGGCCTGCAAAGAAAATACGCGCGGGGTTTGTTTCGAGGGATTCGCGAGGCTCGGGAATCCGCGCTCGAACTTGTCTCTCGCTTCGGAATTCGCACCGCAGGGATCGATTTCGCGGCCGGAAAACTTTCCGGCGGCAATCTGCAAAAATTAATTCTGGGCCGCGAAATAATGCGTGGCTCAGCGGCGCTGATTGTGGAGCATCCGACGCGCGGGCTGGATGTGGGCGCGGTCGAAGCGGTGTGGGCGGAATTGCTGCGCGCGCGGGAGGAAGGAAAGGCCATCCTGCTGATTTCCGCGGAGCTTGAAGAGCTCTTGAATCTGGCCGACCGGATTGCCGTGATGTTCGAGGGGCGCGTCATTGGAATCGTGGGCATCGTGGATGCGGCGGGCGCATCGGTGGAGGAAATTGGATTGATGATGGCGGGAATCAAACCTGGCGGAGCAACGGCGGCAGGAACCGGCAAGGAGGCGCAACGTGGCGAATCTGTTTGAGCGCCGCCTCGCGCCGTGGGATTCGCCGCTGGCAATTTTTGCGACCACGGCCGGAGCATTTCTCGCCGCAATGGTTATTGCGGCATTTCTGTTTCTGTCCTACGGAGCGAATCCGCTGCAGGCATACTTCGCGCTATTTCACGAACCGTTCGGCACACTGCGCGGATTCGGCTACGCGCTTGTGCGTACTTCGCCGCTTGCGCTGATCGCACTGGGCACGATCGTGAGTTGGCGCTCCGGCTTCAGCTACCTTGGGTTTGAAGGGTGCTTCGTCATCGGCGCTTCCGCCACAGCCTGGCTGGCCCTCTCGACTGCGCCCGGCGCGCGCATTGGGCCTCTTCCATTTTCGATTTTTCTGCCACTGGCAATGTTAGTGGGCTTCGTTGCGGCGGGCGTGTGGGCTTGCCTTGTGGGGGTAGTTCGCGCGCGGCTCGGCGGAAACGAAGTTTTGATTTCGCTGATGTCCAACTACGTGGCGATTTTTTTTCTGCAATATTTGGTTTCCGGTCCCTTGAGAGCGCCCGGAAGCCTTCCGGAAACGCGGCTGCTCCCGCGCGCGACGTGGTTGCCATTCATCTTACCGGGGACGCGCGCGCACGCGGGCATTCTGATCGCGATTGCCGCCGCGGTCCTGGTGTGGATGCTCCTGCAAAAAATGCCGCTGGGATATGAATTGATCGTGACGGGTTTCAACGCGGCAGCGGCGCGTTATGCGGGCATCGACGTGGGGCGGCGCATCATGCTGGCCGCGTTTTTTGCGGGCGGGTTGGGCGGACTTGCGGGACTCGTGGAAGTTCTGGGATCGCAGCACCGGCTGATGGATGGAATCAGCGGCGGCGTGGGCTTTGTGGGAATCGTGGTAGCGCTTCTCGCGCGCCTCAATCCGGTGGCGGTGATTCCCACGGCGCTCTTGTATGGAGGCATGTCCGTGGGCGCGGACGCCATGCAGCGGCGTGTGAACATTCCGTCCTCGATTACATTCATCCTGCAAAGCCTGGCGGTGCTGCTGGTGCTGGCGTTTGACGCGCTGCGCTATTACAAAATTAATTTTCCATTCGTTTCGCGTGGCACTCCGCCTCCGGTTGCTGAAGAGGCGCCCAAGTGAGCGGCCCTCAGTTTGTACTTTCGGCTTTCGTGGTCACCTGGTTGACGGCCAGCTTGCGTCTTGCGGGGCCCGTGCTGCTGGCGGCGCTGGGTGAAACGTTTGCCGAGCAAAGCGGCGTGCTGAATATTGGGATCGAAGGGACCATGTTATTGGGAGCGCTCACCAGTTTTCTTGTTTCGTTTTACACCGGAATGATTTGGATCGGCCTGCTGGCCGCGGTACTGGTCGGCGTTGCGGCAAATATAATTTTGGCGTGGATGTATGTGACGGTGCGCGCGAGCCAGGTGGTGGCGGGATTGGTGTTCAATGTTCTGGCACTGGGAGTTGCCAGCGCGGTGTATCGAAGAGCGCTTGGCAATTCCGCCGTGCCGGAAAGCATCGCCATGTTTCAGCCGTTGCACATTCCGCTGCTCGGCAAGCTTCCTGTAATAGGACCAGTGGTCTTTGGCCAGACCATTTTATTTTATTTGACCATCGCGCTGGCTTTCGTTGCGCACTTCATTTTATTTCGCACCAATTTTGGACTGGCTCTGCGCGCTTCCGGAGAAAATCCTGCCGCGGCGGATTCCGCTGGAATTTCCGTTTCGCGCATGAGGTATGCCGGAACTTTGATTTCCGGCGCGGCGGCGGGAATGGCGGGCGGATATTTGGTGCTGGCGCAGGTGGGGCTTTTCCGCGAATCCATCGTCTCGGGGCAAGGATTCATCGCGCTGGGAATTGTGATTTTTGGAAGATGGGATCCGTTGAAGGCTACGATTGCGGCGATGGTTTTTGGCGCTTGCGATGCTCTTCAGTTGTCGTTGCAGATTTTTGGGACGCGCGTGCCGCCGCAATTTCTGCTGGCGCTTCCTTATATTGTGACCATTCTTGCGATTTCCGGATTGTTTGGAGGCAAGGCGGTGCAGCCTGCGGCGCTCATGGAGCCGTACGTTAAGGATTAGGTTTGCGTAGCGCGGGCTTCAGCCTGCGGGGTTTGGGCCTGGCTGGGACGAAAACCCAGCAGGCTGAAGCCCGCGCTACAAAATGCTAAATCGTCGTGGAGCGCCAGGGGCGCTTCTTGAATTTGTCGGAGCCGGAGCGGCGCGCCAGATCGTCGGCTGCGATTTGAGCTTGTCGTCTCGCGGCTGCCTCATCCACGCTTTTCACCACGCCATCGCGCATTACGAAGCGGCCGTCGATCATGACGGTGGTGACTTCATTTCCCAGCGCGGAATAAACGATCGCGGAAACGGGATGATGAATGGGCGTCATAAACGCGTTGTTGAAATCGATGACCACCAGATCCGCTTTCTTTCCCACTTCGATCGAGCCGATTTCTTTTTCCAGGCCGACAGCGCGTGCGCCATCGATGGTGGCCAGCTCCATGACTTTTTCCGCAGTGATGATGGTGGCATCTTGATGAAAACCTTTTTGCATGAGCGCGGCGAATTTCATGGCTTGAAAAAGACTGTGATTATTGCTGCTGGCGGGGCCGTCCGAAGCCAGGCCTACGGTGACTCCGGCCATCAGCATTTCAGGAATGGGCGGGCATCCGGAAGCGAGATAGAGATTGCTGCAAGGGTTGTGCGCCACTTTGGTGTCGTGATGTTTCAGGATTCGGATGTCGTGTTGCTTGCAATGCACGCAGTGGGCGGCGAGCACGTCGGGACCAAGAAAGCCAATGTCGCTCAGAAATTCCGTGTCCGTTTGGCCGTAACGCGTCGCGGCAGTCTGCAGTTCAAACGTGGTTTCCGCGATGTGCGTGGTGATTAGCGCGTGTTCCTCGTCGGCAAGCTTCCGCGTCAAGCGGTAACCTTTTTCATCGACGGCCCAGATCATGTTGGGCGCGACTCCCACTTGCACCCGGCCGCCCGGTTTGTTGTAGCGGCGCATTTGCTTGCGGGCGTCGCCGATGGCATGTTCCGGCTTTTCGATGAGTGCGCTGGGAACGCCGTATTCTTCGCCGAGGGAAGCGAAGCCTCGGCAGACGAAGCCCCTCATGCCCGTTTCGTCATATGCTTCCATCACGGATTTGATCATTCCGGGGCGCGTGTGCACGTACATGAAATCGACCAGAGTGGTCACGCCGGAGCGAATCGATTCCACGCACCCGTGCAGCGCGGCGGCGTAGGCGTCTTCGGGCGTCAAGTAAACCGCGCTTGGTCCCGTCATGCAAGTGAACCACTTTTTCAGGACCATGTCGTCGCCCAGTCCCTTCATCAGCGTTTGGAAAAGGTGCGTGTGCGTGTTCACCATTCCGGGCATGACGATGCGGCCCTTGCAGTCCACAATTTCGGCTGCCGGAAAGCGGCGTTCCAGATCTTTGCGCGTGCTGACTGCCACGATGCGATCTTTCTCCACGCAGACGCTGGCGCTTTCCAAAACTTCGCGCTGCTGGTTCATGGTGATCAGCCAGGCATCGGCGAAAATTATGCTCATCGTGAATCTCCTGTTTGTTTCGGAATTGAATTCGCGCAAATTTCCAACCCAATTGAAATCGGCAATGGGTTCAGGGCTTCGCGGGCCGCGGCGATTTTCCTTTGCCGAAAAATAGGCGATCCAGGGAAACCGGCCCGGCTCCGAACGTTGCCAGCGCGAACGCTCCCACACCCAGGACCAACGCGAGTCCATACGAGTCCAATGCAAGCGGGTGCTGGAAAATCTTTTCGTCCCTCCACAAAGCTACTGCCATTTCGCCGGCAAGAAGCAATCCCAGAAATCTGGTAAAAAGGCCAAAGACAAGCAGCGCTCCTCCTCCCAGCTCCAGAGCGCCGGCGATGTACACGAAGTACGCGGGAAGATGAGCGACATGAACGAATTCGTCGATGTGTTCAAGCCGGCGTCCCCAGAATTTCGGATATCCGTTGTACATGAAAACCACGCCGATTCCGATTCGCAGGAGCAGCAGCGTCAAGGGGCGCAACTTTTCCATAAATTGCATTTCGATCCTCCCCAATCAACAAAAAACCCGCGACAACTTTAGCATGGGAAGCCGGGGCTTTCTTGAAAATGCCCGGCTTCCATTTCAAAAGCCAGGGATTCGGATTTTGAATATTCTTCCAAATATTTACCCCTGAATCGCGGGGAATTTGGTGGCGCCGGCATCCTGCCGGCGGCTTTTCGCGTGGCTACTGAAATTCAAAAACCGCCGGCGGGACGCCGGCGCCACCAAACCATTGCGCCCATAGATTGACGGTTGTAATATGGCGCGCCCGGAAAGCAAAATCAGATAACATAGATGTCTGGCTGGTGCGCTGGGATGCGCCCACGCAGACGCCGCCGATTCTGCGGATCGCAGCAATCTTTGACGGAGGAAATATGCAGAAGGTCAACATTGGGATTATCGGAACGGGATGGTGCGGAGGCATTCGCGCGGAAACCTGCGCTGCAAGCCCCTATGTGAGCGAGCTGCACATCGCCGAAATCAAAGAGGCGCGCCTGAAAGAAGTGGCGGAGAAGACCCATCCAGTGACAGCGACCACGGATTACCGCGTTCTTTTAAAGAACGATAATATCAATGCAATTATCATTTCGGCCACGCCGGAGACCGTTCACTATCCAATGGCCAAAGAAGCACTGCTGGCGGGAAAACACCTGCTGCTGGAGAAGCCGATTTCGCTGACGCTGGCCGAAGCGGATGAATTGATTGCTCTGGCGCACGCGAAATCGCTGCTCTTCACCATCGGATATTCGCAGCGTTTTAATCCTAAATTCGCGTACGTGAAACGCTCGATCGCTGACGGCACAATCGGACAGCCGGTCAGCGCGCTGGTCAGCCGGCACATCACGCGCAACTTGGGCAACAAAATCGGCGGACGCATCAAGCTTTCGCCGGCGGCCATGGAAGCGACGCACGATATTGACTTCGTGCTGTGGTGCTTTGAGCCGCGCAAGCCGGTGCGGGTCTACGCGCAGCTGGTGAATAAAATCATGCACCCGACGCACGGCGTGCCGGATTGCGTGTGGATGGTGGTAACGCTGGATGACGGCAGCGTGTTCACGATAGGCGCGGGCTGGGTACTTCCTCCGGCCTATCCCAATTTTTCATCCACGTGGATCGAGATGGTGGGCAGCGAAGGCGCGATCATGGTGGATGACTCGCATCGCGACGTCAGCATTAACACCATGAAGCGCGGCATCGAATTCCCGCTCTCGACCATGCCCGGCGAAAAAGTGGATCACGTCTACGCGGGGCCGATGGAGGCCGAGACCATCCATTTTCTGGATTGCGTCGCGCATGGCAGGCAGCCGTTGGTTACTCCCGAGCACGCGCGCATGGTGATGCAGGTCTATCAGGCCGCGGACCAATCCGCCGAGGAAAATCGGCCCATTGATATCGTGTGGCCCGTTTCCGATCGCCAGGCCGCCGGAGAAAAGGAAATTGTTGGCGTTCGCGCGAGTGCGCCTGCAAGAGCTCAAGATTGAGTTTCACCCAATGATTGAATTTTGAACGCTTCGAGCGATCAAGATCCTGGATTTTGTTAGATCGCGGTTTCGGAGGTCCGACCTTCAGGTCGGACAATGAGCGTCGGCCGAACAGGCCTTTAGGCCCTGAAGCTTCAGAGGCTAAAGCCAAGCGAAGGACGAGTCCGTGCGTCCGGGCTGAAGCCCGGACCTCCTGATCGTCCCAAGGGAAACAATGCCGGACATGAATCGCACGTCCGCCTCGGCAAGCGCTGCCATCGAAGAAGACGCCGCACTCAAACCAACACAGACGCGCTGGCTGGTACTCGTTCTGATCAGCTTCATGTACCTGATCACCTACATGGATCGCAGCAACATCTCGGTTGCGGCGCCCAGCATTATTAAAGAATTTGGGCTGAGCAAGACGGCCATGGGCTGGGTTTTCAGTTCATTCACATTGGCCTATGCGCTGGGGCAATTTCCGGCTGGATGGCTGGGGGATCGCATTGGGCCTCGAATTGTGCTCACGGTGATCATGTTCTGGTGGGCGATTGCCGCAGTCTCAACCGGAGCAGCCACCGGATTAATTACTTTGTTAAGTGCCAGACTTCTACTGGGGCTGGGAGAAGCCGGCGCATTCCCTGTGGCTACGCGGGGAATGCAGCTGTGGTTCCCCAAGGTGGAGCGCGGCCGTATTCAGGGCATCACGCATTGCTTCAGCCGCTTTGCGGTGGCAATCACGCCGTTTGTGGCTGTGGGCATCATGAGGGCATTCGGATGGCGCGCGATTTTTTATATTTTCGGATCGCTTGGCGCGGTCTGGGCCGCAGTCTTCGGAGTGATTTATCTGAATCGTCCAGAGGAGCACAAGGGCGTCAACCGCGCCGAACTTGCTTACATTCGCGGCCGCAATGCGGATGGCTCGATCAAACAACTGGAGAGCGGGAAGCGGAGAAATGTTTCCTGGAAATTTATTCTTCGCTCGCCAAACATGTGGTACATCGCAGTGGCCTACGGGTGCTTCTTCTACGGAACTTATTTTTTCTTGACCTGGTATCCCACATATCTGCAGGAGTACCGGCACTTCTCGTTGAAGTCGCTGGGATTTGTGGCCTCGCTGCCTTTGTTTGCGGGAATGGTGGGAGACTTGGTAGGCGGATCGCTGAGTGATCTCGTTTATCGAAAGACAGGCAGGCTGAAGCTTGCCCGCCGTGCGGTTGCAGTGCCAGGCTTGCTCGTATCGGGCGCCATGCTGATTCCGACCGCTTTGACGCACAGCGCGTGGACGGCGGTCGTTTGCCTGGCCATTTCTTTTTTCTTTCTGGAACTGGTGATCGGCCCGGCATGGGCTGTGCCCATGGATGTGGGCGGAGAATACAGCGGCACGGTGAGCAGCGTCATGAATACTGCGGGAGCTTTGGCGGCGTCGGTTTCGCCGGTGGTGTTCGGTTTTTTCGCGCAGAGAGGATCGTGGATTGCGCCCTTCATCGTCACTGCTGCAGTGTTGCTTGGCGGGGCGCTGATCTGGGCCTTCCTGATCGACCCTGAGCTGTCGGTGGTCGAGCAGTTGTAGCACGGCCAGGGGTGGCTGTCCTACTGGCCGCCTTGACGCTTTTGGCGAGCGCGTGCTATCACGTTTGATCAGGTAGACAGACTTTATTCGACAAAGTCAGATTCAATTCACAAGAATGGGAGAAATTATCATGACGCGGCGACAAATGAGTGCGGTAACTCTGTCAGTTGTGGCTTTTTTCGCAATCGCCTGGCGCACTGCAAAAAGCGCGACGCCTCCAGAAGACGCCAAGGATGAAATTATCAAGGTCGATGAAGAGAGGAATCAGGCGCTGCAAAAAGGCGACGTCGCCACGCTGGACCGGATTTACACGGACGATCTGGTTTATACGAATGCGACCGGAGAGATCCTGACAAGGGCGCAGCATATGGCCGACCTCAAGAGCCGGGGCCTGAACTTTCGCTCATTCAAACATGAGGACGTTCAAGTGACCGTGAATGGAGACACCGGCTTCTTGACCGGGATCAGCAAGTCCCAAGTGGAGACTCATGGAGTGGTTTCAAGCGGTTCACGAAGGTTCTTGAATGTTTTCGTGAAGCGGAATGGCCACTGGCTGGTAGCAGCGCATTTTGAAGCCAACATGGAAGAAGAACCCAAAGGGAAGTAGCAGTACGTGGCGCGGGCTTCACAGGCTGCGGAAAAAGTCCTTTTTCGGCGGAATTGAG
>Ga0182024_10008627_pt1 | contig 21385 bp, 16 predicted proteins | sample P32metaG_FD_120480 | JGI IMG/M metagenome (GOLD analysis project Ga0182024, IMG submission 120480) | Permafrost microbial communities from Stordalen Mire, Sweden - P3-2 metaG (Illumina Assembly) | ecosystem: Environmental > Terrestrial > Soil > Wetlands > Permafrost | place: Sweden: Stordalen...
TATTTTTCGCGCTCTCCATGGGTTCATTTCCAATGAAGGTGAGTTTCGTCTGGCCGTTTCCGAGATCCTCAAAGATGGTCACGTCGTACGCACCGTCTATGGCCTCATGTTCTATTCCTAATTCCGCAGGGTCAACCTTGTTTCCCTTCGAGTCTGAGAAGTACATGGAGGAAACGATCTTTTCGTAGGGAACAATCTCGTGGTAATCACACGCATTCCAGAACTCCTGCCCATCCGGCGCCTTCATGCAGCAGAGAAGTTTTCCTCCAACGCGAAAATCCATCTGACAAACGGGCGCAGTAAAGCCCTTCGGTCCCCACCACTGCATGATGTACTTCGGGTCTGTCCACGCCTTCCAAACCAACTCGCGTGGGGCATCAAAAACTCGTGTGACAACCATCCGCTCAATTTCGTTCACCGTGTTTTCTGTCATCTCTGACCTCCTCTTTTTTCATTTGATTTACAACTACATCCAGCTTGTCGAAGCTCTCTTCCCAGAATCGGCGATAGCTAATCGCCCAATCGCTGACTGTCTTGATCGCCTCTGGCCTAAGCGTGCATACACTCTCTCGTCCACGCTTCGTCTTGATTACAATCCGCGCCCGCACTAGGTAGGCAATATGTTTTGAAATCATCTGCTGCGAGAGTGCAAACGGTTCCGTCAATCCATGAACAGAGGCTGGCCCATGGGAGAGTCGTTCGATCATTGCCCGGCGGGTTGGATCAGACAAAGCCGCAAATGTTGTACCCAATCTATCCACAACCATATGGTAGTGGATAGATTGCCAATGTCAAGTGTAAGTTTTGCGATTCCTGATTTCTGTCCCGAGTCTCTTAACCCTGACACCTGCGCTGATTGATACTCTGCGCAGGAAGGCGAGCCGGCAACGGTTATGGTGCTGGCATCAGGGGCAGGAGGAATGCGGATTGTCTCTGGAGCCTTCTCGGTGTCTCACCGCCCTGTTGGGCAAGTGATCTTTGCCAGACGACTCGCTAGGATCTACGGGTGAGTGGTAAATCGCCAATGCGCTTACCGACACTGGATCAGTACCGAAATGTCGGCTTATGTTTACAAATAGGCTCGGTCGATAAGAGCGGTCCGAATTTCCTAAGTTGCCGAAAACCAGCTTCTCGGCGCAATCCAACAGCTATGCCGTCACAACTACTTTGGCACAGGCAAAGCTACTCCGTCACAGGCACTTCACCGCGAATATGGAAGTGCACCGGAATGGACGCGTGCCCATCCGGGCAGCCGAGCAGGAGATTTCTTCCTTTTCCCTTGAATGCGTATGCGATGTGCGCAATTCCATTGGGATCGATTTTCTTCACAACGGGAGGAGAGACATCCCGGACCTTTTTCTCATCCACGAGCTCGGCTTCGGCGGAGATAAGCTGTTCATGGAGAGCCGGGTCGAGCGCGATCGGCACCTGCAGGTCGTCGGTCGCATAGTTCCGGTTGCAATCGACATTGAGTCCTGAAACCCTGTTATCCCGCACGTTTTCGACGACGTTGATGATCGGGTTGTTGTGATAGACCCTGGAGAAGAAAGTGTAAGCATCCGACGATCGATCCGCGGGCCGAACAATGTCGATGTGGTCGGCGTTGATCTTCTTGGGTGCTGTATCCACATCGCAGCCGTAAGTTGCGCTGTAGTAGCTCACCACGCGAGTATGCGCCCCCAGGTATCGGCCAACGCCTTCGCCGGCAGACGTGTCGAGCGCTTCATAGGCGCAGTACCGATGAATCCGGCTGACGGTTGCAGTGCTTCTCCACTTATCTTCAAGGTCCATCAGGAAACTGTTGTCGTTGCTGTCCCGCAGATCCGTCAACAGCGGATCGCTGTCATAGATCTTGGCCAGGCTGGCGACGAACGAGCCTTGATGCGGAGTCGAGTAGGAAACAACAAATCGAACCCGGGCAGCGTCTGCGGGATGGTTAATCAGCATCTCTTCGGTAAGGAGTCCGCCCAGGCTGTGGGCGACGAAGACAACCTCTCTGTGATCCCAGACTCTCTGCTGCTTCAGCCCCTTCCATAAAATCTGAGACAACTGCTCGGTCGAATACTGGCCGTGTCTGGAAGGCGTAGGATACTCGGCCACTACCACATCGGATTGCCGAAAATGAGGGTCGGTCTGGATCAGTTGCGGCCAGTAGGCGCCATTCGACGCTCGCCATGTGTCATGGTTTCCGTGAATGCCGTGGACAAAAACGATCACCCGTGGTTTAAGGTCTTCGGCGCGGGCAGTGAAAGAGCCTGCACCGACAACAACATAACTAAAAATTAGCGCCCAAAAAACGGCGGCAGCACGACGCAATTCAATTCTCTCCTTGGTACCAATGTTAATTCTTGGACGGTCTCGCTCAAAAATTGGCATTTTTGTCCTGTGCCGGGCAACTGACAATTCGCGTTTGAGATCCTTCGCATCACCACCGAACTGGGTGCTCCTCTCTTGTGTTAAGTTGAGGGGGAGCGGAACGGCAGGTCGCACTCCAAGAGGAATGCCGTCCTCCCAACCCTGTTCGTCTGTCTGGAGTGCAAATTATGAAGTGGGAGGCAAAGGCTGCACTCATTATCTTAACTACCGTCGCCCTGACTGCTCATCCTCAATCTTCGACGGGGCCTTCCGCGCCACCTGTCACTTCTCAGGTTCGGCCGGCTCTTCCTCAAGAGCAATTGCCTGCACCTCGGGAGCAGGACGCTCCCACTCGCGAGAAGGCCGAGGCGGACAAAGCGCGAAGAGAGGCACGAGCGAAAGAGGAACAGAGGCTGGCGCAGGAGACTCAGGCGCGTGGTTATTGGGTCGATCCCTCCACTGGACTCATGTGGGCCGCGAAGGACAACGGCAAAGCGGTAACCTGGCACACGGCAGTGAGTTACTGCCGCAACCTGCGCTTAGCCGGGTACCCTGACTGGAGGCTGGCAACACTCGATGAGTTGGCAAGTCTTGCCGACAAGAGCGTTCCTGCTCCCGATCGAGTCGGCAATACCGAAACTTTCTATATCAATATTGGCTGTCACGTGAGAGGGAACCTGTCACTGACAGGTGATCCCTGGAGCAGCAACCGGGAGAAAGATCGTTTCGGACATTCTTACGGGCCTGGTGGTTCTTCGACTTCACGACTTCGAAGCCCTCATACGACTTACAGCTCTTTCGCAACACCAAGTACGCGCTTTGCGTGCGTAACTCCGTTAAATGAGGGGAATCACGACTGTTCGCCGAGAAACGCTTCGGCCTCCGTCAGCGTAAACACTCGGCTAACCAACGGCACAGCCTCAGGCTCTTCAGCCGAAAACACAATCGCCGACTTCAGCAGCGAAACCGGCTCAGCCATCAGCCCCGCGTGCGTCGCATACAGCGTCGCCAGCGGCTGCCCCTTCTCGACATACGCCCCGCGCCGCGCATGGAAATAAATCCCCGCATGAGGATCGACCGGCTCCCCGGCCTTCTCGCGTCCGGCGCCAAGGCGCTGCACCGCCCACCCCAGCATCGTGGTGTCCATCGAAGCGATATAGCCCGTCTCCCACGCCTCCACCACCTGCGTCGCACCCGGCTTGTGAAAGCCGGCCATATCCTCAAACACTGAAATATCCCCGCCCTGCGCCTCAATCATCTCCATCAAGACGCTAAGCGCCGAGCCATCCGCAATCGCCGCATCCGCCCGCAAAAACCCAGCCTCAGGACTATCAGCCTGCCCGCCAAGAAAGATCATCCACCCCGCCAGGATCAGCGAAAGCTCGCGCAGATCCTCGCTCTCCGCGGGCCTTTTCCCGCTCAGCAAGTCGACTGACTCGACTAATTCGATCCAGTTTCCGGCCTTCGCCCCCAGCGGCTGGCTCATATCGGTCATCAGAGCTACCGTGCGCGTCCCGGCAGCCTCGGCAGTCGCCACCATCAGCGCGGCAAGATACTCACCGTCCTCGCGTTTGCGCAGAAAGGCTCCCGACCCCGTCTTCACATCCAGCACCAGCGCGTCGAGCCCAGCAGCCAGCTTCTTGCTCAGAATCGAAGCGCAAATCAGCCCTGGACTCTCGACCGTCCCCGTCCGGTCTCGTAGCGCATACAAGACGCGATCAGCAGGCACCAGCGCCGGAGTCTGACTCACAATCGAGGCCCCGCACTTTAAAATCACCGCCTCAAACTCATCCAGCGTCAACGCCGTTCGGTAGCCCGGAATCGCCTCCAGCTTGTCCAGCGTCCCGCCCGTATGTCCCAGCGCCCGCCCCGAGATCATCGGCACCGCTACGCCGCAAGCCGCAGCCAGCGGAGCCACCAGGAAGCTCGTCTTATCCCCCACGCCGCCGGTCGAGTGCTTGTCCACAGCAATCTTGCCCAGCCGCGATGGATCGAACTTCACTCCCGAGTCCCGCATAGCCACAGTCAACGCGCGAATCTCATCCGGAGCCAGCCCGTTCAGCCACGCGGCCATCAGCCACGCCGCCAATTGCTCCAGCGGAATCGTCTCACTCGCTGCCCCCTGCACCATAAAACGAATCTCTTCTTCCGTAAGCGTTCCGCGATCACGCTTCTTGCGAATCAGATCGATCGCATGGATCGGAACCGCGGACAATTGCTCAGAACTCTTATTCATCGATATCGTAGCTCCCACTTCAATTCAGTCAAGACTGAGATTATCGCAAGCCCCGCCAGAGACTGATCTTCGACCCGGAGAAGACACGCCCGCAATGCAACGAGAGCAGCCGTCACTCACCCGGCGATTTTCTACTTGGACTCTGCATCGCGTGGCTAGCTCCCGGGAGCCCTGAAGTGTTCAACGGAAGTGACTCCAGCCCATGTCTGGTATTTGAACAAGCAGTTAGATTTCTCTTGACGTCGATGGTAGCCGGTGGTTTCCTGATTCAAACATGTTGGAGCTAGACGGTTCCCGGCTCGCTGATTGATAAGGGCGGCACGGCGTTTTGTCTAGATCCAGATCGCAAAAGGTCTCAGGTGGGCCTGCTATTGAAGTCTCATGTTGCCTTTACTCGACGGACTTAAGGAGGTCGCCTGAATGTCACGGCTGAATCTGTGTTTGAAATCAAGAATCTGGAGTGTCACGGCCAAGGTAATGTTGATCGCCTTTCTCCTTGTCATTCCTTCCATGCTGTCAGCACAGGGATACTTCGCGACATTAAGCGGAGCAGTGACAGACCCCTCCGGTGCCTTGATTCCCGGAGCCAGGGTGACCCTTCTCGACCAGGAGAAGGGCTACCAATTTCACGCCAGCTCCGACAGTAGCGGACGTTATTTATTCCGGTCTATCGCACCGGGCCTGTATACCGTCAGTGCCGAGATGCAAGGCTTCGAGAAGATTGTCCATACCGGAATCCGCGTGGAAGTCAATGACAATGCCACAGCCAATCTCACCCTCAGGATAGCGGGGTCAGTTCAGACTGTGCAGGTTGAGGCACAAGCGACAACACTCGATACGCAAGACGCAACCACGGGTCAGGTGGTCAATCGCAAATTCATCAATGATCTTCCGTTGATAGACCGGTATGTCATGGACCTCACCTTCCTGACTCCGGGAGTTACAGAGATTGATGACCAGTGCGGCGTGGGCTGCACAGGAACTAACTTCATCTCCAATGGAACTCGCGGCTCCACAGCCGACATCCTCATGGATGGCGCATCGATCACCAACTTCGAACCAAACGGAGGAGTGACCCAGGCAACATATACCCCATCCGCAGAAGCGGTGGAGGAATTCAAAGTTCAACAATCGAACTTCAGCGCTGAGTTTGGCTTTTCCGGAGCGTCCGTAGTCAATATGGTGACTCGCTCCGGTTCAAATGTCTTCCATGGCAGCGGGTATGACTTCATCCGCGACCAGAAGTTCGACGCCAACAATTGGTTCAACAATTTCTACGGAATTCCGATAGCACCGTTGCGTCGCAACAACTACGGAGGCACGATCGGCGGCCCAATTTTCAAGAACAAAACGTTCTTCTTCTTTGACTACGACGGCACCCGCGAAACAACGATGAGTACAAGTCAGGCCGGCGTCCCAAGCCTCGCGGAGCGCTCCGGAGATTTCGGTGAAGTATGCGCGGCGCAGGGCGGCTCGTTTGATGCAACCGGACTTTGCACTGTCGCTCAAGGACAAATCTGGGATCCTTATTCCGGCGTCTATGATCCAAACGTCGGCGGAGCCGTACGCAGTTCCTTTATTCCCTATAACAACCTCGGCACCTATGCCAGTCCCGGCAATCCAAATCTGAATGGGACACCCTATCAACTATCCGGCGCCATCGGTGATCTGATCGATCCAGTCGCACAAAAGATGATGAGTTACTTTCCGGAACCTAACATCTCAGGAGGCAATATCTATGACAACTGGATTGGTTCCGGACCGAACCGCAACTATAACGATCAGTTTGACATCAAGATCGACCACCGATTCAGGGCCAGCAACCTATTGAGTGCAAAGTATTCGCAAAACTGGAATCACAACGCCCCGTATAACTGCTTCAGGAACTTCACAGACCCATGCGCTGGCGGGCCAAACACCAGCCATGCCCATCTATTCACCGTCACCGATACGCATACCTTCAGCCCAACGTTGCTGTTGAATACGACGCTCGGCTTCACGCGGGGGTCCTTGCTGATTTTTGCTTACAATGCCACGGGCGGCGTTACCGATCCCCTTGGAACCCTCGGATTTCCATCATATCTTGGCTCAGGCGGATGGGTCGGCGTGCCTGCGATGTACATTGGCGGGGGCTATTACTCGGCAGGATCGACCAATATAGGCACTGACCCGTATGGGAATTACAAGCAGGGCCAGGATACAGGTCAACTTACAGTTACGTTCAGCAAGCAACTAGGCCCGCAGGAGTTGAAGTTCGGCTTCGAAGGGCGTCTGCATCAACAGAATTACATCCAGACCAATGCCCCGGAAGGCACCTTCAGTTTCGATGAACATGGCTCCTCGCAGTGTCCCAACGATGTCTCAACCTGTGGCGGAGATGGAATGGCCAGCTTCATGATGGGCAACACTGGCGGCGGATACTACGAGATCCAGTTCGAGCCCGCAACCGAGAACTACCAGTTCGCCGGATTCGTCCAGGATAACTGGAAGGTCAATCCCAAACTAACACTGAACGTTGGCCTCCGCTATGACGTATCTACGCCAAGGACCGATCGTCATAATCGCCAGAACTGGTTCGATCCAAATGTCGATTCACCCCTCCTCGTACCGAACTTAGGCACCCTCAAAGGAGGAGAAGTCTTCGCCAACTCTCATCAGCGCACGATTACAGATACAGACTGGAAAGACTTCCAGCCGCGCTTTGGTTTTGCATATCAGTTTGGTGCTCGATCGGTAGTTCGTGGTGGGTACGGCATCTACTATTCACAAACTCGGTCAGGCGCGAATGGAGTTGGAAGCTACGGCACGCAGGGCTTCAACCAGAGCACAAACATGGTCACGACCTATCAAAACGATGGCGCGACGCCTTATCTGCGTTTGGGAAATCCTTATCCAAATGGACTGATTCAGCCTGCGGGAAGATCCCTTGGTTTATTGAATGATGTCGGATTCGGAGCCATTGGTCCGATCCGTTCGGTGATCAACACTCCCTATGAACAAAGTTGGAGCTTCGGCATCGAACACCAGTGGCCCTGGAATGTCGTAATGAACCTGGAGTACATCGGGAAGAAGGGAACCCATCTTTACTTTGGCGGAGCTAACCAGTTGAATATCCTCGGGCCGCAAATCGAGAATTATTCACCCGATCAGATCGCCGCCCTGAATACCTATGTCGACAACCCCTTCTACGGCGTCATTACAGATCCAAACAGTCCTCTATCCAGTTCGCAGGTGCAAGAGGCTCAGTTGGAAGTCCCCTTTCCGCAGTTTACGTACGGAACATCCGATGTCCTCCCGATAGCCAATTCCATCTATCACGGTCTTCAGGCAACTATCGAAAAGAACTATTCCAACGGCCTCCAGCTTCTGGTGAGCTACGTTTGGTCAAAATCGATTGATGACTCTTCGGTCGATGACGACAACGTGACATGGCTGGGAAGCTTCCTGAGCTTACAGGACCCCAATAAACCCGGGTTGGAAAGAAGCCTGTCGACCTTCGACATACCTTACGTTTTCCAGGCAAGTTACACCTACGACCTGCCGGTAGGTAGACGTAAGGCGTTCCTCGGTAACATGCCGCGCCTGCTGGATGCCGTGGTTGGAGGCTGGAAAACCAACGGAGTCTGGCGCGAGTCTGCCGGCCGCCCAATCGCCATGTCGACCTATGACGGAACATCGCTACCGACCTATGGCAGTCAGCGCCCCAATCTGGTAGGACAAGCAAGGCGCAACCATGGCCACGACTGGATCAACAACTACTTCACCAATCCGGAAGTCTTCCAATTGCCGCCGCTGTACGCCCTTGGTAACACCCCTCGAACGATCGGCAGTGTTCGAACCCCTTCTGTCTTCAGCGCGAACCTTTCGATTGAAAAAGAGTTCAGCTTGGAACGTGTTCGCAGGGATCTGCGGCTTGAGCTACGGCTGGAGGCGCAGAATGCCTTCAACCATCCTGTGTTTGGAACTCCCGACACAGCAGTAGATGATCCAAATTTCGGAGTTATCAGCTATACAGCCAATGGGCCGCGGCAGGTCCAACTTGGATTGAAAGCCTACTTCTAAAGAGGCCGTCTAATCGTCGTCAGGATCGACAGCGGCCCCGGAATAAGTCAGAAAGAAGTTCGCGTCTTTCTCTGCGGGTAACATGAAAAATTGGCGCGGTTGCATGAGCGTAAAGAACTCATGCAAATCTGTCGAAGCCCGCTTGTCCGCGAAACCAAGCTGGCCCTCAGTAAGATGATTGATGCCTTCAATCATCCTCAATACACTGCCGAAATCATCTTGATCGTTATTGATGTATCCGGCCGGCGTGTAAGCCGAAACCACAATCAACGGCACACGAAATCCATATTGATAATCCGCCTGGCAGTCCTTTGACCGGCAAGGTAACTTCGACGCATAGGGAGCCGGTTGATTGTCCGACCATCCTCCCCAGTCGTCCCAGGTGATGATGATAGCGGTGTTCTCCCAATACCTCTGGCCTGCGTCGTTGGTTTCCCTGCCGCATGTCGCGTGACTCCCAATGGCGTTTACGATTGCCGCAACCCACGACGGCCCGTAAAGGTCGTTTTGCCCCGCGTGGTCTGACCATGTTCCGTTGGGAATAACCCAGTTGACCCGCGCCAGGTCACAATTCGCAATGTCTCTCAATATGTCCGTGCCGAGGTTGTCTGTGTCGACATTGGCCTTCCATTCCTTGCCGGTACATTTGAGTGTTGAGTTTGGATCGCCATTTGGGTTGACCCATGCGGGTTCGCAAATTGCCTTGATAGCGTCAGGCGCTGTCCATATCGAGCCCGGTGACGGCGCATAGTACTTCCAGGTGATCGAGTGCGGATCGAGAACGTTCGCCATGCTGGCGTGCGAAGAGCAGAACGTACCAACGGGGTTGGTTGGGTAAATGAGCGCCGTGTTCTTGACCGGGCACTCCTGCACCGAACCGTCCGCATACAGCGTGCAGTCCGCAGGGGGAGTATCCAGCGCGGGTGAAATGATCGAGTTAGTAGCACTCTCCAGGGCCAGACATCCCGCATTGCCATTAGCGTTATAATTCTCCGACACAAACGTGGCGTTTGCATCGTCCTCCGCAGTCCGCGCTGATGTGCCGCCGAAGATGAATTGATGAGCAGGAAAGCTGGGACCCTGATTAGTCTGGTACATGTAGTTCGCCCACCCGTACTGTTTGGCGAGTATGAGATAGGGTTCGAGTAGATGACCGGGTGTCCCGTCGTAGTTAGTGACAGGCGTGTTGTCTACATACGCGTAAGAAGTTTCCGCCGGGAACGAGGTCTTCCATGCGCCATCGTTCCGGCATTGCAATGTGAGCGGGAATGGATCGCACATGTTATTGAATCCCTTGTGCGAGTGGTCGGGATCAACGCTGCCCGCCAAGGGCACGGGTTTCAGGTAGACCGGGACAGGCAGGGTGCGCCTTTCATTTGAAAGACCGCAGGGTGAAATGTCGTAGCAATGCTCTGTGACCGGTTTGGGGATGCACGCGTCCAGCGGAGGTACGCTTGCGGGCAGCGGGCAGGCCGGGGTAAGAAAGTGAAAGAGATTGTCCGGAGTCCGATTTTCCTGGAAGATTACCACGACGTTCGTGATCTGCGGCGGAAACTGAGCTAAGCCAACGTCCGTCCCAAGCAGAAGCATGAGGGACACAACTCTGTATTTCATTTCGCATCCTCCTCGGACTGAAACTCGCAGGAAGTGAGATCGATCTAATCGGGTTGAATGTAATGCAGCCGCATGCCAAAGTTATCGCGCATCGACTCACTTGCTTGTAGAGACGCGCCGCTGCCGCACAGTTGGAAGATAGCAGGTCTGGATACAAAAGTTAGTTTGCCTGAATTATCCTCCCCGCAATCTCAATTCAGCCCGCGTGCTGCCGGTCTTCCGCGTTAAACCCTGAGTTGGAGAAGTTGTTGCGGCAGTTGGTGATTTTTTTCATGTCTGAATCCTTGGCGGATCCGTCTCTCTCCTGGCGCGTTTGCAGACCGCGCCGCATCGCAATCGCCGGAGGTAAAAGCACCGGTCATCGTCAGAATCAATCCGTCATTTCAATCGCAGATCAAATCCAAACGGCAGCACTTCGCGGAAGGGAAGCGTCACCGCAGTCACCGCTGTCACCGCTCCCGTACTCCCGGCAGGAAAGCAAATCGGCGCATCCGGATCAATAAACTCCGCCAGCACCTGCCTGCAAGCCCCGCACGGAGGACTAGGCGCACCATTCAGATTGATCACCGCCGCGGCCGCAATGCGAATCTCTGGCCCAAACATCGCAATCGCGCGCACTAGCGCCGAACGCTCCGCGCAAATCGTCAGCCCATAGCTCACATTCTCGACATTCGCGCCTGTCACCGTCTCGCCGTTCGTCAGCAGCAGCGCCGCACCTACGCGAAACCCCGAATAAGGCGCATAAGCCTTCCCGGCCACCGCAACGGCAGCATCCACAAGTTCCTGCATTGAGATTGTCTGTGATTCGATCCGCAACTTCGCCCGCTCTCCCATTCCATCCGCACGGCAATCGCCGGAGTCTTAGCCTAAACCGCTGACGTTGCATGCGCAACTGCATCGATTGGCGCTCATAAAAACTTGGGAGTATCGTGATCCCGAGGTGATTGGATGCAGACCGAGCCTAACTTAGCGACCCATCCCGGCGAAATCTGGCCGGCTCTGCCAGAGGCAGCGTGGGGCGAGACCCGCGACACACTGCAACTCTGGATGCAGATCGTAGGCAAGGTCAGGCTCGCGCTCATGCCGCCAATCAACCACACGTGGAGCGTAACTCTCTACCCCACCATCCGAGGCGTCACCACTTTGCCCATGCCCCACGGCACTCGAATGCTGCAGATCGATTTCGACTTCATCGACCACGTACTTCTGCTTCGAGTTAGCGACGGCGGATGTATCACTTTACCTCTCAAGCCGATGACCGTCGCCGCGTTCTACCAGCAGTTCATGGCCGCGCTCAACGATCTTCAGACGCCGATCCACATCTGGCACATGCCGGTCGAGATAGCGAACCCTGTCCCCTTCGACGCAGATCACACGCATAAGGCGTATGACCCTGAATACGTGCATCGCTTCTGGCGCATTCTGCTGCAAACCACACGAGTCTTCATGACCTTCCGCGCTCGCTTCACAGGCAAGGTGAGTCAGATACACCTTTTCTGGGGAGCCCTCGACCTGGCATGTACTCGCTTCTCCGGCCGCCCTGCCCCTGAGCATCCCAGCATGCCCGGCCTGTGCGATCGCGTGGTCCGCGATGCCTACTCCCACGAAGTCAGCAGCTGCGGATTCTGGCCCGGCGCGCCCGGCATCGAACCATTCTTTTACAGTTACGCCTATCCAGAACCGCCCGGCTACGCAGAGACTTCGATAGCTCCCGCTCAAGGTGGATTCAACAAGAACTTCGGCGAATTCATCCTGCCCTACGACGCTCTCCGGTCTTCCGCAGATCCCGATGCAGCTCTGCTTCAGTTCCTTCAGAGCACATACGAAGCAGCAGCCAACTGCGCCCACTGGGATCGAACAGCCCTCGAAGCCAAACACTGAAGTCCAGTATTGAAGTCCGACAAAAACCGAATCAGCGAGGCAAAGCTCAAACCCCAAACTGCCGCAGATGATGATCCAGATGCTTGTACATCAACACGGCCCATTCGTCGGGCGTCAGCCGCCCAAAGAAACTGTGCGGATGCCGAGTGCAGCCCGCCGGTCCAGCCGCGGCAAACCGGTCGATGATTAGGCTCAGACTCTCCCGTTCTACCTCCAGATCTCGTTCATCGGCGATCACGAGTCCCTTGACGGTCGGCGAATTGCGTCGCATCGGTTCTTCCTCCCGAAACGCCTTCGACTTCACAATCGGCCCAAGAATCAGGCCGATCAACACGCGCGGCGGACGCCTCTCTCCCAACGCCAACTCCATGCCCGCCGTGCAGTGCGCAATCGCTTGAGCCGCATTCATCTTTCCCCACTGCCGCTCGCTGTCCGGCTGCAGATGCGACATCCGCTCCTTCACCTCTTTAACAACGGCCGGATCAAATAGATTCGTCATTCCCCTCGGTATCCTTTCACGAAAACGGATTCTCATCTGCGCTCGGCCCGTAGATCGAAGGAACAGGAACATCCAGCATACGAAGATAGACCGACAGCTGCCCCCGATGATGGTACCAGTGGTTCAACATCAGTGACCGCCACGCACTACATCGCGGAATACTCGCGAGCTCCTTCTCGCCAGCCATTAAATGCCAGTTCGCTTGAACAGCATCGGGCGTCGTCTCTTCCATCGTCTGTTCGACATCGCGAATGCTCTGCTCAAGAGCCGCGTGTATCTCTTCCAAATGATTTGGCGTGGGCGGCGTAAAGCTGTTCTTCGAAACATCGAAGGCATCCGGCTTCGTGATCCTCGCTATGCCGCCCGGAACCGTCGCAATATGCAGCGCCAGTTGGCCAAGCGACATCGACCGTTCATGCGGCTTCCATCCGAGCTTGTCCGCAGGAACCCGATCGAGAACCCGTTTTGTCGTAGCTGCCTCGTCGTTGAACTCTTTCAACATTTCAAGCTTGTCCATTTCTGTCTCCCTTCCCCTTTCCGCGCACTTGCGCTGTGGTTTGAATCCGTCCCAAAAGATTACCCCAGCCTTGTTCAATGTGACCCCAGCCCCGAACAATCTCAGCGTCGTGAGAGATCTGGCCCATCGCTCTGTGCACAAACCTCAGCCGCGTGATCCCGTTCTCTTCCGTAAGCCTGAACTGCACATTCGAAACAGCAGGGTATGACATGAACAGCGGCCCGCAAATCTCCAGCAGCGATGGCGGCTTGATCGCCTGCACGGTGCCCCAGAAGTGTCCGGAGTTATCGCCGAGATCGCGATACCATCTGCCTCCCGGCCACGCCTCCAGCTTCATCGGCAACGGCGCCCCTCCGGGCTCTTCATTCAGCGGACCCATCGCTTCGAGGATCGTCTCAAAGACCAGATCGATCGGCGCCGCTATCTCTTCCTCTCTCACTATCTCCAGTGCATGTACGATCTGTTCGGTAACTACTGCAGGCATTTTGCCTCCTGTCTCAGTTTTTGGATTTACCCGGTGTGTTTTCGCGCGCGATCCTGTCCATAGCCTTCTTCTCGGCGCGTTCCTTGATGCGGTCAATCTGATTGGTCCAATAGCGCTCGTACACCTTCGCCCAATCGTGCACGGGCTTCAACTTTGCAGCCTGCAGCCGGTACAACCGATGCTGACCGCGCCTGGCCACCGTAACGACGCCTACCTTGTGCAGCACGCCAAGGTGCTTCGATACCGCCGGCTGTGCAATCTTCATCTTCGCAACGACATCATTGACCGCCCACTCCCGGCCATCGTCGAGCAGACCGATAATTTCACGCCGCCGCGGCTCAGCGATCGCGTTGAAGACATCGGTAGTCGTAGCCGCTCTCGCCATGCCATTTTGTATATTCCTATATAAGAATATATGTCAAGCGCCGCGACTAATTTTCTTAAGGATTTTTGGGCCGCATGTTCAGGTTGCCGGCTTCTCCCCGCAACAAATAAACGACGATTTCCAGTCGAGACGTGAGGGTTTTCTTTGCCCGCGAACCAGCGCCCGCTACACAGGTCTTGAAGCGACGTGCGCAAATCTGTTCTTGAGAGTAAGAAACGGCTTTTCCAGCAATGAGTATGAAGTAGCGGCAATCGCGATGGTAAGTCCCAGCGAGAGCACAACCCGCGCTGTCGTATGAAACAGCCCGGAGCCGCCATTCAACATTCGTTCTGCTATGCGAATACTTAGGAGGTGATAAACGTATAATCCAAACGAAATCTTCCCGAGATAGCGCAACGGCATCATGCGAACTTTCAGGCCTATGAAGGCAATCACGATCGCTGCGCAGCAGCCGGCGACAACAGGCCAACCCAGAAGTGATTCACCCCAGCCCAGCGTGTCCGGGGGCAGGATCGCCACAAAATGCGCGCGGGCAACGATCGCCACCAGAGCCACGACAATGATGCACACACGCGTCCAGGTCGCGATCCGTGGAGCCCGCCCACGTAGAAGAGTTGCGATCAGAGTTCCGGCCGCCATCGAATCGAGATGCGCAAAAGTGTTTCCCCATAGCTGGGAGGCTGTCTCGTGCAGCATCAACAGGCATACTCTGCTCAGGTTCGCCACTACAATCATGGCTACTGCGGCAATCACAATTCCCCTTCTGGTGAGCCGGGCTACCACCGGAGGCCAGAAGAGATAGAACTGCTCTTCGACCGAAACGCTCCACAGGGGAACCGCCACAGAATTCGGCCATCCAAAGTACACCATGCTCCAGTTACCCAGCATCAACAGGTAGGGAATAATGTATCGGGCTGTGAACTGGCCCTGCGGGTTACAGAAAGGTACAACCGCAGCCACCCCAATGAAGAAGAAGTAGAGCGGCCAGATGCGCAAAATTCGACGTATGTAAAACGACCGCACATCCAGGCTTCCGCGATCCTCCTTCTCTCGAATCAATAATTCGGTGATCAGGTAAGAGCTCAGCACAAAAAACAGGTCCACTCCATAGGAACCCGCTGTGGATATCGTCATATTGACCTGGGAGAGCCACGAAGGCACATGACGCTCGGTGTAATACTCCGCCGGGTGCAGAGTGATGTGACAAATGAACACTGCCAGAAATGCAAGGAAACGAAGGACGTCCAGCTCCGGACGATAAAAACTTGGCTTTGCCGGGACCCCGGCGGCGATGCCAGATGAAATCTCCTCTTTCGGCTCCGATTGTCCCGAATCGTTCGGTTTATGAGAGGAACCGCGAGACCACCACGGCAATTGCAATGAAAAAACCGGGCGATTCCGTGCCGTCCTCGGCGCGGTCGCTTGTTTGAGAGCCCACCTGGTCGATTTCTCCGACACCGGTCCCTCCTCATTTGTGCTTCTTAATTTCGTTTATTGGTCTGTAGTCAGTCGTTTAGCGTGCCGGAAGCGCCAGCATCGCAATCGCCGCAACATCGCTACCGACCGGATTCATGGCAGAAAGCTATCTTCCAGACAGCGCCCCGATCAGCACCCAGACAGTCTCCTGCAAGAGGGAATTTGCTCCAGGGCCCCTCATGTTCGCCTAAACCGCTCCGATAAGACACCTGTACCCCGCTCTCCTGCTCAGTCAGAGGTGGCCTAATCGGGGAAGTGGCTTGACAGGATAGACGACATTCCAATGGACGAGCTGACACGCGAATTCCTGATCGAAAGCCAGGAAGGCCTCGACAGGATGGAACGCTGCCTCACCGATCTCGAAGAGCGTCCGCAGGACACCGAACTGCTTGGCGAAATCTTCCGCTCCGTCCACACCATCAAGGGCGCGACTGGATTCCTCGGCTTCAAGCGCCTGGAACGGCTCGCCCACGCGGGAGAAAATCTCCTCGGCCTGCTGCGTGACGGCAAGCTGCAGGCCAATCAGCCAGTCATCACCGGCCTGCTTCAGCTGATGGACGCCCTTCGCGGCATCCTGCGCACCATCGAAATCAACGACCACGACGGCAACGGCGAAGATACCGAACTAATCGGCCGTCTGCATGAATTGCAGCGTCCGGACACCGCGGCCGTCCCGGTCACAATCGAACTCTTCGCAACTGCCACCGCATCAGCCCCGCCGGCCGCATCACCCCAGCCATCAGCGCACCAGGCAGCGCAGACCCTCCCCGATCCCGGCGCCGCACCCGAACCAGCAATCGAAACCACTCAAGAACCAAGCAAATCAGGCGCCGCCTCGACAACCGACAGCACCCTGCGCGTCGACGTCATCCTGCTCAACCGCATGATGAACCTCGTCGGCGAACTGGTCCTCACCCGCAACCAGATCCTGCAGGCAACCTCCCAGAGTCCCGGCCTCGCTCTGCTCTCCCGCCGCCTCGACATGGTGACCGCCGATCTGCGCGAGTCCGTGATGAAGGCCCGCATGCAGCCCGTCTCCAACGTCTTCTCCAAATTTCCCCGCATCATCCGCGACCTCTCGCAGGCGCTCGATCGCAAAGTCCGCCTCGTCATGGAAGGGCAGGAGACAGGCCTCGACAAGACTCTTCTCGAAGCCATCAAAGACCCGCTGACCCACGCCATCCGCAACTCGCTCGATCACGGCATCGAACCGCCCCACGTCCGCGCCGCCAGCGGCAAAGATCCCGAAGGCACCCTCAAACTACGCGCCTATCAGGAGAGCAGCCACGTCATCATCGAGGTCTCCGATGACGGTGCCGGCATCGGCGTCGAAAAGGTGCGCAACAAGGCCATCGAACGCGGCCTCATCACAGCGGAGCGCGCCGCGCATCTCGGCGACCGGGCTCTTCTGCAACTGATCTTCCTCCCCGGCTTCTCCACTGCTGAGGCCATCACAAACGTCAGCGGCCGCGGCGTCGGCATGGACGTGGTCCGCACCAACGTCGAAAAGATCGGCGGCAAAGTCGAAATCGACTCCCGCCCGGGCAAAGGCACCACGCTCCGCCTCCGCATCCCCCTCACCCTCGCCATCATTCCGGCCCTGATCGTTCGCACATTGAACCAAAGTTTCGCCCTTCCCCAGGGCGCTCTTTCCGAACTGGTCCACGTGCCCGCGGAGAGAGCCGCTTCCTCGATCGAGTGGATGGAGGGCACTCCGCTCTATCGCCTCCGCGGTCAACTCCTGCTGCTCATATTTCTCGACCAGATGCTCTCGCGCGACAACTCCCTGCCGACCGGCCCGCGAGACCATCCAGCCGCAACCAATACCCATACGCAGCGCGAACACTTCATCGCCGTCCTCGATACCGATGGCCGCCGCTTCGGACTCGTCGTCGACGGCCTCGCCGACCCCGAAGAGATCGTCGTCAAGCCGCTAAGCGCCGTTCTCCGCTCCATCGGCCTCTACTCCGGAGCGACCGTTCTGGGCAACGGCGATCTCGCCTTGATTCTCGATCCGGGCTCGATCGCCTCTCGCGCCGGCGTCTCCATACGAGCCGACGAAGAACGCGCCGAAATCGCAGCAGAAGAAGACGACAATGTCCTCAATGGCTCTCGCTACCTGCTGGTCGAGGCAGCCCATCGCCGCGCCGCCGTGCCACTCAATGAGGTGCTGCGCATCGAGCGAATCCCCCTGTCGCGCATCGAGTACCTCGGCCACCGCCCGGTCCTCAACTTCCAGGGGCAACTGCTGCCCGTCGAGGACTCAGCAGGACTTCTCACAGAAGCCAGCACCAACCCCGAAGCGCAAATCACCGTCGTGGTCTGCAGCCAAAGCCCGGCTGAGAATCAGAGTGTTGGCCACAGCCCCGAACAGCCCCGCCGCCGCGTCGGCATAGCCGTCAGTCACGTCCTCGACGTCGCCGTCGGCGATACTCTCTTCGAAGCCGGATCGCAACACCCAGCCTCAGGCGTCACCCTGCTCAAAGACCACATAACAGCCATCGTCGATCTGGAAGCGATACAAGCTCTCAACATCGCCGCCGATCTCCCTGAGAATTCGAACCGGAACCAGCTTTCGGAGACAGTCGCATGAGCAATGAAAAAACTGCTCTCCATGAACGCACACCATCGGACCTACTGCTGGAGATGTGCTCCGTTCGCGTCGGGCAGACCGCCTTCGGAATCCCGATCACCCACATCTTGGAAATCGTCGGCGGTGCGCATCCCCAGGCCGTCCCCCTCGCGCCCGAATTCGTCGGCGGACTCATCCATTACCGCGGCGATGTTCTCACCACAGTCAGCCTGCGCAGGCTGCTCGACATGCCCGCCTGCCACGAACGCCAGGACCTTCTGGTTCTCGAAAGCAGCGGCGGATGCGTCGGCCTCCTCGTCGATTCCGTAACCGAAGTCCTCACCGTTTCACAGGCAGACTATGAACCCAATCCATCCATCCTCGATGAGCGCCGCCGCGCCCTCTTCGCCGGAGCCTACAAGTTGCAGGATAGCCTCCTGGTCATGCTCGACCCGGAACGTCTCGATCCCATGCGCCTCGGCGCCGCTTTATGAAGCTCCCTGTCAGGAAGGCTCTGTAGCAGGAAGATTTTGTAACAAGAGGGTTTTGTAACAGGGCACAACTTCAATTGTGCCGATAAGGCCAAACAAATCAACGCGGCTTTAGCCGCTGAGGGAATGCAATCAGCTCCGCCATCAGAGACCACAGGAAGGAACAATAATGCGCGCCTTGATCGTCGACGACTCCCGCTTCGTACGGGACTACCTCCGCGGACTGCTCGAAGAGAAGGGAATCGAGTGCGAAGAGGCCGCCGATGGCCGCTCCGGCCTGATGCACCTGCACGACAGCGATCCCTTCGACCTCGCCCTCGTCGACTGGAACATGCCCGTCATGGATGGCTTCGACATGCTCCGCCACATGCGCGCCGAGGGCTTCGGCAATGTAAAGGTGATGATGGTCACCACCGAAGCCGAAAACGACTTCATCCTGCGCGCCCTCGATGCCGGTGCCGACGAATACATGTTGAAGCCCTTCGACAACGAAGCGCTCACCGAAAAACTCGCCATGCTCGGACTGGCCGAGGCATAGGTGAATGGATTCAGCCGCCCCGCGTCCAGCCCGCATCCTGATCGTCGACGATTCGGCCGTCATGCGCAGTCTGTTGCGAAGCGTCATCGCCTCCGACAAGCGCCTTGAAGTCGCCGGCACAGCCAGTGACGGAGCCGCAGCTCTGCGCGCCATCGACGCCCACCGTCCCGACCTCATCCTGCTCGACGTAGACATGCCCGGCATCGACGGTCTGAGCACTCTCAAACAGATGAGGGCCCTCGGCACAAAAGTTCCTGTCATCATGTGCAGCGCATTGACCCGAAGAGGCGCGAAGGTCACCATCGAAGCCCTCGCCGGCGGCGCCTCCGACTACGTCGCCAAGCCCTCAGGACAACCCTCCCGCGAAGCCGCTGTTCAAACCCTCACCCGCGATCTGATCCCGAAGATTCTCGCGCTCACCGAGACTCCGGATCGAGCCAAACCTGCCATTTTCGCCCACGCCGCGCCGCACGCCCATCTGCCTGCCATCTCGCCGTCCGTTCTACTCATCGGCGCGTCTACCGGAGGGCCCGCCGCACTCGACGTCCTGCTCCCGGCTCTCTCCGCAGACTTTCCACTACCAGTCCTCATCGTTCAGCACATGCCAGAACTCTTCACTAGGCTCCTCGCCGAGCGCCTCGACTCCCGCTGCCAACTGCGCGTGCGCGAAGCCGTATCCGGGGAGCCCATCCGCCAGGGAGTCATCCACATCGCCCCCGGCGGTTCGCATCTCGAGATAGCCGCCACCGGCCTCCACCAGCCCCCGGTGATCCGACTGACGCATGACGCCCCGGAGCACTTCTGCCGCCCCGCCGTCGATGTCCTCTTCCGCCCCGCCGCCGCCGTCTACGGCCCCGGTATCCTTGCCGTGATGCTCACCGGAATGGGCTCCGACGGCCTCGCCGGCTGCCGCCTCATTCGCGCCCACAACGGCCTCGTTCTGGCTCAGGATCGCCACACCAGCGCAGTCTGGGGAATGCCCGGCGCAGTAGCCGAGGCAGGACTGGCGCATCGCATCCTCCCCCTGGAAGCCATAGCTCCGGAAATTATTCGCCTCACCGGCCCTGATCGCTTAACCGCCCGGTCCACCGCGAAGCACACGAGCCTGGAGAATCCATAGCGTAGCCATGTCAACAGACCCTCAATTCAGCCAAAGCCCCGGTCCTGCCGTCATCTCCCCATCGGCCAGCGTCGATTACGCATACCTGCGCCGCCTCGTCTTCGAACAATCGCAAAACGTCCTCGACCCCTCCCGCGACTACCTCTTCGATACGCGGCTGACCGGACTCCTCAGCAAGCAGGGCCTCACTCACCTCGAAGAGCTCATTCAACTGCTCTGCCTCAAGCACGACTCCACCCTCGAGCGCGCCGTAGCCGAAGCCATGACCATCAACGAAACCAGTTTCTTTCGCGACGCCCGCCCCTTCGAACTGCTTCGCAGCGTCCTGCTGCCTCCACTCATCGAGAGCCGCTCCGCATCGCGCTCGCTCCGCATCTGGAGCGCCGCCTGCTCCACCGGGCAGGAAGCGTACAGCCTCGCCATGCTCCTCGCCGAGTACTTTCCTCAACTCGCAAAGTGGACCGTCAGAATCGAGGGCACCGACTTCTCATCTGAAGTAGTGCAGCGCTGCCGAGCCGCCAGCTATCAGCGCATCGAAATGAACCGCGGTCTGCCCGCCCGCAATATCGTCCGCTACTTCGATCACCACGGCGAACTCTGGACCATCAAGCCCGAACTCCGCCGCATCTGCCGCTTCCAGGTAGCCAACCTCTGCGAAGACCGCCTCCCATTCGCCGAACCCCCGTTAGGAGAACCCTTCGACATCATCTTTCTGCGCAACGTCATGCTCTACTTCAGCCACGAAACCCGCAAAAAGCTGTTAGCCGGCATCCACCGCCTCCTCGCCACCGACGGCCTGCTCTTCCTCGGCTCCACCGAACAACCCGCCGATCCCACCCTCTGGGCCGCCAGCGTAGCCCACGGCACCAGCTACTACCGCCCCCGCCAACCCAGCTAAGTACAAAGCACTGACCGCCTGGGGCTGCCATTGCCCTTGCCTCTCTGCCTGTCATTCCCGCAGGAAATCTGCTGTTGCTCTTGCCGTTGCCCTTGCCTTTCTGTCTGTCATTCCCGCAGGGAATCTGCTGTTGCTTTTGCCATTGCACTTGCTTTTCTGTCTGTCATTCTCGGAGGGAATCTGCTGTTGCTCTTCTCGTCTATTGCTATCGCTGCCGCATCAATCAATTCGCCTTAAGCCCATAAACACTCAGGTAA
>Ga0182024_10008628_pt1 | contig 21379 bp, 20 predicted proteins | sample P32metaG_FD_120480 | JGI IMG/M metagenome (GOLD analysis project Ga0182024, IMG submission 120480) | Permafrost microbial communities from Stordalen Mire, Sweden - P3-2 metaG (Illumina Assembly) | ecosystem: Environmental > Terrestrial > Soil > Wetlands > Permafrost | place: Sweden: Stordalen...
AGCAACTTCAACGGCTTTTGCGTTGGATAGCCAAGGCGCTCCTTGGCTTGCGAATTAATAGGAGGAATGTCCGTCCAAACCGAGTCGATGGGCCGCCCTTCCTGCTCATCGAGATAGCGCTTCATCTGGGGGATTGCGCTGGGCTTGGTTTGGACAATAATGCCATTTTCGAAAGCTTCCAGCATCCGCTGCTTGGTCCACCGCCAGACCTTTGTGTGGCCCATAAATTCATACGTTAAGTTAGGCCGGTCACGATTTGGATTTGTCAGATCGCTGAGCCTGTAGATTCGCCCGTCCGGGTCTCGATGCGAGTATTTGCCGGAGGTCTTCGCATCGAGGTTTTCTGGATCGTAGGGATTGTAGGGCCGGTTGAAGACGGTCTCGCCGCCTCCGCTATAGAGAAAGAGCGTGTCGTGATTGTTGGGCAGACTCTTGAAGGCCAAGCCCTTTGAGAGCGTCCTGTGCCAGATAACTTCCGTTTGGAAGTTGTTCTCGCCGAAGATCTGATCCAGCATCACCTTCACATAATGGCTGGCGTGCCAATCGGCATGAAAATAAATGCTGCCAGTCTTCTTGAGAACGCGTGACAACTCCACGCAGCGCGGACGCATAAACTCTATGTAGGCCCGCGTCGACTCATGCCGATCCTCAAAGGAGCGCTTCTCTTTCGTCTCGCCCCAGAATATCTCGTAAGTCCGATTCGAATTGAATGGCGGATCGATGTAAATAAGGTCAATGCACGCCTTGGGCAACTTCTTGAGCTGCTCAAGATTGTCGCCGCAATAGACGACCCGCGTGTCGAGAAGCGAAGATGACTTTTTCATGGACGTAATAAGATTACAACGGCTAGGGCACGCCGCGGCGGATCGCTGAGCGGAACTAACAGCACACGCTATGATGAAAGGCAGTTTCCTCAATTGAACGGGCGAGTGTCCATGTCTCCCACCATCTTCATCTCGGCAGGCGAAGCCAGTGGCGAGCACTACGGCGCACTGCTGATCGACGCGCTCAAGCGCCAGTTAGCCGCAGCCGGCCAGACTGCCGCCTTCTTTGGTATGGGCGGCGACCGCATGGTCGCCTCCGGCCTTGAGCGCATAGTCCGCTCAGAAGATGTGGCGGTCATGGGCATCACCGAGGTCGTACGCCACCTGCCGCGCATTTACTCCGAATTCCGTAAGCTCAAGCAGGCAGTCCGCGACCGCCGGCCAGACGTCGCCGTCCTCATCGACTTCCCCGATATCCACCTCAAGCTGGCTGAGCAGTTCCACAAGTTGGGCGTGCCGGTCATTTTCTTTGTCAGCCCGCAGCTTTGGGCCTGGAAGAAGCGCCGCATCAACCGTGTGCGGAAATACGTGACCAGGATGCTGGTGATCTTCCCCTTCGAGGAGCCGTTTTACCGCGACCGGGGCGTGCAGGCGGAGTTTGTAGGCCATCCGCTGGCCGAGCTGCCGCTGCCTGCCATCAGCCGCGAACAATTTGCCGACGAGAACGGCCTGGACCCGGAGACCACCTGGATTGCCCTTCTGCCCGGCAGCCGTCCCAAGGAGATTCGCGGCAACCTGCCTGAGATGCTTGAGGCGGCCTGGGCACTGGTAGAGCGCCCCACGCCTGGTGGTCGCGAATACCGGTTCCTCTTGCCGCTGGCGCCGACGCTGAATGCCGCGCAGCGTGCAGAGGTGAAGGCCCTGCTCGATAAGCACGGCGACGGGCCGCCGATCCTGGTGGTTGAAGATGCGCGCGCAGCCCTCTACCATGCGCGGGCCTCGGTAGTCGCCAGTGGAACAGCCACCGTGGAGGCGGCGCTCATTGGCAATCCCTTCGTCGTCGTCTACCGGGTTTCGCCCCTTACGTACGCCATCGCCAAGCGCGTCGTGACGGTCCCCCACGTGGCCATGGCCAACCTCATTGCCGGCAAGCGCGTGGTGCCGGAGCTGATACAGAATGACTTCACTGCCGCAAAAATCGTCCAGCAGCTTGCGCGGCTGCTACCGGACGGTGCTCCTCGCGAGTCCATGATGAAGGAGCTAAAGGCCGTTGGGGGCTCGCTGCGGAGCCGGCAAGGGGGCATCGCATCGGAATGCGGAGGCGCAGTGGAACGGGTTGCAGCCGTTACCCTCGAGCTGCTTGGAACTCCTGCATCGGCGCCGCAACCTTCTGCTGTGCACTCCTGAGCTCCTCCGGAGTGGCGTTTAGAGTCTCCCGGCCCGCGAAATCGAGACTTTGGAGAAGATCGAGACCTTGGGAGACCAGTTTTTGTGGGGTTCAAAGATGATCGGGGCCTGCGATAATGACTGCGATGCGTGAAATGATGCTGAATTTGCGGCAAGAGTCTGTACTGCGCCATCCCCTGACGGGCCTCTTTTGCCTGGCCCTGGTGCTGGCGGCTCCGCTCATGGCGCAGCGGGAGCGGCCGGCGCTTGATATTACCGGCTACGTGATCGACGCCGAAATCGATACAACAACCCATCACTTGGCCGCCAAAACGCAGGTGAGCTTTACCGCCCCGGAGAACCTCGAGCTGGTGGCCTTTGGCTTTCACCCCGCCCTCAGGGTGAACAAAATCACCGATGAAACAGGCAAGCTGCTCACCGGCGAACGGTCGGCAGACGGAACCATCCGCGTGAGCCCGGCCGTTCCCTTCACCAAAGGTCAGGTATCGCACTGGACTTTCGAGTACGACGGCGCAATCACCGGCAACGAAGATGGCCCGGTTGAAGGCCTCAAGCTGGCCGCCATCCAGGAGCCGATTACCTATCTCCTCTACCCGGCGCGCTGGTTCCCCATGACCGGCTACCTCATCGACCGTTTCACAGCGGAGATCCATATTCGCGTGCCGCCAGGCATGAAGGTCTTCGCCAGCGGAAGCCAGGGTGCCGGCAAGCCGGTCAAGCTGGCGAATGGCAAAGAGGGCGACCAGTTCGACTTCAAATGGGATAAGCCTGGATTTCCCGGCACGGTGATTGCCGGCCGCTTCGTGGGCCCGGTGACCGCCGGCCCTGGAAACGTGAAAGTGTACCTGACGGTCGCTCACCAGCAGTCAGGCAACCCGCTGGCACTGACTGCGGCCAAGGAATACGACTTCTTTACTGACAACTTTGGCTCGCCGGAATCGAGCCATCTGAATGTGGTCGAGTTGCCCGACGACACTCTGCCCGCCGTATGGGCGCCGGAGCTGGCCGCCATCCTCGGTTCGCGAGTGGGCGACAAGGGCGGCGTGCGCCTGCTGGCCAACACCATTGCGCACCAGTGGTGGGGTTCCGAGGTGAGCCCGCGGACGCTCAACGATGCCTGGATCACCAACGGCATGGCGCGCTACGGCGAACTGATGTACGTCGAGGATGAGAATGGCAAGAGCGCCATGCATGCCGCGCTGCAGGACGTGGCCGCCGGTGCGCTTGCTTACGACACCATTCCCTTATCGAGCGACGGTCGCCTCAGCCCGTTTTCGCCCGAGTTCCAGTCCTCCACGCTGGAAAAAGGCGCCATGGTCTTCCACATGTTGCGCTGGGAGATTGGCGACAAGGCGTTTCTGGCCACCATGAAGGGCGCTCTAAGCCAGTACACCGATCAGAGCATGCGCGCCTTGGATTTCATCAAGGTAGCTGAGGCGCAGAGCCAGCAGGAGCTTACGCCATTCTTCGCCCAGTGGATCGACGGCACCGGCGCGCCGCAATTCACTGACAAATACGCCGTCTACAGGCTCGGCAACAACAAGGGCTTCCGCACCATCGGCGAGATCCAGCAGGATCTCGACCTGTTCCGCATGCCCGTCGAATTGCGAGTCGAAACAGACGGCAAGACTCAGACCCAGAAGATCGACGTGGTAGGCACTGACACCCAATACGTGGTCGACACCTTTGGCCGGCCGCGGAGCATCGCCATCGACCCCCAGAATTGGCTGCTCAAAGCCACGCCCGATCTGCAAGTCCGCATCGCCATCCTCAAAGGCCAACAACTGGTGGCGCAAAACGACCTCACCGGTGCGCTGGCTGAATACCAGAAAGCCCTGGATGCCAACCCGCAAAGTTCCCTCGCCGCCTACCGCATCGGAGAACTGCTCTTTACCCAGCGCAACTATCAGGCCAGCGTCAATTCCTACCGCGACTCGCTCCGCGGCGACGACGAGCCCCGCTGGACAGAGGTCTGGAGCCACATTGCGCTGGGCAAAATCTTCGACATCACCGGCCAGCGCGACCGCGCAGTGAACGAGTACCGGCTGGCGGTGCAGACCAACGACAACACCCAGGGCGCAGTCAACGAAGCGCGCCAATGGCTGCAGAAGCCCTACAAGCTCCCCGACACCGAGTAGAGCATTTTCGAATCAAGTATGAACAGAACATCATGCGGGAGACCACGTTGGATCCCGTGCGTTTTGTATCAGGGCACGACTGTTTTGTATCAGGCACGACTGTTTTGTATCAGGGCACGACTTCAGTCGTGCCGCAAATACCGCAAAATCATTGCGGGCTTTAGCCCCTGAGGGACTATCGCCTTAACTCCCGACCTTTGCCACAGGCTGCTGAGGGGTTTGCAGAGAATTAGAACCCAGCGCTGCATAATGAATCATGAGTGGGTCAAAGCGTGCAAAAACCGCCAAACCACCTCGAAAATTCTTCAGAACTCCACTTTTCGGGGGACCGTTCCAGAATAAGTTGTTTGCAGTGAACATCTTAAGAAATCACACTGTGTACTTATCGGTAAACAATACCCCCTGATTTTGCCCTGAAAATGCCCGAAAACGGGCCAAATCAACCCCATTTTGAGCCGGAATCGCCCCAAAACCCGCAGCGCCTCAGTTTGAAGGCCGGGTGCCCCAGGTCCGGATTTTCGGACCTGGGATTCCAATCAATCCAGCGCGTCGACCCAACCGGCCGAAGTGCAGCGCAGGATTTCGAAGAGGCTGCCTCCGCCTTGCCGCCCGAATTGCTTAGTTTCCTGAGTGCGGCCCACCCAACGAAAGCACTTCCACATCAACCTTGGCGATACCGTCATAGGTCATCGCCAGCTTCTCCGCCGCGGCCCGGGAGAGGTCGATTACCCGGTCCGGGTAAATCAGATTGCCGCGATCGTTGATGCGCACCACCACCGAGCGCTTGTTGCGACGGTTGACTACCCGCACCACCGAACCGAATGGCAGGTTGGGCTGGCAGGCCGTCAGGGCGTTCTCGTCGTACTTTTCCCCGCTCGCCGTCTTGCGGCCGTTGAACACACCGCCGTACCAGGAAGCAATCCCGTGAATCACTCCGAACCGGTGTTTGGAAGCGGGTTTCTGAGCATCGTTCTTTGTCGCCGGAATGGCCGTTGTTGGAGGTATTGTTGGATTGCTTTGAGGTGCCGTTATCGCTGCCATGGAAAGGTCAGTATTCGCATGCACCGTCGGAGTGGAAACCGATGTAATCGCGGCGACCAGCGTGCCTGCGGCAGCACCCGCCAGTATGCAGATTCCAATAGAGGTTTTGATGCTCTTGCTCCGATTTTTATGTAGAATATCCATCTCCCGATTTTACTGAATTGGCACTCTCTATGCCCATAAAGTTGTAAGAAAAGCGTCATCAAATTGCCGAAAAAATAAAGGCTCTGGGGCATTTGCCGATAAACCCTTGCGTCTCTGCGATTTGCGTTTTGCACCAAAAATGGTGCAAAAACTCGCCATCGACCCATTTTGGCCCTGGTAGTCGAAAAAACCGGAATTTGGGCCGCCGCCAGCGTGAACCTCCTTTTGCAGATTAATTCCAGCTACCTGCTAGCGTCAGGTTGACGAGCGGAATTCAGCCAATGAAGTTCAGCATGGTCCGCTCCCTTTGGGGGAACCATGCAACTGAGCGCGGCGGGGCTGGAGTTGATCAAAAGGTCGGAAGGTTTTCGAGGCCGGACGTATTTGGATGTGGCGGGGTTTCCAACCATTGGCTATGGCCACCGGCTGCTCGCGCGTGAGTCCTTTCCAAGCGGAGTTTCCCCGGCGCGAGCGGAAGAGATATTGGCCGTCGATGTGAGCCAGGCCGAGCAGGCGGTGCAGCGGCTGGTTAAGGTGATCTTGACGCAGGGCCAATTCGACGCGCTAACCGACTTCTGCTTCAACCTGGGCGCTGGCAGGCTGGCCTCCTCCACGCTTCTGATTGCCCTGAACGCCGGCCGCTATGAGGCAGCTCGGGTGCAGTTGCTGCGCTGGGACCTGGCCTCGGGTGAAGTAAACGCCGGCCTGAAGGCCCGCCGCGAGGCCGAGTTTCAACTCTGGGCCAGCGTCCCGGCACCGCATGCAGCAGTTGCCTGAACGCGGCGGAAGCCGGGGCTTCACAGGCTGCACAAGAACTCGCTCCCCAGGAGATTCTCAAGAGCTTTGTATCAGGGCCCGACTTCAGTCGGGCCGAAGAGACCGCAAAACGGTTGTGGGCTTTAGCCCCTGCGGGAATTCATTTCCTCTGTCGTGGCCATTTCCGCAACCTCCAGCCGCTCGTCCGGTTTCAGGTAGCCCTTGCGGCGAAACCAGTCTTCCATGGCCGCTTGCAGCCGGTCGAGCGGAACGCGGTGGCCGGCCTCAAGCAGTCCATCGGCGGCGGGAAGCGTGTCGTCAAAGACCGGATCGTTGGTAAAGTTGCGCATCGCAAAGTTGTCAATCTGGCGGATTGGGCAGGGGTGCGCAGCGCCGGCTGCATCGATTCGCTGGATCGAGATGCGACGCACAAACATGATTCCAATGTAATGGATTGGCGCCGGCGCGATGCGAGTGCCTCTGGCCTTGATGTGCGGTCAGCCAATTACTTCACAGGCCGAATGGTGGGCGCGCCGTGGAAAACAATTCGCACATGCACGTCAACGAAATCAGGCAAGAGCGCGTCTAGCAGGATGAGCATCTTCGCCGGCGATGCTGTTCAGAACTCAGGAACGGAAAAACTCGGGAACGTAAAGCTTAGATCCGGTGGGGACAAGTTCTCACGCGGGTACACGCACTTGTTCTGCAAAATCACCGCGCATCCTGAGCGCGCCGTTCCGATCCCCCGATGAACCAATCCCCTGTTTGAAAGGAGCATCGCATCATGAATGAGCTTGTATATGGGTATTTGCTTGCGAGACGAACGCTGCTCTTGGCCGGCGTACTTGTAGTCTCGTGTTGCGCGCTTTGGGCGCAGAACGATTCACCTCCCCCAGGCCAAATGCACGGGCGTGGCGGCAACCCGGAACGGGAACTGCAGCAGCTCACACAGGTGCTGTCGCTCACCGCGGATCAACAAACACAGGTAAAGACACTGCTTGCCGAGCAGAGGGAAAAGATGGAGGCGTTACGCAAGCCTGCCTCAGGCGGCGACGCGTCCAGCCAGGCCGCACCGCCAAGTCGTGAGCAAATGGTAGCCATCCGTCAAGACACGGACGCGAAGATAACGGCGCTTTTGAATGACGACCAGAAGCCCAAGTTTGCCGCGTGGCAGCAGCAGCGCAAGGAGGCCATGGAGCACCGGCGCGGTCCGGACGGCGATAGCGCCCCGGCTCCGCAACCACCAAACAACTAAGTTCACGCTGCTCCCCCCTCAAGGTCTGGACCGGGAAGCTGCAGGAAAACGGGCCGTCTGCCTCGGCGGATGGCCCGTTTTCTTTTTGGGCGGCGTCGCATACCGCCTCCGATCCTTCGACCAGATTCGGCGAGTTGCAATTCCCACCCTCATTGTGTCAAGGCTTTTTCTCCACAACCGCCCTGGCGTCCTTCCCCTGAAGCGCCTCCACGTTGAACCGCTTGAAGTCGGTGTCGCGCTCGGTAAAGTGCTGGCGAATGCCCTTCAGCAGCAGCAGACGCGCCTGCATCGAGCCTTCCGCGCCGGTAGGTAGCCAGAGCTCGCCATTGACCGGCGATTGCTCGAAGTGGAAGTTCGATCCCTTTTGGATGGGGGCCACCAGCCCGCCACCGACGCGAAAGTTGTCGTCGAAGCTCACGTCCAGGTGCGCCACCACCCGGTCGGCCTCGTCCACCCAGAGCGTACCCTGCAGCTTCTTCGAGGCGTCTTCGGCCAGACCATGCGTTTTGGCGTCCTTGCGGCCCACGAAGTCAAATACGATTGTCGGCCGGTTGTGGTAAAGCTCGCGCCGTGGATTGCGCACATCCATCACGTCGAGAATCTTGGTAATGCTGATCTCCTGGCCTTCGAGCGGTTGCCCGGCAGGAGTCTTCTCCGCCTTCTCCACGTGTTTGGTCACACGCGCAGTCTCCTTTTCGAGTTCCTGGCCTTCCAGCGGCTTGCCGTCCTTCTTCACCATCCGATAAATCTGATGGTTGTTGACGAAGAAGATTTCATACTCTTCGTTCTCAGTCTTCTTTACCGTGCCGTTTGAATCGATATCCTGAATCACCTGCGTCGAGGTGTAGGTGTAATTCTCACGAACCTTGTCGAGTTCCCGTTGGCGTTCCTGCACCTGGTGCATGAGTTCATGAATCTCAGGCAGAGGCTCGTTGGCCGCCTGCTGCGCCAAGCCTTGCTCTGCCAAGTCTTGGCCGGCCGTGGCCAACAGCAGCAAGCAAGCGAGCCTGAGCGAACGCGGAAACACCATGAATAGCGATTCCTGACAGCAATCTCGGCAGGGTCTGCGTGCCGGTCGCGCCCTCGATCATGCTATAACGGAAACCTGACGTTTCAATGCCGATCGGAAGCGGCGTGCGCGGATATCGGCCGTAAAGACAGTGGCCTATTCACCCGCCGCAAGGAGAACGAGCTATGGCGCTTCTGCTGCAATGGGTATTATGTGCGATTGCCCTGATGGTTGTTTCCCACATCGTTCCCGGATTCGTGGTCAAAGGGCTGGCGCCCGCGCTGATTGCCTCGCTGGTGATCGGCCTGCTCAACGCCACCGTTGGCTTGGTGCTGAAGATCGTCACCTTCCCCATCAGCATCATTACACTCGGAGTCTTCCTGCTGGTGATCAACGGCCTCATGATCCTGCTGGCGTCCAGCATTGTGCCCGGCTTTCATGTCAGCGGATTCGCACCCGCCTTCTGGGGCGCAGTGGTTTTGGCGCTGCTGGGCATGGTGATCCGGGCGATTGTGAAGGACGCCTAGCATCTCACCGGTCTGATTTCGTAATTCAACCTCAAACTATGGGTGCCCCAGGTCTCGTCCGCCGCGGCGGAAGACCTGGGAATCGGCGAACTGACACGGCCAAGGCGCCGGGTTGCCCCGCGCCCGTCGTCTCTTACTGCGCTACGGCCGCAACAGGCGCAGTGTTAGCCTTTTTCACAGTCTTCGCTTTCGCGCCCTGCGTTGTCGTTGCAGCCGCCTTCGTTGGCGTCTTGTGCTTGGGCGTCGCAGTCGTTACCGGAGGAGGCGCAGCCGGACCATTGAGCGTCTGCGGCCTTCGCACGGCATCGCCGGTGGAGAACTGGCCCTGCCCCGCACCCTGCCCTGTCCCCTGGCTCGTAATGTGCGTCCCGGCAATCCCTTGAGCGGACTGGCCAGGCTGTACGCGCGAGTAGACCCCCCACCCGCCGCCGGCAACGACGCACACGATAGCCGCGGCCGCAACCGCCCGTAACCAGCCACCGGCCGGGATGAACGCGCCAGGCCACGCCAGAACGCGGCCACGCCGCGGAGCGGTAATTAACTTGGCATGGACACGATCTTCAAGACCATCCGATGCAGCAAGCTTGGCGATCAGCCGCAACGTTGCTTCCGCATCGCCGCCGCCGGAATGGCTCGAAAAATCACTCTTATCACGGTAATTCATGGGAAACTCCCCCTGGTCGCACAACAGACAACTGACAACTGATCCCTGAACCCTGAACCCTGATCCCTGATCCCTGATCCCTGATCCCTGACTACTGCCTTACATGGTTCAGCAGCCCGGCCATCAGGTTGCGGGCCCGAAACAACCTTGAACGAACACTGGACTCGCTGATGCCCAGCACTGAAGCAATCTCTACACTGGTTAGCTCCTCGAATGCGGAAAGCATCAGTACCTGCCGCTCCTTGGCTGGCAGTGTCTCCACGCAGGCCAGCACGTGCGCATGATGTTGCGCGGCTGCAGCACGTTCCTCCGCGCTGAGGCCCTCGCAGGGCAGCACCCGAGCCAGTTCCGCCACATCGTCTGTCTCCGGCCTGGTCTTTGCGCGCCGCTTGCGGTCGAGCACTATGTTCCAAACAATGCGGATCAGCCACACCCGCTGGTCGCGCACTTCAGACAGCGTGTCGCGATGCCGCAGCACCCGCATAAACGCTTCTTGCACAGCGTCTTCGGCGTCGGAAGGATTTCGCAGGACGGAGAAGGCTACGCGGTACAGGGTTCCAGCGTACTGGCTGACCAGTGCCGCGAGAGTTTCCTCATCCGCGTGAGTACGAGCTCGATCGTGCACAGCGCTCTTTGGAATCTCCATCCAACCTGAGAATACTGCCTGGCTGGCGCTCATACAGAACCAGACGCAGGCAGACGGGAAAATGCTCACAGTTCAGCTTGTTTCGGCTCTCACCCTGCGCGATTCAGCCTCGGCTGGGAATTCAGGCCCCAAAAAAATCTCGCGAAGCCCAAGGGCCCCGCGAGTCTTTTGCTGAGTCAGCCGACGGCCTCTACTGCTTGCCGGTCAGCTTTTGCGCGGCGATGGAGCCGGCCGCGCCATCCTTGTCGGCGTCCTTCACTTTAGCCCACAGGGCGCGCGCCTGGTCCTGCTTGCCGGCCGCTGCATAAAGATCGGCAAGATCGAGCTGGGCCACGCTGGCTGAAACCGTCTCTGACGGCTTGGCGATCAGTTGGTTGTAAAGATCGATAGCCTGCGCGTCGCGGGCTGTCTGGCGATAAAGCCCGGCCAGCGCCACCGTGGCCAGGTTTGCCAGATTGTGGTCCCACGAACCGCCAGCAGCCTTCAATTCCGTCTCAGCGGAAGCCGTCTGGCCCAGTTCATCGTAGGTAATCCCGGCAAAGTAATGCGCCTTGGCCCCCTCGGGCAACCAACCGTACTGCTGAGCCACGGCGACGAACTGCTTGTTCGCAGCCTTTGAGCGGTCCGCGGCAGTCGAGTAAACGCCATTTTCGGCCGGTGCCCCGGGAGTGGCCAGGGCCGCATCGTAGGTGTCAAGTGCCGCGCCCAGCGCGCTGTCGGCCGCGGTTGTACGCATGTTCCAGAAAATCAACCCGCCAACCACCAGCGCGATAAACACAACAACAGCAATGGCCCAGCGCAGAACGTCGGAGCGGTGTCCGCTGACCCAGCTGACGCTGCTGGCAGTAGCCTGGGCAAATTTGTCCTTCTTCAGTGCATGACGGGTTTGGGTATCCACGGGGTCTCTTCTTGTCCTTCGTTGATAGACTTGCGGGCGGGCCTCAAGTTGCTGGCGCGTCCCAACGGTTGATGGCGCTTCCACCGCAACCTTACTAGTCTATCAGCGCGCCAAGAGCAGCGTCCACCGGCAGCGAACGCTTACCTTGCAAAATACGCTATCGCTTGATCTCAACGGCGTTAGCGCGCAAGGCGCGGATGCGGTCCATGGCGCTCGACAGCGGGCGGCCCCTCGAGACACTCATCTCTTTGTCGACCAGCGATTCAACAAAATCAATGACCGGCAGGCCGCGATCTCCGGCTTCGCGGACGATCTCGTCCGAAACAGTAAGCGTAATTTGCATAATTGGCGATTCCCCTCCCGGATTCATCGGCAGACAGATACAGAAGAACAGCCTGTTCGGGGGAAACCGGCGCGAAGCCGCAACCCGTCTCGCAAGGGCCGTCCGAAACCGAATTCCTCGCCTGCGCTCACTTGCCCTTCCGCACCGCGAACGATACGCTAGTTCCATGTACGAAGACTTCCACGTAACAGATCGCTGGAGCGGAGAAGACCTGCACTGCACCTGGAAAGGAACCATCGTGGCCATCGCCACCCGCCACGCCGACGCCGTCGATGTCCGCTTCGACGTCAACGGCCGTCCCATGTGGATTGCCCTGCCCTCGACCGCCTGGGTAGAGCAGAAGGAGCGCACCGGCAAGGTGATCACCGACCAGCTAGCCGTGCAGATTGCCGGCCGCTATCTCAAGCAGCTCATTGATGAGGGTTACGACTCCCGCCGCGAGATCTACACCATGACCATCCCCGAAGTGCTCGAGCATCTGGACGTGGTCGTCGACGAAGCCAAAGCCCTGGGCGCAATGCCCACGCTCCCCGTAATTGCCTGAAGATCGGGGAACTATTCCCTATTCCCTATTCCCTACGTCCCTCAGTCCCTATTCCCTGCCTCATTCATGCCTCAGCGCTTCCATCGGCTGCACCCCCGCCGCCCGCCGCGCTGGAATCCAGCTAGCCGCCAGCGCCACTGCCAGCAGAATCAAAACCCCGCCCGCCAGCGTCGGCGGATCCCAAGGCTGAATTCCATAAAGCATTGACTTGATCAACCGCGTCAACAGCAGCGCAGCGCCGACACCCACAACAATCCCCGCAACCGCCAGCCAGGTGCTCTCGCGGAGAATCATCCCCCGCACCTGCCCCGGCTGCGCGCCCAGCGCCAGCCGAATCCCGATCTCATTGATGCGATTGGCCACTGAATACGCCATGATTCCGTAAATCCCCACGCAAGCCAGCGCCAGCGCCAATAAGCCAAAGCCCGCCGTCAGCGCTGCAAGAATGCGCTCCGTCTGCATGGTTGCGTCAATCTGTTGCTGCTGCGTGCGAACGTCGATCATTGGTAAATCGCGGTCAGCCTTTTGCACCACCTGGCGCAGCGCCGGCATCAGCGCCGCTGGCTCCATGCGGGTCCGGATCGCATAATTCATGCCGCCAACATCACTCTGCTGCCGGTACAGCATGAAGAACTGCGGCGGAGCGTCGTCGCGAAGATTCATGTAGCGTGTGTCGGCGCAGATTCCCACAATGCGCACCCAGCCACTCGTAGCCTCTCCCGCTTTGAATTGCTTTCCAATGGGGTTGACGTTGGGGAACCGCTTGCGCGCCAGGCTCTGGTTGATGACTGCCACTTTGGGCGATGTAACCGTGTCCTGTGGGTCGAAGGCACGTCCGGCAATCATCGGTATCCCCATGGTCGCGAAGAAGCTGTTCCCCACTACATTGAAGTCTTCGGCTTGCTTCTTCTTTTTGTCGAACGTTTCCCCCTCCGGCAGGAAGAGATCGTTTGACATACCGTCGGAAATATAGGTCACCGAAGTGGCCGCGACCGCCTGCACACCCGGAACAGCTGCGAAGCCCTCCTCAAGGCGAGTATGCAATTGCACATCCTTGCCCGCGGCGTAGCGGCTGGCAGGAGGATTGACCGAGAACAGCATCAGGTGATCGGTTCTGAAGCCGGCATCAACAGAGTTAAGCGCGAAAAGCGTCCGCAGGAAGAGTCCGGCGCACACCACCAGGAGCGTCGAGAGCGCGATCTGAAAGGCGACGATGGCCTTGCCGCCAAGTCCCTTGCGTCGTCGCGTCAAGGTCTGCGCGGATTCCTTCAGGCTACTGCCCACCTCAGCGCGTGCCGCTGACCACGCGGGAGCAAGACCAAAGATCAGTCCGGTAACCATTGTCACTGCGCCCGTAAAGCCAAACACCCTCCAGTCAAATTGAACGCTGAATGCGCTCGTCTCCCAGGCGTTGGTCAGCAGACGGGGAATCGCATTCCGGCCCAGGTAGCCCAGTAGCAGGCCGCCCAATCCGCCCATCGTCGCCAGCAGCAGGCTCTCGGTAAGCAGTTGGCGCAGAATGCGCGTGCGTCCCGCGCCCAGGGCCAGCCGTACGCTCATCTCCCTCTGCCGCTGCGCCCCGCGCGCCAGCAGCAGGTTGGCAATATTGGCGCAGGCCAGCATCAGCACAAAACCGGTCAGCGCCATCAGCACATACACCGGCTCCTTGAAATCATTGTCGCCAATGTGATTTCCGCGGCTTCCGTCCTTCAGCAACAAGTGGGGCATTGAGTCGCCCGGCTTCACGGTCATGGTCCCGCGCACGGCTGCGTCCAACTGCGATCCCAACACCGCTTCTGCACGGGAGTCCTTGACCCCGGGTTGAGTACGGCCCATGATGCTGACCCACCAGAAATCCGGATCGATCAGCAACGAAGTTTTGCCCCTCGGATCAATCACCGGCATCATGCTCAATGGCACAAAAATATCCGCCGAGAGGTTCGCGTCCTCCGCGCTCGTAAATCCGCGTGGATTCACGCCCACGATCGTCAGCACCGCCTCATTCAAAGTGATTGTCTGCCCCAGCACCGACGGCGAACCGCCAAACTCGCGTTCCCAAAGCCCGTGGCTGATCACTGCAACGGCCCCCGCACCGGGCGTCGCATCGTCCGAGGGTTGAATGGGCCGCCCCAACTCCGGCCGCACACCCAGAACCGAGTAATAGTTGCCCGAAACCAGTTCCACACGCACCCGTTGCGCAGTCCCGCTGATGGTCGCGTTCACGTTGTCCGGTTTGAAAGCAAACAGGTCTTGCATCACCGTGTTGTGTGCGCGCAGTTGCTGGTAAACCGGATAAGAGAAGGCCGAACCTGTTGTCCCGCCGTCCGGCGATGAGTCGAATTCGCCCCACAGGCTATGCATGACCTCGTGGCCGTCTCCATTCCAGCACACAGTCCTCAGCTGGTCGGGATGAGGCACACTCAGCCGGTCATACAGCAGGCTCTTGGCAACTGAAAAAATCGTCGTATTCGCGCCGATGGCCAGCGCCAGCGAGGTAGCCGCAATGGCTGTGAATCCGGGGCTCTTGCGCAGAATCCGCAACCCATAGCGAAGGTCGGCCCACAGCTCATCCCACCAGCGCAGTCCGAGTGCCGCGCGCATGCCTTCCTTGTGCACCGTCCCCGCGCCCAGCGCAATCCGCGCCCGCCGTGCCGCCTCGGTTGGCGTGTGCCCCGCGCGCACCAGGTCCGCGGTCAATGCCTCCAGATGGCAAGCCAGCTCAGCTTCCATCTCCTCTTCCAGCCGACCGCGCAGAGCAACAGCCCGCACCCACGACCGCGGCTGAGCAACAATACGAGCAAACAATGAACGCAGACTCATAGTCCCTCCGTCCCTAGTCCTTTAGTCCGCGGGTGCCCCAGGTCTCGCGTTTGAGACCTGGGAGATGACTGATCCCCGCGGCGGTAGTAACTACGTTGCTCTCAGAATCGTCCCAATAATCCCCGCCATCTTGTTCCACTTCCCCGTCTCCTCCACCAGCCGGTCCCGCCCCGCACGAGTCAGCTTGTAGTATTTGGCGCGGCGGTTATTCTCACTCTCGCCCCACTCGCTTGCGATTGCGCCCTGATGCTCCAGCCGGTAAAGCGCCGGATAAAGCGACCCCTGCTGGATCACCAGTTCCTCGCCTGAAATCTGCTGGATGCGCAAAAGCACCCCATACCCATGCAGAGGCCCCAGCGAAACCGCCTTCAGAATCAGCAGGTCCAGCGTACCCTGCAGCAGATCAATTTGCTTCTCTTGTGCCATCAATCCATCTCCTATTCCCTAGCCCCTAGTCCCTACGTCCTCGGTCCCTGTTTCATTCCCTCTCCTTGACGCTCTAGGAAAGAAAATACCGCGACTCTCCTAGATTGTCAAGGAGAGGGATTCCAAGCCCATCCACAACGCCGACAAATCCCATCTGACCAATCGCCAATTCGCATGGCACAATTAGTCTTCTTTCATTTGCTGAAGTGCACGCAATCGCAAAGAGGACTCCATGAAACACGAGGAAGAAGAACGCTCCGCATCTGACCCGCTCGCCGGGGAAGCTCCGCCCAAGGGCTCACGGCGCTCGTTTCTACGCGCGGGCGCTGCGGGAATCGGCTGTCTCACGGCAGTATCGGCAGCAATTGCTTTCACCGCGGAAGCGCAAAATACAGCGGCCCCTGAACAGGCAAGCAGCTCGCCGGCCGGCGAGCGATCGCCAAGGCCCTCGTCATTTCTGCATCTGGTCCGCGTGCCCGATGCCGTAACGGCCTTCCAGCGTTTCGAACAGACGCTGCCGGCGGGCTCGATCCTGCTTCAGCGGCGCGGTGAACATTGGGCCGGCCAACAGGTCGAGGTTGAAACCAGGCTCGACCGGGATGCGTTGGTGCTCACACTTCAAGCCCCTTCAACGCCGATCGCACTGGTACATGTGCGCTGGCAAGCTGAAGCAGCGCCAAGATTAAAGGTGCTGGGCGATGCCTGGGAGCGCAGCTATGGTGAATTGGGTTGGCGCAATGTAATTCCGGAGCGCGTCATGCCCTGGTACTTCGCGACATTCGACGATGAGTCCTGTCACGGCTACGGCGTCAAAACGGACGCACGCGCCCTCTGCTTCTGGCAGCTCGACCCGCAAGGTGTTTCTCTCTGGCTCAACGTCACCAACGGAGGCAGTGGAGTCGAACTCGGTCAACGGGCCCTGACTATTGCGACAATCGTCACCCGGCGCGGTACCGATGGCGAGGACGCAGTCGACAGTGTGGCGGCGCTTTGTAGACTCATGTGCGCGCGAATCACGCGGCCTATCCTGCCCATCTACGGCGCCAACGACTGGTGCTACAGCTACGGCCAGAGTACGGCTGAATCGATTCTGCGCGACACGGAGTTCATTGTCGAAGTCTCACCGGCCTTAGCGGTCCGGCCATTCTCCGTGATCGACGGCGGCTGGAACAACGGCACCGCAGCGTGGCCGGATATGGGCAAGCTGGCAGGCGATATCAAGCAGCGCAGCGCACGCCCCGGAATCTGGATTCGGCCGCTTGAAGCGTCGGCCAACGCTGATCAAGGCCAGCTTCTGCCGGGTGCCCGCTTCGGCCACAGAAAAGAACGTGCCAACGAATTTGCATACGACCCCACGGTCCCGGAAGCCCTCGAAAAAATCCGCGCCAAGCTGCGCCAGGCCGTCGAATGGGGATACGAAATGGTCAAGCACGACTACAGCACCTACGATCTGCTTGGCCAATGGGGATTCGAGATGGGCGCGCAGCCAACCCTGCCAAGCTGGTCGCTGCATGACCGAAGCCGAACCAACGCCGAGGTCATCGCCGACCTCTACGCCCTCATCCGCGATGGCGTTGGTAATAGGGTCGTAGTCGATGGATGCAACACCGTCGGCCACCTCTGCCAAGGTGTTTTTGACCTGCAGCGCATCGGCGACGACACCAGTGGCCATCAGTGGGAGCGCACCCGCCGCATGGGCGTGAACACACTGTCCTTCCGCCTGCCGCAAAATGGAACTTTCTTCACCGTGGATCCCGACCTCGTCGGACTCACCGAAGCCGTCACGTGGGAGTTCAACCGCCAATGGCTCGACCTGTTAGCACGCAGCGGAGCAGCCACAATAGTCTCCGCCGCTCCCGCAATGCGTGGCAAAGAGCAGCAGGCAGCACTGCGCGAAGCATTTCAAACTGCATCCACCGGCGGGTTGGGCGCAACGCCAATCGACTGGATGGAAACAAGCACCCCAGAGCAATGGCGCACAACCAAAGGAACCAGTTCCGGGCAGCGGCAGCGCTATCACTGGGGCGGCGAAGAAGGAGCCTCCCCATTTCTAAGCCCGTAGATCGCTCCGCAGCCGTCGAGTAGTTCAAAGGCAAAAAGAATTGCAGAGATAGCCTGGAGCGTGATTTAAGAACCCGCACTGTGTCGGCGCACGACTTCAGTCGTGCCGAAAAACGCGGGAAAAAGGCGGGCTTTAGCCCCTGCGGAATGTTTGCAGTCCCGCAATCCTCAGAACTATAGATATATGTGCTATAGTTCATAGTGTTAGGCAAAGCTATGCGAATTTTCATGACGAGGTGGTTCGCGCGGTTTACGCGGCAGGAACGTATCACGAACGCCAGTTTGCTTGAAGCGATTGCACGAGCCGGACGTGGGGTCATAGATGCCGACCTTGGCGCCGGTCTTATCAAGCTGCGTGTCGCCCGGCAAAGTCAGGGACGCTCTGGCGGATATCGCACAATTGTCGCCTATCGCGCTGGAAGCAAAGCGTTTTTTCTACATGGCTTTGCAAAGAGTGGCCGGGGCAATATCGGCGAGGATGAGCTTATCGCATTTAAGAAGTTTGGCGGACGGTTGCTTACCGCCGATGCCGAGACGTTGAAATCAATGTTGGAAGACGGTTCACTCAAGGAGGTCGACGATGACAAAGAAAAATAGCTCCATTGTGGAAGCAATCCTCGAAACAGCCGCGGACCTGCACCGCCATGGCTTGTTAGACGACAAAGAATATCGTCAGATCACTGTGCGCCATTTGGGCGATCAATCGCTTCCAACGGCCAAGCCCATCAGCAGCAAGCAGATTCGCAAGATCAGAGAAAAGGCCAACCTGAGCCAGGCTGCATTCGCCCGCTATCTCAATCTCACCACGGGTTACATCTCGCAGTTGGAGCGGGGAGCCAAGCAACCGAAGGGCCCCGCGCTCGCCCTCCTCAACGTGATCCGCCGCAAGGGGTTTGAGGCGATTCTTTAACGCGCGCAAGCGCATGCACCGAATCTTGATTAGCCTTTCCCATTTTTCTACGTAAGTTGATCCAACGCGTTCGATTCCATTCACGAACGGCTGATCTGCAATGCAATTTCGAGGTCGGCCCGGTCCCACCGGCCACAGTCTGCAGCCGCGTCGTACGTGCTCTGCAGAAACTCAAGCAGGGCGGCATCGGGATCTGAAGACTGGCGCATCGCTTCGTAAGGCAGCACGAATTCGCCGAACGCTGAGTTATAAGAGGCCTGGGCAGGCGCCACGCGGAACTCCGAATATCCGGCAGGCTCCGGATAAGCATAGCTGTAAAAGAAAGGCTCAATGCCTGGCGCGCCGGGCCAGAATCCGCAACTGCTCACTTCGTGCGAATAGGCGTCGCGTGTTACGCGGTCGGGCAGGCCGGCCATGCTTGGGTGCTCCGGCGCCGTTCGTCCGGAAAAGCGCGTGCACGCCAGATCGAGCGCTCCCCAGAAGAGGTGAACCGGGCTCACCTTGCCCGTGAACCGGGCACGAAAAACAGTAAACACCCGCGTGGCCTGCAACAGCACGCGCCAGAAGCGCTGCGCAAACTCCGCGTCATAGGCCTGGTGAATCTGGTCCTGATCGAACCGGATGGGCTGCGCAACCTCAACCGGCACCGGCCAAATGTGGACCGGCGTGCCCAGGCTGTCGAGCGCGGCCATGACTTGCCGATAGAACTCCGCTACCGTCATTGGCTTGAGCGGGATGATGACGCGGCCGCCCTCGCAGGTTTCGACCACGAGAACATGATCTAGAAAATCGAAATCAATCTGGACGGCGCGTGCGCCATGCCACATGGGCAGAGTTGTAAGTCCGCGAGCCGTGGGGTAGAGCGTCACGTTCCAGCATTGGTTGATCGCCGGCGTGAGCGCCATCCGGATTTTGCCGACAATCTGCATCCAGAGCTGAAGCGTTGCGCAGGTCTCACTCCATGCGGCCTGGGGCAAGGGCGGCCACACTTCGACCGGACTGGAATCCGGGCTGGTCAAAACGCCGCGCTCTGTTGGCTGCATATCTCCTCGCGGCACCATGATAACGCGAATCCAGGCATAATCCGAATCCCGGCCTGAATCTCCGCGTTATCGAAGACTCCACGCCTGTAGCCGCTCGTTTCCTTTCGCCAGAAACTAATGAAGGAGCGGACCGACGCCTGTAGCATCGCTCAGTGAGCGCAATCAGAATTTGTCGATGGGCTTTCACCATTTGTTATTCGATACCTCGGGGGCCAGAACCCGGACCTGGGGCACTCGGCTGCAAGGCGCCCTTGACGCAGCCCAAGCTAAGCGGTATATTTTTGTTGGCTCCGGTTAGGAGCCCTTGCCGCAAGGCGAGGAAGCGCGTTCTGGATAGAACGCAGGTGTGAAGCTCGACTGGGTCAGTCGGCTGGCTAGAGTTAGATGGGGCTCATCCCCCTAATTACACTCGTCCTCCGGCTCCTTTTCATGCTTTACGTGCATCACGTAAAACACTGAAGGAGAAACAATGAAAAACACAAAGGTACTAATCCGCTTCGATGAAGTATGCGCAAGGGACAAGTATGAGATTCGCCGCATCGAGGGAACGGCGACGGCGGGCAGCATGATCAGGCTTATCGACGCCGCTGATCTCAAAGCCAATCCACGTGAGGCAAAAGTGGGCGAAGTCACAGATGCGATCCAAGAATCGCTGGATGAGTCGCCAGAACTGTTTCATTTCAAATCCAAGGGAATTCTGCTCGCAGCCGGGAAATGCTTATCTCGCGACCGTAAACGATTTGAGCTCAGCTTCAATGATGAAGACATAGAGGGTGTGCTTGACGGCGGGCACAATCTACTGGGTATTGCGCTGTTTATTCTCAACATTGCCATCGGTGAGGACGCGCCAAGAGTCCTCCGTTCGGTTAAGCGGTGGGAAAACATTCCGCCTGTCTGGAAGGGTTATCGCGAAAAAATCGAGCTAGCCAGGCCAGAGCTCACCTTCCTCACTCCGATTGAAGTGATATTCCCACAAGAGGGCGCCGAGGGACGCGATGATTTTGAGGATGCTGTTCTGGACGTAGCGCGCGCCAGAAATAACAACGCAGAGCTTACTGAGGAGACCAAAGCAAATAAGGCGGGCTTCTACGACTCAATCAGAGAATCGATCGACCAGCAGCTCGTAAAGCAGATTGAGTGGCAAACAAACGACGGCGGGCGGATCAAAGTTCGTGACCTAGTTGCTCTAAGCTGGATCGCGCTTTCGAAAGTCGACGACGATTTCCCCGGCAAGTCCGATTTCATGCCTGTTTCGATGTATCGGAATAAAGGCGCGTGCGTGTCGGCATTCAACAAGATGATGGAGTCAAACGAGATTAGCGAAAAGGCAAAAGGCGATATCCGCGAAGTCAAGCATGAAGGCGTGAAAAGCGCCATCAAAATGCTGAAAGACATCCCCAGGCTCTTTGACTTGATCTACACTGAGTTTCCCGAAGCCTACAACCAAGCCTCCCCTGGCTTTGGTCGCGTCAGCAGCGTTTTCATCTGGGACCCTGCAAAGGCGAACCTGCACGATCCAAAGTATCTTTCCGGCCCAACGAAGACAAAGTTCTACCAACAAGAATGCAAGTACGATTTCCCGGACGGATTCATTATGCCATTGGTTTGGGCATTGAGCGAACTAATGGATTACAAGGACGGCAAGGTATTTTGGAGAACGGATCCCGACAAATTCATCAAGAAGAATCTCTCCAAAACGCTGAAAGTCTACTACGGCATGATTCAAATGGCCGTATACGACCCCCAAAAAGTCGGCAAGACAGGGGCCTGTTATATGCTGGCGGCAAATGACTTCAAATCGCGCCTCTAACGTCGCAAACGCAGAAAAGCCCTGCCTTCACGGCAGGGCTTTTCTGTTGAATATTAATGCCGGCGATCACCTAATCTCCCACACAGTCGCCCGTGCAGTACCATCGGCCCAGCGAGGCTTAACTTCCGTGTTCGGGATGGGAACGGGTGATCCCTCGCAGTATGGTCACCGGC
>Ga0182024_10008629_pt1 | contig 21378 bp, 20 predicted proteins | sample P32metaG_FD_120480 | JGI IMG/M metagenome (GOLD analysis project Ga0182024, IMG submission 120480) | Permafrost microbial communities from Stordalen Mire, Sweden - P3-2 metaG (Illumina Assembly) | ecosystem: Environmental > Terrestrial > Soil > Wetlands > Permafrost | place: Sweden: Stordalen...
CGACGTTGAAGTGGTGGCTGCCGACACCCACGCACTGCATCCCCGCCGCGTGGGCGCCTTCGACGTCGTGGGGAGTGTCGCCGACCACGATCGCCTGCTCCGCCGTCACCGCCTCTCCGTAGACCAGCGAGCCGCGCTGCAGCGCGATCTTCGTCAGCTCGCCGCGGTCGGTTGAGTCAGAGCCGTAGCCGCCGAACGAGAAGAAGCGGTTGAGCTGCGCCCGGTGGAGCTTGATATGGGCGGCGGCCTCCAGGTTGCCGGTGACCAGCCCGAGCAGGTAGCCGTCGTCGATCAGCTTTGGCAGCAGTGCCACGACACCGGGCAGCACTCGATAGCCGTCTGATTCGGTCACCGTCTGATGCAGGTAGAAGAGCCGGCGCTCCAGCAGGCGGGTGAACTCCTTGCGCTCGGGCGGGCGATGCAGAACGGCCTCGAAGGTCTTGCGTCCCACGTCGGGGTCGGTCATCCCGGTGTCGGTGAACTTGCCGATGTCGGCCGGGATGCCGTACAGCTCGTCAAACGCCAGCCGCCACGAAGCCGCACCGGCCCCACCGGTGATGAGCAGCGTGCCGTCGATGTCAAACAGGATCGCGATGCGCCCAGACATGTCAGATCTCCACGTGGGTTGTTATGGGGCGGGTTTCTCGGCGTGGCCGCCGAATTGACTGCGCATGGCAGAGAGCGCCTGATCGGCGAAGTGATCAAGATCGCGGGAGGCAAAGCGGGAGAACACCGCCGTCAACAACACCGGCGCGGGGACGCCCTCCTCGACGGCGGCGATCGCCGTCCAGCGTCCTTCTCCGGAGTCAGACACCCGGCCCGAGAAGTCCGCCAGTTCGGGCGACTCCAGGAGCGCCGATGCCGTGAGATCGAGCAGCCATGAGGCGATCACACTGCCGCGCCGCCACACCTCGGTCACGTCGGTGAGGTTGAGGTCATACGGGTAGTCCTCGGGGTGCTCGAGCGGCGCGGTCTCTGCGTCGGCTTCGCGGGTGACCTTGCCGGCGTTGGCGTGCTTGAGGATGTTCAGTCCCTCGGCGTAGGCGGCCATCGCGCCGTACTCGATCCCGTTGTGGACCATCTTTACGAAATGTCCGGCGCCGTTGGGCCCGCAGTGCAGGTAGCCCTGCTCGGCGCTCGAGGGCTCGCCGCTGCGGCCCGGGGTGCGCGGCGCCGCATCGACGCCTGGGGCGATCGCCGCAAACAACGGCCCGAGGCGCTGCACGACCTCTTCTTCTCCGCCGATCATCAATGAGTACCCCCGCTCGAGCCCCCACACACCACCGCTCGTGCCCACGTCGACGTAGTGGATGGCCTCCTTGGCCAGCGTGGCCGCGCGGGCGATGTCGTCGCGGTAATAGGAGTTCCCGCCGTCGATGATCGTGTCGCCGGCCTCCATCCGCTCCCCTAGCTCGGTGACGGTCTGCTCGGTGATCTGCCCCGCGGGGACCATCACCCACACCGCGCGCGGCGTCTTCAGCGCTGCGACGAGTTCTTCCAGTGAGCCGGTGCCGGTCGCACCCTCCCCGGCCAGCTCCTTGACGGTATCGGCGTTTACGTCGTAGACGACGCACTCGTGGCCCGCGGGCAGAAGCCGCCGCACGAGGTTTGAGCCCATCCGTCCCAATCTGACCATTCCCAATTGCATTCGGTTAGTCCTCTCGCTCTCGGCTTTGTGTCGCATAGCGCAGAACCTGCGCTACCGTTTCCCTGAGCGTGGTCAGCCCCTCCGTGGCGTCGACGACGAAATGGACCCGCAGCGCGCGCCGGTAGCGTTTGGCGAGCACGTCAAAGTCGGCTCGCGCCTGAGCCTCCTTGACCGTCCCAAACGAGTAGCTGTGGCCCGGCACCGGCAGTTCGACGCTGTCGTCACAGGTGATCTGCAGGAACACGCCAGAGTTGGGGCCGCCCTTGTAGACCTGTCCGGTCGAGTGCTGAAAGCGCGGACCAAAGCCCACGCAGGTGGCGACTCGTAGATGATCGCGGATCAGCAACCGGATCTCTGACAAGAGCCACTCGTGCTCGCGTGTCATCGGCAGGTAGGCCAGCAGCGCGACATAGTCGTCTGGATTCACGCGGCTGAGGTGTGCGGACAGGAGGCCATCAAATGAGCCGTCATGGTGGGCTGCCTTCTTGATCTCGTGCACGTTGCGCTCGTCCGCGAACAGTTCAAACCCCTCGCCTTGGTAGAACGGGCCCAGGTTGGGAAGCCACCCAGACTTCTCGTAGGCGTCGGTCAGTTCGCGCGCGGCGACCTTGGCATCCTCGACGTCGGGCTGATCAAACGGATCGATACCGATGATCGAGCCCGCGACTGCGGTCGCAAACTCCCAGCGAAAGAACTCGCCGCCCAGCTCGTAGACCTGGCCGACCTGGATGCGCACGACCGGGTGGCCGGCGTCCTCGATGGCTTTGACTTTGGCGTCCTGGTGGTCGTCGTGCTCTGACGCGAGCCGCAGGTAAACGAACAGCCGGTCTGAGCCGTAACTGTCAGGGACGCCGAGCGGCTCGCAGTCGACCGGGATCACGCCCTTGCCGTGCTTGCCGGTCGATTCGGCCAGCAGCTGCTCCAGCCACGCGCCGAAGTCGCTGATCCCGGTCGAGGTGACCAGCGTCAGCTTGTCGCGACCGCTGGTCGCGCACGTGCCGATGATCGCGCCGAGCACTAGGCCGGGATTGTCCCCCGCGGGAACGCAGGCCGCGCACGCGTGCGCCATCCGTTCCGCGTGATCAAGCAGCCTGACGACATCCACGCCGCAAGCCGCGCCCGGGATCATCCCGAAGTCAGACAATGCCGAGTAGCGCCCCCCGATCGACGGTAGGCCGTGAAACACCGCCCGATAGGAGTCACGCTCGGCGAGCTCCTGCAGCGGCGATCCAGGATCGGTGATCGCGATAAAGCGCCGTCCCGCCTCGTCGGCTCCCACCATCTCGACCAGATGCGCATGAAAGTAGGCGGCGAGGATGTTGGGCTCAAGTGTCGTGCCCGACTTGGAGGACACAAAGAACAACGTCTTGTCCAGGCCCACTTGGTCCTCGAGCTTCTTGATCTGCTGCGGGTCGGTGGAATCCAGCACCCGAAGTCGCGGCAGCCCCGGGGTGTGCGGCGCGAACGTCTTCGCCAGGACCTCTGGGCACAGGCTCGACCCGCCCATTCCCAGCAGCACTGCGTCCTCAATGCGGGCCGATCGAATGTCATTTTGAACGGCGGTAAAGCGGTGCTCGTGGGCGAGCTGATCCATCGCTATCCCCAGCCAGCCCAGCCAGTCGGCTTCGTCGCCGCCGGTCCACAGCGTCTGATCGTGCGCCCACAAGCGACCGACCTTGCCGCGCTCGCCCCAGTCCGCGATCACGCCCGCCACCTGCGCCTCAAGCTCAGCGGGCAAGGATCGGGTCAGCTCCCCCGCGCGAAGCTTGGTTGGCCCCCTCAAGGATTGGTCGATCGAGGCCAACAGCTGGCCGAAGGCCTGCTCGAACTTCTCGACGCCCTCGTCCAGCAGCGTACCGGTGACCTCGTCGAGCGAGACGCCCTCGCCCGCCAGTGACTCGAGCACCGCGCGAGCTTTATCGACATCCTCGGTCAGCGTCACCCGCGCCGTTCCGTGCGCCTTGAACGCCTCGTAGGTCGCGGGCGGGATCGTGTCCACGGTATCGGGGCCGATCAGCCCCTCCACGTACATCAGCTCCGGGTACGCCGCGTTCTTGGTGCTCGTCGATGCCCACAGCACCTTTTGCACTTGGGCGCCGTGAGCGCGCAGCGCATCCCAACGCTCACCGCTGAACAGCTCCCGGAAACGGGCGTAGGTCACCTTCGCGTTGGCGATTCCCACTTTGCCCTGGAGACGACCGCTGACGCGCGGGTCGATCGCCGAGTCGATGCGGCTGACAAAGAAGCTCGCCACCGAATCGACCCGCGAGATCTCACCACCGCCGGCCAGCAAGTCCTCCAACCCCGCGAGGTAGGCCTCGACCACACGCACATACACCGCGGTCGAGAACAGCAGCGTGATATTGACGTTGATCCCGCCGGCGATCAGCTCACGGATCGCCGGAATGCCCTCGTCGGTCCCGGGGACCTTGATCATCAAGTTGGGGCGATCGACGCTCGCCCACAGCCGCCTCGCCTCGGCGACAGTGCCGGCGGTGTCGTGCGCTAGCTCGGGCGAAACCTCCATGCTGACGTAGCCGTCGCCGGCGTCGGTGTCCTCATACACCGGACGAAAGATGTCGGCCGCGTCCTGCAGGTCGGCGATCGCCAACGCCTCGTAGGCGCTCTTGGCGTCCGGCAGCGAGGCCCCGCGCAGCTCAGCTAGCGCGTCGTCGTAGTCGGTCGAGCCCACGATCGCCTTCTCAAAGATCGACGGGTTCGACGTCAAGCCGCTGAGGCCATCCTCACGGACCATCCGCTCGAGCTCTCCGGACCTCAAAAGCGCGCGACGCATGTTGTCAAACCACACGCTCTGGCCGAGCGCCTCCAGATCGCTGAGCGGGCTAGCTGTGAAAGAGGTTGAAGCAGTCATACGAATCTCAAATCTCCTCGGGGGCGCGGCAGGTCGCACAACGACGCGCGAACTGCTCGACATGCTTCTCTAGCGTCGAGCGATCCGCGGTTCTTACGATCGACGCATGTCGTCAGCACAGATTCGACCGCGACGGCCACCGGGGACGTCGTCGATCGGATCGGCGCACGCCTGGTGGCAACGCGGCTTCTCACCGGGCTGCACAGATCAATTGTGGTGATCTAGATCGACCGTCGGGGGCAGGTCCCGCACCCGTCCTTCGTGAGGCTGAGCCGCGCGCCGTCGTCGACACTCCTCACGGCCCCGATCGGAATCGCGACCTCTTTGGCCCCATAGGTGGCCCTCGTCGAGGAGCACGTGGGTCACGTGATGATCGCTGGGATCGACGACCAGTCCCTGGACTCGTACCCCCACCGTCCACTTGCTCTGGGCAGGAAATCGGTCTCCTCAGCCTCCTCGAGCGCTTCGAACCCAGACCTGGTGCACCGCAGCCCGATCTTGTCCGCCGTCGAGTTCACGAGCCGATTGGCACCAGGTGACCTGTCCCTCGTCCGTGCCTCGGTTTGACGACGAGATGCGTCAGCGCGCGGGCGACCGGATCGACGACCACGCGTTTCAGCTCCCCGCAGACCACGTCACTACACGTGACCTCGCTGTCGGTGGTGGATTCCCTGGTCTCGCTCATGAAGGTTGCCCCTCGTCGCTTTTGCGTGGGGCGTCGATGTCGTGGCAGTCGATCTCGGCGACCTCGGCCAACCGGCGCAGGTGGCGCTCCGCGCCGCTGAATTGGGTTGGCGAACGCGCGCGCCAGTTCCCGTGCCAGTTCGAGGCCGGTTATGCGAGCGCCCAGGCACAGGATGTTGAGGTCGTTGTGCTCGACGCTCTGGCGGCCGGTGTAGATGTCACTGACGGTCGCCGCGCGGATCCCGCGGACTGCGTGGCCGCGACCGACACCCACATCGTGCAGCGGTACGCCCGCATGGCCAAACCCGCGGGCGACCCGCACGGTCACCACCCCGGTCGTGCGCTCCTTCCCGGCCCCACTGCACCGTCGGCAAATGTCAGCGCCCGCGCGGACTCGTGATGGTGGCCGCATCAGTAGAAGAGCTTCGTATCGACGCGGCTGAGCAGCTGCTCGCCGGCGAGGTAGCGGCGCAGGTTCTCGCAGAAGAGCTCGTCGATGCGCTCGTTCTCGTGCACCGAGAGGGCGGCGGTGTGGGGGCTGATCAGAACGTTGGACAGATCCCACAGGGGACTGTCGCGGGGCAGGGGTTCGGTGGCGAACACTTCGAGCGCAGCGCCCCTCAGGCGGTGCTCGCGCAGCGCCTCGATGAGCGCCGGCTCGTCGATCACGCCGCCGCGGCCGACGTTGACCAGGATCGCGTCCGGCTTGAAATGGCCGATCGCGCGAGCGTCCAGCATCCCGGCGGTCTCCTCGGTCAGCGGCAGCGTCACGACCACGGCGTCGGCTCGTCCGAGTAGGTCGTGAAGATCGTCTGCCGCATGGGCCTCGTCGACGTGCTCCGACTCGCTGACGCCGCGGCGGTTGATGCCGATCGTGTGCATCCCGAACGCCTTTGCCAGGCGGGCGACCTCGGTGCCGATCGCTCCCAAGCCGAGGATGACGAGGGTCCCGCCGTGCAGCTCGGCGACCGGGTAGTGGTCCCAGTGATGCGCCTGCTGGTTGGCGCGTAGACGCGGCAGGTCCTTGGTGAACGCCAGCAGGCCCAGCAGGCAGAACTCAGCCAGCGGGCCGACGTGCACGCCGCTCGCGCTCGTGACCGCCACCCGCTCGAGCTCCGCGGGGCTCAGCCCGGCCGCCTTGACCTGCTCGCCGGTGCCAGCGGCGGTGCCCTGCACCCACCGCAGTCCCGGGTTGCTTCGCACCACCACCGCCAGAGCAGCGGGCGAGTCGCCGGGGAGCCCGAACAGCACCTCGGCGCGCCCGAGCAGGTCCTGCCAGCGACGCTCGGCGCCAGCGTCGCGGCTGAACCCCTCGACGCCGTGATGGTCACCCGGATAACGGATCGGAGCCAGCAGATCGGGCTCGTAGAGCACGTCCAAGCGGGCGTCGACGGCGCGAATCGCCGCCACCAGCTCCTCCTCAAGCGGGGTCGCGACCGCCACGATCACGCACTCGGCGGCGGCGTCGGTCGCGCTCAAAGCCGCGTCCTGACGGTCGTGTGGTTCGCCCCCTCGTCGGGCGCCGGCATCCATGTCAGTGGGTCTTCCAACGGCCGCTGTGCAGCGCCGACCCCGACATTCCGCCCGGCAACGGGTCGGGAGAGGCGCCCGCGCGCGCCGCCAATGCCGCCGCGGCCCTCGCCCTGGTTCGTCGGGGCCCTTCATCCTGCTCGACCATTTGCGGGCGTTTGACCAGGAACATCAGGAGTCCAGCGGCGAGCAGGCACGCGCCCATGAAGATGAACGCCGCTCCCGATTTGGTGCCGCCACCAAGCGCGCCGACCACGTACGCCCCGGCGAACCCGCCCAGCGCGCCGAACGCGTTGATCGCACCCATCGCCGCCCCCGACACGTTCTGGGGCATGAACTCAGGGAGGAACGCGAAGTACGGCCCGTAGGGCGCGTACATCACCCCGCCGGCGATGATCAACAGCACGAACGACTCGATGAAATGGCCGGTGCCGACACGGTAGGAGAGATAGAACGCGATCGCGCCGACGATCAGAAACGGCCATACGAACAGCCGCCGGCGCTGGTGCACACGGTCTGACACGTACGAGTTCCCGAGCATCAGCACGACGGCGAGCGCGTACGGGACCGCCGACAGCAACCCGGTCGAACCGATCCCGTTCCCCGACAGCGACTTGACGATCGTCGGCAACCAGAACACGAACCCATAGATGCCGACGCTCCAGAGCGCGTACTGGACCGCCAACACCCAGACGTTCCAGGACCTCAACACCTCGCCGTAGCCCTTGGCCTTGGGAACGTCGGCCTGCTCGCTGGCGAGCCGCTCCTCGATCTCCGTCCGCTCGGACGCCGCGAGCCATTTGGCATCACGCGGCCGGTCGGCGCTCAACGCGCGGAACACGAACGCCCAAACGATCGCCGGGAGCCCCTCGATGACGAACATCCAGCGGTAGCTGGTCGCGGCGATTAGGTAACCGGAGAGCACAGACATCCACAACAGCGTCACCGGGTTGCCCAGGATAAGGAAGGTGTCAGCCCGGCCACGCTCACGGCTGCTGAACCAGTGCGTCAGGAACACCAGCATCGCCGGGATCACGGCCGCCTCGACCACCCCGAGCAGGAAACGGTCGGCCAGCAGCAGCGGATAGGAGTTGATCACACCCTGCGCCGCGGCGGACAGCCCCCAGACGATCAGTGACCAGAACATCAGCCGCTTGACGCTGCGGCGCTCGGCAAAAATCGCTGCCGGCACCTGGAAGATGAAATAACCGATGAAGAACAGGCCACCGAGCAGCCCTACTTTGCCGGGGGTGAGGTGCAGCGTGTGCTCCAGCCCGCCGGCCGCACCGAGCGAGTAGTTCGCCCGGTCCAGATACGCGAAGCTGTACGTGATGAACGCCAGCGGCATCAGCCGCCGCCAGCGCTGCGAAGCGAGCGCGTTCGTCGCCGTCATCGCCGTATCTGCTCCCAGCTCCGGCTATTCCGACTCGAGAGCTGTGCCATCAGCAGGTCGCCCTGGCTGGCCCGAGTCCTCGACGGATCATCGGGGTAAGGGTGAGACAGGCGTAGCCCACTACTTCGCACGCTTCTCTAGCGTCGAGCAGCCCGCGGTTCTTACGGTCGGGGTCCCGTCGAGATCAAGGGCCCTGACCGTCGTCTCGGGCGCTCTTCCCTTCGTCTAGGCCCGGCCCGGACCAATGGACCTGGCACCAGCGAGCGACGTGCTCATGGAGGAAGCCCGCAGTCGTCTGAGCGCCCTCGCTGGCGTGGAAGGGCGGGCAGTGTCACCACCGAAAGACGGAAGCACGGCCGGCGAACGGGGTAAGACTGCGCGATGAGATGGCGCTAGCGGCTGTGGTCCGAATGCGATCAGCGTGGCGAGCCTCGGGTTTGGGTGCGCACAGCCGGCGCGTCGACGCTTACATCGAAAGCTACGTGGAGTGGCGTGAGGAGTGCGGCCATCTCCAGTACGCCTATCAGCGATGGACCGGCTCGGGACGGCTCGAGCGCGATCTCGCGTTCGCGGCTTACCGCGCCGCGCTTGACCGCGAAGAGAAGGCCGCGCGCGCCTATGAACTGCTGGGGCAACAAGTCGCTGTCGGACATGCCGATGAGCGCCTGCCGGGTTGATGGCGACGATCCTGGCGGGCGACCTTGCGCGATATGCCACGTTCGTCGAGGTGACCGCAGGAGATGGTGTTCGCGTGGCGCGGCGAATCGAACTACTTATGGATTGTGGACGGGCGTGCTGGTCGCCGCGGGTGTTGCGCTCATCGGTAGCGACGCTCGGACTCTTGGATCGGGATGTCGTTGGCGCTCATGTCGCGTCGACGCATGAGTCCGTCGGCGTCGAACTCCCAGTGCTCGTTGCCGTGAGTGCGGTACCACTGGCCGTGGTCGTCGTGCCACTCGTACTCAAAGCGCACCGAGATCCGGTTGTCGGTGTAGCACCACATCTCCTTCATCAGCTTGTAGTCGAGCTCCCGCTCCCATTTGTCGCGCAGGAACTCGAGGATCGCCTCGCGGCCCTTAAAGAAACGACCGCGGTCGCGCCAGTCGGAGTCGACGCTGTACGCCTGCGCCACCAGTTCGGGATCGCGGGTATTCCAGGCGTCCTGGGCCTTCTCGACCTTCTCGCGCGCGCTCTGTTCAGTGAACGGGGGTAGCGGCGGTTTCTGCTCGGACACGGTGATGGCTCCTCTCTGCTGGCTCGATCCTCGGCGCCGGTGAATCATCGCGTTGAGCAGGTTCCAGTCGTCGTAGGGGTCATGACGTACTCCGCTTGGCCGCCGACCCAGCCGCCCATTCCACGTAGCCGCACGCCCCGGACCTCATCAGCGCGCGACGCATGTTGTCAAACCACCCGCTCCGGCCGAGAGCGTCGAGATCCCTGAGCGGACTGGCGGTGAGAGAGCTGGAAGCGGTCATGGGAATCCAGATCTCCCTGGCGGGCCTGGCGTCGACCGGCCCGAACAACACTCGGCGAAGGTCGTCGCCTACCGCGACTACATGATTCGCGACCTCGACGACGCCAAGCAAGTGGACGGGTATCGAGCCGACGGGATAGATGTCTACAAGGGTGACGCCCACGATCGCCGGTTCTAGTGACGTGGAGGTCGGCGACGCGACGCTCTGCACCGAGCGGATCGTCGTCGCGACGGGCAGCGACCAGGTCATCCCCTCGATCAACAGGCTCGCCGAGGCGGCCTTCTGGACCAATCGTGAAGCGACGACGCTCACCGAGCTGCCAGACAGCGTCATGATTCTTGGCGGCGGGCCTGTGGGGATAGAGCTCGGCCAGTTCCTTCGCCGCTTCGGCGTGGAAGTCACGCTCATCCACTCGCACGATCGGGTGATCTCGCGCGAGGAGCCGGAGGTCGGCGAGCTGATCGCCGAGGTACTGCGCGCCGAGGGAATCGAGCTGCGCCTCGACGCACGGGCCGAGTCTGCCGCGCGCACGAACGGGCATTGGTCGCGTGAGACTCTCCGACGTGAAGAGGTGAGCGGCGGCGAGCTGCTCGTCGCCACCGGGCGCCGGGCGCGTGTCGACCGCCTCGGCTTGGAGGCGGCCGGGATCGAGCCGGGGGCGCGCCGGATCGAGGTCGACGAACGCTGCCGCGCCGCACCCGGTGTGTGGGCGATCGGTGATGTGACCCGGGTGATGCCGTTCACCCACGTGGGGATGTATCAGGCGCGGATCGTCGCCGACGACATCGCCGGGCGCGAGGCGCGCGCGAGCTACGACGCGATTCCGCGTGTCGTCTTTCCGACCCCGAGATTGCTGCCGTCGGGCTGACCGGCGCGCAGGCGCACGAGCGCGGCATCGACGTTGCCAGTTCGCGCGTCAGGCTGCCCGAGGTGATTACCCGCCAGTGGACCTACGAGCAGGACCCGCGCGGCGACCTCGGGTTGATCGCCAACCGCGTGCGCTAGGTACTGGTCGGGGCGTGGGCGGTGGCGCCGCTCGCGGGCGAGTGGATCCATCAAGCCGCGCTGGCAATCAAGACGAAGTGCCACTGACGGTGCTGCACGACACCGGGGCGCAGTTCCCTACGTTCAGCGAGGCGTACTTGAAGGGGGTGGAAGCGCTTGAACCGAGGGGCTGACCACGACCAGGAAATCGCCTTCAGCGGTCGCGCTGCTCCGATCTCTGCGTGCTCTTTCACGCCGGCTCCACCGCCGTCCGGCATCGGCTTATCTGGCGCCGGGGCGCATTCTTACGTCAGCGCCGCTTGCCGGTCTTCGGAAGCCCGCGCCGAAGCGCCTCCGCGAGGACGACGGCATCGTTGTGCTCGCTGTCGTGGGCAGAGTAGACGAGTGTCAGCGTACCCTCCCGCGCCCGACGCCGAAGCGCTGCGAGCCGTGGACGGTTGCCGCGGAGCTCCTCGATGTAGCGGCGGCGAAACTCCTCAAAGCGGCTCGGTTCGTGCCCGAACCATTGCCTGAGCTCAGTGCTCGGGGGCAACTCCTTCTCCCAGTCGTCGAGCTTGGCCCGCTCGCGCGAGACCCCACGCGGCCACAGCCGGTCGATCAGCACCCGACAACCATCGTTCGGGCCCGCAGGCTCATACGCGCGCTTCAGGCGAACATCCATACGCCACACTGCGTCACCTCGCGCCACGTTCTTACCTCTGGGGCGGAAAAGAACGTTGGTCTCGCGCCGGAGGGCATCCACGCTCCACCAAGGCTTCGGAGTCGACATCGAGCAACTGCCGCGGCGCAGGCCTCTTCGCCGTCAGGTCGGCAGATGTAGCGGAATGGTGGTGATCACGACTCCTGGTTGCCGTCGCAGGGCGCGTCGCAGTCTGCGGGTGGTGACGTTGTGGAGGGGCTGGTGCCATCGGTGCTTGACGATCAACTCCGGCAAGATGACGGTCAGCGTGAGCTCGGGTCGCTGGCTGTGCAGTGCATCTATGTAACAAGCCAGTGGAGCGACGAGCGCCCGGTAGGGTGACTCGACGATCTCGAGCGACGATCCCATCCCGATGCATCAGCACCGCAAGCCCGGCGAACATCGCGACCAGCAGACCGACCATCGTCGTGAGGACCGTTCGTGCGTTGCGCGAGGCGGGCGGCTGGAAGGCGGGCACGGCGTTGGAGATCGCCTAAATCCCGGTCATCGCCGTCGCGCCCGAGGAGAAGGCACGCAGCACCAGCAGCACGGCGTGAGCGCTCTCGCGGGGTCGCGGGGGTCGTCTGGGTGCTCGGTTACCGCAACATCCCGGCAAGCCACCGAGCGCGAGGTCAACCCGGCACGCACCAAGGACGGCGCAGGCCCGCACCGTGAACCCCCATGCGGAGGCCACGGTACGCACGGTAGGCCAGTGAACATGGCGGCGCCTGCCGACCGCACCCACCCCGATCATGCCTGAGACGACAACCGTCGAGGTGCTCACGGGCACCGAGCCACACTGCGCCGAGGATCGCCACCGCCGAGGCACCCTGCGCCGCCAGCCCGTCGAGTGGACCGCCGCGGTACAGGCGCGACGACACGGTGCGCACGACCCGCCGCTCGCCCGCCGCTCGCCCGCCGCGGTACCCGTCGCGAGCACGACGGCGACGAGCGCGGTGATCCAGAACGGCACTGCGAAGCTTCGCACGCTCCCCGCGGCAACGAGCAGGGCGATGGCGAGGCCCATCGCCTTCTGCCCGTCGTTAGAGCCGTCTGCCAGCCCCACCAGGCCAGCCGTCAGCCAGATCGCCCCCTCAGCGACCGAAGGACGTCGCGCGAGGCGCGATGCAGCATCCGGCCGAGCCAGCGCCACAGCCCGGCGGCGATGAACCCCGCGAGCACCGGCGAGACGACAATCGCGAGCAGCGTGCCGAGCACACCGTACGGGCGCACGCCGTGAAGACCACCCCAACCGACGCCTCGCGATCCCGCCTCGACCGCTGCGGCGCCGGCCTGGCCGCCCACCAACGCGATGCTCGCGCTCACAGGTATACCCCGCCGCGTGAGCAGCAGCGTGAACGCGAGGCTCGCCAGCCCTCCGGCCAGGTAGGTGCCGGGCAGCTGACTCACGGGGACGTGCACGAGACCGGTCATGGTCCCTGCCACCGCCGGGCCCGCGACCAGCCCGCCAACCGCGTGGACGACGAACGAGAACGCCATCGCGCGGCGGTAGGACGCCGCGCGCGACGCGATCAACACCTTGCTCGCGTTCGGCGCATGGACACCCCCAGCATGAACGGAAAGCAGGCACCGCGACAAGCGCCGCGACACCAGAAACGCTCAACATATCCGACTCGACGGCGCGATCATATTGGCGCCGTTACGCGCCAGCACGAGCCGGCGCGGCACGCCGAGCCGGCTCGTGACGGCGTGGCCGACGTCGGGCGCCCGTCCCGTTGTTGTGGCTCCAGTCCGAGCACCCGCCCCGGGCGCTCGGCGGCGCAGGTGAGATCGCCGGCAGCGATCCTTACTGCCGCACACCCGGTCTGTTGCTCCGCCAGCGCGACGCGCGGCAACGTCGGCCGTCACCCGAGCGCTCGACGTTCTCTGCGGCGTACCTCGCTCACCGACAGTCGACACGTCACACCGGGCCAGTCCCATAGATGGGGAGGCCGTCTGCGGCAGGACGGGCAAAGGGCGGTGGGTGATGATCTTCCAGACGTCCTGAGGGCATGAGGTCAAGCACCTGCCAGCCGTCGAGGACGAATACGTCGGCGATCAGGCGGCGGTGGCAGCGCCACGGCAGCGCCTCGGCGCACATGATCGTCGTTCGGCGCCTGAGCGCCAGCGCAGCGAGCCGCGCTCTGCCGGCCGCGAACTGAGGCGTACGCAGGTAGTCAGCGTAGCCCCGAAACGCGGCGACCTTCCAACCGTCGTTTGGCGAGTCGGGCGTCGGCGAGCGCCGGCCTCCGAGCTCGGGCAGGTGCTGGTAGCCGATGTCAGCGGCTGCCAGCGAGGATGCGAGCATCGCCGAGGCGAACTGGGGATGCCGGCGCGACCCGGGGAAGCGCCGCACATCGACGACGAGCTCGACGCTCGCGCCGCCAAGCAGGCCGAGAAACCTATCAATGGCATGAGTGGAGTGCCCTACGGTCAGCAACTCCCTCGGCGGGATCACGGTGCGCTACACCTGTCGCTTTCGCCTACCAGCCCGGTGATCGTGAACCAACAACGATCAAAGCAGACGCCAGGCGTAGGACGGCGCTCATGAAGCCAGCGCGCCCCGGCGCGCGGGCTCCGTAGTGCGTGACGGAAGCCCGGTCCCGCGGGTGGCTTGCGCCACCGACGGATCGGCTCGCTGTGGCGACGCGGCCACTCCTGGGTCTGCACCCATCATGCGGCGTGATCGAGCTCGACGGGTGGCAGGTCTTGCACCTGGTCTCTTGTGAGGTTGAGGCGGACACCGTCTTTGATGTCTGTCACGGCGTTGATCCGAATGGCGACTCTTTTTTTGCCCCATAGGTGGCCCTCATCGAGGAGAACGTGCGTTACGTGATGATCGCGGGGATCGATGACGAGTCCTTGGACCTGCCCGATCGGGCCGTCGGTGGCGTGTACGTGCTCGCCGGGGCGCACCTCGACCTCGCCCGCAGGCACGCGGTCGTAGGTGACCGGTTGGGACCAGCATTCATGCCTATGCCCATGCCGCCCATGCCAAGTCCATAGTAGGGCTGCGAGAGCACCTTCGTCCACTTCCTGCTCATCGCCTCCGCGAGATAACCGGACGCCGGAGCACCAACGACCGCACCCACCAGCAACGACCCGATGATCGATTGCTGCTGGAACGCCGAAGCGTGAAACGCCGGCTTGATGAACGGCAACGCCCCCGAGATCACGCCGGTGTCGTACCGAACAGAACGCCACCAACGCAGCGACCGCCGCGAACACTTCGCTTCACCATGTGACTATTGAATCAACCCGCCGCCGGCGCTCAACTCGCTCCTCCGATCGACTGCGACTGTTCGTCTTCGATTCAGCGTCCTGGATGGGTGCGTTTCTTACGTTTCGTCATCGATCCGGCCTGTTGCTGTGCCCGCCGCACTAACCGACGGTGTCGGCGCGCTGGTGATCCGATCCGCAAGTGATCGCGGCCGGCTGCAGTCCCGCACAAGCCGGGCGACTACCGACGATGCTCCCCGCCAAGAACAAGACCTGCACCCCCTCGATGGTCGGCGCGAGCTGGATGAATCCGGATCAACTCGGCCGTGGACCGTCGGCTTCCTCGCGTCCCTTTTCAGCCCCGTTCTTACCGTGCCATCGAGGATGTGAAAGGGAGAGAACTCACCGTCGTCCCGGCATCCGCACGCGCGCAGTCGCCCAGCGCGAGTTGCGCGGTCAGCTTCTTGCGGGCGTCGTGAACGGTCTTGTAGATCGCCCCGCGTGTGGTATCGAGCTCGGTCGCGAGTATCGCGGGCGAAACGCCATCGATCGCGGTTGCGATCAGAACGGATCGCTGGCGCGCCGTCAGCTGGTCGATGATCAAGTCGCTGACGTTCCCCAGCAACTCCTGAACCTCGGTGTGCTCCTGCGGTGAGCATCCGGGATCCGGAAGCGCGAACGCGCGCTCGGGGTCGTTCGCGAGGCGATCGTGTCCAAGGCGACGGCGGATGCTGACCTGCGCCTCGAGCTGAGCGAACCGTCGCGCCCACGTCCAGAACTGACTTTCGCCTCGATAGTCTTCAAGCTTGCGCAAGACCGCGAGCAACGCGTCGTTGGCGGCCATCACGGCAAGGTCGTCCACATCGCTACGCGGGAATTCCGGCATCGTCCTGACGCGCAGCCGGATATGGAACCAAGCCTCGCGGCGTAGGCGCTCGTGAAGCTCGGCGATTGCGCGGTCACGCACTGGCTCCGTCCCGTGCAAACGGACCCACCAGCCGTTCGACTCGGCATCCAGCCGACGGGCCGACGCTGCGCGAGCGCTTGCCCGAGGCGGGGCGCTCCGCAAAGCCAGCAACGAGCCGGCCGGCCTACCACTCGCGAGGCGGCCCGCCGCAGCCACTTCGACCCGACACTCTCCGAGAGCATCGACACAATTCTTCATCGCGATCCTCCTTCAGCGTCAAGTGGGCTCCATCGCCGACCGAGCTGTTGAGGTCGACTCGTGCTCCACCCACACTGCTGAGGGAGGATCTTCCACAGGCCAGCATTCTCCGCCCTGTGTCGTCATGGCGCCCAAGGGTTGAGGGGCCGCAAGAGGAGTCTAGTCCACTTCGCTTCCTAGGGATCCAGCGACCATGGATTGTTTGGCCAATGACAAATCAAGCGGTCTGAGCTAGTAGGACCGGACGGTCCGGCGAGGAGATGTTGGCGTGTTTTAGACGGATACGAGCTGCACCAGATAGGGCACATCGCGCGAGCCGGCGGGCCGCCCGTGAGCGTCGAACCGGTCCTCAAGCCTCGGCGGCTTCGGCCTGTTCCTGCTGCGGCCGAGAGCCGCTCGCGCGCTCGTGCAGTTCTTGCAGCTCCGCGGGCGGTCGCCCGAGTAGCAGCCACCTCGACCGTGGCCGAGGGCGGGCCCGTCCTTGATCGGTGAGCCGGCCCACAGCGACGCTCACGGATGGGCGACGGGCACCCACCACTGCGGCGAGCAGCTCGTGCGTGAGCGGGACGTCGAGCAGCACTCCTTCGGGGGTGACGGTACCCCACCGGTCAGCGAAGTGCCAAAGCACCAGCAGGAGCCGATCGTCGACGCGGCGGAGGTTGCAGACCGCTAGGTGGAATGCCAGCCAGTGGGTGCGCTGCATGATCCGCCGCGAGATGGCCGCTGTGATCTCTGGCCACCTGCCTACCCGTGCGCAGAACGCACGATCGAGTACGGCGGCCTGCACAGCCTCGACCACTTCCCAGCCGACCTCCACAGCAACCGAATGATCGGGGCCGATTCGCAACCACGGTTGCAGCACGTCGCCTGGGCCAAGCAGCTCGGCCGAGGTGTTGTCACCAATTGTGACTCGTCTCGCGAGCAGGCCTTTGACGAGCAGTAGTCCGAGGTTCGCGACATGGTCGAAGTCGTCCGGGCCGACGATCCAGGTCCCGCGTGGGTAGCCCTGGACGCTGGCTACAAGGTGCTGGCGCGCGATCGTCAGATCCTCGTCGTTGAGGTCCTCCGCTAGGTCCGGATCGCTTTCAAGGATCGAAACGATGTTTGGCACGCCTCTCCTCCCGCTTTCTGTCGTGCTGTCGGCGCGAATCGGACGATCCTTTCAAATCGGGCACTCGCGCGAAGCCGCCAGATTCATCGACGAACCAGACCGGTCGCGCATCCGGCTTCGTTTTGTAAGCACGCTTACGAATGAGGTGTTTGGGCTGCGAGCGGTTGGACAATGGAAACCGAGCGACTGTCCAGGGCGGGAATGCGATCATCATCGCGCGGACATCCATTGGCTGTCACCAGCGCCCGCTGATCGAGGAGCGTCAGCAAGGACCGTCGTGTCGACAGAACAGACCCCTAAGGCGGCCTCCACCGCGCCGTCGCTAAACGGCTCGGCGTGCCGCCGGACCGCTGGGCCGCGTCAAGCCGCGCGGGTATGATCGGGCCGTCGAGTGGGGGTTTGTTTGGGTTTCTCCGGTGTCGCCGCTCTTGTCGTGGTCATGGCCTTCGCGTTCATGCTCGGCGTGTCCGATGCGCCCAACGCCAGCGCCGTGTTGATCGCCTCGCGGGCGGCGTCGTACCGCAGCGCGATGGCGTTCTCATTCATGGCGCACGCGGCAGGTGGGCTGGTCGCCGGCCAGGCCGTAGCACTGACCATGAACAGCCTTGTGCACGTGACCGCAGGCCAGCTCCCCGGCACGTATCTGGGGGGAGGTGTGGCGAGTCTGGCGTTCACGCTGCTGCTGACCCGGCGGGGAATACCCGTCAGCGCGAGCATCGCGCTGGTCGGGGGGCTGGCCGGGGCCGCCGCAGCCGAGGCGGGATGGCGGTCCGTGGGCTGGGGTGGTGTTCACGGCGTGCGCCCTTACGGTGTGATCGGCACCCTGCTCGCGCTCGTCGTCTCCCCGGTGCTCGGAGGCTTTGCCGCGGCGGGACTGCGGCGCTTGCTCGGTCGGGTGCTCCATCGAGCGTCACGCGACACGGTGCGGTCCCTGAGGGCGGCTATCTGGCTGACGGCCGGCCTGGTCGGGCTGGCAGACGGTTCCAACGACGGGCAGAAGGCAATGGGCCTGGCGACCGCGCTGCTTGTTGCCGGTGGCAGCATTCGAAGCTTCGCGGTGCCTTTCTGGGTCACGGCGCTTGTCGCGTTCACGCTCGCGACGGGGACCGCCGCCGGCGGGCGGCAGATTGTGCAAACCGTGTCCTCACGCCTCTACCGCGGCGGCCTGCTCGATGGGTTGGCGGCGCAGAGCGCATCTGCTGTGGTGATCATCGGGGCGGCGTCGCTCGGTGCGCCGGTGAGCACGTCGACCGTCGTCGCGTCGGGCATGGTCGGTGTGGGCACCGCCCGCCGGCGCCGCCATGTCCACTGGCCCACCGTGCGTACGGTGGTGTCCGCATGGGTTATCACCGTGCCTGCGTGCGCCGTCCTCGGTGCTGGCCTAGTCGAGCTCGGTCGGCTCTCAGGGGCCCTGCTGTGACCGGGCACGACGGCGGCTCGAGTCGGGCGCCAAGCGCAGAGCCACCGCGGCGCCGGTGGTGGCGCGTGCTCCTGCCGACTGCGCCTGACGTACTCGCGCTGCTGGTTGCGCAGGGCGAGCTGAGCAGCACCGGCATCGCGGCGTTCGACGCGTGGTCTCATGCCGGCGGCGATCAGACGGCGGCGGCTGTGCGCTCGGCCCAACACCAGGCCTACCACGCCCGCCGCGAGTTGTTGGCAGCCTTGCAGGCGGCGCTGTCGACACCGGTGGACCAGGAGGACCTGTACGCGCTCTCCGAACGGGTCGACCGGATCCTCAACGAGGCTAGGAACACCGTGCGCGAGGCGGAGATCCTAGGCTGGGCGCCTGACGCTCATGCTGGGAAGATGAGTGAGCGGCTGGCCGAGGGTACCCGAGCGCTCGTCGCGGGCTTCAGGCTGCTGCGAAACGACCCCGAACAGGCGGGCCGGCAGGCAGACGCGGCCAGCGACGCCGTCCATCACGTAGAGCGCGACTACCGGGAGGCAATGGCGGAGCTGCTCCAGATGGACGACCTCCGGGCTGTCCTCGCGGGACAGGTTCTCTATCACCGCTATCTGGGCATAGGCGAGGCAATCGTCGCCGTCGCTGACCGGCTGTGGTTCGTCGTGCTTCGTGGGGCGTGAGAGACTGGCGTCTGCTGCGACGCCCGCGTCGTGCCTCTCCGAAGACGACCTCGATGATCGCGGCCTCGACCTCATCCGCCCGGGCTGAGAACGATCGCCCAGCTCCATCGACGACGACCACCACCACCGGCCCATAGCCGATTAACTACCTGACACCGGCCGAAGTCCATCAGACTCGGTGACGACGCCAAGGGGCACTAAAAATCACGGCGGGCGGAGCCGTCAACGTCCAGAGGAAGCTCCTGCGCGGTTGTAGCGGCATCGCCGGTGATCAACCTTGCGCCGCGTCCGCGGGTCACGAAGCTGAATGCCCAGCGGGTGAGCACGAGGAGTCGGTTCTGGGGCCGATCAGGTAGAAGACGTGGACGGTCAACCAGATCAGCCAGGGCGAGCAAGCCGCTGATCTGGATCCCCGTGTTTCCGCGACGGCGTGGGCCCGACCGACCGTCGCGAGGTTGCCTTTGTCGACGAGGCGAACCGGCCGTGACGGCTTGCCCCGCACCGCCTCCCGACGGAGCTGGCGGCGTAGCGACCCTGCTGCATGGCCGTCGAGGCGAGGCCGGGCAGCGGGACCTCGTTGCCGGCCGCGTCGTGCACGCTTGCCATGTCGCCGAGCGCGATCACGTCGGGTGGCCCGCGATCGTCAGTTCGGGTCCCACGGCCACGCGTCCCGTGCGGTCGAGTGTCGCGCCGCTCGCAGCGGCAAGCGCCCCGGACAGTTCACAGGCGACGACGCCCGCCGCCCAGACGATCGTCCGCGTCGGCACGTGCGTGCTGTTGCCGTCGGGGCCTTTGGTCACGACCGAGTTTCCGTCAAGGTCGACAAGCGATGTGTCGAGGAGTAATAGTCACCAGACGCCGGCAGCACGAGACCGGTCTACCGCAGCGGACTCGCGGCCCAAAACGAACAGCAGCTGCGTCACAGACCCGGTAAAATCATGTCCATGAGTCTGGTCCCTCGCCCTCACGATCGGGCGCTGGCTGAAAACGGGATCGAGCACCTCCGCGTCCTGATCGCAAACGAGCGCCGCGACCGGCTCGAGCTCCTAGCACAGGTCGTCGCCGGGCTCGGTCATGAGGTGATCGCGCGCGAGGTCGACGTCAAGGAGGTCGGTGCGGTGACGGCAAGGGAGCATCCCGACGTGGCGCTCGTCGGACTCGGGCTCTCCTCCGAGCACGCGCTCGAGCTGATCGGCGAGATCGTCCGCGAAGCCTCCTGCCCGGTGATCGCGCTGCTCGCGGCACGGGATCCCGCCTACGTCCGCGAGGCGGCCAAGCGCGGCGTCTTCGCCTACATCGTCGACACCACCGCCGAGGAGCTGCAAAGCGCGATCGACATCACGCTGCAGCGCTTCACCGAATACCACGGCCTGCAGGGAGCCTTCGGCCGCCGAGCCGCCATCGAGCAGGCAAAAGGCGTCTTGATGGCTCGTCACGCGATCGACGGCGACACAGCTTTTGAGATGTTGCGCGAGCACTCACAGCACAACGGGCGCAAGGTCGCCGACGTCGCTGCAGCAATCATCGAGAGCCACCGGCTACTGGCGCCGGCGCTTCCGCAACCGTCGCAGCTCCGAAAGCGGGCAGGCGAGCGGACGGCCCTAGAGCCCGCAGATCCGGGCGCCTGACCAATTGGCTTGCGCGTCGCGTCGATCTGGCAGGCGCTACAGGCTTGAGGCCTGGGGGTGCAGTTCTGCTGGCCAGGATCGGCTATCCAATGGTCAAGGAGAGCACGCGAGAGGACGCGGACGATGGCAACGATAGTGGTCGGGGTCGATGGCTCCAATGGCGCTCAAGAAGCTCTGCGTCTCGCGGTTCACGAGGCGAAGCTGAGAAGCGCGACGTTGCGGGTGGTCGCGGCCTGGCATCTGTCGGCGATGGCGTCCGTAGGCGGCGGAATCAGTCCTGACATCGATCCGACGATGTTCGAGGAGAGCGCGAGCGCGGCTTTGGAGGCGGCCCTCGCCGCACTCGGTGAACAGGTAGACCACGTCGAGATCAAACGAGTACTGCGCATGGGCCAGGCGGCAAGAGTGCTCGTCGAGGAGGCTCGCGGGGCGGATTTGCTGGTCGTCGGCTCGCGCGGACACGGCGGCTTCGCCGGTCTCCTGCTCGGCTCAGTCAGCCATCAGTGCGCCCTGCACGCCTCGTGTCCGGTCATGATCGTGCATGAGCCAAAGGGAACTGCCTAGCGACCGTCGTGCGCCCTATCGGTCTTACGTTTCGACAGGCGTTCTGTCGACGTGTTCGCCGCCGAGTCCGAAATGCGCTGCCGGGCTCAAACGCGGGGTGCCCTCAGCGGGGCGGTAAGTCTGTGAGCTCGCCGAAGCCGAGATACGCGTCCGGCGCGGCGTGATCGAGCGTGGTCTCGACCGAGATTGCGTCCTCGCCCTGGGGCATGACGTCGAGGGCGTCGCCGACTTGGCTTGAAAGGTAGGGAGCGAGATAGCGCCCGGAGATCTTGTCCGGCGGCCACCAGAGAGCTTGCTCGGAGATCACGGAGTCATCACCC
>Ga0182024_10008630_pt1 | contig 21377 bp, 19 predicted proteins | sample P32metaG_FD_120480 | JGI IMG/M metagenome (GOLD analysis project Ga0182024, IMG submission 120480) | Permafrost microbial communities from Stordalen Mire, Sweden - P3-2 metaG (Illumina Assembly) | ecosystem: Environmental > Terrestrial > Soil > Wetlands > Permafrost | place: Sweden: Stordalen...
AGTTCGATGAGCGGCGGCTTGTAGCTGATCCGGCCCGCGCAGTTCGAGAAGCGCGCGTTGTAGGCGATCCGGTAGGTCGGAATCTCGCCGTCGAAGTGCAGAAAATTGTATTGCGCGAACAGCAGCTGCAGTTCGGCAACATCCGGCAAACGGGGCAGCATATGCGGCGGTGATTCGCCCTGCCGGCGCGAACTCCGTGCCGGTGGGCCTCCCTAAGCGCATCGCGCTGCCGATCTTCGCCGTCTTCACGATCCTGTTTCTCGGCATCATGGGCTATTTCTTGAAGATCGGTTTCGGAACGACGGGCTCGGCGTTCGGGCCGGGCGCCACGGTTGCGCAGCAAGGCGATGCCGTCTTGCAAGCGACACCGGCACCGATCGCAACCGATCCGCCTGGGACGTTCACCGTCCCGCAGACCGGCACGGGTCCGATCAGCGGCGGCGCGGGCGGCGCGCTGCCGGGACAACAGACCGGCGGCGGGACACCGGCGGGGCCTCCGGCTCAGGTCATGGCCGAGGTCACCGAGCTGCGCGGGCGCATCGCGCGCAATCCGAAAGACCTCGCCGCACTGGTCGCGCTCGGCAACATGGAGTTCGACGCGCGCAAATTCGAGCGGGCCGACCCCTTGTACGTGCGCGCGCTTGCCCTGGACCCGACCAATCCCGACGTGCGCACCGACGACGCCGTCGCGCTGCACGAGACCGGTCACGACCTGGCGGCGCTCGCGCAGCTCGACCGCGTGCTGCGCGAGCGGCACGATTTTCCGGCGGCCGTCTTCAATCGCGGCGTGGTGCTCCAAGCGATCGGCCGCAACACCGACGCGCAGGCGGCGTTCAAACACTATCTCGCCGTCGCCGGCCCCAACGATCCGCGCGCCGCCGCGGCGCGCGCCGCGCTCGAGGAGCTCGCCCGATGAAACTCTACATCTCCTGCGACATGGAGGGAACCGCCGGCGTCTGCACGTGGATCCAGGTCGACCCCGCCAACACGACGGAATATCCGATCTACCGCCGGCAGATGTCGCGCGAGGTTCGGGCGGCGATCGACGGCGCCCGCGAGGCCGGCGCGAGCGAGGTCTTGATCAACGACTCGCACGCGTCGATGCGCAACGTGCTGTGGGACGAACTCCCGGCCGACGTTCGCATGCTGTCCGGAAACCGGAAGCCCTTTTCGATGTCGCAGGGGATCGACGGTTCCTTCGATGCGGCGTTCTTCACCGGGTATCACGCCGCCAACGGCACGCAGGACGGAACCCTCGATCACACCTACACCAGCGAGACCCTCTACGAAACGCGCGTCAACGGACGTCCCTGCAGCGAGGCGATGCTCAACGCCGCGGTGCTCGGGCTCGACGGCGTCCCGGTCGTGCTGGTGACCGGCGATCGCGTCAGCGTCGAACAGACGCGTGCCGAGATGCCGTGGGTGACCGCGGTCGCGGTCAAGGAGTCGATCGGGCGCTACGCGACCAACTCCGTGTCCCCGGCCCGCGCCTGTGAACTCATCCGCGCCGGCGCGAAGGAAGCGATCAGCGGGCTCGCGGCGGCGCGTCCGTACACCTTCGAACCTCCCGTCGCGCTCGAAATCGACTTCGTGTGGACGCATAATGCCGATTTTGCTGAACTGATCCCCGGCTTCGAGCGGATCGGGGGTCGCACGGTCCGTTTCGTGCACGACGATTACCGGGTCGTCTTCCGCGCCTACGTCGCTGCTTTCCGGCTCGCGGCCGCCGCCAATCTTCCCGCCTGATGCCGGTCGTCGCGTATCAGGGGAACCCGGGTGCGTTCAGCGACGTCGCCGCGCGCCGGCTCGTTCCCGACGCGGAGACGCGCGGCTTCCCATCGTTCGACGCGGTCGCGTCGGCGCTGGCGAGCGGCGAGGTCGAGTACGGCGTGCTGCCGGTCGAAAACGCGATTGCCGGCCCGGTGCCGCGCAACTACGAGCTGCTGTGGGAACATCCGGCACTGCGGATTCGCGCCGAAACGACCCTGCCGATCGAGTTGTGCGTGATCGGCGTTGCCGGGACGGATATGGAGACGATCCGCGAGGTGCGCTCGCATCCGGTCGCGCTCGAGCAGGTTCGCCGCCTGATCGACGGGCACGGCTGGGAGCGCTCGACGACGACCGACACCGCCGGCGCGGTGCGCGAGATCGTCGCGCTGGCGGATCCTGAAGTCGCGGCGATCGGCCCCGCACTCGCCGCCGATCTGTACGGCGGTACGATCGTCGCGCGCGCCGTTGAAGACGAACCCGACAACGCGACCCGCTTCTTCTTGCTCGCATCCGGCGATGCGGCGTCAGTCGGCGAGCGCGCCTGCATCGGGATCGCGGTCGCCGACCGCCCCGGCTCGCTGCGCGATGCGCTTAGTGCGTTCGCCGACCGCGCCATCGATCTGCGTTTCCTGATCGCGCGCCCCGACCGGCGGATGCCCTTCCGCTACCGGTTCTTCGTCGAGCTCGCCAACGTCGACAGCCGGCGCCTCGACGACGCCTTAGCCGCCATCGGCGGCGAACAGCGCATCCTCGGCCGCTACTGAAGCTGCCGCGCGACCCGGCTTCAGCTCTCCGGTTCCTCCTGCAAAACCGTCCCGTTCACCCGGTAGCAGACGCCGCGGAAGAGCGCGACCAGTTCTTCGTCGTCGGCGCGCAGGACCGCGATGTCGTACACCCCGGTGCGTCCCGTGCCGCCGCTGCGTTGTTCCCCGACCGCGACCAGGCGTTCGCCGAGCCGCGCGGCGGAGGTGAACGAGATCGAGCATTGCAGTGCGACGTTGGCTTCGTTGCGCGAATTACAGGCGTAGGCGAAGGCCGTATCGGCGAGGGTGAAGATCGCGCCGCCGTGCGCGATGTCGTGACCGTTGATCATCGTCTCGGTGATGGTCATGTCGAGCCGCGCGTAGCCCGGACGCGCTTCGAGCACGGTGATCCCCATCGTCTGCGCGGCGCGGTCGCGGGCATACATCGCGACCGCGCAGGCCTGCGCGAGATCGTCGGCCAGGACGGTGTCGTTCACGCGACCGGCGTGCGCGTCTCGATGATGCGGAAACGGTTCGCGACAAACGCGGCGTCGGTCAGCGACGCGTTGCCGGCCGGGTTACCGCCGGTCACGTGAAAGTCGCTGAAGGCCGCCGACTGATTGACCAGCAGCGCCCCGGTCAAGTTGACGGCGAGGTTCACCTTGCCGTCCTGGGCCCAGGTCTGGGCTTTGGCCAGCACGGCGGGGTCGGTCGTGTAGACGATCGCCGTGATCGCGCCGCGCCGCTGGGCCGCGGCGGTCGCGAGCCGCAGCGATTCGTTCGTATCGGCGGTGCGAACGATATAGGTGATCGGCCCGAAGGCTTCGTGATCGAACCGTTCGGCATCGCCGGCATCGACCACGGCCACCAGCGGGGTGCGAACGCGGGCCGCAGGAAACTTCGGGTGTTCGAGCGCGACGCTCGGACGCACGACACCCGGCTTTGCGTTCTCGCCGTCGACGCGCGCCAGCGTGGCGTCGGTCGCGATCGCGCCCAGGATCTCGACCGCGCGTTCGGGTGCACCCAGCAGACCGTCGATCGCACCGACCAGACCGGTCACGATGTCATCGAACGTGACGCGCCGGCCGGAGGCGACGATGCCGTCGCGCGGCACGAACACGTTCTGCGGCGTCGTGCACATCTGCCCGGAGTACAGTGACAGCGACATGGCCAGATTCCGCAGCATCCCCGGCTGATCGTCGGTCGAGTCGATCACGACGCTGTTGACGCCGGCCTTCTCCGTGAAGACCAGGGCGGCGGCGTGATCCTCGAGCCAGGACCCAAAGCCGCTCGAGCCGGTGTAATCGATCAGCGCGATCTCGGGACGCTGCGCGAGGATCTTCGCCAGCGGCCGCTCCGGCGTATCGACGGCCAACGTGACGAGCGCTGGATCGAAGCCGGCTTCGCGCAGCGTTTGCTGGATGATCTCGACGGTGATCGCGAGCGGCAGGACGGCTTGCGGATGCGGCTTCACGATGACCGCATTACCGGTCACCAGGCTGGCGAAGATTCCCGGATACGCGTTCCAGGTCGGAAAGGTCGAGCACCCGATCGTCAGATCGATGCCGCGCGGAACGACGCGGAAGGTCTTCTCGATCCGCAGCGGTTCGGGTTTGGCCGGCTTCTCCCACAGTACGCGTTCGGGGACGCGGCTCATCTCGTCGACCGCGTAGGCGATCGCTTCGAGCGCGCGGTCCTGGGCGTGCGGGCCACCGGCTTGAAACGCCATCATGTACGCCTGGCCGGTGGTATGCATCACCGCGTGCGCCATCTCGAAGGAGTGGGCGTTGATGCGCACGAGCGCTTCCAACGCGACGCCGGCACGCACGTCGATCGGCGCGGCAGCCCAACCCTGCATCGCCGCGGTCGCCGCCTCGATCAGCGCGTCGATGTCGGCAACCGGATAGTGCACGTCGATAGGACGTCCGTACGGCGAACGCTCCGTCGCGCTGAAGCCGCCGCCCGACGGGCCCGCCAGCGCAAACGGCTTCCCGAGGCGCGCCTCGAAGGCGGCGGTGCCCTCGGCAGCGGCGTTCTCGCCGTAGGCCCGCGCGCTCTCCGGAAAACCGCTGTAGAACGTCCGGCTGCGAATCGCTTCGCGCGCGCGCTCGAGCAGGTCGCGGTGGCGGGTGGAAAAATCGGTCGGTGCGGTCGCGGTCGTCATCGGGGCATTACTCGTGCGTCCGCCCGCGCGTCCCCTGCGGGCTCTAGGTGCCCAGCGCTTCGGTCAACGCCGCCCCTGCGGAATCGGTGTACGGTCCGGTGCCGCGCCACAGGATGCGGCCATCGCCGTCAACGAGGAACACACACAAGTTCTTGCGGTCGGTCACGCCGAGCGCTCGGCAGAACGCGTCGACGTCGGTGAACGCCACGATCGTCGAAGCGCGCAGTTCGGGCGCCGGCAGCGCGGTTCGCAATCCGCCCAGGATGACGCTGCGCATCAGCTTGGCGCCGGCGCCGAGGACGGCGAACAGGCGGGCGCGCACGTCGGGACGCGCCCGGACCAGGGCATCGATGTAGGGTCCCCAGCTCTCGACCTGGGCCCGGCTCTCCAGCGCGAAGGCGGTCATCGCGACCGTGCGCACGCGCGCGAAGTCAGCCGGCGCTACGAACGGCGTCCCGTCGACCGCCTCGCCGGTTAGGCTGGGAAAGCATGCCGCATCCATTCGCGGAAAGCATACCCCGTGAACGTCAGTCCGTCGCTGGCGGCGCTGTGGCTCGCCGACGCTTTTGCATTGGCCACGGTCGCCGCCGTCGGCTGGCGTCTGGCGCGCCGGTATCCTTCGATCCCGCCGCGCGTTCCGCTGCGGCTGCGGCTCGATGGACGTCCGGTGGCGGTGGGTTCCAAGGCCGGGCTCTGGCTCGCACCGGTCGCGACGCTCGCCGTCACCCTCGCGCTGACGGCGTTCTCGATCGCGCGGCCGCCGTCCGACTACCAGCGGCCTTCGCTGACGCTGGTCTTCGTGATCTGCGCCGAAGCCGCGTGGTACGTGGGCTGGACGATCGATCGACTGGTCGAGATCGCGCGCGGGATGACGGTGCGGATCGCTCCCGGCCGCATCTTCGGTCTGGCCTTCCCGATCCTCGCGACCATGGTGATCGCGCTCGTGGTGGCCTTCGCCGCCTCGCTTTAGCGCTGCGCGTTAAAAGACCGGGATGATGTCTTCGGGGCCGATATCGCTGACGTCGACGCCGTCGAGATCGAGCTCCGGGATCGCCGGAAACGCGATCCCCCATTCGCCGACGATCGCACGCACGCGCGCCAGCGCAGTGCGCCAGTTCTCCGCTTGTTCGTCGAAGCTCAGGACGCCCAGTCCGCCGTCACGCGCATGCTGCACCAGCACGCGGTGGTTCGGCAAGAAGTAGTCGGGAATATCCCAGAACTGGTTCGGCGGTTCCCACAGGATCATGCTCAAGAACACGAAGCCTGCGCGCAGCTGCCTGGTGATCATGTGCTTGTACTCGTCGGTCAGGCCCGGCCAATCTTTCTCGAGCACGGTGAGGCAAATCGCGAGGTGGCGCGCTTCGTCCTGGCCGACACGCTTGAAGATTTCCTTGAAGACCGGATGCGTGGCCTTCTTCGACATGCCGAAGAACAGCGTCGACGACGCGACCTCACCCATCATGAACGACGTGAAGAGCACGCTCAGCGGATACTTGGCGAGTGAGGCCGAGTACCCGTTCCAATAGCGTCCGCCGTTGTGATACAGCCAGCCGATGTTGTTCTGCGCGGCGCGTGCCAGGTTGGAGTTCGCGACGAAGTCCATCGGTCCGCCGGGGACCAGCTTTTGGATTGCGCGCTGGCAGACTTCTTCGTGGTTCATCTCGTCGTGCGTGATCGAGAAGAAGCACTTGCGGATGGGATCCTCGGCGTGCGTTTCGAACGCGTGGATCGTCGCCTTGGCGAACACCGCCGGCCCCGAACCGTCGAAGTTCGCGAGCACGCCGTACCAGTACATGATTCCGAGGCGCTGCTCTTCGGTGAAATCCTCGGCCCGCAGCGAGTCCCACGGGAGGTCGGAGGGGTTCCAAACGTGACGCTTGGCGCGCTCGTAGAGCTCGGCCAGCTTGGGCGATTCCACCCGCCACTCCATCGGGAAGATGTTGGGCTGGGGGACCTCCGGGTACGGCGTGAAGCCGCCGCTCGGGACGATCAGTTGCTCGCTCGGAAGCGTCGTGGCCACGCGCGTTCTCCCTACCGAATGGTCGGTTAGGCTTCGAGTTTACCAGGTTGCCGAGCCGACGGCAACGGGGCCATCGAGCCTGCTGTACCCGAAAAGGACGAAACGCCGTCGAACACGATGGCTTCGACCGCATCGACGACCGCGGCGGCCGAGAGCGGCGCATCGCCGCGGTACCACTCGACGACCGAGTTCGACATGCCGAAGATCAGCCGGACGACGAGCCGTGCGTCCAAGTCGGGCCGGACGCGTCCGTCGCGCTGCGCTTCCACGACTAGTGCGGTCACGTGGCGGTCAAAACGCCGCCGCTCGTCGAGCGCGCGCCGTTCGCTCTTGGATGCACCGCGCGCGCGAAAGAGGACCGTCAGTTCCGGCCGCAGGCGCAGCGTTGTTTCTGCGACCTGATGAACGATGTGACGCAGCCGGAGTGCCGCATCGCCGTCCTGCGCCATCCCCTCGGCGAGGATTGCATTGAGGGCGTCGAGCGCGCGCGTGAGGCCGCGCTCGAGGAGCGCCTCCTTGCTGTTGATGTGGTGGTAGATCGATGCCTTGGTGATCCCGGCCGCCCGCGCCACGTCGTCCATCGACGCGCCGTCGTACCCACGCTCCGCGAACACGCGCAGGGCGACGTCGGTCAGCGAATCGATGTCGTACGGCCGCCGCGTATCTCCGCTCACGGCAACGCTCTTGGCGACGGCGCAGCCGCGTCCCCGTCCTGCCGTCGGTAGGGCCGGCGCACACCGCACAGAAACGCAGGAGGCGTCATGATCCCAGCCACGACCTCGATTCCCGCGAGCGCCGAACTCTCCGCCGAGCAGTTGGTGACGCTGCTGCGCAACATGCTGCTGCAGCGCGCCGTCGACACGCGCGGCTTCCAGCTGAATCGTCAGGGGAAAATCGGTATCGCGATGGGTTCGGAAGGACACGAAGCGACGCAGGCAGGGACCGGGCTCGCATTCGTGCGCGGTCACGACCTGCTCTATCCGTACTACCGCAATACCGGGCTGATCTTGGCCTGCGGCTTCCCGCTGAACGACCTGTTTCGCTCGCAGCTCGCGCGCGCCGGCGATCGGACCGGCGGACGCTCGATCATCAACCACGTCACGGCGCGCGAGTTGGGCATCGCCTCGATCTCCTCGATCATCGCAGCGCAGTGCACGCACGCGGTCGGCGCGGCCTGGGCGCTCAAGCGCGGGGGTGCCGAGGACCGGGTCGTCTTCTGTCAATTCGGCGAGGGCGCGACCTCGCAAGGCGAGTGGCACGAGGCGCTGAACTTCGCCGCCGTCCATTCGCTGCCGGTGGTCTTTGTCTGCGAAAACAACCAGTGGGCGATCTCAACGCCCATCTCCAAGCAGATGCGCGTGCCGGCCGTGGCGTCGCGCGCCGCCGGCTACGGCCTGGAGGCTTTCACCTGCGACGGTTTCGATCCGGTCGCCGTCTACACAGCCGTGGGCGCCGCACGTGCCCGCGCCGCGGCGGGGCACGGGCCGATGCTGGTCGAGGCCCACTGCTACCGGTTTCTCTCGCACACCACCGACGACGACGACCGCACGTATCGCACCCGCGATGAGGTGGAAGGCCGCCGGCCGGAGGATCCCGTCCCGCGTTTCGAACGCTACGTGCTCGAACGCGGGGTCCTCGACGCGGCGGCGCTCAAGGCGTTCAAGCGCGCGATCGCCGACGAGGTAAACGCCGCAACCGATCTTGTCGAGGCAGAACCCTATCCCGAAGCCGCCACGCTCTACGGAAACACGTATGCGGGTGCCGACGATGCGTGGCTGACGTAAGCGCGCGGCGGCCTCGCCTGGGCGGTGTCAAGGGGGCGGCGGCGCCCCGACCGGAGCCGGCATTTCGGGCAGCGGCGAACCGCCGCGTTCCGTGTAGAGGCGCATCTCTGCGATGTCGCGCGGAAAGAGCAGCCCGAGCGTCCAGTCGACGGTGACGCGCAGCCGGCGGTCAAGTCCGGGCAAGCGAGCCAGGTAGTACGTGCGCCACAAGAACCACGCGAGGAAGCCGGTCAGGACGAACCCGCCCGGAAATGCCGCTACGCCGCGCCGTCCGCCCAGCGACGCCATCGTGCCCAGCGAAGTATAGACGAACGGCTTGGTCGGCCGGCCGCGCAGCGTCGCGACGATGTTGTCGGCGAGTACCGGCCCTTCACGGATCGCATGCTGCGCCGTCGCCGGATACCACGCGCCGCGGTCAGCCTGATCGGCGTCGGCGACGTTCGGAATCCACGCGCAATCGCCGATCGCCCACACGCCGGGCCGCCCGATGACCGACATATCCCGCCGCACGACGATGCCGCCGTTGCGCGCGTGGACGACGCCGGGCAGATCCTTGAGCACCGGTGACGGCCGCACGCCCGCGCTCCAGATAGCCGTCGCGCACGGGATCGCCGTGCCGGAGGCAAGCGTGAGTCCGTCGGCGTCGATCTGCTTGACGCCGTCGCCGAGAACCAGCTCCACGTGCCGGCGCTGAAGGTTACCGGTCGTGTACTGCCCCATCCGCGGCGGAAGGTCGGCCAGCAGCATCTTGCCGGCCTCGATCAAGATCATGCGCACGTCGGCGAGCACCAGCGGATGATAGAACGGCACGACCGAGCGAAAGAGGTCGACGAGCTCGCCCGCTGCTTCGCAGCCGGTGTAGCCGCCGCCGACCACGACGAAGGTCAGCAGCCGGTCGCGCTCCGCACCGGGCTCGGTTACAACGGCCTGCTCGAGCGCGGCGATGATCCGGTTGCGCAGCGTCTCCGCATCCTCGATCGTCTTGAGCGGCAGCGTGTGCTCCATGACACCGGGGATGCCGAAGGTGGCATTGACGCTGCCCAGACCGAGCACGAGTTGATCGTAGCCGAGCGTCGTCGCGTCGCCGGTGATCGGGTGACGGGCCTCGATCTCCCGCGCATCGAGGTCGATGCGGGTGATCTCGCCCAGAACGAAGGTCGAGCGCCGCAACTGCGCGCGCACCGGCGTCACCACATGACGCGTCTCGATGCTGCCCGAACTGACCTCGGGCAGCATCGGGGTGAAGAGGGTGAAGTTTTCGCGGCTGACGACGGCGATCTGCGCCTCGTCGGGGCGCAGTTTCTTCTCCAATCGCTGCGCGACCGCAACGCCGGCGAAGCCGCCGCCCAGGATCACGATCCGCGCGCTCACCCCGACCGGCCTTCGACGCTCAATGCGTGATCCCGGTCCACGGATGGACCCACGGATGCCACGTCATCGCCGCGACCAGGACGATTCCGCAACCCAGCAGCAGCCACAGCAGAATCGCCGCGACCCTAGCGAGAACGGTACGCGTCATGCAGTACGAACAGCTCCCGGACGGCAGCCCCGCGCCGAAACGCCGGCGCCCCGGCGGCGCGATCGGCGGCGGCATCGTGGCGTTGGGCTTGCTCGCCGCAAAGTTCAAGACGATCCTCGCGCTGCTGCTGAGCGCGAAGTGGCTGATCCTCGCGCCGAAACTGCTGCTCAGCTTCGGGTCGATCGTCCTCTCGCTGTGGCTCTACGCAACGCTGTGGGGCTGGAAGTTCGGGCTCGTCTTCGTCGCGCTGATCTTGGTTCACGAAATGGGACATTATGTGACGTTCCGGCTGTTCGGCGCCGCCGTCTCGCTCCCGCTGTTCGTGCCGGGTTTGGGCGCCTTCGTCAGCTCGCCGATGACCGGCGATCCCGCGCGCAATGCGATCGCGGCGATCATGGGCCCGGTGTTCGGAATCGCCGCGTCGGCAGCGTGCTGGAGCTACGGGCTGTCGACCGGCGAGCCGTTCTGGATCGCGGCCGCGTACACCGGGTTCTTCATCAACCTCTTCAATCTGATTCCGGCCTTTCCACTCGACGGCGGGCGTGTCGCCGGCGCGATCGACGGCCGCCTGTGGCTGGCCGGTGCGGCGCTGATCGTTGCCTACATCGTCTGGTCGCGCAGTTGGACCTCACCGTTCGCGATCTTGATCGTCATCTTCGTCGTCGTGCAGTCGGTGCCGCGCGCGCTGGCAGCCTTCCGCGGTCAGGTCGATCCGACCGTGCAGATCGGCGAGCCCGCGCAACGCGCGATCCTCGCCGTCGCCTACTTCGGGCTGCTGGCGCTCTGTGCGGCCGGCGCGGCCGGAACCCATATCGAATTGCCGCGGTGAAGGTCTCGCCGGCGGAGCCGGAGCGCGGCACTGTCGCGTAAGGTCGCGCTGGGCGTTGCGCTGATCGCGCTCGTACTCGCCGCGACGGTGTTCCGGCCGACGCCGGCGAGCGGGCCGTTCGGACGCGATTTCGAAGCCTACTACGCGGCGGGCACGGCATGGAACCGCGGACTCGACCCGTGGTCACGCGCACTCTGGAGCATCGAGCGCACGCTCCCCGGCGTCGACGGAACGCACGAAGAATTGCTGCCGTACGTGGGTCCGGCGGCGGCGCTACCGCTGTTCGGTCTGCTCGCGCGACTTCCGCAGCCGGTCGCCGTACGCATCTGGACCGCGCTGCTCGCCGCTGCGCTGCTGACGCTGATGCTGGCATCGCTCGCGCTCGCGCGCGCCCGCGGCCTGCGCATCTGGTGCGGTGGTCTGCTGCTGGTCGCCGCGGCCGCCCCGGCAACGAGCGGGCTCGCGCTCGGTCAAGCGGCGCTCTTGTCGGCCGGCGGCATCGCCGGCGCGCTGCTGGCACTCGAACGCCGCGCGCTTACCGCGGCGGTCGTCGCACTGTTGTGCGCGGCCATCCAGCCGAACCTCGCCGCAGCGCTCGTTGCGCGCCTGCGCGATCGCGTCGCGCTGGTCGCGACCGCATTCGCCGTGGCTGTCTTCGGGGTGCTCACCTTCGTTGCCGGCGGCGGCGCGCGCGGCATCGAAACCTACGCGCGCGTGCTGCGGGAGCACGGGGGAGCCGAACGGTTCGATGCGATCCAGTTCACCCCGACGGCGATCGCGTGGTCGTTCGGCGCCCCCGCGCAGGATGCAGCGGCGGTCGGCGCCTTGGCCGCAGTGGCTGCGCTCGCAACGGTCGTCGTGGTATCGCTGCGCGCACGTCTCGATGCGCGGGATGGGACGCTGCTCGCGCTTGCGGCACTGCCGTTCGCGGTACCGTTCTTTCACGAACACGATTTCGTGGTCGAATTGATCCCGCTCACGATCCTGGCGGTCGTCGCGCGCGGCCGTGCGCGCGCCCTCGCGGGCGTCGCTGCCGGCCTGATCCTGGTCGACTGGCTGACGCTCGCGCAGCGCGTGCCGGCGCAGCCCGAGATCATTCTTCAAGGGTTGGCGGCGGCGTGCGCCTTCGCCGCGCTCGGCGCGGGCGTGCGCTTGCGCAGGGCCGACCTCGCTGCGCCGCTCGCGCTGCTGTTCGCGGCCGCGCTGGCCGTGCCGCTCGCGCGCGCGTTTCCCGCACCGACCTGGCCCGATGCCCTGCCGCCCGCTTACCGCGCACCGCAGCACGCGACCGCGGCAGACGTCTGGGGCGACGAACAACGCGCCTCCGGCCTGCTCGCGCGCGTGCCGGCCTGGGGGATTCTGCGGGCGATCCCGCTCGGCGGCTGCGTCGTCCTCGGGTTCGCTATCGTCGCTTCCAGCCGCCGCGCCCCATCAGCTAAATATCGACGTTCATGAAGTCGTCGAACTGCGAGACTTGATTGGGGTGGAATCCGGTGAGGTCGCTATTGTAGGCGTAGATGTCCTCGGAGATGTTGAGCACGACGATCGGTACGTCGCGCGCGATCCCCGCCTGCATGATGTTGGAATATTTTTGCCGGGCCTTCTCGTCGTATTCGAGCTTGAACGCGTTCATGGCGTTGGTCACCGCGCGGTCGCAATACCGCGGATCGTTCTGTCCTTTGGGCGGGATCCGATCGCAGGAATAGAGGTTCGAAAGGTCGCCGATCGGATCGCCGCCCCACCCGAAGGAGATGACGTCCCACTTTCCGCTGTAGACGATGCCGTTGTTCGCGTAGGGCGCGAACATGAGCGGTGACGGATAGTGGCGCACCGTGATGCCGACGCCGATCTTCTGCCAGTTCACGCGAATCAGTTCGATCATCGAATCGCTATCCGGGGTCCCGGTCGAGGTCGCGAAGTCCAAGTTCAGCTTATGTCCGTTCTTCGCGCGAATGCCGTCCGGTCCGGGCTTCCAGCCGGCCTGATCGAGCAGCTTCGCGGCCAGCGTCAGATCGAAGGGATCGGTCGGAACCGACCGGTCGAAGGTCGGATGCTTCGGCGAGACGGGATCGTCTTGCACGATTCCGATGCCGTGCCGGATCTTCAGCTTGAGCTCATTGCGATCGATCGCGAGCCGCAAGGCGCGCCGCACGCGCTGATCGTCTAAACCCGGGTGCGTGTTCTGAAAGTCGAGGTGGTTGAAGTAGTACGACGGCTGGCGCAAGACCGTCAAGCCCGGAATCGCCTTTACCCGATCGTAGAACGGGGCTGAGACCGGCATCCACAGATCGATCTCGTGCGTTTCGAGCTGCGTCACGACGGTATTGCGGTCCGGAACGATCTTGAACACGATCCGCTGGAGCTTCGGTTGGCCGCGGAAGTAGAACGGATTGGGCACCATCTCGACCGAGTCGGAGCGTTTCCAGCTCAGGTACTTGAAGGGCCCGATACCGACCGGCAGCGCGTTGTACGGCGCGTTGTTGATGTCGGGCAGATCGCCCAGCAGATGCTTGGGGAGCACGCACGGGTTCGCCCCGCCGCTGCCGAAAAACGTCGCCGCGTAGGCCGCGTACTTCTGTTTGAGATGGTACACGACCGTGTACTTGTCGGGCTCGTCGATCTTGGTGATGAGGTCCCAGCCGTCACGGCCCACCTCGTTGTTAGCCGGATTGAGGACGGCCCTGGTGGAGAACACGACGTCATCGGCGTCGAACGGCGCGCCGTCCGACCAGCGCACGCCGTGACGCAGGTGATAGGTCAGCGTCAGCCCGTCTTTGCTGATCCCGCCGTTCGCCTGCGTCGGCACCCTCGTTGCGAGTTCCGGATAAGGCCGATTGTCGTGATCGAACTTCACCAGCCACGCCATCGTGAGCGACGACATGTAGCTCACCACGAGCTGCTGGCTCAGATGCGGGTTGAGCCCGACGATATCTTCGGCGGTTGCGTACCGCAGGACGTGCGGGATCGTGTAGGGATGGCGCTCGGGCGAAGCGCCGGCTGCGGGAACGGCTCTGGTCACACCCGCGACCAGGACGGCAATGGAACAGGCGGCCAGAAAACGCTTCACGAGGTGCCTTTCAGATGTCGGCATCGACGAGGTCGTCGAATGAGCTGGCTTGATTGGGATGAAATCCTTGGAGGTCGTCGTTGAACGCGTAGATGTCTTCGCGCGCGTCCAGCACGATGGTCGGAACGTCGCGGGCGATGCGCGTTTGGATGAAGCGCGACGCGGCGTACTGCTCCCGCTCGACGTAGGTGGTGAGAAACCGGTCCAGCGCGCGGTCGACCTCGTGGTCGCTGTAGCGCGGAATGTTCTGACCGCGCGGCGGGACGCGGTCGGAAGCGAAGAGGTTGGTGAGGTCCCCGTTGGGCGCCAGGAACCACGCATACGCCGCCACGTCGAACTTGCCGCCATACAGGATGCCGCCGGCGTTGAATGGTGCGAAGATTGTCGGCGAAGGATAGTGCCGCACGTCGAAGCGGACCCCGAGCTGGGACCAGTTCAGGCGAATCAGCTCGAGCATCTCATCCGTGTCCTGCGCACCCGTTACCGTGGCGAAGGTGAAGTCGAGCCGGTCCGCGCCCTTGGCGCGCACGCCGTCGGGGCCGCGTTTCCATCCGTCGCGGTCGAGCATTGCGTTGGCCGCGGCCGAATCGAACGGCACCCGCGGCAGGTCGACGTGGAACGGGTGCCCGGGTGCGAAGGGCGTTTCTTGAAGGATCCCGACGCCGTGCCGGATCTTGGTGAGGATCGTCGCGCGGTCCAGGCCCAGACGTAACGCGCGCCGCACGACCGGATCGCGCAGCGCGCCGTGCTGCATCTCGAAATCGAGGTGGTTGTACCCGAACGAACCCTGCCGGATGAACTTCGTACCCCCAACGGCCTGTACGCGGTCCCAATAGGCGGCCGGTACCGGCAGCCACAGGTCGATCTCGTGCGTCGTCAGCTGGGTGAGCGTCGTATTGCGGTCGGGAATGATCTTGAAGACGACGCGCTGCAGCTTCGGTTTGCGGCCGAAATAGAGCGGATCGGGGACGAGCGTGATGCTGTCGGCGCGCTTCCACGACTCGTACTTGAAGGGCCCGATCCCCACCGGCAGCGCGTTGTACGGCGCGTTGTTGATGTTCGGAAGTGATCCCAGCAGATGCCGCGGGAGAATGCATGGCACCGCGCCGCCCGTAGTGAAGAAGTTGACGTAGAAGCCGCTGTACGGCCGGCGCAGGTGAAACACCACCGTGTAGGGATCCGGCGTGTCGACCCGCGTGATGAGATCGAAGCCGAGGTGCGTGCCCTCGTTGTTGGCCGAATTCAGGACGACCTCGGTCGAGAAGCGGACATCGTCGGAGGTGAAGGGGACACCGTCCGACCATTTAGCGTCGCGTCGCAAGTGGTAGGTGATCGTCTTGCCGTCGCGCGAGACGCCGCCGTTGGCAAGCGATGGTACGGCAGTCGCGAGTTCCGGAACCGGCCGGTTCGCATGGTTGAAGCGCAACAGCCACGCCATCGTCAGCGCGCTCATGTACGACAAGCTCAGCTGCTGGTTGAGGTGCGGGTTGAGCCCGACGATGTCCTCACCGGTCGCATAGCGCAAGACATGCGGAATCGTCCAGGGATGCCGCGTCCGCTCTTGCGCGGCCGACGCGGTGGTCAGCAGACCCGCCAGCGCGACGGCAGCTCCCGCGCGGCGCGCTAGATCGTGTAGTTCCACGTGTTCCAGAAGGGCGTCGAGATGACCGGAGTCGAGGTCATCCGCTTGAGATCGGTGTTGTACACGACGGGGTACTTGCGGAACCACATGATGATCGAACCATCGTCCTTCGCGAACTCCGCCTGCACCACCCGATAATCGGCGATGCGGCGCGCTTGATCGACCGTCTCGTTGGCGTCGTCCATCTTGGCGGTCGCCAGCGCGTTGTTCCAAAAGAAGAAGTTTTGGCCGTGCGGAGCCATGTAGTGCGCCGAATAGATCGCGCTCTGATCGATGTCCGCCGCGCCGGCCCACGAATACGTGGCGACGTCGTATTTCCCGCTGGTCAAGATCCCGGTCAAATCGTTGGCGAAGAATTGCGAGGTGGGATAATTCTTGACCGTCACATCGGCGCCGACTGCCCGCCAGTAGCTCTGCGCCTGCACCTCCAAAGCCTGTCCGGTGTTCGACTCGATTTGGCTCGAAAAGGTGAACGCGAGGCGCTGACCGTTGCGCGTCCGGATGCCGCCCGGGCCCACCAGCCAGCCCGCAGCATCGAGCAGCGCGCGCGCCTTGGCGGGATCGTACGGATATTTCATGACCTCGCGGTTCACCGCTTCGGGTGAGAGCGTCGGATCGAGAAACGTGTCGGAGAGTTCGCCCAGACCGTGCTGCACCTTATCGAGCAGCGACGGCCGGTCGAGCGCATAGGTCAGCGCCCGGCGGACGCGTACGTCGGCGAAAATCGGCCGGCGCAGGTTGAAGTCGATGTGAACCCAGCTGTAGACGACCGGCGCGATCGACGTCGTCCCCGGTATCGAGCGCGCACGGTCCCACGACGTCGCGGGAAGGTTGAAGCCGAGATCGACCTCGTGGGTCTGGAGCTGGGTGACCAGCGTATTGCCGTCAGGGATGATCCGGTAGATGAGTTCGTTGAGCCCCGGCCGGCCGCGGAAGTAGCGGTCGAAGGCCGCCAGCCGCACGTCGCTGCCGCGGTCCCAGGCGACGAATCGAAACGGACCGCTGCCGATCGGCGCCGCCTGATAGGCCGCGTTGTTGAACGATCCTTTGGCATCGTTGTACTTCGCCAGCAAGTGCTCCGGCAGGATCGGAGCGTTGCCGTTCACGCCCCACAGCTGCTGGAGAAACGGCGCGTACACGTGCTTCATGTGTACGACCGCGACGTAGGGATCGCGACAGTCGATGTCCTTGATGGCGTCGTAGCCGACGGTGGTCTGCGCGTTGTTGTGCGGGTTCATGACGGCCTGCCAGGTGAAGCGCAGATCGCGGCAGGTCAGCTTTTCGCCGTCGTGCCAGAGAATGTCGTGACGCAGCTTGTAGCGTAGCGTCAGGCCGTCACGCGAGACGTCGCCGTTCTCGATCGTGGGCACTTCGCTGACCGCATCGGGGACAGGGTGCGAATGCTGGTCGTACCGCACCGTGTACGAGAACAGGAACATGGAGAGCTCGAGGGTCGGCTGCGACGAGTCGATGACCGGATCGAGATTCTTCGGGTCGGCCGCAGCGGAGATGACCAGCCGGCCCGGCCTGGTCCACGGGTTTTCGCCGCTCCGCGCCGCGCCGCTGCCCGGCGCTTCGCCCGTCCGCGTGCAGGCGGACAGCAGCAGCGCGGCGCCCAGCGCCGCGGCGAGCCTCCGGATCGCGATCATGCGACGGGGAGTTCAGCCGGCGGCGTTTGCGCCCTCTGCGTACAGGAAGGCCTGTTCGGCCTGCCGGACCGCATATGCGGCGGTGACCTCATCCGTGAGGGCGGTGGTGATCCCGACCTGGGCATTGAGCAGCAGCGGCAGCGTCGTGACGCCGGCCCGATACTGCGCTTCGGTCGACAGCAGCACTTGCTGCGCTTGCGTCAGCTCGGCGTTGGTCTGGTCGAGAGCCGCGTACGCGGCAACCAGATTGAAGAGCGCCGTGCGTACGTTGAGCTGGACGCCCTGCTGCGCAGCGATGAGCTGTGCGATGGCGTTGTCGAGCTGCCCCTGCGCCTGAGCCGTCTGCGCGCGCGTGACGCCGCGGTCGTAGATCGGAATCGTGAGCGTGAGCCCCGCCGAGCCGCTGTTGCGGTAGGTGCCGCCGCTGATGTCGGTCGAGTTGGTGCCGTACGCGGCGCTGGCGTTGATCGAGGGGAAGTTGCCGAGCCGCGCCGCGCGCAGGTTCTCCTGAAACGAAACGACGTTCTGCTGGGACGAGACGAGATCGGGACGCAAGGCGATCGCGCGCGTCAGGGCCGCGGAATAGGACGGCGTCGGAAACGCCGGGTTGACGGCCAGCGTGCCCGAGGTCGCGCTAAGCGCCGGAACGTCGTCCTTGGGCTGCACCGCCACGTCGGCGTCGAGGCCGAGCGTGTTGGCGAAGGTTGCCAGCAGGACGTTCGCGTTGGCCTGCGCGCGAACGACGGCGACGCGCGCCTGTGCCGTCGGCAGCTGCGCCGTATAGAGGTCGGTGCGCGCGGCCGTGCCGGCGCGGATCTGGGCGGAGACGAGATTTTCTTGGACCTGATCCAGGCTCACGGTAGCCAGATCGACCTGCGTCTGGCGTTGCGCGGTCAGCGCGTTGTAGTAGGCCGTCGCCGCGTTGTACGCGACGGTCTGCAGTTCGCGCTGATAGGTCGCGATCGAGGCATATTGCGACGCGCGCGCGCCGCGAATCTCGGCCGCGACCCGGCCGCCGTCGAAGATCAGCTGGCTCAGCTGCGCGTTCAGACCGTTGCTGGTCGTATACGACGGACCGGCAGACCCCGATCCGAGCGGTGTTGAGGTGGGGCTCGGCGTCGCACCCGTCGTGGTGATGCCTTCAGCCTGACGGTACGAGCGCGTCGACGACGCGACGCCGGTGATGGCCGGGAAAAGCGCGCTCTGCGCGAGTCCGACCGGCGCGGTCGCGATGGCGACTTGCGCGCGCGCTTCGGCCAGCAGCGGGGAGCGCGCGTACGCGATCAAAATCGCTTGCTGCAAGGTAATGACTTGCGGGATCCCGGCGAGCGCGCGCGGCGACATCGCCGGCGCGGGCGTTCCGTAGGCCGGGAACGGCAGCGGAGCGGCTTGGTCGGCCGGCGGCAGCCCTGGCACGGCGCTAGCCGAAAACGGAATCGCCGTCGCGGTGACGGCGGGCGGGCTCGCCATCGCGTTCGGCGCCACGGTCGGCGGCGGAGTGACGGGAGCGACCGGCGCGAACGTCGGAGCCGGCCCGGGCACGTAGGTTGACGTCGGGCGGGGCAGGGCGGTGGGAGCCGGAGTCGGCTGCGCCTGCGCGGCGCCCACCAGACACACGAACGCCGCCGCCGCGGCGCCGAAGAACGTCCGCGTTTTTGCTGATCGCGCGTGCATCATTGCGCTCCGTGCGCTCCCGCGGTTGCGGGCGCGACGGCGACCATGCTCTTGTCCTGCAGCGCATCGGGACGCGTCGTGATCACGACCGTGCCGGGCACGATCGCCGGACTGCGCACTTCGCTCTGCGTGTCGGTCTGGATCCCGAGTTGGACCGCGACCACTTTGGCCTGCATGATCTTCGGCGCGCCGGGCGGTGGCGCAGCGCCATTGGCCGGCGGCGGCGCGCCGGCTCCGGCCGGAGGTGCGGGGGCGTCGACGACCGTGAAGACGTTGGCACCGTTTTCGGTCTGGAATACCGCGGTGCGCGGCACCACGATCGCCTGTGGGTCGAATTGTTTGCGCACGTTGACGCTGACCAGCATACCGCCGCGCAGTTCGTTGGCGGGATTCGGAACCCGCAGACGCGCCCGATACGACAACGTGCCCGTCGTCGGCGTCGCGTTGACGTCCATCACCGCCGCGATGAACGTGCGGCCGGGGAGGCTCGTGCTGGTGAAGCTCACGGGCGTTCCTCGGCGCACGTAGGAGAGGTCGTCGTCGGGGACGTTGACGTTCACGTACACCGTGTCGACCTGGGACACGCGCACGACCGGCTGGTTCGGCGACGCGAACGCGCCGGGGTCGAGCAGCCGCTGCGTCACCACACCGGCGAAGGGCGCGACGATGGTCGTCTGCGCGATCTGGTTCTGCAGCAGCCGCACTTGCGCCTGAGCCGCAGCCAGGCCGCCGCGATTGACGGCGATTTGCTGGTTCTGGATCGGCAAGGCGTTCGTCCCTTGCGACTTCGCGGCTGCGAGCGCGACGATCGCCTGGTGCTGCGTCTCACGCGCGTTGTTGAGCGCCTGTTCCGCTTGAACGTACGCCGCCCGGGCCTGATCGAACGCGGTCTGCGCCACGTAGCCTTCTTTGAGCAGCGCTTCGTCGGCGACGTAGGTCGACTTGGCACTCTGATACGCGGCGTCTGCCGTCAGCACGCCGTTGCGCGCGGCGGCGAGCTGCTGCTGCGCGGTGATGATCGTGTTGCTGGCTTGCGCGGCGGTGACCGGTCCCTGTAGCGTCGAGCCGCTCAGCGACGCGGCGCTCTGCTGAACCATCGCCTGCTGCTGCGCGAGCGAAGCCCGCAGCGTCGAGTCGTCGAGTTTCGCCAGCACCTCGCCCGCGCGCACGCGCTGGCCCTCGTTCACGTAGACCGCGACGACGTTGCCCGACTGCGGAGAGCTCAGGATCGAATCCTGAAGCGGCGCGATCTGCCCGTCGAGGGCGACGTAGGTGGCGATATCCTGGCGCTGCGCCGTAGCGACGTCGACCGCAAGCGGCGGCGCGCCCCCGCTGTGCGATGCGCCGCCCTTCGCGCATGCGCTAAGGACCGCAATGCCAACCGTCGCGGCCAGCAATGCGCGCTGACTCCGTCTCATGCTGCTCCTTTGTCCGTCCCGACATCCTCGTGAATGAAGGCTCCGGGCATCGGTACGACGCCCCCGTCCCTCGGTACTACCGGCTGGAACGTGAAAATGATTCGTCCGGTTGCCGGTCGTAAGGTTGCCCCGGGATGCGCGGCAAGATTGAGGTCGGGAGGACCTATCAGAGCCAGACGCGGGTAGAGGAATGGATGACCGCCGAAAAGGCCGGCAACCGCGGCGTAGACGTGCTTTCGACACCCATGCTCGTTCAACTGGTCGAAGAAGCCGCCATGCAGTGCGTCGCTCCGCTCCTCGACGACGATGAAGTGACGCTGGGGACGCACATCGACCTCGCGCACCTCTCCGCCACACCGGTCGGGCTCATCGTGCGCACCGAGGTCGAGGTGCTGAAGGTCGAAGGGCGCCGCATCGAATACGCGTTCACGGCCTTCGACGAGCGCGAGAAGATCGCCGAGGGAACTCATGAGCGGTACGTCACCTCACGCGAGGCCTTCCGCGTCCGCCTGGAGGAGAAGTTCCAAGGCTAGACAGCCTGGCGACCGGGTGGTAACCCCAGGGCGGAGCCGGGCATTCTTTCGTCTAAGGGTCAGGCGGAGCAATTATCCTGTCCGTCCGCGAGGGTGCCAGAGGGAACCCGAGGCAATCGAGCGGCGTTCTCAGGGTCAGAGAGCGGGGCGGAGCGCCGCCTTCGTGATTGGTGGCCCGAAAACGTGGGTAGGTCCGAAACGGCTGAGCAAGCAGGTCTTTCTTGCCTTGCTCCCCGTGCCCCGGGCCGGCCCTCGGCCGGTGCCACCGCCCTTCATTCCACCACACCTTAGCTAGGGAGTATTACGTGAAACGACTGAGCACCGGGCTCCTAGCCGCGCTGGTCGCGGTTGGAATCGGGTCGACGTCGGTCTCGGCAGCGACCTCGTCAGCGAATGGAAACATTGGAACCTTCGCACCGACGCAAGTCGCGCAGATGTCCGCCGCGCCCCCCGCTGACTTCGGCACGCCGCCTTCCGGCGAGGTCCCGATCCTCTTCAACGACCGGCATGTCTACACGAAGCCGGACCGCCTGAAGGCGAACCGCGTCCTCGCTGCGTTGGTGCG
>Ga0182024_10008631_pt1 | contig 21376 bp, 17 predicted proteins | sample P32metaG_FD_120480 | JGI IMG/M metagenome (GOLD analysis project Ga0182024, IMG submission 120480) | Permafrost microbial communities from Stordalen Mire, Sweden - P3-2 metaG (Illumina Assembly) | ecosystem: Environmental > Terrestrial > Soil > Wetlands > Permafrost | place: Sweden: Stordalen...
AAGAACGCCTGGCAAAAATGGGCGTGAAAGATCCCAAGCGCATCTACCACACCGAAGATTTAGCGCCAGGAAAGAAAATGATTTTCGCCTGCACCGGCGTGACCGATGGCAACTTGCTCCGCGGCGTGCGCTTCTTTGGCGAAGGCGTCCGCACCCAGTCGATGATCTTAACCCTGGATGACCGCCAGGTCCGCTTCGTGGACTCCGTCCATCTAGAAAAGCGCTCGGACATCAAAGTCCGATTCAACTAGCCTCTAAATCCGCACTTCCCTTGACAGGTCGCTATGCGACCAAAAATACAAACCCAAAAATGCGGAGGGTGCCCCTCCTTGCGCCGTTTGCAAGGGTGGGTCCGGAGGTGGTGGGTGGTGGACCCGAGCTCAATCCCCACGGAGGCAGAAATTTGAGAATGCAATCAACGTTCGAGAAATCCAATGACGCGTGGACATACTAATTGTCGCGCTTTTGGAATGCCGCTTCCGCAAACACTACTTGTTGGAATTTGTAATTGCCAGAAAAACACGATCGTCAATTGCCACCGAACGCGTAAAAAGCGTCGCCGTTTGTCCTGCAAGTCCGACGCTCTTCCCGTTCGCACCCATCGCTGGTCCAGCCAGTTTCGCCGCCGTAGACGTTCCGTCGCCAGGCTGCATCGAGATGCGCGAAGTGCTGGGCGTACAACCGGACACTCCCACGCACGTGTCGCGCACGAACACCTGCCGATATCCGCTGTTTTTTGTGCCAGGCGCAACGCCGCCCTGCTGTGGCGCATGACTTTGCGTGACCGCAAGGAACGCCACAAACCTCCCCGAGGCACTAATCGATGGTAGAAAACTCTCCGTGCCCGTCAGCGCGCCATTCGAATCTATCGAAACAATCTGCGTCGAGGCCGTGCAACTGCCTTCCGCCCCTGTACACGTGTCGCGCAAATATATTTGATGTCCCGCGGGCGCATTTTCGACGAGATTGGTCGCCGCCGAACTGAACGCCACATATCTTCCATTCGCCGAAATCGAGGGCGAGCTGCCGTCGTCATTTGCAGCGCTACCATCGGACGCCGCCGAGACTGAAGTAGTCTGAGCCTTGCATCCGCTGGCAGCTCCTTCACACGTATCGCGCACAAAAATCTGCGTGTGCTGACCGTCTGACCCACTGTAAGCCACGTACCGCCCATCCGCGCTCACCGAAGGAGTCTCTTCCACCACCGTTTGCGAGGCCGCATGCGCCAACGCGCCACCCGCGGCGGTAATCGTAAATGTTTGCGCCCCACTCGTTCCACCGCCGCCACCCGATGGGTTAGGCGTGCCGCCCGGCGGAGTTGTTTGCGGCACTGGCGGATTGAAAACCGTCACCATCGCCGTTCCCGCCGCGGAAATAAGCGAGCCCGGCACGGTCGCCTTGATGTCCGTAGCCGTAACACTGGTGGTCGCCAAAGTGGTCTGCGTCGCCCCCGCCGTCCAACGAACCTGTGACACCTGCGTGGGGTCCGATGAGGTAATAAAATTTGTTCCTTGCAGATCCAAAGTTAAATTTGTGCACGAAGTTCCGCACGCCGCGATCGTCGCCGGCGAAATCGCCGTCAATGTGGGAACGGGATTGGGCGGCGGGTTAATAATGAACGTAACCGGATTTGACAATCCGTTGTTGCCCGCGCCCGAAAATGGATTTTGTGTGATTACGGTAGCCGTTCCGGGCTTGACGACCAGCGCCGCGGGCACTGTCGCAGTGACGCTAAGCACAATCGTTTTGGTAGCGTCGAGGGTCACCAAGGTGTTGAGTTTTTTTCCATTCCAGGTGACGTACGTCTGCGCCACAAACCCGCTGCCATTGATCGTCAACGTGAAATCCGGACTGCCCGCGCTAATGGTCGAGGGAGATAAAAACGTGACCAATGCCCCGGTATTAGCTTGAAATGTATTGCCGTAATCATTGCAGCCGGCGACTGCCAGGATCGATATCAATGCGACAGCCAAGGCTGTCCAGGACCGCTTCATGAGACTCCTTCATCGCTGCAAATGAAACCAGGCATACACCGGAATCCAGGTCGACGTCAGCGAACCACGTAATCGCCGCAACACACCATGGGCGTGCAGCCAATTTGCTTTTGGGATGTGATGCCGATTCCCCGCCACGCGTTGACTATCGATCCATGCACCGAGCAGCCAAACACCGGCGCAAGGCCAAATTCGTCCCGCAGCCCCGCGAGGAAAGCTGCGCCCGACCCTTCATGATTATCACCCTCGGCACGATAAGGTCAATGCGCCCAACACCGTTGTCCAAAATGAGATTGGTCAGTTTGAATGACGTTACGAGTTGTGCCGTCGACCGTAATAGCAGCATGTAACTCTTTACATATAATGCGCATCATTATACTATCTACCTGTGATCAAGTCGTTTAGGGATACGGACACCAAGTAGTTGTTTGAAGGTGAACCGGTAAGCCGCTGGAAACACATAGAACTCGTTGCCCGACGCAAACTTGTGATGATAGATGCCGCTGCAAAACTTGACGATTTAAAAGTGCCCCCTGGCAATAAGCTTCATAAGTTAGAGAAGATCGAACGGGTCAATACGGAATTCGGATAAACGATCAGTATCGTGTGTGCTTTGAGTGGCGAGAAGGCGATGCACATTCTGTGGAGATTACCGATTATCACTAGAGGCCATCATGACTAAGCTAAAGCCAATCCATCCGGGAGAGATACTTCGCGAGGAATTTATGGTTCCGTTTGAACTCAATCCTAACAAGTTGGCCCTGGCTTTAAGGGTGGCGGCGCCGAACGTATACGACATTATTCATGAGCGGCGGGGGATTTCCTCTGAAATGTCGCTAAGGTTAGCGAGATACTTCCGTACCACGCCGGAATTCTGGATTAATCTTCAAGCGCATTACGATCTCGCTGTATCAAGACAGGAAGTCGAGAGGAAAATTAATCAGGAAGTGGAACCTATGACGATGAACGCTTAGTTCCTGCAGCACCACCGTTCAATCTATCAGTCCTGTACACAACTTTTGGTCTTTATCGGCATTGACTTACCCGCCTTTCGCTGCGCCAATCTCCCGTCCCCCGTTTGTTCGTAGGAGCCGCGCTGCCCATTTGCTATCCTCGGCGGACCGATGACGCCACCACAAAAATCCGTTGCCACGCCACAAGCAAGCGCACACGCCAGTTCAGCGCCGGTCAACGCGCCGCAACAGGACCCCGGCCTGGTACGCGGACTGGGCTTGAAAGAAGCCGTAGCCCTGAACATGATCGACATGATCGGCATCGGCCCGTTCGTGGTCAGCCCGCTGGTCATCCGCGCCATGGGCGGACCGCAAGCCTTGCTCGCTTGGACCGCCGGTGCCGTGCTTGCCTTACTGGACGGCTTCGTCTGGTCAGAGTTGGGAGCCGCTCTTCCCCGCGCCGGCGGCAGTTATGTTTTTCTGCGCGAAGCGTACGGCCCCCAAAAGTGGGGACGTCTGATGTCCTTCCTCTTCGTCTGGCAAACTTTGATTCAAGCCCCGCTGGTAATCGCTTCGGGCGCCATTGGATTTTCGCAGTACGCCACCTACCTTCATCCCTTCACCGCTTATCAGCAGAAGGCCATCTCCGGCGCGGTCGTTGTGTTGCTTGTGGTGCTCTTATACCGGCGCATCACCACTATCGGAAAAATTTCCGTTCTGCTGTGGATCGGCGTCATCGGTACCATGATCTGGCTGATCGGCGGCGGCATCATGCATTTCAACCTCGCACTCGCATTCTCTTTTCCCCCCGGCGCCTTCCACCTCTCGCACCTTTTCTTCGCCGGGCTAGGCGCAGCCATGGTCAGCACCACCTACACCTACTGGGGTTACTACAACATCTGCCACCTCGGCAGCGAACTGCGCGAACCCGAAAAAAATATTCCCCGCGGAATTTTTATTTCCATCGTGGGCATCGCTGTTCTTTACCTCGCCATGCAAACCAGCATTCTCGGCGTGGTCCCGTGGCAACAAGCCCAGAACTCGCCATTCCTCGTGAGCACTTTCGTGGAAACCATCTCCGGTCCATTCGCCGCTCGCGTAGCCACGATGCTCGTTTTGTGGATCGCCTTTGCATCCATTTTTGCCGCCCTTCTGGGATATTCGCGCGTGCCCTACGCGGCCGCGCTGGACGGCAGCTTTTTTTCCATTTTTTCGCGCGTGCACCCGCAAAAGAAATTTCCGCACGTCTCGCTATTATTTCTAGGCGCGGTAGCTTTTGTATCCAGCTTGCTCTTCAGGCTCTCCACCGTCATCGCCGCGATACTCGCCACGCGGCTGCTCGTACAATTTATCGGACAGGCCATCGGCTTAATCCTGTTGCATCGCCGTTGGCCCCCCGAACGCTTCCCTTTCAAGATGTGGTTGTACCCGCTGCCGGCCATCCTCACCATGTGCGGTTGGGCCGCGCTGTTCTGGGCTACCGGCTCAGCGCGCAAGTGGGGCTTGCTCCTCATCGGCCTCGGCATCCTGGCATTTCTGCTCCGCGCCCGGGAAGTGCGACAATGGCCTTTCGCGGTCGCCGCCGAGGCGCGCCACGAGCCGGAGGGTGCTTGAGACTTTCAGTATTGAAACCATTCGCAATTTCCATTTTCGTCTTTTGTCTCGCAACCCCACTCTTCGCGCAATTTGCGCCTGCACCCGGCACCGGTCCCGGCCTCAACGAAACCGTCGAGGCCATCGACAGCGCGCGTGTCACCACCCGCATTTTGTATATCACCGCGCATCCTGATGACGAATCCGCCGCCGTGCTCACCTATCTCGCGCGCGGCCTGCATGCCGATGTCGCCTTGCTTTCTCTCACTCGCGGTGAAGGCGGCCAGAACGTCCTCGGTCCCGAGCAGGCTCCGCAGCTTGGACTCATTCGCACGCAAGAACTACTCGCCGCCACGCGCGGCTACGGCGTAAAACTTTTTTTTACCAGCGCGAAAGATTTCGGTTTCTCAAAAACTCCTGAGGAGACAGAAAAAATCTGGGGCGATCAAGTCCTCGCGGATATGGTCCGCGTCATCCGCTTCTTTCGACCGAACATTGTGATTAACAATTTCGGCGGCGTGCATTCCGGCCATGGCCATCATCAAGCCGCCGGACTTTGGACGCCAAAGGCCGTCCAGCTTGCCGCCGATCCGTCGTATAGTGGCCGGTCTCCCGGTGAGACACGCGTCATTGACTCGACGGATGAATCGCCGACAGAAATCGCGATACCGTGGGGAAGCAAAGATCACCCCGTACAAATTCTCGATGTCGACCGTAATGGCGGAAGTTCCGCCAATCCAGCAAGCGTGCAACTTCCCTTGGACGAAGTCTCACCTCTATGGGGAAAAACCTGGCGCGAAATTGGCATCGACGCATTTGCCAATCACCGCACTCAAGGCATCTCCGGCGTCCTCGGCTCGCCCTTTCTTCACCGCCCCATCGCCCTAGTCTCTGAGAGCGGAGAAAAAATCGACCCCGCCGTGTTCGCTCAGCCGCTTCACACCTTGGCGGGCGACAGTTCGCCGAATGGCTGCACCAACGACGCCACTTTCTGCCCGGTCCTAAAACAGGCGGAAGATGAATTGCAACAAGCTCGACGTGACGCTCTCGAGTTGCGTTGGCAACAGTCCTCAGTCGAAATCGCCTCCGCCGCAGAACGTATCGGATCTTTGGTCTCGCGCGATCGACTCGCAAAATATCACCACCCGGAGACAGAAGAAGAACGAACTCGCTACTCCGACATTCGCGCCGCACTACAGCGCTCGAATCACGCCTTGGCGCTGGCGGCCGGCCTCGAGGTTGTCGCTGAAGCAGACCGCAGCGAAGTCGTCGCCGGTGAAAATTTCACCGTGGACGCATATTCGCGCTGCCGCAAAGAAGCCGGTTGCGAACTCGGAAAGCTGCAGATTCTCTTGCGTCCCGAGTTCGAAGTCGCATCCGCGGCCGACTCCGCTAAAACTCAAAAATTTACGGTGACCATCCATGGCCCACTTCCCCACGAAACAAGTTGGGAGCAGCAGCAACCGGAGCCGCCAGCGCTCGCAACCGCGATTCAAGAAGTAACTGTTTCCGGTCACAAATTCGCCGAACAGCAACAGGTCACCCATATCGCCGCAACCTCTACACGCATCGATCGCGTTCCAGTGCGTATGGTTCCCGCATACACCCTCGCACTCGAGCCTGATCAAGCCATCGAATTATTGGCCAAGCCCAAAAAACCGTTTGATGTGTTGACACGCGTCCATTCTTACGCCACCAAGCCAGCCAAAGTCGAAGTGGGTGTCACCGTGCCGCAAGGTTGGACCGTCAGCTCGCCCGTTATTTTGCAATTTCCCGGCGCCGGCGACCAATACGCGAAGCTAACCGTCACGCCTCCCACCAAATTATCCGCTGGCACTTATCCGCTTAGTGCCTTCGCTCAGCGCGGCGACGAAAAATTTTCCACTTCGCTCGCACCGCTTCCTTCCATGCCCACGCTGCTGTGGAGCGAACCCGCCCAATGCCGCGTTTATGCCTTTGACGCCACTGTGCCTGACGATTTGCGCGTCGGTTATATTTCCGCCGAAAGCGAGCCCATCCCGCAAGCTCTCGAGCGTTTGGGCATTCAAGTGGAAATGCTGGACGCCGCGGCCCTGGCCTTCAGCAATCTCGCGCGCTTCGACGCCATCGTTGTGGGCGTGCGCGGCTATGAACTCCGGCCCGAATTGGCGGGCACCAATCAGCGCTTGCTCGACTATGTGTCCAATGGCGGCACTCTGGTCGTGCAGTACCAGCGCGATTTCGCCTGGGACAAATTTCAGTACGCGCCCTATCCCGCAAAAATCTCCCCTGAAAAACCCAATAGCCCTCTACCGCGCATCACCGACGAAGCTTCGCCCGTCAAATTCCTGAACCAGGACGATCCGCTTCTCAACAAGCCCAACAAAATTACGCCGCGAGACTTCAACGGTTGGATACAAGAGCGCGGTCTATATTTCTGGAGTCAATTCGACGCTAAATATACGCCGCTGCTGTCCATGAATGATCCTAACGAGCCGGATCTAAATGGCGGCTTGGTTTATACCCACTACGGCAAAGGAACGTACATCTACACCGGTCTCGCGTTCTTCCGTCAATTGCCGGAAGGGGTGCCCGGCGCCTATCGCCTGTTCATAAATCTCCTCAGCGCCTCGCGCGAAGCAGGCAGAAACCCCGCGCAATCTTTGAAAGCTTCAGCCAGCGGAAACAGCAGGTAAACCAACTGGACACACCGCCCGCGTGAAAAAATTGGCATGCTATCCTCTAGCAGTTCTCTCCAGAATCGATTTGTTCAAAAGGAGTTTTGCAAGGAATGAAAACTCTGTTCACAACCCGTGAAATCTCGCGCGCGTTTCCCCTTGCATTATCCGCGGCATTCATCGCCATGCTGGCATTGGCCTGCGCTTCACCAGCCGCGGCCCAGAAAGACAAGAAAAAGAAATCAGATACACAACAGCCCGCGGACAGCACCAATCCGCTCGTCCCCATGTCCGACGAAAACCAGATCGATTACATGATTTCGGAAATGCTCGGCGCCTGGCAGGTTGGCGACATCGAGAAACTGCACAAGGATTATGCCGATGACGTAACCGTCGTCAACGGCGCTTATGCCCCGCCCATCGTGGGCTGGACCAATTACCTGGCAATTTATCAGCAGCAACGTACGCGAATGCAGCGCGTGCGCCTGGATCGCTCGAACACCCTGATCAAAGTGGCCGGGAACGTCGCTTGGGCTTGTTATCAGTGGGATTTTGAGGCCGTTACCGATGGAGCGCCGACCACCGCGCAAGGACAGACTACCTTAGTGATGGAGAAAAGAAATAATCACTGGATCATCGTGCACAACCACACCTCAATGGTGCCCCCATCGAATCCGGGGCCAGCCACTGGTGCAGGCACACAGCCACCCGCTCATTAGGATTGCGGTAAGCCCCGCTCAAACTACCCGCCGCTTAGAGATCACCCAACCAAAGTCCGCGCGCAGCTAGAAATTCTTTAGCCCCTGATAAATCCACATCCCCGCAATAACCAGCAGCAGAGTGCCCGCGGTAATGCCCGTGGTGGTTATAGGCTTCGACAGCTTCATAATTTTTGCCACCACTTCCCGCTGCTCTCTAGCCATATGGTCTTGGGCAGAGTCCAGGAAAATCTGATCGCCCTCATGACTGGTCAGCAAGGTGCGCCACACCAGCAGGAGCAAAAAGACCCCCGTTACAACCGCCCAAACGATTAGCAAATAATAAATGGGCCCCGAAATTTCCATAGGACCTCCCTTTGGAACCGATCTGCGGTGCCTGCCCGAACGGGCAGACAAGGTATTGGGTGGAGTATACCCCTCATGAATTCGAATATCTATTACTTCATATTGAAAGTATCAATTCAAGGTTGGCGAACCACTCAGGAAGGGGTCCTAAGCGCGTTTTCGGTCCACAGCCCCTTAAATACACGGGCGAGGAACTCCGATGAATCACGCTAACTCCCATGGAATCAGCACAATGCGGCGACGACTTGACCCTGACTCTATTTCCCCTTCGAATTCTCAGTCCTATGAATGAACGCCGCCACATTGTCATGCAGCGCCTTCGCCGAAGCCTCGTGGGCATAGACCATGTGCCCCGATTCATAAAACTGGTATTCGATGTTCTTCTGCAATTTCGCAGGAATCGGTAAATGCTGCATTTCATAAACGCCTTCGTAAAACGGCGTCGCCAGATCGAAATAGCCGGCGTTCAACATAACCTTCAACTCCGGGTTGTATTTCATCGCCAGCGCCAAGTCTGTCATTACGTTGGTCGCCTGTGGCAGGGGAATCCCCGCGCCCGGACCCTGATGCAAAAAGTTCCACGTTCTATAGAGTCGACCTGACGGCTTATATGTCCGGTTTTCCCCGAACTTCAGATCCTTGCGAACGTAATCATTAAACGCGGAAACATACGCCGAGCTGATCGCCGCCGATTGCGGATCGTACTCCGCCGCTTTGCTCAGCGGATCGAGCGTCGGTCCGGAGAAACGCGTGTCCAGTCGGCCCGTCGTGGTATCGGTGTCGTCCTGAAGTGTTTTCTCAAATTCTCCCGGCGTCACGCGTAAATTCGCCTTCTCGATATATTCCGCCGGCAGCCCGGTATATTCGTGGAGCTTCGCGACAATTGCGTGCCGCTGCTCGGGCGCCAGCGTCGGTCCCGCCTCCAGCGCTTGCTGGTAATCGGTCATCGCAAAATGTTCAACCTCGGTGAGCAGCGCAGTTAATTCTTTATGTTGGCCCGGCAACTTATGGTGATACCACGCCGCTGCCGCATACGTGGGGAGCGCCAATTGATAAGGCAACTCGACGCCGGGATTGGCCTCCGCGCGGTCCGCGCTCAAAGCGTAATTCAATATTTGCGACAACAGGATCACGCCGTTGAAATCAACGTCGCGTTCTGTTTCCAGCACGTTTGCCAGCGCAGCCGATCGCGTAGTGCCGTAGCTTTCACCAAACAGATATTTTGCCGAATTCCAGCGGCCATACTTCCCCAGAAATTGCGTAATGAAATCAGCAAACGCCTGCGCGTCCTGATCCACGCCGTAAAAAGCTTTCTCTCGGTCTTTGCCGCTGATGCGGCTGAAGCCCGTCCCTGGCGCATCCACAAATACCAGATCACTCACATCCAGCAGGCTGTACTCATTGTTTACGACCGAATAAGGTGCAGCCGGAGTATGCGAACCGTCCAACGTAACCACTCGCCTCGGCCCGAACGCCCCCATATGTAGCCACACCGTCGCCGAACCCGGCCCGCCGTTGTACAGAAACGTCAGCGGGCGCTGCGCACCTTTACTATCCGACTTGAAATACGCCACGTAAAACATGCTGGCTTCCGGCGGCTGATTCTTGTCGTCCTTATCCCGGTTCTGCGGCACATCGTCCCAGTCCTTCGTATGCACCACCAGCGTGCCCGCATACGCGTCGTAATTGATGACACTCCCGCTAATCGTGACGCTGCCTTTGCTGGCCTGCTGCTCAGGTTTGAACTGTTCAATCTTCGCCGCTTCGGTTCTGGCCGATTCCACCTTAATGGTCTGGGTTTCGTCCTTCGTCTGCGCGCAAACCACCATCAGCGGCAGCGCAGACAGCGCGGCCGTTACAGCGAACCATGAAGCGAACTTTCGCATCGAACGTCTCCATTGAACAAACATAAAATCGAATCTACTTTCTGACGTTTGAATCCGGCAGCGAAAATACCTTGGAACTCCGTTCCACGCAACGTCTAACCAGCCCCATTCGTTGACAAAGGTGGGGTCGCCGGGCAGAATGAAAAAGCTTCACTACGCGTGATTTACAACATCTTCACGCGCCGCACTTGTGCCCGAATGGCGGAATTGGCAGACGCGCCAGGTTCAGGACCTGGTTCTCGCAAGGGAGTGGAGGTTCGAGTCCTCTTTCGGGCACCAAATTCAATTCGCACCAGTCCCAATAACTCCGCCCAACGAACTGCAACTGCAATGAAGCCCGCTGAACCGCAATGAGCGACGTCCGCAATCTCCGATTTCCTGTTCTCGATAAAGAAGAAGTTTCCGCCTTGCTGTTGTTGCCCACTCACGCCACATCTCTTCTCGTGCTGGCACATGGTGCAGGCGCTGGAATGAATCATCCTTTCATGTCCGCCATCGCGAATCAGTTGGCCGAGGACAACATCGCTACCTTCCGTTACCAATTTCCCTACATGGAACAGCGTCGCGGCGTTCCAGACAAGCAGCCGCTTCTAACCGCAACCGTGGCTGCCGCGGTCGCAACCGCAGTTCAGTTAGTGCCCGATCTTCCACTCTTCGCCGGCGGTAAATCGATGGGCGGACGAATGACTTCGCTAGCCGCCTCCGAACAGAAATTGGAAGCAGTCAGAGGTTTAATATTTTTTGGCTTTCCGCTGCATCCTCCCAAGCGCCCGTCGATCAAACGCGCCCAACACTTACAGCTTGTAAAACTGCCGATGCTTTTCTTGCAGGGCACGCGAGATGATCTTGCCGATCTAACTTTATTGCGCCCCATCTGCGAGAGCCTTGGCCCACAAACCACACTGCATATTATCGACGGCGCCGATCATTCCTTTCACATGCTGAAGCGCGCCGGCAGGACCGACTCGCAAGTACTTGCCGAATTATCCAGCACAGTCAAGACCTGGACGACCGCGGACAGCGCCGAATCCTCAAAATAAATCGTTCTGCGCTCCCCTCCCGGCACACCTCCTACCTCCTGATCAAAAAATCATCCCGCCTGTCGATCTCATAGCCCCTCGTTCGACGTGTAAGTGAGTCACGAAAAACGAACCGGAGGCCGACATGGCAACGCAACACACAACCTCTCAAGCCGCTAAATTAACGCTTACCGCGGCATTCAGGCTGGTGCCTCTTCTCCTGTCCGGGGATCCGCTGAGCAAAACCGCAGGGCACTTGAACCATCTCGTCTGTGCTCTGACCTGCGCGCTTTTAAAACTCGCGCCATCTATTGTCTGGGCCGGCTGCCTCATCCTCGGAAGCTACATTTTGGCTCACCAGCAGCTTTTCCTATGCGTCCAAACCTTGCTGTCATTCAGCCGACTGCTGTATTTCATTTGCGCTGCGGCCTAGCCATAAATATGGTCGCCAGCCAAAGCCAATGTTTTCAGCGTGTTAAAAAATTCCATAGTTTATCGGCCGCACCTGTCGATTTTGCTGTTCTTGGTTCGACGTATAAGTGAAGCGGATTCAAATCCAAGTCCAAAGGAGAGTCACGATGCGAGTTATGGTTTTTGTCAAAGCTAGCGAGGAGTCTGAAGCTGGGGTCCTGCCGAGCCGCGAATTACTCACTGCTATGGGAAAATTCAACGAAGAGCTAGTGAAAGCCGGTGTAATGCTCGATGGGAATGGCTTGCACGCCAGCTCCAAAGGCAAGCGCGTCAAATTTTCTGGACAGCAACGCACCGTGACCGACGGCCCCTTCGCCGAAACCAAGGAACTCATTGGCGGCTACTGGCTCTGGCAGGTGAAGTCCATCGAGGAAGCCGTGGAGTGGCTCAAGCGCGCCCCATTCGACGGTGGCACCGAGGTTGAAATTCGTCCGGTATTCGAGTTCGCGGATTTCGGCGCTCAACTTACACCGGAACTCAAATCCCAGGAAGAAAGACTCCGTGCCCAGTCCGCCAAATCGAAACAGTGATTTGCGCCAAAGAAAAAAAGTTAAAAAGTTTGTCGATTTACCTGCTCTTCGTTCGACGTATAAATAGAACCAAAAAATTACCCGGCGAATCACACCGGTCAAAACCAAAGGAGAACAACGATGCGATTCATGATGATGGTAAAACATCCCGAAAATTCTGCCCCACCACCCAAGGCTTTGATGGATGCCATGGAACATATCAGTCAGGAAGCAATCAAAAATGGTGCCATGGTCATTTCCGGGGGACTTGCCTCAACCGCGCAAAGCTATCGAGTTCGCCTTTCCGGCGGAAAGATTTCTGTCATCGATGGCCCCTTCACCGAAACCAAGGAGGTTGTCGGCGGCTTCGCAATCTTGAACTTCAAATCCAAAGAGGAAGCTTTGGAGTCAGCCAAGCACTTCATGGATCTTCACCGGCAACACTGGCCCGGCTGGGAGGGCGAGACCGAAGTTCGCCAGATGTTCGGACCGGAAGAATTTCCTCCCCGAGCATAAGACTGCAACCGCACTTCTGCGCGATTTGCGTGCCTAACGGGCGGCCGGTTGCACGCGCGAATTAAAGATGTTTTGATCGATGGTGGATCATGTCCACCGACATTCATCGCGCCATCGACGCCGTCTGGAGAATTGAGTCTCCCCGGCTCATCGCCGGTCTCGCGCGTATGGTGCGTGACGTCAGTCTCGCGGAAGACCTCGCACAGGATGCACTCGTTGCCGCTCTCGAGCGTTGGCCAGAGTCGGGCATCCCGGATAATCCGGGTGCCTGGCTCATGGCCGCGGCCAAGCATCGCGCCATCGACACCTTCCGCCGCACAAAACTTCTCGAACGTAAGCACCAAGAGCTTGGCCGCGAAGTCGATGCCCGGCAGGAGGCCGCCGTGGCTGCTTTGGAATCCGCGATCGACGATCATGTTGGCGACGACCTTCTCCGCCTGATATTCGTTGCCTGCCATCCGGTGCTCACTGCCGAGGCTCGCGTCGCACTCACACTTCGCTTGCTCGGTGGATTGACTACCGATGAAATTGCCCGCGCATTTCTCGTCCCGGAACCCACCATTGCCCAGCGCATTGTGCGCGCCAAGCGCACGCTCTCAGAAAAGCGCGTCCCTTTCGAACTTCCCCGCAAAGCCGAATTGGCCGAGCGCTTGTCCTCTGTACTCGAAGTGATCTACCTAATCTTTAACGAAGGCTACTCCGCGACCGCCGGCGATAACTTGATGCGTCCTGCCCTGTGCGAGGAAGCACTGCGCCTCGGGCGCATTCTGGCGGAGTTGGCTGCCGCCGAGCCAGAGGTTCACGGCCTCGTCGCGCTCATGGAAATTCAGGCGTCCCGCGCTGCAGCTCGCATAGGCCTCGCTGGAGAGCCTATTTTATTGCTCGATCAAGACCGCTCGCGATGGGATCAGCTTCTCATCTCTCGCGGCCTCGCCGCGCTGGAGCGTTCCCAGAAACTTGGCGGCGCGCGCGGTCCGTACACCTTACAGGCCGCCATCGCCGCGTGTCACGCGCGAGCAACTGTGCCCGCAGACACCAACTGGGCGCGCATTGCATCTCTGTACCAGGAGCTACTCGAATACTTTCCCTCGCCCGTCATCGAATTGAATCGCGCCGTTGCCGTCGCCATGGCTTTCGGTCCCGCGGCCGGACTCGAAATCGTTGAGACCCTGACTCAAGAGCCGTCGCTCAAGACCTACCATCTCTTGCCCAGCGTGCGAGGCGATCTTCTTTCTAAACTCGACCGCAACCAGGAAGCCTGCACGGAGTTCGAACGCGCCGCATCCTTAACCCGCAACGCCCGCGAGCGCGAACTCCTGTTGAATCGCGCTCGCACCTGCGCGGAAGCTCATCGCCAGGCAAGTCCCTAGGCCACTCAAAAAGTCAAACCACGCAGAGGGTGCCCCAGGCTCGTCTTTTAGCCTGGGTCTTGGTTCTGACTTTTTCTACCCTGGATCGATGGGCGGGCGATTGCCTCGCGCACGCCAGCGCACATAAACTAAGTTTGTTATTAAGGCAGGAGGAGCAGCATGCCATCCATCAAAATCAAACAAGTAGGCTTGCAACTTGCATTGTGTGCGACGTTATTTGGCGCTGGAATCGCGGTAGGATCGCTGCGAACTACAAGCGTGGCCACGCAAAATAAATTTGGTCAGCCCAAGACCGTCCTCCATGTGGTGGTCTACAAATTTAAAGACGCTACCTCCGAGAACGACCGGCAAAAAGCTCTCGACGGCATCAAGGATTTGGCCCGCAAAATCCCCGGCGTAAAAAACATCTGGCTGAAAACCAACCGCAATCAGATCCGCGACTTCAGCGGCGTCTACGCCATCGAGTTCACCAACGCGGAAACCGCCGCCGACTACGCGGAAAGCCCCGCGCACGAAGCCTGGGCCAAACAATGGGAAGCTCTCCGCGAAAACAGCCTGTCGTTCCAAATCACCAACCCTTAAAAATACAAGGCCTGACAAAGCAGGCAATCGAGTTACTAGTGGACTCTGGTTGGCCTACCCTTTGCCGTTTTTGCAAAGGGTTTACCCGCCGTGGCGGGTGGGCGGCGCTAATTGCATTCAATCCCGACCAAATTGTGTCATAAGAATTTTTTCTCCAAAAACAATCTCAATTCCCACTCGACCGGTCGCGAACGATCCCATATCTGCGCCGGATAATAGAATCGATCGCACTATCCGGCAGCAACCGCTTGGCCCACTTCGCCATCGTCGCTAACGGAGTCACTCCATAGCGCGCCTTAGGACTGCGCGCTTCAAGAGCCTTCAACATGACCCGCGCGCAATCCTCCGGCGTAGTCTTCGATTTCTTTCTCGCGCTCGTAGTCCCCGCGTACGCCCCCGAATAAATCCTGGCGTAAGGCCCGGCAGTAATCTTATCCGTGTACGGCTCCATCAACTCGGCCGCAATATTCTGCAGGTTGGTCATGATGTAGCCAGGTTCAATCAGAATCACCTCAACTCCAAACGGATACATCTCCAATCGCAGCGCGTTGCTCAATCCTTCCATTGCATGTTTCGTGCTGCTGTAAGGCCCATGCGTCGGCGGAGTAATAATCCCCGAAACCGAGCTCACCATCAAAATTCGTCCGCACCGCCGCATGCGCATGTGCGGCAGCACCGCCTGCGTAACTCGCACCACGCCAAAAAAATTCGTCTCGAACTGCCGCCGCCAATCTTCCATGCGTGTATCTTCGACGGTACTCACATAAATAATCCCCGCGTTATTGATCAGCACCTCCACTGAACCAGCCTTGGAAATTACCGCCGCCACGGCCTCTTTCACCGAGGCGTCGTCGCACACATCCATATCCAGCGTTTCGAGCTCCAGCTTTTGCTGGCGCGCCAACTCATCTAGGTGCCGGCGTTTTTCCGCCGAGCGCCCCGCCGCAAAAACCCGATAACCATGTTGCGCCAGCAAGAGCGCAGCAGCTTTACCCAAGCCGTCAGTCGCGCCGGTGATCAAAACATTCTTCAATCTTGCGGTCGTCATTTACCCCATGCTCCACGAATTTCCGCCATCCATTGTCCACTCGGCGCAGTGATTGTCGAGAATATCTTTCACAACCATTCGCAAATTGAATTCCCTCGGCGAATTCTGTGTCCCTATAACCCGCTCAACGCCTCAACACGCATTACTCCGAAATCGTATTTATTGATTCATCCAATTTATTCATTGCCTTTGACTACCTGCCAAATTGGCGTCAGCATCCGCCTCAATGAATTGCCAATTGCATTTTGGCTTGATCGTGTTTTGGCCGGGGTGCACTCAGGGGATCGATCAGTGAATGTAGCGATGCGCTGTCGTCCTTCTATCTAGTTATCCCAAATTTCCGCTGGCGGTGAACTGCGTCGAGGCAGTCTCACCGTCAGCGTATAGCAAAAAACTGCTGCAAAGCAGTCGGGGCACGTGTGTCTCAAAATTCGCTTGCGAGGTGAATGAAAATAATGCTGCGATTCCTATCGATAGTGGTCGTGTTGTCTTCTTTAGCGTTTTCGACCGCTGCACAGACATATCGGGGTGCCATCAACGGCACGGTGACGGATCCAAGCGGTGCCGTAATTCCCAACGCCGAAGTGAAAGCTAAAGCCCAGGCTACCGACATCACCCGCACCACTACTACCACTAGTGATGGAGAATTTGCTTTTCAGGATCTGCCCGTCGGTACCTATACCGTGATCGTAACCGCCTCTGGTTTTCCAGAGATGACCGTCGATAACGTCTCCGTCACGCAGGGATCGATCTACACCCTCCCCGTTAAACTTTCCATGTCGCAACAAGCCACCACCGTGGAAGTCTCCGCCGCTTCACTTTCGCTCGACACCACCACGGAAACCCAGACCACCACCGTCACCGGCGAAGCTCTTCAGGACATGCCTCTGAACGGCCGCGATTTCACTCAGCTAATTTCCGTTACGCCCGGCTTTGCAGGTTACTCTGCCGGCGGCTACGGTTCGCTGAACGGTACTCGCGCCAACCAGGTCAATTGGCAAATCGATGGCGTGGATAACAACGATCTGTGGCACAACATACCCGCCGTCAATCAGGGCGGCGTTTCCGGTATCGCTGGCATCGTCCTGCCCATCGACGCCGTCGACCAATTCACGGTGCAAACGCAATCGCCTCCCGAAGCTGGGCGCAACCCCGGCGGCACTGTTGATTTAGCCCTACGATCCGGCGGCAACAGCATTCACGGCTCCGTCTACTACTTCAACCGCAACGAAGCTTTAGCTGCCGCTTCACCCTTCGTGGATTCCAAAAAAGAAAATCGCAATTACCAGTATGGCTTCTCTGTCGGCGGTCCGCTCATCAAAGACCGGCTTTTCTATTTCGCGACCTTCGAAAAACAGCGCTTCACCATTGGATTGCCGGGTCTCGCCACTGAACCTTCTGCGGCCTACCAAGCCGAAGCGCAAGCCGAACTGGCCAAATTCGGTGTCCCCGTTAATCCCGTCAGCTCCGCGCTGCTCGCCAATCTGTGGCCTGGTTACGCCTTAACTGGACCTGCCGCCGCCAACAATTACAGCAGTCCCGATCCCGAATTCGGCTACAGCTATAACGGTCTCGCTAAACTCGACTACAAAATTAATGATAAAAATACTTTTTCGTTCCACTACTTCGTGGGCCAAGGAAGTCAGGTCGCGCCGGTCGGCGGTTCCGCGTTGTCGGAAGCCGCTTCTGAGCTGAAGTATTACTACGAAGTCGCGCCCATTCACGTATCCAATTATGCCGCCTCTTGGAATTCCGTTTTTTCGCCGCGTCTCTCTAACCAGGTCTTAGCGGGCGTAAATTATTTTCGGCAAATTTTCAACGATGAAAACCATGGGTTTCAAGTGTCCGCCTACGGCTTGAATCTCTCGCCCAACTTCAACGCCACCGGATTAACAGGCGCTCCGAACATTCAAATCGCTGGCTTTGACGGCGTCGGTCAAACACCGCCGGAGGGCCGCGTAGACATTACCGGCCACCTTACCGATGCCGCCTCCTACACTGTGGGCACTCATCAATTCCGTTTCGGGGGAGAATTCCGGCGTGCGCAACTGGAAGAGTTCTATCACCGCCACGGCCTTGGCACTCTGCGTTTTGATGGAACACAAGGACCATGGGCCAATGACCCCACGGTCACCGATCCAAACATCCTGAGCCTCGCCGACTTCCTCGGCGGCTACTTCAATCCCAGCCGCACCAGTATCGCTTTGGGCGACCCCACCCGCTTGGTCTTCGTAAAGACCTTTGCTCTCTTTGCGCAAGATACCTGGCAGGTCAACCATAAACTTACCTTCAATTACGGCCTCCGCTGGGATTATGAAGGTCCCCTCGGCGACGACAAGAAAGATCTCTCTGTTTTTATTCCCAGCAAGGGCGGACTAGTCTTCCAGGGTGCTGGCATCTCCAGCGTATACCCGAAAGACTTCAAAAATTTCGCTCCCCGGTTGGGCTTCGCCTATAAGCCCCGGGAAAGTGGTGACCTCGTCGTTCGCGGAGGATTCGGCATTTATTTCGACACTCCAAATCTGAATCCTTTCCTCGATAATCGCCCGGCCAACGGCGCTCCCAACGGCCTGGAAGGTAATCCGGCTGGCACCAGTCCGGTGAACACTGTGCCGCCCGTGGCTGGCAGCAGTCCCATCGTCGCGAACAATCCCATCTTTCCGGCAGCCGGAGGCTTGTGCCCCACCGGCAACGGCTGCGGACAAATCTACAATATCTTTTCCGTCGGCCAGAATTTCCGAAACGCTTACAACTACAATTACAACCTCAATATTGAGAAAGGCCTGGGCAAGTCCCTGCTTCTCCAGATTGGCTACGTCGGCAGCGCTGCTCACCGTCTGTTGACTACCCAGGACATCAACCAGGCTACACCCTCACCCGCGGAAGCTCTCGCTCTGTAACTCCTGCTCAAATCGCAGCAGCAGCGGTCGCGCAACAAGCCAGCCGGCCCTATTTTGCGCAGTTTCCGGACTTCGGCATCGTCAACCAGATTGAGAGCAACGGAAATTCCAACTACAACTCCTTTCAGGCCATCCTGAAAGTTCGTGAGTGGCACCGCTTCACTTCTCAATTTACCTACACCTGGGCGCATGCCCTCGATGACATGACCGCCTACCGCGGCGCCGTTCCGCAAAATAGCTTTAACATTCAAGGCGACTACGGAAATAGTGACTTCGACACCCGCCACAACTTCACTTCGCTGCTCAATTACGACTTGCCGAATGCTTCCCACTTCAAGCCGCTGCTTAGCGGCTGGCAGCTCAGCAGCCTCTTGTCTTTTCACACCGGGCAGCCCTTCAACGTAACCACTTCCACCGACACTACCGGTACAGATGAAGGCGTGCAGCGCCCCAACTTGATCGGCAATCCCTACGCCGGCGTCTCTCATGCTTTCAGCAAAACGGGAGTTCAATGGGTAAATCCGGCCGCCTTCGCGCAGCCCGCACCTGGAACCTACGGCAACTTGCCGCGTAATTATCTTTACGGCCCGGGATTCGCCGATGTGGATTTCTCCGTCATCAAAAACACTAAAATAACCGAGCGTGTGAACGCTCAATTTCGTATCGAACTCTATAATTTATTCAACCGCGTGAATCTATCGCCACCCAACGGCAGTCTCGGCGGTGGATTTGGAATCACCGCGGATACCATCGGCGACTACAACGGCGCTCCAGGCATCGGCCCCGGAGAAGCCTTCAACGTGCAACTAGGATTGAAGATCACCTTTTAACCCTTGACCTGCCATTGCGTGGATGCCCCGGGCGTGTCGCGGCATCGTCGCATTTTTTTACCTGGTGTCGGTCCAATTTTATTTTGCGGGATTAACTCGGGAGGCAGAAAACGCAACGGCAGATTTGTTGGGGATTGAATAGAGGAGTACTGAAGGATTGCAACTCAAACAATTACAGGCGCGAAAGCTCGAAGATTATTCCCAGAACGTCGGATCAGGATGCTCGAGAACAAAGCCCGCATCCCATGCTTCATGTCCGCGCCACACCACCTGAGCATCTGCGCGGCGCCCGCTGGCAGCGTGAATAAGCTTGACTCGTTGATGTAATCGCAGATCTCCGGCAACTACCGCTTTACAGCCGGAGCTGCTGATATCCACCGTCACTGCATTCACATTCTGCAGCAAGGGGCCCTCGTCCCATTCCACACGCAATTTCACGTTGGTAGTCACGCGCTGGTGTCCGCGCATATTCGTCCAACGCTCCAGTAAACTTTGCTTGACGGATTCATCTACCACTAGGTTGCCGGCAGCCATGCACCACCTCGACAAGAAGGCTTCAATGAGGAGACTTAAAAGTAGCCCCGGCCAACCGACAGGTCAATAGTACTTTTCATTAGAATGCTAATAGGAACTGTTATGTGGAAAAGGTTTTCGCCAATTCTTTGCCTACCGGCGCGTCGCGCTTAGGAACTAACTCATTCAGGCTTCGGCAGTTGCAGAATCATCCCGCTTCCCTGTCCAGACTGCACCGTCGGCAACGCCCCATTCCATTTGTCAATCAACGCGCGATTGTTTTCAATGCGACGTAATTCCAGCAGTTGCGGAGTCAACGAATTCTGGCGTATCCGATTGGCATCGGCTTCTCCTTGCGCCCTGGTCACTAACGACTTTGCGTCACCTTCCGCTTCCGCAATTTTCTTGGCCGCCTCGGCCTGCGTAGTAGCCAACTCATTGCGTGCCCGCTCCGCTTGCTGAATCGCTTGGGCCTTCGCGGTAATCGCCGTAGCAATCACCGTAGGTACGCGCGGCGCTCCGATGAATCCAAATTGCTGCACGCTGACGCCCACCGGCGCGACCTTCTGTTCAATCATGGTCTGCACCTTGTGCAGAAATTCCGCTTTGCCTTCGCCGTAAATATCCTCCACCACATACGTCGAAGCCACTTCATTCAACGAGTTGCGCACGATGTCCCGCAAAATCCCGTGCGTAAACATCTCCAGGTCGCCCACGCGATACTTCACGTAAAAGTCCGGGGCCTTAGAAGGCTCAATCGCATAAGACAACGACACGTCCACAAAAATTTCCATGCCCTCTTTAGAGTTGAAGCCCATCTCTTCGTTGATGGGGTGCCCCTCGTTGGTGTCTCTGGTCCACTTCACCGTTTGCACGTAAGTCGGAAACTCGATGATCTGCGTGCTTAGCGGCGAATACAATACCCAGCCAGTGCGCACCGGAATTTCCGAAGCGCCGCGTTGCTTGCCCGCAAGATTAATCTCCACTCCCACGTGCCCCGCCTCAATGCGCGTCACCCGCACCAGCAACGAAAACAAAATGATCAATCCCAGAAACACTGCCACGCCAATCACAATCGCACGTAATCCCGGAATGTTAGGTCTCATGACAAACGGCGGCCGGTCGCCACCGTCCCGCGGCCCTCGATTAAACACACTCATTTATTTGTCCTCAATTCGTTGATTGCTTCCCGGTACGCGCAGGAAGGGTCACTCTGATTTACAGTTAAGAAAACATGCCTCATGCCAAAACTCAAGCACTAGTTCTACGCAGTCGCGAGGAGAAAATAGCAACACCAAAACAAAAGTCTCTGAAACCCACGCACGGAGCATTTGTAAAACTTTAAACGCACAAATCGGCATAGGGGGAGCGGTCACCCGCTCTCCCCTGCCACACCACCCGACATGCGGGTCCGCATCGGGCGGTTCAGAGGGTTACGCATCGCCAGCGAACAAGCGAGGTAGACCAAGCG
>Ga0182024_10008632_pt1 | contig 21372 bp, 16 predicted proteins | sample P32metaG_FD_120480 | JGI IMG/M metagenome (GOLD analysis project Ga0182024, IMG submission 120480) | Permafrost microbial communities from Stordalen Mire, Sweden - P3-2 metaG (Illumina Assembly) | ecosystem: Environmental > Terrestrial > Soil > Wetlands > Permafrost | place: Sweden: Stordalen...
AGGAGCCTTCGTAAACGCGCAAAGGCGTTTTTGAGAATCGAAACGCGCGCATCACCCCGCGCGGGTACGTCGTTTCCACGAGGAACACGCCGGGAGAGAGGTCCGCTGTTACTTTCGTCGGGATCAGATAATCTTCCGAAGGCATGTGCGCGTTGATGTGGAAGCCGGGAGAAATTTTTGCGACAACCGCGATTTCAAAGGCACGACCGCGCGGTATTGGCTGCAACGATACGTAGGCCTGCGGCTGGAGCACGCTGGCAGCCGCCGGAAATGCTCCATCTTGCGCTGTCGCTTTAACCGCGAGAGCGGCGATCGCGAGAAACACAATCCACGCGAGGGCGAGTGACGCACGCTTGCAGTGCTTCAGGGATGGAATGCTCACGATCTGGTTGGAGTTTCGCATAACGCTTTCAGGACTCGAACCCTTTCAAATTTAGACGTTCACGGGGCTGCCAAGTTGCTCGGTGAGTATGCGCCCCATCAACTGCATCAATGTCTCGCCCGTCTTTTCGAGCACAAATGTCCCCGCCGCATCCGACCAGGCCAGTTTGAAGCTGGTGGTCAGCGCGGAAATCCAGATCTGCCTTACCGGAGTTTGCGGGCTGATGACGAAGCGGGTTTCGTCGTCGTCCTCAAAAAGCACTTCGATCTTTCCACTTCCACCCTCGACTTCGAATCCGCGCTCGTCGCCGACTTCCTGTAAGCGGCGCTGCAGAGACTCAAAGGCCGCATCACACCTTCTCTTAAATTCTTGTTCGTCCATGATGAGAACAGAGTACCGCGAAGCCGCGAGCCGGGCAAGGAACAGAGGACGGTTTCGACCCCTTATGACGGCGCGGTTTGTGTCCGTGATCTTTGGACACCGCAAGAAATTCAAGCTACCAGCCGCCCCCTCCTCCGCCCCCTCCGCCACCGCCCGAACCCCCTCCTCCGCCACTTCCACTGCTTGATCCTGGCGCGGAGGAGGCAGAAGAAATGGCGCCGGAAAAGGAACCGCTCAGCGAACTCACGAACCCGCCAGCGCCGAAGGAATTCCATGAGCTGCCGGAATACCACGACGGTGAGTACACGGACGCGTCTTGCCCGCTGGCTTGCGCTCCACTTAATACGCCTGAAAATTTCTCGGCCCAGGCCTGTTCCACATCGAGGGCCAGGGCGTAGGGCAGAAATTGTTCAAACATTTCCGGTGTTTTTTCCGGGGGCATGGCGCGGTTCAAACGGTCGCCATCCACCGCGCTGAGGAAACGCTTGAATCCTTCGATTTTATCGAGGACGCTGCGACCCGCTTGCGTCGGCGCCTTCAGCAAATGGTGGAAAATCGCGTTAAAAAAAACGGATGCCACGAGCGCAAGGACGAGAATCAACGAAGTCGAAGTCGCGAGCAGGGTTAGCCCCACAATTTCGGCCCCCAGGAAGAGCAGGGACATCAGGGTGATGAAAAATGCCTGAGTTATGGTGGCGCCCCTTTTCACTCCGCCGCCTGCCAGCGCAGTCTTCCACAAATGGAACGAGAGGGAGAGCAGGCCGGTGACGCCGATGCTCCAAAAGCTGACCCAGACCGTTAAGAATGCAGCCAGGCCCATCTTCATGGGAGACTGCGAAAAAATTATGGAGAGCATCATGAGGATGGACAACACGACTGCCGGGACCATGTATTGTCCGTTGGTGACGAAATACGTTCTGTATTCCGTGTTTTTCAGCCACGTTTTCAGCGCCTGCATCGCCTCACTGATCCGGGTGTGGTTCTCGTTGCGAAGCAGGACAGAGGATTGGTTGCCGAAGAGGCTGTCCGCGGCCGATTGCTCCTCGGGACTGAGGGCCTCCCGCCCGATTCCCGTGCGGGTGAGCGTATAGATTCCTTTTTCCTCTTTGATCTTCAGGTAGCCTTTCACGGCCATGTCCAGCACCGCGGCCGCGAACGCCTTGTTGTCATAGGACATGCGCACCAGGTAGCGGACCGCCGCAGGAGAAAATCCGAGAGGCGGTTCGTATTGCGCGACGATCGGGCCTGGCGCGGGGTCGCGCCCGACGAGCGACCACGCGATGACATAGTAGAGAAAAATCGCCAGCAGCCCTGCGGCCGCGAACACCGCATCATGGTTATCCTGCAGAAAATATCGTGCCTTTTCTTGACCGTTGGGAGCAGCCACATACCCCTTCGGCCAGCTCAGCAGGATTGTCAGGCCCTCCTGCGCGCGCAGTGGACGCGACGCGCTGAATGCATAGCCTCCGCCCGTTTGTTTGGCAAACGAAAGATCTTGCGCGAGCGATCCTTGCGGCCCAGTGTAGCCGCCGAGATGGACTTCATCCGCCGGGATATTGTCCGGAAGCCGCACAATGGCGGAAGAGCGTTCGATGGGAAATATCCAGCCGTTGCCGGTGACATTCCAGAAGAGCTCGTCGTGATCGGCGAAAAAACCCAGTTGGCGAGTGGTGGTGTAGCTCAACGCATAAATGTGTTCGCCGGAGGGCACGAGAAAGTCGGTGCGGCCGAGGTAAATGCGCTTGCCATTTGCGCGGTCCTCGACGCGAAATTCCTCCGGAAGGCCATCGCGAGTGGCGGCGGAAACGTCGAGCCCGACGACATAACGGCTTCCGAGGCGGTCGGTGTAATGCGTGGGGAAATCTCGGTAGACGCCGTGGCGAATTTGATTTCCGGCGCTGACCACGCGGATGGTTTCGACCACCTGCATGGTCGCGTCCTCCCGCACGCGAATGTCGCTGTGGAAATCCAGAATGCGTTCGGCCTGCGCGTGGACGGAAATCGCGAACAGTGATGTGCACAGCAACAAGAAGATCCGGCCGAGGGTGGCAGACTTGTGTTTCATGCCCTTTTCCAATGATTCTCATGTTATCCGCCTTCTCTCTTCAAATATTCGACCGTGCCACCGAGGCGAGACGAAACGGTTATTAGGCAACAGGAGTGGCTTGCGGCGGGTGATTCAATGCAAGTGTCAGCGGGGTCCGCGCCAGGATGGAATCTTGAATTTCAAATTTCAAATCCAGGAAACCTCGCTTACTCATAGCGCAGCGCGTCTACCGGATCGAGCCGCGCCGCCTTCACCGCGGGATAGATGCCGAAGAAAAGGCCGACGGTCATGGAAACGAGTACCCCCAAAAGCACGGCCCACAGCGGCACAGTCGAAGGCAATCTGGGCCAGAGCACGTGGATGAGCAGGCTGATGCCGATTCCCAGGAGCACGCCAATGACGCCGCCCGCGCCGGTGAGGACGACCGCTTCGGTCAGAAACTGCCAGATGACGTCGCGGCGGCGCGCGCCGATTGCTTTTCGCACGCCGATTTCGCGGGTGCGCTGCGTGACCGACATCAGCATGATGTTCATCACGCCGACGCCGCCCACGAGCAGGCCAATCGAGCTGACCACGGCTGTCAGCAACGCGACCGAACCGGTGATCTGCTTGAACTGATTGGCAATTTCCTCGGCTGAGGACATGCCGAAATTTTCCGGAGCCGAATAGGGAACGTGGCGCGTGCGGCGCAGGACCGCGCTGATTTCGTCCTTCGCCTCCGCCATTTTTCCCGGAGCCGCGACGGCGCCGATGAAATTCTCGTCGTCCGCCGGGTGATGCTTGCGGTAGGTGTTATAGGGAACAACCACCTGTTTTTCCGCCTGAGGATCCTGGAAGAGCTGACCCTTGCGGTGCTCGAAGACGCCGATGACGCGGTAGGGAAATCCCTCGACATAAATTATCTGGTCCACGGCATTTCCATCCGGAAAAAATGTCTTGCCGAGATCGTACCCGATGACGGCGACATCCGCGCGGTGCGAATCCTCGGCCTCGGTAAAATAGCGGCCGATGTACATTTTTGCGTTATAGACATCGGGGTAGTAAATATCCGTTCCCGAATAATTCAGGCCGCTCACTTCTTTGTCCTTGTAGCGTGCCGTGATCAGGGGCGGGCGACGCATATCATAGACGCGTTTCATTAGGGTCACGGAGACTTCCGTCACCGCCGGGCACTGTTCTCGGATGGCTTGCCCATCTTCAAACGTCAAGGGCTTGCGATTTCGTTCCTCGGCGGTCAGGCGCCCAGTGCTGATCCCAGGGGAGACTTTGAATACCCAGACGGTATTCGCGCCGTAGTCATTCAGATAAACGGAGATGTCCGCGTAGAAACCCACCAGGATGGACGCAACGGTGATAAGCGCGGTAATCCCGATGACCACGCCCAGCACGGTGAGAAACGAACGCAGCTTGTTCTCCCGCAGCGTGTCCAGAGCCATTCTCGCGTTTTCGCCCAGCGCTATCTGCATGCAATTCTCGTCACGGTTTAGGTTTCCTGCCGCAGCGCTTCGATCGGACTCAGGTTCGCGGCCTTGCTCGCAGGGTACAGCCCAAAGAACACGCCTACGGCCGTCGAAACGGTGAGCGCGATGATCACTGCCGAAATCGGGACGTGCATCGGCACGGGCGTATTCGCGGCAATGATCAGGGCAAAGGCGTAGGCCAGGGCCACGCCGATCGCCCCGCCGATTGTGGACATCACAGCCGTCTCGGTCAGGAACTGCAGCAGAATATCGGTGCGGCGCGCGCCCAGGGATTTGCGCAGGCCGATTTCGCGTGTGCGCTCCGTCACCGTCGCCAGCATCACATTCATGATCACCACGCCGCCAATCACCAGGAATACCGCAACGATGCCGACCATCGAAGCCGCAAGCGCGCCCGTGATTTGCTTGAACAAAGTTACCAGCGAGCCGCCGTCCACTACGCCGAAATTATCGAGGTCGTTCGGATTCAGGTGCCGGCGCGCGCGTAGCAAGGTTTGCGACTCTTCCTGCGTGCGCGCCATCCAGTCCGCTCCGCGCGTTTGCACATTGATCGCCAGACTCGTCGCGCTCGTGACGTAATATTTCATCCAGGTCTCGATCGGGATGTAGACGTAATTGTCCTGCGTCTGGCCCAGCACCGTGCCGATCGGTTTCCCCACGCCGATGACTTCATAGGGCCGCCCATCCACATCGAGTTCCTTGCCGATGGGGTCCGCGCCGGGAAAAAGTTTTCCGGCGATGTCAGAGCCGATCAGCGCGACGAGCGATCGGTGTTCGTTATCCGTATCCGTGATGTAGCGCCCCGCCGCGGGCCCCTCGGTTTTCATGTCGCCGATATTCGCGGTCACGCCATAGATGGTCGTGTCTTCGACGGTCTGGCCGTTGGCTTTGGTGCGGCCAAGCAAGTTGGCCTGGGCGCCGACGCGCAGGGCCAACTTTGAATTGTCGCGGAGATAGATGTAGTCATCCCAGGTGAGCGGCTTGTTCCGGCGGGTGGCCTTCACGAGTTCGTCCATGTCCGTGATGATAGGAAAGCGCAGGACAAGGAATACGTTCGAGCCGAGATTGGCAATGCGGTTGGCCACGTACAAATTCACGCCGGATATTAGCGCCACTACCATGATCAGCGTGGAAACCGACAGCACGATCCCCAGCAGCATCAGAAACGAACGCATCTTATGCGCGCGCAACGTTTCGAGGGCCACGACAATCGGTTCCCGAAAATGGTGGAGTCTGGGTTTCATGCGCTTCGGGGCATGCCTCTATTCTTTCATACGCGCAGGGGTTGAGGAAGATTCATCCACTCGTCGATTCGGCTATCCCAGAACCGGCGAGAGATTCGTGTGCTTGAAATACTGGCTCTCAAAAGGAAGATTTAGCTTAGCGCTTTTGCTGCGGCAATCATTGGTCGTCGTACAGAATGGTTCCGGGATCCACCGACCGGAAGGGTTCTTTGAGGTACCGTGCGCAATCCTTCCCTATGCGAACGAGGCGATCTGTCAGCCTTGCACTCTGGGCACCCTGTACGTCGTCATCGTCGATATTCATTGCCATTTCGACAAAACAGTGGATTCCAAATCACTTGGTCGTTGCAAATGTAATGTACTAATTCACAGCAGGCTTTCTATCGCCTTGGAAATGTCGTCGTGATTCACCAGGCCGACGATGGTCCTAACCTTTTTGCCGTCGCGGGTGAAGAGCATGCTGGTGGGAAGGCCGAGGACGCCGCCGAATTTTTCAGCGATGGAGTCGCTGCCGAGCAGAATCGGGTAACTCATCGGCACTTTTTGTCCGCCGACATCGAAGCGCTCTTTATCGAGGAAGGGTTGGATTGCCTTCTTGCCGTCTTCGTCCATGGAAATTCCGAGGATCGTGAAACCGCGCGGGCTATACTTTTGCTGGAACTCGATCATCCAGGGGATTTCCACTTTGCAGGGCTCGCACCAGGTGGCCCAGAAGTTCACCAGCACCACTTCTCCCTTGTATTGCTGGAGGGTGACGTCTTTGTCGTTGAGGTCTTTCAGGGAGATCGTTGGGGCATCTGCCGGTTTGGCGGGCGCGCTCGCGCCCGGCGCGCCGGCCGCCGGGAATTTGTGGTCGGCCCAGACCATGACGGCCAGCAACGCAACCACTCCCGCAGCGATGAAAAGACCCTTCTTCATGTCTCGCACTTCTTTCCGGCGGGCTCGCGTTCCTGCGTCAGGCCAGCAAGTAGAGCCCGCACCCGTCACAGCGAAAACTTGTTCAGAAAGACCAGTTTACCCGATAGCCACGTCAGGCGGTTTAAGAAAATCAGGCTGCCGACGAACAGGAGCAGGACGCCGCTCAGGACTTCCACCGTATGCAGGTGCCTGCGGAATTTCTGATAAAACCGCAGGAACTGGTTGATTCCTATCGCGGTGAGCAGGAAGGGGACCGCAAGGCCCGCGGAATACACCGCCAGCAGAAAAACGCCGCGGGAAATTGTCTGCGTGTTCGCGGCCAGCACCAGGACGGCGGCGAGAATCGGGCCGATGCACGGCGTCCAGCCAAAGGCAAACGCGAAGCCAAGAAGAAAACCACTGGTCACGCCGGAGAGCGCGCCTCCGGCCTTGGTTTCCGTTTCGGTTTGGCCGCCGAGATTGTGGAAGCGCATATCGCGGTTCAGCCAGCGAGTCAGCGACGGCCCGGCAAGGAAAATCAACGCGACCGAAAGCAATTGCACCGAGCCAAACAGGCCGCCGGGCCCAATCGTATCGGTACCAGCCCGCCGCCACAGAATCGCGGCGCCGAACGCCAGTACCCCGCCTATCACGAGGCCCGCATTCACCGGCAGCTTGATCAGCCACCCGACCAGATGCAGGCCGAACAGCACGATGACCGCACCGGCCACTGGCCCCATCAGCGCCTTATGCTGCAGCAAAAATTGCCCCACGGCGCTCGCCGATGCGCCGAAGCTGATGAAGACCACCGAGAATCCCGAGACGAATGCCAGCGACGACGCAAACAGGCTGTTGCGCGCCGGCTGGCCCGTGCGAAGCTGCTCGACCCCGATGCCTGAAAGCATGGAGACGTATCCCGGCACCAGCGGCAACACGCACGGCGACAGGAACGAGATGATTCCCGCTATGAAGGCGTAAACAATCGAAACTTGCATCGGACGAAATTATCTCCGGCGAAGGATGTTGCAAAACATTAGGATGCTTCGTTGGGTTAGACGGCTGCAAACCCGCTAGCGATTCACCCACTATCTATTTTTGCACAACTCTATGTATCCCTGGTGGATTTCTTGGCGTGGGTAGCACCCGGCTTCAGGCGGGCATCTTGCTTGTGTGACGCCGGGATGCCAACCTGAAGGTTGGCGCTACAGCAGCCCAGGGTGGCGGGCGCGCCAATCGTTCGCGCTCTCGTACGAAAACGCGATGCGAAGAAGCGTCGCTTCATCAAAGGCGCGGCCAATCAATTGCAAACCGATGGGCAGACCGTCGCGCGTAAATCCGCAGGGAACGGAAATCGCGGGCAGGCCCGTCAAATTGGCCGGCCGGGAATGTCCCACAAGCAGGCGACGCGTGTCGATGTCTTCTCCCTCGATTCGCACGGATTCCGCGCCAATCGGCGGGGCGGGCACGGGCACCGTGGGCGCGACGATGGCGTCAACGCTTTGGAAGGCCGCGTCGAACTCAGCAAGCAAACGCTTTCGCACGTCAAATCCCGCCAGATACCGGACGGCCGGCACCTTCCCGCCTGCTTCGATGCGCTGGCGCACCTCTTCGCCGTAATCCGCCGCGCGCTCCGGGAAATATCCGGCAGCTTCGTGAACGTGCAGGGCTTCCGCGAGCGAAATATCGGTTGCTGCGTCCCGCGATTCTTTGAGGTGCGGCAGGGAAACTTCCTTCACTACGGCCCCGCGCTTCTCCATCGTGCGAACGGCAGCTTCAGCGGCGCTGCGTACTTCAGGGTCCAGCTTTTCCCAATAATGTTCGCGCGGACGTCCGAGTCGAAATTTGCGGAATGGTTTTCTCAGCGCGCCTCGATAATCTTCCACCGGCTTTGGCGAAGAAGTTGGGTCCAGCGGATCGCGCCCGGCGATCGCACGAAGGAGCAGCGCTGCGTCCGCCACGATTCGAGCGATCGGCCCAACATGGTCGAACGAGGGGGCGAGCGGCATCGTTCCAAAAACGCTGACGCGCCCGAAGGTCGGCTTCAACCCAACGGTTCCGCACAAAGCGGAAGGCACGCGAATCGAGCCACCGGTGTCGGTGCCGACGGAAGCCGCGCAGAGGCCCGCGGCAAGCGCGGCGGCGGAACCCGCGCTCGATCCGCCGGAAATTCGATCGAGCGCCCAGGGATTATGCACTGGGCCGTAATGTGCGTTTGCACCGTCGATTCCGTAAGCGAATTCGTTGAGGTTCGTTTTGCCGAGCAGTATGGCGCCGGCGCGGGCAAGCTTTCGCGCGACAGTGGAACTGTCAGGCGGAACGAAATCATGCAAAATTTTCGATCCGGCGGTGGAGCGGATGCCGCGCGTCCAAATGTTGTCCTTGAGCGTAATCGGAATGCCGAGAAGCGCGGAATGTTCCCGCCGCGAACTGCGAGGGTGAAGGAATTGTTTTTCCGCGCGGCGCGCCGCGGCGAGCGCTGGCCCGGCGGTGACCGTCAGGAACGCGTTCAGCGCTGGATTCTGCCGCTCGATGCGGCGCAGAAACAGTTCCGTAAGCTCAACGGGCGAAATCTTGCGCTTCGCGAGCAGAGCAGCAAGCTCTTCGATCGGTGCGAAGGCCAGCGATTCTTCATTCTTCATGGTTAGAACAGTTTCTCCTGCCGCCGCAGATTTCCGAACGTTCCGATGTTGGCAATGTTCAGCGAAACTCGGAACTGATTTTCCGTGCGGATCTCTCCGAGCGAAAGGCGACGGTATTCAAGCGAAAGTCCGCAGCAGGATCCATTATAGGTGACTTCGACGAATTGATTCTGCATGACGTTCTGCTTAACATCATAGCCAATGCCGGCACTCGCGCTCCAGCCGCGACGATTGGACCCGCCATATCCCCCCTGGAACCGAACCTGATTAACGGCCGGCTGCAAAAAGGCGTTGTTAGGCGGCGGGCCGGTCGTGTTGTCGATGGAAAACTGGGCCACAGAAAAGTTGAAATTTTCAGTGGGGCGAATCTTCAGAAGTATCTCTGAAGTGGTGACCCTATGGCGCACGGGGTCGTAATCCAATCGAACCTCGGCATCGTATTTTCCGCCCGGCGTGATGATCAGGTCGCTGTTGATTGGAGAAAAACGGCGCGGTTCATCCGCGAAGGCGAATGGCGTGATCGAATCGAGCGCCTGAAAAACATTGCGGGTTGCCGGAACGAGCGCCCCGCCGAAGGTCGGGTCGAAGTAGTACGCTTGCGCAACCTTCCAGGTGACCATTTCGTCCGCCCGCCCATTTGCGCCGCGATGAAACAGCCGTTGCGTGACGGAGTAAATGAAATCATTCGTGTCCGTGAGCGTTTCATCCTCGTCGAAAAGTATATATTGGGCGAATTGGTTCACGCCTTCCACGTAGTTGTACTGGATCTCCGGTTCGATCGTGTGCTTCCATTTCCCGGTCTTGGTTTGCCACACCCGCTCAAGCGTGGGGGGCCGAAAATCGATGTTGAGCTCGCCCGTCGTGCGGCTTGTCAAAACGTCCAGGACCGTACCGTTGACCAATTTGGCGCCGTAACTGGTGGCCCGCTCTGTATAAGTCGTCGTGACCCCGAGCCAGGGTCCCCATCGCAACGGCACGACGATGCGCGGCGCGACCTCTGAGCGCTCCACAAACGCGGCGGTCGAAATTCCGGGCTCAACCGTTTCCACACCTGTCGTGGGGTTGGTTACCAAGGTTTGATAGTCTCGGTGCACGGCGCTGGCGAACATGTCGAAGCCGAAATAAATGGGCAGATTTTTCCAGGGCGCCTGGTCGACCGAGCTGAAGCGGGCCTCGGGTGCGGCGCGAACGTCCGCGCTGACCTGGGGCTGGGCGTTTACAAAGTTCTTATAGCTGATCGCCGCGAAGTCGACACTGAACCCTTGCGTGTTGTTCGTCAGGAATCCCGCGTTGCGCACTTCGGAGTTCACCGCTTCGCCAAAAGTCGGCGCAAACACCAATTGAAATGTCAATGAGGTGAGCTGGTTGAAGTCCGCGATCGCGCGCCAGCCGTCGCGCAGTTGCGCGTCCAGCTTGAATTGGTCGCTGTGGCCACCCTGATTCACCAGCGCCGTTTCCGGAGCGCCCGACGGACCAAGCACGGGATTTCCCTGAGCGTCCAGCACTGGCTCGGGAGTTCCGCGGTCGATCACGCCGAAGTATTTTGACGAAATCGACACGTTCTCCCACGGCTTGGCGCGAAATTCTCCATTTTGCTGCCATCCACGAAGACTGAGATAAGCCCCACCGAGAGAGAGATCGGTCCAATCCCTGGGCGCCCAGTAATAGCCGCCGCCGAGAACGAGCCCTTTGACCGAGGTGTCAGCGAATTCCGGTATCAACAGTCCGGATTGGCGCAGCTTGCGTCCCGCAGGGACCGATGCATAAGGGAGGTATAGGAGCGGAATACTGAACATTCGGAAGTCCGCGTTTAGTATGGCAACGGTGCGATCCACGTGGAGCGTGGCGTGGGTCGTGGAGAACTTCCAGCTGGGCTTGTCCGGCTCGCAAACGGTCAGCCACGCATGCTCAATCCAATAGGTGCGGAGATCGAGCCGCCGCACTTCCTGCGCTTCAAAAGTCAGAGGATTCGGCGAAACCAGCACGTTCGTATTTGGCTGGTGTCCCATCGTGACTTCGCCGCGCACGTGCTCGAACAGGCCCGCGCCGCTCTGAACGTTAAATTCAGCGGAATCCGCCGTAAGGTGCTGAGTATCCACATCGAACAGCACGTGGCCGTTGGCTGTGGCCATGTAAGTCTTCGTGTTGTACTTCACGTGGTCGGCGCGCAATCGAAGATTCTTGTACTGGATTTCGACCTTACCATCCGCGAAGTAGAAGTCCCCTTCCTTGCGCTGCTGCTCGGCTTCAAGACGCACGCTGGCCTCGCCGGAGGAGGATGGCGGAATGATTTCTTGGGCGGCGGCTCCTTGAAACGCAAAGAGGCTGGCGGAGAGAGCAAGAAGGGCGCGCCCCCGACACACGACACCGAATTTGTGTAAGAGTCCCATGAGTTGGCGCAGCCCAACAACCAGCAGAATGAAGCGCCTGTAGGGCGTTGTTGAAAATAGCTCGTTAGCCTAGCACTCCCACTAGAGGCTTACAACGATTCCAGTTGGCAGCATAGATTGCGATGGATGCGCGCGGGGCTGCCTGGGGTATCCAATTCGCGACAAATCGACGCAAATATATTCGTGGCCTCGCTGTGCTGGTAGAATGTGCACGACTCCCGACTTCCGTTCGGCGAGACGTCCGCAGCGCAAAACGGAACGGTGATAAAAACCTGCCAGCATTGCGGCGCCGTGAATGGCGATCCGTCCGATGTCTGTTGTTTCTGCGACGCCCCCTTTGGCCGCCTCGGACGCTCGTCGGTTTCGCGCCGAGTTGTCACTCCCACCGAAGGAAACCTGGCCGTCGAGCCGGAATGGCGCCGTGAAGTCTCGACCAGACTTCAGGATTATCGCGCCCGCCGCGGCGGTGGAGCGTCCGCCGAACTGCAAACGGCTTTGCCATTCGACTCCGATTCTTCCCGCCCCGTCGAATCCTCCGATGCAAGGACAGAGTACATATCGCCCGCGCCCGCCAGGAAGAATCCTGGCTCGCGCGCGCATCGCAATGAGCGGTATGAAATCTCGATTCCCATGCTGGAGAGTGCCGCAGATGCGGGCCACTCCCGCTGGCTGGCTGCTTCGACGTCTGCCGCAGGGCTGGGACAAGCATCCTTACATTCCGTACATTCCGTGGCTTCGCTCAAGGTGCGTCGCAAGGCGGCGAGGGTGGACGCAGGACTGCTTCTGTTCAGTTACGGCGGCATGCTTGCGCTCTTTACAGTTCTTGGCGGACACATCGGTTTTAACAAGCTCGACCTGGCGGTGGCAGGGGCCACCTTTGCGCTTTTCTACGCCCAGTATTTCGCGCTGTTCACAGTTTTCGGCGGGTCGACGCCGGGGATGATGCTCCTCGGCTTGCGGGTCGTCAGCTTTGACGGCGGGGTGCCCACTTCACGCCAGATGGGTTGGAGGAGCTTTGGATATCTGATCTCCGCGGGCACATGCTTTCTGGGGTTTATCTGGGCGATCTGGGATGACGATCAGCTTTGCTGGCAGGACCGAATTTCACAAACGTATCTCGCGCCGATTGAGGAGATTACACCTTCCTGACCGTGTACCGGCTCTCTGCCCCGAAACCGGCCGGTCCCCATAAGCAACCGTCTGAGAATCGCCGCGCATCAAGTGCGCTAGTCGTGCTATCATAATTTGGATTTAATCTTCGTGAATGAGGCCAACAACAACGATGAGCCGCCTCGCTAGAATTTCCGTCGTTACCCTCTCCGTCGTCGTGTTTCTATACGTTGGTCTTGGCTTCGTGCTTGGCAAGACCACAGACGACAAGTCTTACCGGTCGTTGAGCGTGTTCGGCGAAGTGTTGCAGCACATTCAGGAAGACTACGTGGATGAGCCCAACATGGCCGTTGTGACCTCCGGCGCGATGCACGGACTTCTGGAATCGCTCGATCCATTGTCCGGCTACCTGAGCCCGCGCGAATACGCCGACTATCGCGACCGAACGAAGAACGCCGTTCGCGGCGAAGTCGGCATGACAGTATCGAAGCGGTACGGCTATATTGTGATTGTGTCAGTCGTTCCAGACGGGCCTGCCGGGAAAGCCACGCTGCGCAGCGGTGAAATTCTGGAATCCATCGGCGGATTCGCCACGCGCGATATGGGTGTCGGACAGGCGAACGCCCTGCTGCAAGGCGCTCCCGGAACTCCCGTAAAAATGGCGGTGATCCGCCGCGGCAAGACGGAACCTCAGGAAATCAGCATCAATCGAGCGGTGATTGCGCCGCAGCACATTGTGGCGGATCGCGTCGGCGACGATGTTGGGTATGTACGCCTGCCGGCCATCGATCCTCTGGACGTTTCCGAATTGCATGACAAGCTGGCGCAATTCGACAAGCAGGGCGTGCACAAACTGCTTCTCGACCTGCGGGATTGCACGCGCGGCGATGCCACCGAAGCCGTAGTGGCCGCCCAACTTTTCCTAACATCCGGGAAGATTGCCTCCCTGGAAGGGCAAACTGTCTCGCACAAGGATTTCGATGCCGAGCCGGACAAGGCTGTGTGGCATTCCTCCGTGGACGTTCTGATCTCGCCGAGCACTTCGGGCGCGGCGGAAGTCCTTGCCGGGGCGATCAAGGGAAATAAGCGCGGCGAACTGGTTGGCGAGCGCACTTTCGGCTCCGCTTCGGAACAGAAAATTATTCCGCTCGATGACGGCGGAGCGCTGATCCTCACGGTCGCGTTTTATTCGACGCCGGACGGCAAATCCATCGTCGAGGAAGGGGTTGCTCCCACGGTGGAGGTGCATCCGAAGGCCATCGACCCATCCGCCGAACCCACAGATACGCAGGACGAAGCGCCGCTCGGTCCCGGCCAGTTGCCCAAAGCGGACGATCCGGTTTACAACAAGGGTCTCGAACTGCTCAAAGGTGCCCAGCTTCAAAAGGCTGCCTGACGTGTGAATCGCCGACCGGTTTCGCTCGGCCAACTCGCTGTACAAACTTCTCATTTTCGTTCCATTCTCTTTTTCTCCCTTGCTGCCGCACTCCTCTTTGCGGCAGGCTGCAAGAAAAAATCCGCACCTGTCTCCAACGTTGGGATCCGGAACATTACGCGAGAATTTGTGTTTGCCGCACGAAACGCGAGCGGGGGGCGCGCCGAGGTGGGCATGCGGCCCGAATACACGGCGCGCCAGCCGGGCAAGCAGCAGTCACTCGTCGCCGATCACATTTACATCACCGTGCCGCCCGGCAAAGCGGGCGCACCGGACCGGGCCGCGCAAGAAGCCATAGAAGCGGAACTTGGGCGCGTCGCCGAGTTTCACCACTTGCAGCGCGTCGCGCGCCCTGGAGCGCCCGGCCTGGAGCGCTTCGATTACCTCTTGAATGGCCGGCGGACACAATCGATCCACCTTATTACGCCTCTTCCAAAAGCCGTGGCCGCGTCCGCTGCGTCGGGGCATCCGCGGCTTGCCATCGTGGTCGATGATCTTGGGAACGACCGCGCGCAGGCGGACGCGTTGTTCCGACTTTCCTATGCGTTGACGATTTCCGTCCTTCCCCATGAGGCGAACTCCGGCGAAATTGCGGAAGAGGCGCACCGGCGCGGGTATCAGGTGATGCTGCATCTTCCAGTGGCCTCGAATGCGGGCAGCAGGGACGAAGCGATCGAGTTGCATCCCGGCATGGGTTCGGCCGAGGTGGAGAGAACGTTCGCAGCCATGCTGGACACGGTCCCTTACGCGGCGGGAGTCAACAATCACGAAGGCTCGCTCGGAACGGCCGATCAGAAACTTATGGATGAGTTGATGCCGTCGCTGCGCCAGCGCAATTTGTTTTTCATCGACAGCCGCACGACCGCGGCGACGGTCGCGGAAACGTCGGCGCATGCAGCGGGCGTCGCAACCGCGCGCCGCAACGTGTTTCTGGATGACGAGCAATCAGTCCCCGCCATCCGGAAACAATTTGAGTTGGCCATCCACGATGCCCGGGAAAAAGGGTCGGCGCTGGCGATCGGCCATCCGCATCCGGAAACGCTCAACGTGCTTAACGAAATGTTGCCCGAGGCGGAACGGCAAGGCGTGCGGCTGGTGTTTGCCTCGGATTTGGCGCGGTGATCTGAGTAGCGCGGGCTTCAGCCTGTGGAGTTCCATTTGATCTTGATAAGTGTGGATTGGGCGAGCTGACAAAAATCCACAGGGTTAAGCCTGTGCTATTGGAAAATCTCAGGACGCTTTTTGGTACGCGGTCAGGATGTCCGGCAGGGAAATGACTCCCTCCAGCTTGCGCGAGCCCGCGCGGCTGACCACGGGTAAGAGAGCGTGGCCCTGAATGAATCGCAGCGCGTCGTCCAGCCGCTGATCGGGATGCAGGACCGGCAAGCGGGCTGTAGACAGAACCTCGCGCAACTGAGTTTCCGGGGCGTGCGCCGAAGCCATCGCAGGCAAATCTTTCCTGGCGATTCCCGCCCACCGGCCGGTTGGAAAGCGCACGAGCAAGACTTCCACCGTGGAAGTCTCCGCAATCTCCATCGCGCGGGCCAGCGTGTCGCCAGCCTGCAACGGCGGTAAATCCGGATGCCGCATCGCGTCCTCAACGCGCAGGACGATCTGCTCGCGCTGCTCCTCCATCGAAGGCAATTCCAGACCGTCCTGTTTGGCCAGAAGATCAAACAGGGCGACGTCCTGATATTTGCGCGAGATCAGGTAAGCGATCGTGTTGGAAATCATGACCGGCAGAACAATGGAATAGCTCCCGCTTGTTTCGACCACCATGAACACAGAAGTGATCGGTACACGCAGGAAACCCGCAAAAAAAGTTCCCATCCCGACCAGCGCAAACGGCGCTACCGACGCGCTGACCTGCGGGAAGAAATGATGCTCGAGCCCGCCGATCGCCCCGCCAATCATCGCGCCGATGAACAACACCGGCGCGAACATTCCGCCCGGCGTGCCGCTGACAAACGACAAACTCGTCGTCAGAATTTTTGCGAATCCAAGGACCGCCAGAATTTCCCAGGTGTACTGGCTGTGAAGGGCCTGGTCGATGTACGGATAGCCCGTTCCCATGGATTGAGGGAATCGCAGGCCGATGAAACCGATCAGCAGCCCCGCCGCCGCAGGTTGGAAATAATACGTCCATTCGGGGAGGGCTCGGAGCTTCGGGCGGAAATACGCGATAATTTTAGTGAAGGCCAGGGACAGAACTCCGCTGACGACTCCCAGCACGGCGTAAGCGAGAAGTTCCGCAGGATGCGCGAGAGTGTATGGCGGGACGCGAAACATCGGTTCGCCGCCGAGGAAGGATCGCATGACGACGGCGCTGGAAACCGCAGCTAGGACGATCGCTCCCAAAGCGCTGGCGCTCCACGTTCCGATCACCTCCTCGATCACAAATAAGACCGCGGAAATGGGCGCATTGAACGCAGCGGCCAGGCCCGCGGCCGCGCCCACGGGAGCGAGCAGCCTCAGCTTGTCCCTGGAAAGTTTCAAGCGTCTCCCCAGGGCGGAAGCGATCCCTGCACCCATCTGCAGGGACGGATCTTCGGGGCCGAGCGACTGGCCGCTCCCGATGGCGAGCGAACACGTCAAGAACTTTCCAATCACCGTTCGGAAAGGCACGTAGCCGTCAAACACGTAGACGGCCGCCTTGGTTTGGTTCACGCCACTACCGCGCGCGGCGCGAAAAAGTTTCTGAACCAAAAAGGCGACGACCAGCCCGGCGCCCGCCGGCGCCAAAATGACACGCATCGGCGGCGGCGCAAGCGCGGACCCCAGAAGACCGAGGCGAACCCATTCAATGGTAATTCGAAAACAAACCACGGCCATTCCGGAGAACATTCCGATAATGATCGCTAGCAGTAGGAAAAGATTGCCTTCGGAAAGAGTGAGCGAACGGGCACGGGAACTCAGCCACTTGAGGCTGGAGTCGTTCGCCTCCGCGGAAGGGAATTCTCCCGTTGGCTCGGGCGGGCGCTCCTCTTCAATAGGAATGTCGCGTTCGCTCACGGATTGCTCCCTCCGCCCCGCTTTACAATCAGGGTCAAAGCCTGATCCAGCCCTGTGCCTAGACCGCAGGCTTGCGCAGTGGCGTCTTCAATCCGGGAAACGATTTGCATGGCTTCGTTTCGCAATTCAGGATTCTTATCGAGGGAAAAGAGATTCACGCGCTTTTCCAAATCCTGCGCCTCCTTGTTGAGGAGTTGCACATCTGGCGATGCCTGCCCCGGAGCGGAGTCTGATCTACCGATTCCAGTGCATTCGTGGAGACGCCTGATTCCCTGGTCGAAATCGCCCCGGGTTCGGCGGGACCGCTCTTCATCACTCAGTCCCGCCAAATAGGGATCGTTACCGAGGACGTCACGAACGAGCATAAGCGAGGCGTGAATTTCATCGGAGGGATTTTCGCGATCCGCTTTAGAAAAATATGCTTCCGCCTTCAAAAAGTCCCCGTCCTCAAATGCCACATGGCCGGCGGAGGCAAGCCACTGGCTTTGCCGGGGATTAGTCTTTAACGCTGCTTCAAATTCAGCGAGCGCCTTGGCAGGCTCTCCAACTCTCAAAAAAAGGCGTCCGTTTTGCTCGCGAAGAATGCCGTCGTCGGAGGGAGTGTCCGCGGCGAGGCCCGCGATCTCCGTTTGCGCGTCGCTCGTGCGGCGATGGGAGAGGAGAAATTCGCACAATTCGAGCCGAACATTCCGTCGCTGGAGCCCAGGATCCTTTTCCCAACTGCCGAAAATCGCGCCGCGAAAATAGCGAATCGCCTCTTCCATATCCCCCGTTTGCATGGCAACGTGTGCCAGATCAAGATTTACTTCGCCGGAGCCCGGTGTCCGGTCCCAAAGATTCACCAGATAGGAACGCGCTTCTGTGAACCGCCCGTCGGCCAACAAAGCTTCCGCTAGATGAAGCTGCACGCCCGGGTTGTCAGGTCCATAGGAAAGGGAGTTCCGAAAATCCACGAACGCCAGGGCGGGTTTCCCAGCCGCCAGGTCCGCATTCCCCCTCTGAGACCATTCCGTCACGAGGCCTTCCTCGCGCGCATGATAAGTGCGGGAGAGGGCCGCCGTGATGACAAACAACAGCGCGAGGAGGATTAAGCTGAACAGCAGTACGCGCCGCACTACATATCGCGTTACGATACTCTCGGGGTCGGAGGTCACAAATCAAAGATAACCTAGCTAGGGGGAGAAACGCATGGATTTATATGGCACAGGCTTCAGCCTGTGGGTTTTCAAGCCCGAAGGGGCGAACCCTCACAGGCTGAAGCCTGCGCAACCAAAAACATAGCCCCGGAGGGCCGGCCCCGGGGCGGAAAAGCAGTGAGAGCTACACTGCGAAGTTTAGATGTGATGCTGGGTGAATCGACTGGATATGCCACGTCCCTGCAACCGCCGAAGCGGTTTCGGAACCACGGCGAGACACCCAGCCCGCACGTTGCTTCCAAAAGTCCGGCTTGCGAAGCGCCCCTTATCAGAGAATCGCGTCTTTGAGGGCCTTAGCTGCGCGTAGACGAACAACCGTCTTCGCCTTGATCTTGATCGCTTCGCCCGTCTGCGGATTGCGGCCCATACGAGCCTTGCGGTGAGCCTTCACGACGCGTCCGATGCTAGGGATCACGAATTTGCCCGCGCCGCCCTTGGCTTCCTTGACCGCCAGCTTGAACAGTTCTTCAAAGAACTGCGCCGCGACCTTCTTGGACGTGCCGACTTTCTCGGCCATGTGCGCGACGATCTTGGACTTGCTCAGTGGTTTTGCCATCTATTTCCTTTCTCCTCCTCAGAATTGAGACTGCCATGTGCCGGCGCGCTTCGAAGCGTGCGAGCCGCGCACGGCGAGCACTATACGGGCGAAGCCCGCGCAACGCAAGAAAAAACAAATAAAACCCCCGATTTGACGCGGCTTCCAGCGCTGTGCCCAACGGGAGCGCCGGTGTGCTATTGTTATTGTTCATTTTTTCCGCGAGGAGCATGCATGGTGAACTGGAAAGAACTCGAAAAGAAATTCGCGGCGCGTCTGGCCCTTGGCAGGCGCCCTGTCGCGGTCACATTCCTTGACGCGGAGCCTGCGGGCGTTCCCAAATTCTCCGGCACGGAGCCCGCTGGCTGCAGCTTCTGGCGATTGGCTGCCGCAGGGCGCACGTTTTACACCGTGCCCGCCGATCACTTCAATTGCGCCGTCGGAGCGTACACGCACAACGTTCAGCTTCCGCCCGATCGCGTCCAGGAAACCGAGACGATGCTGGGCATGATGTTCAATCTCGGCTACGTCCGCCCGGAAGAAGTTCCCGGCATCCCGCGCCTTTCCAAAGAACCTGCCGCCGTAGTTTTCGCCCCGCTCGGGGATGCGCCTATGGAACCGAGCGTTGTGATCTTCGCTTGCAAGTCTCCGGCCGCGATGCTGCTTAACGAAGCTTCCATCCGCGCAGGCGCCAGCAGTACGCTCCCGCTGCTCGGACGGCCTTCGTGCATGGCGCTCCCGGCGGCGCTCGCTCACGGAACTGTTTCCACGCTGGGATGCATCGGGAATCGCGTGTACACGAATCTGGGCGCGGACGAAATGTACGTCGTCGTGCCGGGTGAAAAACTCGAAGCCGTGTCCGACGCGCTGGGCATCATCACAACAGCGAACGCCACGCTCGAGGAATTCGCGCGCGGGCGGCAAGCGTCGCTTTCAACGCTTTAAGTAGCGCAGGCACTCTTGCCTGTGCGGTTATTGCGATCGCTGCTGCGTCAATAACCTCTCGGTGGAGCTTATAAAACCGCACAAGCAAGAGTGCCTGTGCTACTTAAACCCTACAACTTCCCGAGGCCTTCGTAGAATTGGGCTACAGCCTTGATCCCGCCGAAATAATTTTCCAGCGCGATGTGCTCGTCGGGCGCGTGCGCGTTTTCATCCGGCAATCCGAAGCCGAGCAGGATGCACGGCACCTTAAATGTGTCATGCATCTGCGTGACGAACGGAATCGATCCGCCTTCGCGGATGAACACAGCTCTCTTGCCGAATCCCTTCTCCAGCGCATCGTGCGCGACCTCGAAGAACGGGTGCGTGTACGGCGCGGCCCACGCGTTGCCCTCGCTGTGCACGTCCAGCTTGTACTTCACCGTTTTCGGCAGAAGCTTGCGGATTTGACGCTCTACCGCTTTCGTGATCTTTTCCGCGTTCTGATTCGGCACGAGGCGCGTCGAAAATTTCGCATACGCTTTGGACGGGATCACTGTTTTCGAGCCTTCGCCCGTGTAGCCGCCCCAGATTCCATTCAGCTCCAGCGTGGGACGCGCTCCCAGTTGCTCGATGATCGAAAATCCCTTTTCGCCGGTGAGGCCGGGCGCGCCCACCGTCTTGCGGAAATCCCTCTCCTTCCATGGCAGTGATTTGAGGGCCTTGCGTTCGGCCTTGGATAGTTTCGCGACGTCATCGTAGAAGCCGGGGATCGCCACGCGGGAATTTTTGTCGTGCAGCTTGGCAAACAGCTCGCACAGGATCGTGATCGGATTCGGCACCGCGCCGCCGAAGATCCCCGAGTGCAGGTCTTGCGCGGGGCCTGTAATTTCGATCTGGTAGTAATTCAGGCCGCGCAACGCATAGGTGATCGAGGGCACGCCGGGCCCGAGCATCCCGGTGTCGGAGACAACGAGCGCGTCCGCCTTGAGCCGCGCCTTGTTTGCGTTTACGAATTCCCATAGGCTCACGCTGCCGACTTCTTCTTCCCCTTCGATCATCACTTTCAGATTGATGGGCAGCTTGCCCGCCGTTTTCATGATCGCATCAAGCGCGCGTATGTGAATGTGGACCTGCCCCTTGTCGTCGGCGGACCCGCGGGCGTACAAATTGCCGCCGCGAATGGTGGGCTCGAATGCCGGAGAGGTCCACAGATCCAGAGGCTCGGCCGGCTGCACGTCGTAGTGGCCGTAGAAGAGGATGGTCGGTTTGCCGGGCGCGCGCAGCGATTCGCCATAGACGAGCGGATGCATTTTCGTCGGCAAAATTTCGACGTTGTCGAGGCCCGCCGCGCGCAGCTTCTCAGCGACCCACTTCGCGGCCCGCTCGATGTCCGGCTTGTGCTCGGATTGGGCGCTGACGCTCGGAATCCGCAGGAATTCGTAGAGCTCGTTCAGTTGTTCTTCGCGCTTGGAATCAATGTATTCGGTCAAGTTCATGTGCGGCCCCCTCAGGAATGCCGGCAAACTTGAATATCATGCGAGATGATAACGCGTAATTCATCCGCGGGCACATGGAAACGGTTTGGTCCCGCGCGCAACAAGGGGGTGCCGAACCCAAGTTGCAGGGCGGGAACACGCCGTAGACACTTTCGTTGACGGAACAATCGAAGTGCCGCAGCATAGAGCTACCATGCCCGAGA
>Ga0182024_10008633_pt1 | contig 21371 bp, 17 predicted proteins | sample P32metaG_FD_120480 | JGI IMG/M metagenome (GOLD analysis project Ga0182024, IMG submission 120480) | Permafrost microbial communities from Stordalen Mire, Sweden - P3-2 metaG (Illumina Assembly) | ecosystem: Environmental > Terrestrial > Soil > Wetlands > Permafrost | place: Sweden: Stordalen...
CGCCGCTCCTGCAGGCGCTTGCAAGCGGCGTCAAGCCGTTCACGGCGACCTATGTGCACCGGCATCATCTCGGACTCGACGCGGCGCTCCCCATCGACCACCTCATGCTGCGGGTCGACGCGGCGTACGAGACGCGCCACGATCCGGCCGACGAGGACGAGCTCGACGTCGCGGGCGCGGGCGACCAGGGGATGATGTTCGGCTACGCCACGCGCGAGACCGAGGAGCTGATGCCGCTGCCGATCGCGCTCGCGCACAAGCTCGCCAAGCGACTCGCGGAGGTGCGCAAGGGCGAGGTGCTGCCGTATCTGCGACCGGACGGCAAGACGCAGGTCACGGTCCGCTACCAGGACGGCAAGCCGGTCGAGATCGAGAAGATCCTGATCTCCACCCAGCACGCCGACGGGATCGACGCCGAGGCGCTGATCAAGCCGGACCTGCTCGAGCACGTGCTGCGCCCAGTGCTGCCGAGCGATCTATATGACGAGCAGAAGCTTGTCAAGAACTTCCTCGTCAACCCGACCGGGCGGTTCGTGATCGGCGGGCCGATGGGCGACTGCGGCCTGACGGGGCGCAAGATCATCGTCGATACCTACGGCGGCATGGCCCGCCACGGCGGCGGCGCGTTCTCGGGCAAGGATCCCTCGAAGGTCGACCGCTCCGCGGCCTACGCAGCGCGCTGGGTCGCCAAGAACATCGTCGCCGCGGGCCTCGCCGACCGCGTCGAGGTGCAGGTCGCCTACGCGATCGGCGTCGCCCACCCCGTGTCGGTGATGGTCGAGACGTTCGGCACCGAGCAGATCGGCCGCGGTCAGATCGCCGGCCTCGTGGACGAACACTTCGACCTGCGCCCCGGCGCCTTCCGCGAGGAGCTCAAACTGCACCGCCCGATCTATCAGAAGACCGCCGCCTACGGGCACTTCGGCCGCGACGACCACGACTTCACGTGGGAGCGGACCGACAAGGCCGCCGCGCTGCGCTCGGCCGCCGGCCTCTGACCGAAGGCGCGTCTAATGTAGGTGCTCCGCGGGGCATCCGGCCCCGCGTCCTGACGCCAAAGGCCGGCTTCCAGCCCCCTACCTCATGTCCGCAATCGCCCAGGTCGAGCCGATGACGACGGCCCGCGCGTTGCGCGGGCCGTTTGACTACCGGCTGCCCCCGGAGCTGCTCGGCGGCGTGGTGCAGGTCGGCTCGATGCTGGTCGTGCCCTTCGGCCGGCGTGAGGTGCTGGGAGTGGTCGTGGGGCTGACCGAGCAAAGCGAGGTCGCCGAGGAGAAGCTGCTCGCCCCGTTGCGTGCGCTGGATGAAGGCCCACCCGCCCTACCCGGCGAGCTGGTGGCGCTGGCCGAGTGGATCGCGGCGGAGTACTGCTCGACGATCTCACGCGCGCTCGGCCTCGTGCTCCCACCCGGCGCCGCGCGCCGCTTGAGCGGGCGCAAACGCCGCGCCATAACCCGCCGTGTGCATCTGCCCGTCGGCGCGCGCAGTCCCGAGCCCCCGCTGCTGACCGGCGAGCAGCGCGCTGTGCTCGAGTCGCTCACGGCGGCGCTCACCGCACGTACTCCCGCGCGAGCACTGCTGCACGGGGTCACGGGCTCCGGCAAGACGGAGATCTACCTGCGCGCCGCCGCGATCGCGCTGCAGCAGGGACGCGGTGCGATCGTGCTCGTCCCGGAGATTGCGCTGACCCCGCAGATCGTGGGGCGCTTCGTCGAACGCTTCGGCGACACCGTCGCGGTGCTGCACTCGCAGCTGCGTCCGGCCGAGCGCTACGAGGAGTGGCGGCGCCTGCGCTCAGGCGAGGCGCGGGTCTGCGTCGGCCCCCGCTCGGCCGTGTTCGCGCCGATCGAAGACCTTGGTCTGATCGTCGTCGACGAGGAGCACGACGCCTCCTACAAGCACGAGGGCGACCCGCGCTATGACGCCCGCGACGTCGCGGTGCAGCGTGCCGCGCGCTGCGGGGCACTGCTGCTCCTGGGCAGCGCCACTCCGCGGCCGGAGAGCGTGCGCGCCGTGCCCCGGCCACTGCGCCTGTCAGGCCGAGTCGACGGTCGCCCGCTGCCGGAGGTCCAGATCCTCGACATGCGCGGGGAGACCCAGGGGCTGCACCCGCTGACCGCCAGGGCACTCGCCGAGGTACGCGGCGCGGGGGGGAAGGCGATGGTGCTGCTCAACCGCCGTGGCTGGTCGAACTTCCTGTCGTGTCGCTCCTGCGGGCGGGTGTGGAGCTGTCCGGATTGCGACGTGGCACTCGTGCTGCACCGCGCTGGAGGCTATCTGGCATGTCACCACTGTGGATATCGCGAGCCCGCGCCGGCGCGTTGTGGCGACTGCGGCTCGACGGCGGTGGCGCGCCACGGTGCCGGCACCGAGCGCGTGCAGCACGAGCTCGCCGCCACGCTCGACGACGGAAGCTTTCCCGTATTCCGCCTGGACGCGGACGTGGCCGGCGCCGGGGGTAAGGAGGATGGCGCGGGCGCCGTGCTGCGCCGCTTCGAGGCGGCTCCCGCGGGGGTCCTGATCGGCACACAGATGGTCGCCAAGGGCCACGACTTCCGTGACGTGACACTCGGGGTTGTGCTCGACGCCGACGCCACCCTGCGCTTTCCCGACTTCCGCGCGGAGGAGCGCACGTTCGCGCTGATCGCACAGCTCGCCGGGCGCGTCGGACGCGGTGGTGAGGGCCGTGTGCTGGTGCAGAGCATCGCCCCCGAGGCGCGCTCGATCGTGCACGCGGCGCGCCACGACTCAGACGGCTTTCTCGCCGGCGAGCTGGAGCGCCGCGAGGCGCTCCGCTACCCACCCTTCTCCCATCTGATCAGAATTGTGTGCGCCGCCGTTGACTCGGCCCCGGCGCACGCCGCGGCGAACGCGCTGCGCGAGCGTCTGCGGTCCTTGCCCCCCGGCCCCGACGCGAGCGTGCTCGGCCCAGCGGATCTGTTTCGCCTGCGTGGGCGCGAGCGCCGGGTGTTGATGGTGAAGGCGGCGGAGCGCCGCCCCGCCGTGCACGCGGTGGGAGAGGCCGTACGACGGGTGGCGGCCGCGCGGGAGCACGCGGGCGTGAGCTTCAGCGTCGACGTGGACCCACAATAAACTTCAAGACGCGATGGCCGAGACAGACGAGCTGGTCGAGTCCGCAAAGGACACGGAGGCACCACCCAAGGAGCTGGAGGGCGAGCGCGTTGAGGAGCTCCAGGGCGAGCGCGTCGAGGAGCTCGATTCCGAAACACGCGCGCGCCGCGACGCGGCGCTGCGCCACGTACGCAAGCTCGGCGACCCGGTGTTGCGCGCGAGCGCGCTCCCAGTCGATCGCTTCGACGAGACGCTGCGGTCGGAGATCGAGCGCATGGGCGAGCTGATGGAGGACGCGCTCGGCATCGGGCTGGCGGCCACCCAGATCGGGGTGCTGCACCGCGTGCTCGTCTACCGTGCGGACCCCGAGGAGCCACTGACGGCGCTCGTCAACCCGGTCTTGGAGTGGTCAAGCGTAGAGACGGAGACCGCCATCGAGGGGTGCTTGAGCCTCCCCTTCGTGCACGTCGACGTGGAGCGCCCGGCCGAAGTGCGGGTGCGCGCGCGCGACGCGCTGGGCGAGGAGCTCCAGGTGCAGGCGGAAGGGTTGACGGCGAGGGTGATCCAGCACGAGATCGACCACCTCGACGGCATCCTGATTATCGACCGTATCCCGCGCGAGGAGCGCAAGGAGGGGATGAGCGCGATGCGCGAGGGCCTGCAGGCGGCCAGCGAGAGCGGCAGCGGTGCGGATCGCGCAGCCCAGGACGGCGACGAGAACCGGGACACCGGTGAGGCAGACCCTGGCGCCGGCGAGACTGGCACGGATGCAGGTGGGGCAATTCCCACCGCGGGCGACGCTCTCACGGACGCGAGCCCCGCCTAGCGGCGGTCCGCCACGGGGTCCAGATCTTGCGCACCGTCTTCCTCGGCACGTCCGAGTTCGCCGCCGCCGTGCTCGCGCGGCTGGCCGCGAGCGATCACCGTCCAACACTGGTGCTGAGTCGCCCCGACCGTCCCCGCGGCCGTGGCCGGCGGATGGCCGCACCGCCCGTCGCCGAGCGGGCGCGCGCGCTTGGAATCGCGCTGGAGCAGCCCGAGAGCGTCAACGAGCCGTCGGCCGGGGCATCGATCGCGCAGGCGCAGCCGGAGGTGGTGGTGGTGTGCGCCTTCGGAGCGCTGATCAAGGAGCCGCTGCTGTCCGCGCACGAGCTCTTGAACGTGCACCCCTCGCTGTTGCCGCGCTGGCGGGGCGCGGCGCCGATCGAGCGCGCGATCATGGCCGGCGACGAGCGCACCGGCGTGTCGATCATGCGCCTCACCGCCGGGCTTGACAGTGGGCCTGTGTGCGCCGGAGTCGTTGAGCCGATCGCTTCCGAGGACACCTATGGATCGCTCGCCACGCGCCTTTCGGAGATCGGCGGCGAGCTGCTCGTGCGCACGCTCGATGAGATCGCGCAGGGCACGCCGTCGGCGTTTGCGGAGCAGGACGAGATCGGCGTCTCCTACGCCGAGAAGATCGGCCCCGAGGACCGCCTGCTCGATCCGTCAAGGCCGGCGAGCGAGCTGGAGCGCGTCGTGCGGGCCCTGCACCCGCATATCGGCGCGCGGGTCGCGCTCGCGGACGCGACGCTGCTGGGCGTCCAACGCGCGCGCGTCGCGGCGGAGAGGATGCCCGCGGGAACGTTGACCGGCGTCGAGGGGCGGCTGTTATATGGCGCCGGCGATAACGCGCTCGAGTTGCTCGAAGTGCAACCATCCGGCGGCCGTCCGATGGACGCGGCTGCCTACCTGCGTGGGCATGCCCGCTAAGGCGCGAGTCTGCGCATACATCGTGCTGCGCAGGGTGTTCGAGGATCGGGCCTATGCCGACCGCGCGCTGCAAGGGGAGGCGAAGGAGCTCGACGCGCGTGACCGTGCGCTGGCGATGCGCCTGGCCTACGGAGCGGTGCAGCGCAAGGGTACGCTCGACCACCTGATCGAGCGCCTCGCCGAGCGTCCCCCTGAGCAGCTTGACGCGCGGCTGCTGGCGGCGCTGCGGCTGGGGCTGTATGAGTTGCTGTACCTGGGCGGCGCGCCCGACCACGCGGTCGTCGCGGATGCGGTGGAGCTGGCTAAGGGAGGCGCTCGCGGCGGTCACGGACTGGTCAATGCCGTGTTGCGCCGGGCCACGCGCGAGGGCGCCGCGCTGCTGGTGCAGCTGAGCGAGCAGACGCTGGAGCAGGCGGTGGTGAAGCACTCCCACCCGGAGTGGATCGCGCGCTTGTGGTGGGAGCAGCTGGGGGCGAGCGACGCCCGTGCGTTGATGGCCTACGACAACGAGCCGAGCGAGGTGGCGCTGCGTGTGAACACGCTGCTCACCGACGCCGCGACGCTCGCGAGCGAGCTTCCCGTCGCCACCCACTCCGACCCGGATCTGCCCGAAGCGCTGGTTTTGGAGGGCCCGTTCGACGCTCACGACTCGCCCACGTGGCGCGCGGGCGCGTTCCTGGCGCAGTCGCGCGCGGCGATGCACGTGGCGCGGGCGCTCGCGCCGCGGCCGGGCGAGCGGGTACTCGACCTGTGCGCGGCGCCGGGCGGCAAGAGCACCCATCTGGCGGCGCTGATGGAGGGCGAGGGCGAGGTGGTGGCGGTCGAGCGCAACTCGCGGCGCGCGGGCACGCTCACGCGCACCGCGCAGCGGCTGCACCTCCCCAACGTCCGCGTCGAGGTCGCCGACGCCGCCGCGGAGCGTCCGGAGGGGGCTGTGTTCGACCGGGTCCTGGTCGATCCGCCGTGCTCTGGCTTGGGGACGTTGCAGGCGCGCGCCGACCTGCGCTGGCGGGTGACACCTGAGCACGTCCGCGAGATGACGCGCACCCAGGCCGCGATCCTCGCGGCCGGCGCCGCGGCGCTCCGTCCGGGTGGCGTGCTGGTCTACTCTACGTGCACGATCTCCCCGACCGAGAACGAGCTCCAGATCGCCGCATTCTTGGATGCCCACGCCGACTTCAGCCGCGATGACCTCGCGGCTGAGCTGCCCAACCTGCGGATGCGCTCGCCGGAACAGTCCACCGAGCGAGGCTCGGCGAGCACGGCGGGGCTCGTGCTGACGCTGCCGCACCGCGACCGCACGGCCGGCTTCTTCATCGCCCGGCTGTGCCGGAGCTGAGCGCGATGGCCAACGAGGGAGCCTCTGGAAGCGCGCCGGTCGACCTCGGGCCGAAATGCCCGAACTGCGGGGAGCCGTGGCTGCGTCCCACCAACCTGCCGGGACGCTACCGCTGCGTGTATTGCCTGCACCGCTTCGAGCTCACCTCCGTATGCCCCAACTGCGGCGAGCATTCGACGATCGTGCGCATGTCCTCGACGGCGCTCGTCAAGTGCAACAACTGCGGCGACTCGATGCTCCAGCCGATATGAGTCTTGACCTGCTGCAAGGTGTGCGCGTGGCGCCGTCGATCCTATCCGCCGACTTCGCGCGGTTGCGCGAGCAGGTTGGGGAGGTGCTGGACGCCGGCGCGCGGATCGTGCACGTGGACGTGATGGACGGGCACTTCGTGCCACCGATCACCGTCGGCCCGCTGGTCGTCGCGGCGCTGCGCGAGCAGGTGGGCCAGGCCGGCGCGATGCTCGACGTGCACCTGATGATCGAGCGACCGGAGCGGCATGTCGCCGACTTCGTGCAGGCGGGCGCCGACTCGATCACGTTCCACGCCGAGGCGACGCCGCACGTCGCCTACGCCGCGAACCTGATCCGCGAGAGCGGGGCGGGAGTCGGCGTGGCGATCAACCCAGCGACCCCGGTCGGCGCGCTGGCTGAGATCGTGGCGCTGCTCGACATGGCGCTGTGCATGACCGTCAACCCCGGCTGGGGCGGGCAGCCGTTCATCGCTCATTCTCCCCAGAAGATCGCGCGCGTCCGCGCGATCGTCGGCGCCGATGTGGCCGTCGAGGTCGACGGGGGCATCGACCCCGGCACCGCGCCCACGTGCAGAGCTGCCGGTGCGAGCGTGTTCGTGGCCGGCTCAGCGATCTTCTCCTCGCCGGACCCGGGGGATGCCTACCGGGCGATCGTCGCGGCCGCCGGCGCCGATTGAGAACCGCGCGCGCCGCGTTTGTAGACAGTCCCGAGCATCAGCGCGAGCAGGCTCGCCGCGCCGAGATAGCCGATCTCGGTGCGTAGCAGTTCTTCACCTACGGTTCCGAACACCATCCACACGACGAAAACGGCAGCCGCCACGAGCCAGCACACGGCTGCCGTGCGCGCCTGGTTGCGTGCGAGGACGGCCTGGTTGAGTGCTCCGGAAGTCAGATGCATACCCATCCCGAGCCCGATCAGGGCCAGGCCGAAGCGGTTGTAGTCGTGGTGCTGGCCGAAGAGATGTTGCATTACAGGTGGACCGATCGCGAGCAGGCCGAGTGCGACCGCCCCGGCGAACGCGGCGATCGCGAGCACCGTCACGCGGATCGCGCGCGCGAACGCCTGATGGCCCTCGGTTACCTCCAGGCCGGTCAGATGGGGCAGCAGCGATGTCTGGATCGCCTGGAACAGTTGCAGCGGCGCGCGGGCGATCAGCAGCACGTTGAACACGACGCCGGCGAGGGCGCGGTTCGCCGATGTGGCGTCGACCGTCAGGACGGCCGCATTCAGCAGGGTTTGCTCGGCGAGCATCACCCCCGAGACCGCGAACGCAAAGCTCGACCCGCGCCGCAGCGAGAGCTCGTCAGCGGCGACGGCCTGCTCAACGCCCGTTGATGAGACCCCACCCACCCCGGCGAGCGCCGCGTCGAGCTCCTCGATCTCCGGCGCCCCGCTTCGCTCACCGGAGCGTCGTGCAAACGCGGCGGGCACGACGACGAGCGAGACGAACGGCGCCGCCGCGATCCCGAGCACGACCGCCGTCTGGCCGTGTGTGATCCCGAGCGCCACCGCCAGCGCGAAGCACAGGCGCGAGAGCGATTCGATCAGCACCAGACCGCCGAACAGCGCGAAGTATTCGTGCCCAGCCAGCCAGCCGCGCGCGAAGTAGCTGGCGGCGTACGCGAGCGTGCCGACGACGAGCACGTCGTAGAGAGCGGCGTAGTGGTTGAAGACGTGGTCGACCAGCTCCGCTTTGAGGGCCAGCGTCACGATCAGGAAGACGAGCGCGAAACCGGTCTGGATAGCGATCGGGACGCGCACGGAGTGTTGGGCGTGCCCGCGTGCGCGGCGGTCGGCGATCGTGCGCGAAAGCAGCTGTTCGATCGGCCGGTAGATCACCGAGATGATCACGAACATCACCGACCACAGCACGTCGATGCGCTTGGCCGATTCTTCGCCCAGTACGTGACTTGCGATCGAGAAGTAAGCGAGCGTCAGCAGGCCTGTGGAGGCGATCCCGATTGACAGGATGCGCGCGCCGCTGCCGTACGAGCGGGGCGGTCGGTTAGAGGCGGACAAGCAGCATCGTCCAGGGGAACGGCGAACGGATCTCGGCGACCTCGCCGTAGCGTGAGAGCAACCGCACGAACGAGCGCCGCGACCAGTGGTTCAGGTGCCCCGGTGTGTTGCCGAGCGCCGGCCAGTAGGCGCCGCGCGCCATGTTGAGCATCCGCCACAACGGCTCGCGCGGCACGGAGACGAGCAGATAACGCTCGGCGCAGCGCGCCATCTCGGCCAGCGTGTGCTGCGGATCGGGGACGTGCTCGAGCACCTCGATCGCGCTCGCCAGGCCGAACTCGTCTGCGGCGAACGGCAGGTCCTCGGCTGCCATCACGCGGTACTCGAGGTTGGGCGCCTGGCGCTGTGCCCAGCCGGCCTGGATCGACTCCTCCTCCAGGTCGATACCCACGACCCGCCGATCGCCCAACCGCTGTGCCCATTGATGCACGAGCACTCCCTCACCGCAGCCGACGTCGAGCACCGAGGAGGGGTCTGACTGCTCAAAGAGCTCATCGAGCGTTCGCTGGAAGGCACTCATCAGACGGCGCACGACTGGGTTGGTCGAGTCGTACTTGTCGTACGTGTTGCCGGTGACGATGCCCTCGTCGGAGACGGTGACGGCGCCGCTCACAGGCGCACCTCCTCGCGCCGGTCGATCTCCGATTTGTCGGCCTGGGTTGGTGGGGTACTCGATTCGTAGTGCGAGGGCGCCACGTGCAGCTCCAGCTCGATCCGCCGTACCCGCTCGAACGTCTTCTGGGTCATCACACGCTGAGCGGCGAGCAGGTCGCCGATCACGCCGAGCGCCCACAGCACGACCGCGGCGATGAACAGCACCGCGCCGAGGATCAGCGACTGCACGTGGCCCTTGCCGCTGCCCTCGGCGTAGGCGACGACGAAGCGGATCCACACGCCCAGCGCGGCGATGCCGATCAGCAGTGCCAGGCTCCAGAAAACGCGCAGCGGCTCGTACTGGGCGTAGATCCGGAAGATCGACACCGCGTTGCGGCGCACATAGGCGCCCATCGAGGGAAACAGGCGCGACTCGCGTGTCTTCGGGTTGGTGCGGACCGGTACGTGATCGATCGCGACGAGTTGCTTTCCCGCCTGGATGATCGTCTCCAACGTGTAGGTGAACTTCGACACCACCAGCATCTGGATCGCCGCCTCGCGGTTGTACGCGCGGAAGCCGGATGTGGTGTCGGGCACGGAGGTCGAGGACGCCTGGCGCACAACCCACGAGCCGAGGCGTTGCAATGTCTTCTTCAGCGGCGAGAAGTGCTCGATGTTCGTCACCTCGCGATCGCCCACCACCATGTCCGCGCGCCCCTCCAGGATTGGGCGGACCAGCCGTGCGACATCGGGACCGTAGTACTGGTTGTCGGCGTCGGTGTTGACGATCACGTCGGCGCCGAGCTTCAGCGCGGTGTCGATGCCGGCCTGAAAGCCGGCGGCCAGGCCCTTGTTGTTCGTCAGGCGCACCAGGTGCTCGACGCCGTGCGCGCGCGCGACCGCGATCGTCTCATCGGTCGAGCCGTCGTCGATCACCAGCCGCTCGACCAGATCGAAGCCCTCGACCTCGCCGGGCAGGTCGGCAAGCGTCCGCGGGAGCTGCTCGGCCTCGTTGAAGCACGGGATCTGAATGATGAGCTTCACTTTGTGCTTGCAAGGATAGGCTCTGCGGCTTATGGCCAGCGCGACGCTCACCCCGGTCGGGCCGGGCAGGACCAGGTGGGCGCGGCTACGTTCCGTGCGGTCCGCGACATGGGCCAAGCTCGCGTTCGCGGGGCTGTGCGTGGTGGCGCTGGTCGGGTACTTCGCGTTTCCCACGTATCCGACGTACGACTCCTTCTACGCGCTTCTGTGGGGTCGCGAGGTGCTGCACCTGCACCTGCCGGACTTCAGGGTCTACCGCGGCCCCACCGAGCACCCGCTGGCGATCGCGTTCGGCGTGCTGTGCTCGCTGTTCGGCCAGGGCGGCGCGCGTCTGATGGTGCTCGGGTCGATCGCCTCGTTCGTGGCGCTCGTGGCGGGCGTGTACCGGCTCGCGCGGCTGTGCTTCGGGCCGGTCGTCGGGATGTTCGCCGCGCTGCTGATGCTGAGCCGCTTCTTCGACGAGAATCTCGCCGCGCAGGGCTACCTGGACATCTCCTACGTCGCGCTGGTCGTATGGGCGGTCGCGCTCGAGGTTGAAAAGCCCCGGCGTGGCGCGCTCGTCCTTCTGCTCCTGGCCGCCGCCGGGCTGCTGCGCCCCGACGCGTGGGCGCTGAGCGGCGTCTACTGGCTGTGGTGTGCCTGGCCACCGATCGGAGATCGACGAGACCTCCGATCGGCCAGCACGAGCAATCGGAGGCGATTGGAGTACCTCGGTCTGGCGGCGATCGCGCCGATCGTGTGGGTTGGCGTGGACACCGTGGTCACTCACAACCCGCTGTATTCGCTGACCTCCACCGCCGGCCTGGCGGAAGAACTCGGGCGCACACAGGGGCTGTCGGGCGTGGTCGCGTCGGTGTGGGCGTTCGGGGTGCGGATCGACAAGCTGCCGGTGATCCTCGGCGTGCTGTTGGGCGTGCCGCTGGCGGTGTGGCTTCAGCCGCGTCGCGTGCTCACGCCGCTGGCGGCGCTGGTCGTGCTGGTGCTCGTGTTCGTCGCCGAGGGCGCCGTCGGCGCGTCGGTGATCGACCGCTACCTGATCGGCGCGGCGTCGGTGGGGCTGATCTTCTGTGCGGTGGCGATCGGCGGTTGGTCGATGCTCGAGCACGGATCGAAGCTGCGCCGCGTGTGGATGGTCGCGGCCGCGGCGCTGGTGCTCTACGGCGGGTTCTCCGCCGCCACCACGCTGAGCCTTTCCAGCCTGCGTACGACGCTGGCCTATCACGAGGACTTCCACAAGGGACTGGCCCTCGCGCTGGCCGACCCGGCGGTGAAGGCCGAACTGAAGCGCTGCCCGCTGATATCGCTGCCGGACAACAAGCTGATCCCCGACGCCCGCTGGATTCTCGACAGCGTTGGGCAGCGCAACATCGTCGCCCGCAGCGAGGCGCGCGCCGACGCCGAGAGGGGGTCAACCACGCTGGAGGACCGCATCCGCCGCGGCAGCGTCGCGGTCTATCCACTGGGCAGCGCGGTGTTCTTCGAGGCGATCGTCGACGTCGGTGACGACCCGCTCGACCAGCTCCCGCTGGCGGGCTTCAAACGCATCTTCACGAGCCGCTACTACGCGATCTATGGCAACTGCTGAGGCATCGAAGATCGGCTCCCACGCCGGGGGCGAGCCCGGCCGGAGCCGTAGGTGGGCGTGGCCCGGCCTCACGGTGGTGCTGCTCGGCGGCCTGGGGCTGCGCCTGTGGGGTGTGAGGCAGGGGCTGCCCTACGCGTACAACGTCGACGAGGCCGAGCACTTCGTGCCGCACGCGGTCGAAATGTTCCAGCAGGGCACGCTCAACCCGCACTACTTCGCGAATCCGCCCGCGTTCACGTACCTGCTGCACTTCCTGTTCGACCTCTGGTATGGGGGAGCGCCCGGGGCGGTGCACGCACTCGCGCTGCACCCGGAAGCGGTCTACACCCTTGCCCGAGTGGCCGCTGCGCTGCTCGGGACGGCGGCGCTGTGGTTGCTGTACGTCACGGGCGCACGACTTTTCAACCGTGGGGTCGGCCTGCTCGCGGCGGCGATCGAGGCGGTCGCGTTCCTGCCCGTCTTCTATGCGCATCTGGCGCTCAACGACGTGCCGACGCTCGCGCCGCTGACGCTCTCGCTGCTGGGAACCGCCGGGGTGCTGCAGAAAGGCCGTAAGCGCGACTACCTGCTGGCGGGCATCGGGCTGGGGCTCGCCTGTGCGAGCAAGTACACCGCCGGGATCGTCGTGTTGCCGTTGCTGGCGGCGACCGCGACGCGCTATCTGACCGTCGCGCCTCACACGCGCGCGTCCTTGCTCGGCCGCCGGGCGCTGGGAGGCCTCGTGCTCGCGGGGGCGAGCGCGCTGCTGGCCTTCCTGATCGCGAATCCCTACGCGGTGCTCGACTACGCGGAATTTCACGCGGAACTGATTCACCAGTCGACGCTCTCGGCCGAAGCCCAGGGCAAGCTCGGCGCGCCCAAAGAGGGTGGGTTCGCCTACTACCTGTGGTCGCTCGCCTGGGGCCTCGGATGGGTGCCCGCGCTGGCCGCGCTCGGCGGCGCGCTGACGGTGTGGCGCAAAGACCAGCGGCTTGGCTGGCTGCTCGTGCCCGCGCCGCTTTTGTTCCTCGCGTTCATGGGTCTCCAGGGGCGCTACTTCGGGCGCTGGCTGTTGCCGATATTCCCGATTCTGTGCCTGCTCTCGGCGTTCTTCGCATTGCGGCTGGCGGAGATCCTCGCGCGCCGGCTGCCGCGCCTGCGCGTCGTCGCGGCGGCGCTGCTCGTGGCAGCGCTGCTGGCACAGGGGCTCGTGTACAGCGTCCATTCCGGTCTGGTGCTCGCGCGCGCCGACACCCGCAACCTGACACGTACGTGGATGCTGGCCCACATACCGGCTGGCGCCAAGATCGTCGCCGAGCCCGTCGAGCCGGAGGAATGGGCGCGCGAAGTCGAGCCCGGGACCTCGACGGCGTCCAACCCCTACCGTTGGCCGCTGTATCCGACTCTGTTCCTGCGCATCGCTCCCGGCGGCTCGATAGCGCCGGCCTTCATCCACGAAGTCGGAATCGAGAACTACGAGACGACGCTGTACCCGGCCCTGATCGACTTCTATGAGCGTGAAGGCTACTGCTGGGTGATCACCGGCTCGACCGAGTCCGGGCGAGCGTTCGCCGACCGCAAGGCGGTGCCTGGTGCGATCGCCTACTACAAGGCGCTGGCCGAGCAGGGCGAAGTCGTCTACCGCGCCTCGCCGTACGCGCGCGGACAGGGTCCGGTGGCGTTCGACTTCGACTGGAGCTTCGACTTCTATCCGCTCGCCTACTACCGGCCGGGGCCGGAAATGACGATCTACCGACTGTACGGGGACCGCTGTGGGCGCCCAGCGGGGCCGCCCGCTGAGCGGGGCTGAGCGGGGGTTATCCTGAATGGACATGACGACCTGCACGGATACCGACCGCGCGCACCTGGAACGGGCGATCGAGCTGGCGCGCAATGGCGCCGGCGCGGTCAAGCCCAATCCTGTCGTGGGCGCCGTGGTCGCTCGCGACGGCGAGGTGCTGGGCGAGGGCTGGCATGAAGAGTTCGGCGGTCTGCACGCGGAGATCAACGCGATCGAGGCATGTGGCATGGCGGACCTGAGCGCGGCGACGCTGTACGTGTCGCTGGAGCCGTGCTGCCACGAGGGCAAGACGCCGCCATGCACCGAGGCGATCCTGCAGGCGGGGATCAGGCGTGTCCTCGTCGCCTCCGACGATCCCACGGAGAAGGCCTCGGGTCGCGGCCTGGGGATCCTGCGCGACGAGGGCGTGGAGGTGCTGCTCGCCGACAGCGAGTTGGCGGCGCGCGCGCGGCTGCTCAACCAGGCCTTCCGCAAGCACGCGCGCATCGGACGCCCATGGGTGCTGTTCAAGTCCGCGATGACGCTCGACGGCAAGGTCGCGACGCGCACCGGCGACTCGCAGTGGATCAGTGGCGAGGACAGCCGCGAGCTGGCTCACCGCTGGCGCGCCTCGGTCGACGCGGTGGTCGTGGGCATCGGCACCGCGCTGGCGGACGATCCGCGGCTGACGGCCCGGCCGGACGGACTCGCGGCGGAGGCGCCGCATCAACCACGGCGCGTGGTGTTCGACTCGCTCGCGCGTCTGCCGCCGAGCTCCCAGCTGGTGGCCGCGGCGGCGGAGGTACCGCTTACGGTGGTCGTCTCGCGCGCGGCGGCGCGGGCGGACACCGATGCGCTGGAGGCCGCCGGCGTGCAGGTGGTCGTAGCGACCGGCGAGAACGAGCCGGCCCGCGTACGCTCGGCGCTCGAGCAGCTCGGGGCGCTGGATGTCACCTCGGTGCTGCTGGAGGGCGGTCCGCATCTCGCCGGTGCGTTCCTCGACGCGGGCGAGATCGACGAGATCCGCCTGTTCCTGGCGCCGCTGCTGTTGGGCGGAAGCGCCGCCCGCGACCCTCTGGAGGGCAAGGGGGTCGAGCAGATCTCCGAGGCGCTGCGTGCGCTCACCTGCGACTGCGAGCGCGTCGGCGAGGACCTGTTGATCTCCGCGCGCCTGCGCGAGTGGTGAGCTGATGGGGCCCGAGACTTCGAAGGGGTCATCATGTTCACCGGCTTGATCGCCGATCTCGGCGATGTGACCGCGCTGCACGACGACGGGGAGGGCGCCACGCTCGAGATCGGCACGCGTCTGTCGGGCGAGCTGGGCGAGGGCGATTCGATCGCCGTCAACGGCGTGTGCCTGACGGCGACCGAGGTGAGGGACGGGAGCTTTGCGGCACAGGCGATGCGTGAGACGCTCGAGCGCTCTTCGCTGGGGGCGCTGGAGGTGGGCGCGCGCGTGAACCTCGAGCTGCCTTTGCGGGCCACCGACCGCCTGGGTGGACACGTGGTGCAGGGCCACGTTGATGGGACGGGCGTTGTCGGCGAGATCCGCGATCAGGGCTTTGCGCGCGTGCTGAGGATCGAGAACGAGCCTGACCTGAGCCGCTATCTGGTCGAGAAGGGCTCGGTCGCGGTGGACGGCGTCAGCCTCACCGTCAGCGCGCTGCACGACGATGGCTTCGAGGTTTCGCTGATCCCGGAGACGCTTCAGCGGACGAACTTGGGAGAGGCGGCTGTCGGGGATAGGGTCAACCTGGAGGTGGATGTGCTGGCAAAGCACGTAGAGCGTCTTTTGGAGGCCCGAACATGAGCGACACAAAGACAACCACCCCGTTCGCGACGATCGAGGAAGCGCTCGAGGAGATCCGCGCGGGGCGGATGATCGTCGTGTGCGACGACGAGCATCGCGAGAACGAGGGCGATCTGACGCTCGCGGCGCAGTTCGCGACGCCTGAGGCGATCAACTTCATGGCCAAGGAGGGTCGCGGGCTGATCTGTCTGTCGTTGACCCCTGAGCGCTGCGATCAGCTGGGGCTGGAGCTGATGGCGGCGAAGAACGAATCGTCGTTCGAGACGCCGTTCACGGTCTCGATCGAGGCGCGCGAGGGCGTCACCACGGGAATCTCCGCGCATGATCGCGCGCGCACGATCCAGGTGGCGGTCGACCCCGCGAGCAACCCCCGCGACCTCGTCCAGCCCGGGCACGTCTTCCCGCTGAAGTCGCGCGCCGGAGGCGTGCTCGAGCGCACCGGGCAGACCGAGGCGGCGGTCGACCTCGCGCGCCTGGCCGGGTTGAACCCCGCGGGGGTGATCTGCGAGGTGATGAACGACGACGGGACGATGGCGCGGGTGGACGACCTCGCCGGCTACTGCGCGCGGCACGGGCTGAAGATGATCACGATTGCCGATCTGATCGCCTACCGGCGGCGTCACGACAAGCTCGTCGAGCGCGTCGCCGCGGCACAGCTGCCGACCGCGTTCGGAGAATTTGAAGTTGTCGGCTATCGCTCGCTCGTCGATGAGAAGCATCACGTGGCGCTGGTCAAGGGCGAGGTGGCCGGGCGCAGCGACGTGCTCGTGCGCGTGCACTCCGAGTGCCTCACCGGTGACGTGTTCCACTCGCTGCGCTGCGACTGCGGCGAGCAGCTCGAGTCGGCGCTCGCGATGATCGAGGCCGAGGGCGAGGGGGTGCTGCTGTACCTCGCCCAGGAGGGTCGCGGCATCGGCCTGCTGAACAAGCTCAAGGCCTACCGCCTGCAGGAGGAGGGGCTCGACACGGTCGAGGCAAACCTCCAGCTCGGACTGCCCGCCGACCTGCGCGACTATGGGATCGGCGCGCAGATCCTCGCCGACCTCGGACTCTCATCGATCAGGATCCTCACGAACAACCCGAAGAAGATCAAGGGCCTGGAGGGCTACGGGCTGTCGGTGAGCGCTCAGATCCCGATCGAGCACGCCCCGAACGAGCACAACGCGCAGTACATGCGCACGAAGGCGCGGCGCATGGGCCATACCCTCCACCACCAGGGCTTGAACCTCGACGAGGAGCTGCTGCACGCAGAGCGCGAGCAAGACCGTGCCAAGGAGCGGCGCGTCACCGATCGCCACACTGCGGATCGGAGTGATCTATGAGCGAGCGTTACGCGATCGTGGTGGGCCGCTTCTACCAGGATCTGGCCGAGCGGCTGGTTGCAGGTGCGCGGGAGGCGTTCGCCGAGGCCGGTCACGCGGACGCAGAGATGTTCGATGTGCCCGGCGCGTTTGAGCTGCCGCTCGCCGCGAGCTACGCGGCGAAGTCCGGCCGTTTCGCCGGCGTGGCGTGCCTGGGCGCGGTGATCAGGGGCGAGACTGACCACTACGACTTCGTCTGCGCCGAGACCGCGCGGGGCGTGATGCGGGTGGCGCTCGACACGGGCGTGCCGTGCTCGTTCGGCGTGCTGACCTGCGCGACGATGGAGCAGGCGCTCGCGCGCGCCGGGGGCGGCAAGCGCGATCAGGGCCGCCACGCCGCGGAGGCCGTGCTGCGGCTGGCGGCGCTGCGGCGCGAGCTTGCAAGCGGCTGAGAGTCTTTTTGAAAAAGGCTCTAGACTGCCCGCGATGGCCAAGGTATGTCACAGCTGCGGTAAGGGTCCGGCATTCGGGCAGAGTCGCAGCCACTCGATGGTCGCCACCAAGCGGCGTTTCGACCCCAACCTTCAAAAGGTCAGGATCCTGGTCGGCAAGGCGCCAAAGCGCGTGTACGTTTGTACCCGCTGTCTAAAAGCCGGCAAGGTCACCAAGGCCCTGTAGGGCCGCCGGACCGGGAGACACTCGCTTCGCTCGCATCCCCGAACCGGCCAGCGGCGCCATGCGGCGTCCTACCGATCGGAGATCGGCCAGCTCGCGTGACCGATCATCCGGGATCGGCCAGCACGCCACGCGGGTGGGTGGGCCTTCATCCCCTTGCCTGGCTTGCCCAGCGGCCCTACAGGAAGCTGCGAAACAGATTCTGAGCTCGCTGCACTGTCCTGTTCCGGCGAACCTGATAAGACCTAGCCCAGTGAGCGACACCAATCTGGTTCGTTTTCGCGCGGCGGTGGCGGGAGCGCTGGCACACCTGGAGTCCCGCAGGGAGGAGGTCAACGACCTCAACGTGTTCCCGGTTGCCGATGGGGACACGGGCGACAACATGGCGCTGACACTGCGCGCGGTGCTGGCCGAGCTCGACCGTCTACAGGGGAGCGATGAGGCGCGCACGATCGACGAGATCGGGCGCGAGGAGATCGTGCAGTCGGTGGCGCGCGCGGCGCTCTTGGGGGCACGGGGCAACTCGGGGGTGATCCTTTCACAGCTGATTCGCGGCGCCGCCGAGGAGCTCGTCAGCCGTCCGGGCCAGTTGATCGACGCGACGCTGATCGGCGCGGCGCTGGCGAACGCGGCGGACCGCGCCTACTCATCGGTGCGCGAGCCGGCCGAGGGCACGATCCTGACCGTCGCGCGCGAGATGGCCCACAAGATCGTGACCGACGTCGCCCATAGTTCCGAGAGCTCGCGCATGGGGCCCGCGACCGAGCCAGACAAGCAGGACAAGGCGATCGCCGAGGCGCTGGAGCGCGCGGTCGTCGCCGGTCAGGACTCGGTCAAGCGCGGTCCCGAGCTGCTCGCGGCGCTGCGCGACGCCGGGGTGGTCGACGCGGGCGGCTATGGCCTGACGATCATCTTCGCGGGCGTCGTGGCGGCCCTGCGCGGCGATGACCCGCCGGAGCTCGATCATCATGCCCCGGCGCGCATCAGCCACCCCGAGCACAGCTCCGGCACGTTTCGCTTCTGCACGAACTTTGCTGTAATCGGCAGCGGGTTGAGCCCGGGCGGCTTCATCGCGCCGCTGGAGGAGTTCGGCGACTCCGTGCTGGTCGTGGGCGACTCGACGACGCTGAAGGTGCACGTGCACACCGACGAGCCCGAGCGGGCGACCGCGGTGTTCGCCGCCGCTGGCGAGGTCTCGCATCTGGACGTCGCCGATATGCGTCTGCAGGTGAGCGAGCGAGACGCGCGACTGCGGGATGGCAGGGTTGGCGCTGACGGTGGGGCCGGCGTCGATGGGGGGGCCGGTGGGATCGGTCGGGCGCCGGACGGTGGCCGTGCTCCGATCGCGGGTCCGCGGATGCGCTGTGGGGCGGTGGCGGTGATCAGCGGCGACGGGCTTCAAGCGATGTTCGCGGAGCTGGGCGTGCACACGATCGACGGTGGCCCGACGCTCAACCCCTCCACGTATGACCTGCTGGCGGGGATCCACGAGGTGCCCGCCGAGGAGGTGGTGGTGCTGCCGAACAGCGCCAACGTGATCATGGCGGCCGAGCACGCCGCCGAGCTGTCGGACAAGCAGGTGCTCGTGGCGCCCGCCACCAGCCAGCAGGCCGGTCTCGCCGCGGCCGTCGCGCTGGCGCCCGATCTCACGGTCGAGGAGAACGCGCGGGCGCTCAACGAGGCGCTTGCGCACCTGCGCACGGGAGCGGTCGCACAGGCAGCGCGCGACGACCCGGGTGGACGTTTCGATCGTGGCGAGGCGGTCGGGTTCGTGGCGGAGGAGGTGATCGCCTGGGGCGAGCCCGGCGAGACCCTGCGAGCGGTCGTTGCCGCGCTCGCCGATGGCGCCGAGCTGATCAGCGTGCTCTCGGGTGAGGACGCTCCGCTGGGTCCCGAAGACGTTGCCGGACTGCTCAACGGGGGGCTGTCCAACGGCGGCGTAGAGCTCGAGCTTCGCCACGGCGGCCAACCCGCCTATTGGTGGCTGCTGTCCTCGGAGTAGCTTGGATTGCCAGAGGAAATACTATAGTTACACGCAGTTAAAAAAGTAATACATACAGCCCGCCCCCTTTATCTTTCCGTACCCAACTCCGGCCCAGCCGTACCCAACTCCGGGCCCAACTGTGACGACCGTGGCAGGGTGCATGATGGGTGATCGAGATGCCCACAGCCGTGACAGCCACGAGGACTACTGAGCGGGACCCGATCGCGGGCACTGCAAAAGGTGAGCCGGCAGGGCCGCATGTGTTCGCCTCGAGGCGTGGATTCGACTGGGCGGAGATGCTTCAAGCGCCCGTGCGCTGGCCGCGACCGTCGCGGCTGGGAGACCCGCTCGATGTGCCGCGGGGAAAGCTAGCCAAAGGTTTGGAGGCGCTCGGGCTGACGAGCGTCGGCGCGCTGCTGGAGCATCTGCCCAGGGACAGCCGCGAGGCGCGTACCGTGGCCGGGCTGAGGGAAGGTGAGCAGGCGACGGTGGCGGTGCAGGTGCGAAAGATCGGCACGCGGCCGGTGCGGCGACGGGGAATGAAGCCGCTGGTCGAAGCGACCGTGTTCGACGAGACGGGGAGTATGCGTGCGACATTCTTCAACCAGCCGTGGCTGGCAGAGCGCTACGAGCCGGGGACGCAGCTTGTGCTGCACGGGAAGACGACAGCGAGAGGGACATTCAACGTCGCTCATCACGCGGTCGGCAAAGAGGTGGATTCCCACTCGAGCACCCATCTGAGCCTGGGCGAGACGGACACGCCCGGCGAGATCGCCCACTACCCGGCGACGGAGGGCGTGAGCTCGACGCAGATCTTGACGCTCGTGCAGGGCGTGAGGGACGCGCTGGCGGATGTGCCCGAGGCGCTGTCGGCGGCGACGAGGGTGAGCGAGCGGCTGCCGGACCGCGGGAGTGCGCTCGCCGCGATGCACTTCCCGCATGGCGCCGAGGATCGCGAGGCGGGCCGCGGGAGGCTGGCGTTCGAAGAGCTGCTGTTGACGCAGCTCTTGTTCCTGCGGCGTCGCGCAAAAAGGCGGGAGAGCACGAGCGCTCACCGCTTGAGCGAGCCGCCGGGGCTGAGCGAGCGTTGGCTGAAGGAGGGCCTGCCGTTCGAGCTGACGGGTGACCAGCGCAGGGCGGTGGAGACGATCGGCGAAGAGTTGGCGACGGGGCGCGCGATGCAAAGGCTGCTGATGGGGGAGGTGGGCAGCGGCAAGACGGTCGTCGCTCTGTGGGCAATGCTGCGCGCGGTCGAGCATGGCTGCCAGGCCGCGCTGATGGCGCCCACGGAAACGCTCGCAGAGCAGCACTTCGCGACGGTGCAGAAGCTGCTCGGCGGCGAGCAGGCGAACGTCGCGTGTGCGCTGCTGACGGGCTCGACTCCGGCGCGCAGGCGTGAGGACATCCTGGGCAAGCTCGCGAGCGGCGAGCTGGGGCTGATAGTGGGTACGCACGCGTTGATCGAGCCGGATGTCCGGTTTCGGGCGCTGGCGGTGGCGGTGGTCGACGAGCAGCATCGCTTCGGCGTGCGCCAAAGGGCGGCACTGGACGGGAAGGGAGAGCTGACGGCGGGTGGCGGGGGACCGATCGGAGGTCGGCCAGCCCCGCATGTGCTGCACATGACCGCGACGCCGATCCCACGCACGCTCGCGCTCGCGCGCTACGGGGATCTCGATGTGAGCACACTGCGCGAGCTGCCGCGCGGACGGCAGGCGATCGAGACACGCATCGTGGCGGGCGAGCGCGCCCGGGCACGCTCCTATCAAGAGCTGCGCGAGCAGTTGTGCGCCGGCAGGCAGGCATACGTGGTGTGCCCGTTAATAGAGGAGACTCACCCATCCGAGGCGGACTCGCCTGGTGAGGAGGGGGAGGTACGCGCCGCGACAGCGGAGTACGAGCGGCTGGCGAAGGGCGAGCTGGAGGGGTATGAGCTGGTGTTGCTACACGGCGGTATGCGCCCGCGCGAGAAGCAGGAGGCGATGGCGAGGTTCGAGACGGGCAAGGCGGACGTGCTGGTGGCGACGACGGTGATCGAGGTCGGGATCGACGTGGCGAACGCGACGGTGATGCTGGTGGAGAACGCGGAGCATTTCGGGCTGGCCCAGTTGCACCAGTTGCGCGGTCGGATCGGCCGCGGCGCGCACGAGAGCTTTTGCATCCTGATCTCGGACGCCAAAACGAAGGA
>Ga0182024_10008634_pt1 | contig 21370 bp, 12 predicted proteins | sample P32metaG_FD_120480 | JGI IMG/M metagenome (GOLD analysis project Ga0182024, IMG submission 120480) | Permafrost microbial communities from Stordalen Mire, Sweden - P3-2 metaG (Illumina Assembly) | ecosystem: Environmental > Terrestrial > Soil > Wetlands > Permafrost | place: Sweden: Stordalen...
CTCAAGCCTGTAGCCTTCCGCCTCCGTCAAACCTTCAGCGGCTCCGGCCCGAGGGTGACGATCGTAAAATCCGCCGGTGGATGTTCCGCCAAATAACGGTTGATGCTCGTATCGGTCAGCGCATCGACCAGTTGCCCCACTTCGTCGAGCGTTCGCACCCGGCCCAAGTGATACCAATCGCGGGCAACCGCTCCGCTACGGGCCGAGCTCGATTCCTGCTGCATCACCAGCGAACTTTTCACGCGCGTCTTGAGACGGTTCAACTCCTCCGGCCGCACGCCCTTCGCCAGCAGCTTGAGTTGCTCGAGCGTTACGTCCAGCGTCTCTTGGGCGCGCGGAGAAGTCGTGCCGGCATAGCAAAGCACGCAGGCCCGATCGCGGTGCGTATGATACGAGGCGTAGACGCTGTAGCACAGCCCGCGCTTCTCGCGGACCTCGGTAAACAGCCGGGAGCTCATCCCGCCGCTGAGTACGCCCACGGCTCCCGACGCTTGAAAATAGTCGGGATGCCGATACGGAACGCTCGGATAGGCGATGCCGATTTGCGTTTGATTCGATTCTTGCGTTAGATGATCGAGCTTGGGGCCGGTTGCGCCTTCAGCCGGTTCATCCGCCTCCCGCGGTTCCCAATCGCCGAGCAACTCACCGATCTGATCGACCAATTGCGGCCAGTCGATCCGGCCAGCGACGCCGAGGATCGTGCCGTTCGGCCGATAAAGCTGCTTGTAATGCCACTCGACTTCGCCGATTTCGATCGCCTCCAAGGCCTGCATTTCCCCTTCGCTCGGCTGGCCCCAGGGATCGGGATAATGCCGCCGTTTGAGTTCGAGCATCACCTTGTGGCTCGGATCGTCCTCGATCGCCCGCAGTTCCTGGATGACCACTTGCCGGCCCGCGTCCAATTGATCGCCGGGAAGATGGGCGCGGCGGAGCATGTCGGCATAGATGGCCAACGTCGGCGGCAGATTCTTGGCCAGCGTCGCTCCGCTATAGCCGGTGTGAACGGCGCCGATCGATTCGCCGCGCTGCACGCCCAGATTTTCCAAGTCTTCGATGAACCGGCGGCTATCGCGCTCGCCGGCCCCGCGCAAAGCCATTTCACAAGACAAGGCCGCCAGCCCGCTCCGATCGTGCGGATCGAACACGCAGCCCGACGGCACGAGAAACGTAAAGGCCGCCGACTCCAGCGATTGCATCGGCTCGGCAACCAGCACCAATCCGTTGGCGAACGTATGGGTCTCGATCGTTTGCTTCACGACAAACCGGGGCTAAAGTCAGTTGAAAGATGCGATGCTGGGCTCAAAATCGTAGCCGATCGGGGTGTGATCTTGAACTTCGGAACTATGGCGGATGGTGCGGGATCTTATTGGTCAGTCTGAAATCGAGCTTGCTTTCTGTTCCCGGATCGCTGGGCAATATAAAAAAACCACCGCCCAGCCACCATTGGAGCAATGATCCCCATCGTCGTCATCGCTGTTCGACGAAACCAAGTATCAGCGACGGGCACGTAGCCCGCACAAGAAGCGACGAAATATGCCGTAGCTGCGACGAAGCAGAAAATGCCAGCGGTCTTGTAGATAGCTGATTTGGTCATAACCACCATCCGTAGCTGAGATTGCGAAAACTCAGCAGCCGCGTGCCCAGGCTCCGAATTCCCGCGAATTCCGCCACCACCCGAGGAAACTTGAGCCTAACGATTGCGTTAAGAGTACGCAACCTCGACGACTTTGTAGATCGTTCGGGCCTTGTGAAAGCCGAGTTGCCGGTAGAGCCGGATCGCTGCTTCGTTCTGGCAGGTGACTTCTAGGAAGACCCGTTCCAGCCCGACGCGTTGGAAACCATCCAGGGCCTGGCACATCAGTGCCCTGCCGAGGCCAAAGCCGCGGTGATCGGGCACGACGCCCAGATTCTGCACCGCCCCCATCCCGTTGCGATCGATGATGCCTTGGATCGTGCCGCAGAATTCGTCTTCGCCGTTGGGGTTGCGGTGCGCCGCCAGCCAGGTCGCCTCGGGCAGAAAGCCGGGCTTCTGGCGAATCTCGTGCATCAACCGCACGCAGCCCGGATATTCTCCCAGGCAAGGGAACACGTTGGCGTCGATCTCGGTGCGGAAGCTGAGATACTTCGTCTCGGCATGGGTTTCCAGCAACGAATCGTCCCAGGCGACGAAGCGATACCCGTCCGCTGGACGGACCGAGGAGAGTTCTCGACCCATCAGGTCGATCTCCATTCGCAATCGCTTGAAGTAGGTCAGGCCCATCGCAGCAACCTCGCCAGCCAGCAATGCCGCCGTTTGCACAACCATAAATTTAGCCGTGGGTTGCGCGGAGGTCAACTTTTTTGGGGGGATAAGCGACCACGATTTAGGCAGTGTAGCGGCAGAAACCATTCTACCGGCACCGTTTAGCGGACGTCGCACCGATCGGTTATTTCGGCCCCGGCGCCGGTGGACTCGGTATTGGCAGTTCCTCGGCGGGCCGTCGCGGGGCGGGCGGATTCGGAATCGGTTGAATTGGTCCCCTCGGTTGCGGATTCGGGCGTGGAGCGGCGGGTGGTTCGCTAGTATTCGCCGCACTCGCGTCCGGCCGCTGCATCAGAATCTCCGCGTGTGCCCAGAGCCCGGTCGTATCCGATCCGCCATAGAGATCGACGCCGCGGAGCCAATCGAGCGGCGGCGAAAGAAAACCGGCCGGCGGATGCGGCAGCAAACCGCTGCGTGGTCCTTCCGGCAGCGCATTGGCGGCCCACAGCGGAAATTCGCCGGCGCGGGTTTGCAATTCATAGCGACCGCCGATCGGCGAAACCAATCGCGCGTCCAAGAGTCTTTGGGCGACGTCCAACGCTTGATCGGGCGGAACGTCGAGTTGCGTGGTCAGTGAGTGAAGAAAGTTTGCGTTGCCGTGACTGACGCCCCGTGCTCGCAAGTAGCCAAACTGGTTGGCCAGACCCGCCATCTTCGAATTGCTCACGTCGCCGAGGTGCAACCAGACCTGCGCCGGCTGCTGAGCTTCGACGATGTTCAAGCTGCCGGCGATTTCGGTCAACACGTCGCGCTTCATTGAAGCAACGGTGATCGGTCCGGCCGGCGTCGAAAGCTGCCGCTGCCAAAACAGGCCGCTCAAGCCATAGCCCTCGGCATCCATTTGAACATTGGGGCCGCCGATCCCCAGCCCTTGGAGCGCCCCCGGCGTCGGCCATCCACCGACGTACCACCGCAAAGCCTCGATCGCACTCAACCCGGGCAACACCTGACCGATCAATCCCTGCAGCGGCAGACCGGCTCCAGGCAATGCTTGCGCCGCGGGCGATTGTGGATCGGCACCGCGAACTCCGGCGAACAAATGACTCGGCTGCCCACCGGCGCGTTGCTGGCCGCCGATGCCGAATGGGAACAGCGATTTCATCATCCCGCCGCCACTCGTCGAGATTTCCAGTGCCAACACATCGCCCGGCAACGGAGCCACGCGCTGCCGTCCGACCGGACCAAGCGCCGGGCGAACGAATTTATCGGCGTTGCTCGCCAGTGGCATCATCTGCACGTCGAGCGTCACTCGTTCGAGCCCCGGTTCGGCCATCGCGGTTCGTTGCACGGCGGCGGCTAGCGGACCAATCGGCCCGGACCCGCCGCCGGCGATCGATTGAGCAAATTGCTGATAGGCGGCCACTTCCGCAGCCGTCGCGTGCTTTACATCAACGTCAGGAACCGGCAGAAAAGTGCCATGTCCGCCGCGAAGCGAATCGGTCACACGGCCATCCGGCTGCATCACCAATTGGCTGCCGTCGGGCCGATGAGCCGGCGATGAAAACCCGGCCGGCAAGAAGCCGCCGGAAATCAGTTGCTCGATCGAGTCGGCCGGCTTGCGTTCGGCTTGCGCCGCCAGTCGGGCCATTTGAACCAGTTCGATATCGGTCACCGAGCGCAGCCGCCGGGTCATTTCGATCTGATATTGCGGACTGGCCAACTGCTGGAAAAACGCCTCCGACAAATACGCATAAATCGAATCGGCGTCGGTCGGCTTGCGGCCTGCCCGGGCGTGTCGGAAATCGACCGCTTCGCTGAGCGGACGCTTGCCCGCGCCGGCTTCGTAGAACCGCTCGACAATCCGCCGCGAAGTGGTCACGAGATGGAAATCGCCATCGACCGCGTAGAACGTCCGCACGCGATTGTCGGGCGTCGAGAGGAACGAGACATCGTGGCCAGCGATCAGGACGTGCTGCTCGGTGGCGTCGGGATTTGCCGACAAGGATTCCGCGCGGTTTTGCCGAATGTCGTTCGCCAGCAGAATATTCGCTCGTGCCTGAAACATCATGCCAATCGCGGCTCCTTCGCGCAGAAACGGATCGTCGCCGATGATCGCCATGTCCGCGATCACGGTCGGCCCCATCAGCTTCGACAAGGCCGTCTCCTTGAGCGATAGCTGCCGTTCGAGCCGCGAGTTGAGGCCGTAGTCGACGCCGCGCAGCGAGATCAGGTTGCGCAAATCGCCGCCCCAGGCGTCGAGCGTCGAACGGAACCATTGATAATTCGAGAATCCCGCGAATCGAACGTAGAGGCATTCCTCGGGGACGTGCATTGCCAGCGGTTCGATTTGCACGTCGCCGACCAACTCCGGCAATTCCGCCGCCGCGATCGCCACCGGCCGAGGCAACGGTTGCAGCGGAGCGACCGCCAAAGCGGCCCCGGAAGTGTTCAGCATCGTGTCGCGCTCGATCGCCAATCGGGCCGATTCGGTTCCCAAGACGAGCCCGAGCGTTTGACCCATCTCGGGAAGCTTTTCCGCGAGGAATCCGCGCGGCCATTCGACCGGCGGCAGCGACAATCGATTCGACAGCATCGAAGTCAAATAAGCGTCGACCAGATGCGGATAGTCGTCGTTCCGATTCGGGCGGTTGATGGCGGCCGTGTATTGCTTCCACCACTCGGCCAGAAGCTGCTGATGCAACTGCGGGTCGCGACTGACCGTCGCGCGCTGGGCCACGCCAGAGGGACCGAAAAGCGTCAGATCGAGCGGCTCTTCACCCGTGAAAAGAAAATAGACGGTCGCCGGTCGCGGCCGGGCGAGCAATTCGCGAATCGCCGCCCGGACCGGCGTGTCGACCGCGGCGGTGTAGAACACTCGGCCGTTCGGTTCGGTCAACGTCAGCGGCGGCTCTTCCAAGATCGAGCCACTCCGATCCGGCGGCATCTGGACCGTGATCCTGCCGACGCCGAACGGACTTCCCGCGACGGCGACAATCTCGTTCGGCGGCGGCCGGAGCCGTTCGCCCAATCGTTCGGCCAGCCGTGCGCCTGGGCGAGGCCCAAGAATCTGGCCGGCCGCCGGCATTGCCGCCATCAACACTAAAGCAAACGCAAGACCGATCGGCCCCGCGGAATCGACGATATTGCTGCGACGCATGACATTCCTCTCCTGGAGAGCAGATCGTTCCACGGCGCTCATTTCCAAGCCCCGAGCGTGACTTCTTTCTTTAGCGTGTCGTTGCCGCGATTGATTTCGAGAGTCACTTTGTCGCCGGGTTCGCAGGCGCCGATTTCGGCGGTCAAACCGGCAAAATCGGTCACCGCACGGTCGCGGATTTTCAGGACGACGTCGTCGGGCAACAGGCCCGCTGCTTCGGCGGCCGAGCCGGGCTGCACCAACGTGATCCGGCAGGTGCCATTGTCGCCCATGATTCCAAGTTTGGCGCCGCGGCGGTCGATTTTGGCGCCCGGATGCGTCTGGGCCAGTTTTTGGGCCCCGGCCGGGCTCACTTTGGTGCCGAACAATTCCACCGATGCCAATCGCGGCAAGCCATCCAGCAGGGAAAGATCGGCATCGGTGATCGCGACGCCGTGAAAGCCGACGTGTTCCAGATTGGGCACTCGTTTCAAAAGCTTCAAACCGGCCGTGCCGCCGTGCCATTCGGATTCCAACAGGACTTGCACGCCGTCGGGATTTCCCGTCAACGGATTGCCGACATTAACGCTTCCCCCCAGACGTCGGATTTCCGCAAGCGTCTGTTCCTGACGGGCCAGCTCGAACTCGGCCAGCGCGTCGGTGGCGATGCCGGCGGCCGCCATGGCGGCGGTCGAGGAATTTCGGACCGCGGCGACTTTGGTCAGCGCTGCGGCGGCCGCGTCGGCGGTTTCGATATCGTTCGACTTTAGAAGCACCCCCAGGATTTGAACGGCCCGAGTCGTCACCTCGAGATCGTCTTTCTGGGAAGCCGTGACCGTGGCGTCGATGGCGGACCGACCGGATTGGATCAGATCGTCGCTGGCCTCTTCGCGCACTTGATAGTTGTCGCTGCCAAGCTGGCCGATCCACTGGGCGATCTCCTGCGGCGTGGCGGCTGAATGCGGTTTTGCCGTCTTGGGCGGTTCCGCCGCACGGGCCGTCGCAACAGGAATCGTTGCCACAAGAACCATTGCCGGCAGAATCAAAGCTTTGGCTGCCAGCTTCAGCGTTGTACGGAATTTCATATCCATCTCGCCTACGGTCCTGGGAGGTTGGCATTAGCTCGACGAATTATATCACGTATCGCCGGCCGAATCGCTAGGGGTTTGCTAGCTAAATCACCGCGAATGATCCAGCGCGGCCTACAGTTTCACCGACGATTCGCGATTTGGCGCATAGTCAGCCCCATCATCACCAGACTAGAATCGATGGCAGCATGGCATCCACACTATCCAATTCGAGTCCGACAAGTCTGTTGCCGATCCTCGGCCAGACTGGCCACGGCAGTCCGCCCGCGCCTTCGACTGTCGCGCCGCCGCTGCCGATGACGCGGCAGGAAATGCTCGACCGCGGCTGGGATGCCGTCGACGTGGTGTTCATCACGGGCGACGCTTATGTCGACCACCCGAGCTTTGCCATGGCGCTACTGGGCCGGTTGCTGGAAAGCGAAGGCTACCGCGTCGGCATCGTCTCGCAGCCGGATTGGCGGTCGTGCGAGCCGTGGCGGGTATTCGGCCGGCCGCGACTCTTCTTCGCGATCAGCGCCGGCAATATGGATTCGATGATCAACCATTACACCGCCAGCCGCAAAGTCCGCAACGACGATGCCTACAGCCCCGGCGGACAAATCGGGCGGCGGCCCGATCGGGCAACGCTGGCCTATTGCCAACGGGCTCGCGAGGCGTTCAAGCGAGTGCCGGTGATCGCGGGGGGCGTCGAGGCCAGCCTGCGCCGCATCGCCCATTACGATTATTGGAGCGACAAAGTTCGCCGAGCGATCATCCTGGATTGCAAGGCCGATCTGATCGTGTTCGGCATGGGGGAGCGGACGATCGTCGAAATTGCTCGGCGGTTGAACGAAGGCGAAACGGTCCGCCAGTTGCGCGATTTGCGCGGCGTGGCTTATCGGCTCGGTGCGAAGGAAGAATTGCCGGTCGACGAACCGTGGGGCACGATCCGGCTGCCGAGCTACGAAGCGGTGTCAACCGATGCGCTGGCCTTCTGCGAGATGACGAAAATTTCGCACATGGAAACCAACCCGCACAACGCCAAGCGGCTCGTGCAGCAGCACGGTCCCGAAGCCGTGGCGGTCAATCCGCCGGCGCTGCCGCTGGCCCAGGCGGAGATGGATCGCATCTATGGACTTCCGTACACACGCAAGCCGCATCCCTGCTATGGGCAGCAAAACATCCCGGCCTACCAGGTCGTGAAGGATTCGGTGCAGATCATGCGCGGCTGCTTCGGCGGTTGCACGTTTTGCTCGATCACGGCTCATGAGGGCCGAATTATTCAAAGCCGCAGCCAGGATTCGGTGCTCGCCGAGATTCGCCGGATGACGGCCGATCCCGAGTTCAGCGGCGTGGTGAGCGATATCGGCGGCCCGACGGCCAACATGTACGAAATGAAATGCGTTCGGCCGGAAGTCGAAGCGAAATGCCGCCGGCTAAGCTGCGTTCATCCGACGATCTGCAAGCTGCTCGGCACCGACCACGGTCCGCTCGTGCAGTTAATGAAAAAGGCTCGCGAAGAACCGGGCGTGCGGAAGGTGCTCGTGGCCTCGGGCATTCGCATGGACCTGGCACGGCGTGACCCGGTGTATATGAAGGAACTGGCCACGCATCACGTCGGCGGCCATTTGAAAATCGCGCCCGAGCACACCGACGCCGAAACGCTGCGGATGATGAAGAAGCCCGGCGTCGAGGATTTCGTCGAATTCGATCGCGAGTTCAAGAAAGCCTCGGAGGCGGCCGGGAAAAAGCAGTATTTGATTCCCTATTTCATCTCCAGTCATCCGGGCAGCGATTTGAATGCGATGATCGATCTGGCCCTGTTCCTCAAGCGGAACCACTACCGGCCCGATCAGGTGCAAGATTTCATTCCCAGCCCGTTCGACATCGCTGCCTGCATGTATCACACGGGCCTCGATCCGTTCACACGCCAGCCGGTGAAGCTGGCGAAGAATCTCAGCGACCGCAAACTGCAGCGCTCGCTATTGCAATTCTTCAAGCCGGAGAATTACTTCGAAGTTCGTCGGGCGCTGGAGCAAGCGGGCCGGCGCGACTTGATCGGCTCCGGCTGCGATTGCCTGATCCCCGACCGCCCGCCGAAGGAAGCCCTCGACCACCGCCGCCGTCGGGCGAACGAGCGCGTCAGCGAACAGCGCGAGGGAGACCACATCCGCTCGACGCCCGGCAACGGTTATCGCCCGCATCGGAAGACGGCGGCGCGACGGCGGCCGTGAATGGGATAAATGACGAATGACGAAGCACGAATGTCTAAAGAATGACGAAGCACGAATGACGAATGGCGAGTGGCGAGGTTGTCGCCGAACGACCTTTTCGTGCTTCGTCATTCGTCATTCTTTAGACATTCGTCATTAGGCATTCGACATTTAGACATTCGCCGCTTCGGGGTTGCAGCCCCAGCGGCCTTTCGGTAGCTTGTTTTGCTGGGTCATGGATCGATTCTCTCTCCAGCGCAAGAGGTGCCTGGCATGGACGCGACGCCTTCTCTCGACTACTCGGCGCTCCTGGAAAAATACGTCAAGAAGCGGCAGATTTCGTCAAAGCTATCCAACGAGTTCGTTCGAGTTCTCGAAAAGGATGATATTAACGAGGCCGGACGCCGTCTCGGAATTCTGCATCGCGACACGCTCGTATTGGACAGCGAAGATGAAATTTGCGTCCTGATGGACTTCGCCATCCGTCATCTCTACCGCGACGGAAAGAACGCCATCGAGCGCTACCCGCTATTCGCCAATCGGAAACTCGATTCCGAGGAACTCGATGTTGTGCAAAGGATGGCGGTTTCGCACTATCGGATCCTGGACGTCGACTCGGTTGAGGCTGGCGTTGGGCTCTTGGTGACGGATCGGTTGCGTCGAGAGGCGGCCCTGCTGGTGGATCGTTCATTTTCCGTCACGGCGTCTGCGGGCAATGTTCTCGCTTGCAACGTTGTCGAGTGGGAAGGATATTGGGCCGCCACGGGAGCGGGTCTGCCGATGATCAGCCGCATCTGGGATCGTCTCGAACGTCCTATTCAAAAACGATTCGGCAAACCGGGCCCGAAGCATCGAAACTTGGATCGAACCCAAGAAGCCGACCTGGCGGCCTGGTGCATCCGAGCCTGTCTCGAAGCGGGCATGGGGCAACGGGTGGCGTACCGATAGCCGGCGACGCTGCACGATCTATCGCGAGTCTGCGAGCGAAAGAGGGGCCGATTTACCTGAACGGCGCCCCACACGCGAGCGGAACGAGAACGAGTACGTCTTGAGCAATCGCAACCAAACATCCGGCCTCCACGGCCGCCAGCCGAGCGACCGCATCAGACATCGCCGAGCATCGGCAGCTCTTCCGGCGTACAGCAATTGGCGGCCGGCGCAATTCCAACGATTGGCAAGTATTCGGACATACAACCACCGGGGCACGACCCGTTTACCCCCTTTGCGCTCGATGAAGTCCTCGTGAATTTGCGCCCACTGGCGCTGGTTGTCGGCGTATTTCTCCGACAGGTGAGGAGATTCACCGTGGTTGTTCTGCCGAAAACGCCGGATAATCACCGGGCTGCCCGGCACATGAAGCCACTCTCCCAACAGGCTAAGCGAGAGAAACAAGTCGGCGTCGTGGCCGGTCGGGAGACGCTCGTTGAATCCACCCAATTCCAGAATTCTTTCCGTCACCGACAGCGTAACGGGAACAATGCCCGAATCGTTGGCAAACATCCAGTAGGTGGCGTTCCGCGCGAACAGTCGCAGATCGAACATCCGAACCTCTTGCGTCTCCTCGAAAACGTGTACTCGGTCGGTAGTCGCCGCGACCGCCTTCGGATGCGCGGCAAGTGCTGCGGACGTGCGTTCGATGAAATCCGCCGGCCAAAGATCGTCGGAATCCAGGAAGGCGATAAAGCGGCAATCGCGGGCCATTGCCAAACCACGGTTTCGCGCCGCCGAAGCGCCGCCATTCCTTGGCAAGCGAACCAGGGAGCTTTCCAGCGCGGGCCGCGTCGTTTGCAACCAATCGGCTACGGCATCGGCGGTGCCATCCGTCGAGCCGTCGTCCACCACCACCAACCGACGCGGCAATAGCGACTGGCTCGCGACGCAATTGAGTGCGTCCAAAGAGAGAGTTGGGCGGTTGTAGACCGGAACGACAACGGCAACGTCGGCATTGGCCATGCAATACTCTCCGCAGTTCAATAGTGCCGCTGAGCGCAAACCCTGCCAAATGCCTGCCGTTGGTCTATTCGTCAAACCTGGCCACGGCCAATCAGAAAACTTGGGCGCTCCACGCGGCAACGCAATGACTCATTCAGTTATTGCGTTGCCGGTGGGTGCTAGCGGACGCACTAATACCCTTGCTAGCGCTGCGGGCTCGCGGCGCGATTCCCCACTCGAGCCCGCAGCGCTAGCAAGGGACTCTCGGCCGCATCGAAAGTCGGCGGCGCGGCGGCGGCCGTGAACCGGGTAAATGACGAACGACGAATGACGAATGTCTAAAGAATGACTAAGCAAGAATGACGAACGGCGAGGTTGTCGCCGAACGACCTTTTCGTGCTTCGTCATTCGTCATTCATTAGACATTCGTCCTTAGACATTCGACATTCGTTGTTGCGGCTTTCGGACCGGCGAATGTTTCAAGCAACTCTCGCCAGACGCTCGATCGCCACGGCCGCCAGCGTAGCGATCGCAACAAGCATCGCCGAGCTTCGGCCGCGCGGCCGGCTTGGAATAGTTGCCGCCCGGCACGATTCCAGCGGTTGGCGAGCGTTCGCGAATACAACCGGCGGGGCACGACCCGCTTGCCGCCCTTGCGCTCGATGAAGTCGTCGCAAATTTGCGCCCACCGTCGTTGATTATCGAAATACATTTCCGACAGATGCGTCGGCTCAACGCTTTTGTGCCGCGGCGGGCGCCGGATCACTGCTGGGCTGCCCGGCAGATGAAGCCACGGACCCAGAAGGCTGAGCGACAGTAACAATTCGAAATCGTGGCCGGTGCGCAGACGTTCATTGACTCCGCCCAAGTCCAGAATGCATTGTGTCTTCAGCATCGTCGCGGAGACGATGCCGATGCCATTGGCGAATATCCAGCAGGTGGCATTCGGCTCGATCGCGCGAGCATCGATTGGCTGTGCCTCATCGGATCCGTCGAAAACATGGAGTTGATCGCAAGTCGCCGCGACGGCTTCTGGACGAGCGGCAAGCGCGCCGTAGGCGCGTTCAATGAAGTCTGCTGGCCAAAGATCGTCGGCGTCCAAAGCGGCGGCGTAGCGGCAGTCTTGCACCAAGCTCAAACCACGATTTATCGCCGCTTGAGCGCCGCCATTTCGCGGCTGGCGAACGAGCGAGGTTTCGCATTCGGGCCGCGTGGTTCGCATCCAATTGGCCACAGCGTCGCCACCGCCGTCTGTCGAGCCGTCGTCCACCACCACCAGCCGGCGCGGCATCGCCGACTGGCGCGCGATGCTATCGAGTGCTCCCAAAACCAGAGACGCCTGGTTATAGACCGGAATCAAGACAGCGACGTCGACATTGGCCATGCAGTATATCTTCCGCCGTTTAACGGCGCCGCGAGCCGCTCGCCTTACCAAAGCCCTATCGATGAGATATTCGTCAAATCTTGCCATTGCCGTGCGGAAAACTTGCGCTTTCCATGAACCCTCCGGAAAACTCATTTAGTTTTCGCACAGTTTTCGCATTGCCGATTGATGCTAGCAAGGGACCGTAGCCCCTTGTCGCTCTCAATCCTGCTGTCGCAGAAACTCGGCCGTGGCCGCCTGCTTCGGGCTCTCGAAGATTTGCGCCGGCGGCCCGGATTCAAGCACCAGGCCGTTTTGGAAAACATGAACCTGATGTGCCGCGCGGCGGGCGAAGTGCATGGCGTGCGTCACCACGACCATCGTTTGGCCCGAGGCGGCAAGATCGGCCAGTACGGCCAGCACCTCGGCCGTCATGCGCGGGTCGAGCGCGCTGGTGGGCTCGTCGAAGAGCATCGCGCGGGGTTGCATCGCCAGCGCGCGGGCGATTGCGACGCGTTGCTGCTGACCGCCCGATAGCCGATCCGGGCGTTGGTTGAATTTGTCGGCGAGGCCGACGCGGTCGAGCAATGTCTTGGCACGGCTCACGGCCTCGTCACGCGAAAGCCGCAAGACTCGCAGCGGAGCTTCGATGACGTTTTGCAGAACCGACAAATGAGGAAACAGGTTGAACTGTTGAAAGACCATTCCCACTTGGCGACGGACCATTTGCAACTGGGCGGCCCGATCGCGGGCGTTGGCGCCGCATGTAAGCTGATGCTCGCCGACCCGGACTTCGCCCGCCTCGAACGTGTCCAAACCGTTCAGGCAACGTAGAAACGTGCTCTTGCCGCCGCCGGAAGGCCCGACGATCACGGCCACCTCGCCTTCGGCCACGCAAAGCGACACTCCGCGCAGCACTTCAAGCTGCCCATGCCGTTTGCAAAGGTCGCGGGTTTCGATCATCGGCGTGGTGACGGCAGTCGACATGATGGTGGACGCGTGGGGGTGAATGACGAATGTCTAATGACGAATGTCTAAAGAATGACGAAGCACGAACGGCGCGATTCCCGAGCCCGCGGCGCTAGCAAGGAAGAACCACCGACTCCCTTGCTAGCGCTGCGGGCTCCTGTCATTTCGTCATTCGTCATTAGACATTAGGCATTTGCCAATCTGCGCTCGCTCCAGCGCGCGAAAACCGACAGTGGGTAGCTCATCAACATATACAGCGTTGCCGTGATAATCGCCAACTGCACGATCGCACCGGTGCTCATCGCCAAGATATCGTATTCCTTCGTCAACTCGACGACCGTCACCACCGAGCACACCGACGTGTCTTTGAACAGCGCGATGAAATCATTGGTGACCGGCGGAATGACAATTCGGAAGGCCTGCGGCAGGATGATTCGCCAAATTGCCATCGGTCGGCTCATGCCCAGCGAGAGCGCCGCCTCCATTTGTCCGCGCGGAACCGCTTGCAAGCCGGCCCGATAGATTTCTGCTTCATAGGCGGAGTAGTTGATCGCCAGTCCGGCGATGGCGGCTGCCAACGCCGGCAGCGTAAGCCCGATCTTCGGCAGCAGAAAGAAAATCGCGTAAAGCTGCAGCATCAACGGCGTGCCGCGTAGAAGCTCGACATATAAGCCGAGCGGCTTGGCGATCAACCAAGGTCCATACATCCGCCCGCACGCGACCAGAATTCCGATGAGCACGGCCAGCGGCATCGACACGACCGACAATAGCACGGTCATCCCCGCCGCCTGGAGCAGAATTCGCCAATTATTCCGCAGGATGTCCGCAAACGATGGATACGCCGCGGGCGCGATCGTTTCATGTAGATCGCCGAGAGCCAGCAGTTGGGCCTTGCCCGACAAATCCCAGCGGTCGTAAATGGCTTTGAGCGAGCCGTCGTGAATCATTTGATCGAGGGCTTTGTCGATCGCCGCTTTGAGCCGGACTTCGCCCTTGCCCATCAGCGCCACGTAATATCCCTCGCTCACCGGCCGGCCGACGCGCCGCAATGCCGGAAATTGACTGGCGTAGAAGATGGCCGTCGGATCGTCTTGCAGCGTGCCGTCGTCGACCCCGTCGACCACTTTTTGCATCGAATCGGTCGTGCCGTCGTAGGTGATGGCTTGAATTTTCGGATTCTTTTGCAGATACGTCAGTGCGGCCGAGCCGATCAGCGCGCCGATCTTAGGAAGGCGGCCTTTGCCTCGCTCCAGGTCGGCCCAAGAGTGGATCGGGCTGTCGGCGCGGACAAGTAGCTGGAAACCGTAAACGTACTAGGGCACGCTGCAAAGAAAGAGCGATTCCCGTTCGGGGGTCAGCTCGTAACCGTTCAGCGCAATGTCGATTCGGCCGGCGTTGATTAACTCCGGCACTTTCTCCCAATCGCCCTGCACGAATTCGGCCCGGACGCCCAGGCTTTTGGCAATCGCGTCGGCCAACTCGACTTCGAACCCGCGGGGAATGCTGGGGTTCTTCTCGTCGGGAAAGACATAAGGGCCGCCGCCGTTCTGATCGCCGCCCCAGATTAGGACGCCCCGCTTCTGGATCTGATCGAGCGTGTCCGCCACGGCGGCCCGGCCAGCGAACGCGGCCGTTACGCCAACCGCCAATGCCAGCAGCCGCAATCCAACAAACGGCATCCGATCGGCCATGGCGTAATCTTTGTTGTCCAAATTGATTCGGTTGCGCAGGCGAACGCCGGACCACAGCCCGCTCGATGCCGTATCGACGTATTTGTGCAGTTTCGCACTTCTTGTCAAGCGGAAAATGATTTCGCTGGCAACTTTCGCGTCGAATCAGGACACTAGATACACGGCCGGGGTTCACGGAACTTTCTTCGCCGCTGGTGCGTCCAAAGCTCGTCGGGGGCGTGCGGCTCGATTGATCCGCTGCACTTTTCTTTCTGATTCCACGAGAACCGTATGAATAAGTCGCGAATTCTAATGGCCCTTGGTCTATCGTCGGTCTTGGCTCTGGTCGGATGGTCGCAATCGGCCGAACCGGGCCCCACGCAACAGGATCGCGACGCATTTCACAAGAAACTGATCGACGGCAACTTCAACGACGCCTACGAGGGCTTCCGGCGACTGGCGCTAAACAAAGACGACGACCCGCGAAAAGTCGGCGACGATCTCCGCGACGCCCTCGTCTGCCTGCAACGACTCGGACGAGTCGACGAAGCCGATGATTTTCTCGAGAAGGTCATCGAGGTTCACAAAGCGGATTGGCGGCTCCTCTGGGCGGCGGCCGAATCGTATTTGACGGTCGAACACAACGGCCAAATCATCGCGGGCAAGTTTTCGCGAGGCTTTCGCCGCGGCGGTGGAACATGGGCCTATGCGTATGCTCACGACCGAGTGCGAGCCCTGCAACTCATGCAGACCGTGTTTCCGCTACTCGACGCCGATTCCGACGGCCCGGCCAAAGCCGATTTCTATCTCTCTTTGTCGCACGCGCTGCTCAGCGGCCGCAGTTTCAACGAGGCCTGGCAGCTTCAGGTGCTGACCGACATCTCGACATTGCCCGATTACAGCGAAGGCGGGGGCTACGGCGGCGGCACTCGTGGCGCCCCGGTCGACGACGCGGGCAACCCGATTTACTACACCGTCGTCAAGCGATGGCAAGACGCGGCCAGCGACGGTCAACGATGGCGCTGGGCACTCGCGCAGTCGGTCGAAATGTCGCCCGCGAAATTGAACGCGGCTCGAATGGAATTGGCGGATTTTCTGCACAGTCAGTTCGGCGTTCAAACGATGGGCCAGTTCGGTTTCTTCGGCCGCAGTCTTGTCGGCGGCAGCCTGGAAGATGCGTTGAAGAAGCAGGAAGACACCGGACCATTCGCCGTTCATTCCCTCGGCGAAGACGAAACGATCGCGCGGCTGGCGACCGGCGTCAAGCGATTCAAGCTGCCGGATGAGTTCAACTTCATCAAGATCTACCAAACCATCGCCGACAACCCCAAGACAGGTCTCGGCGAAGCGGCCCTCGAGCAATTGGCCCAAATTTTCGAGAATCGCCAGCAGTCTCCCAAAGCGGCCGACTACTGGCGCCGCGACATCAAGGAATACGGCCCGGGCAACGAAAATTACAAGCAAAAGCGGCTCGACCAGATCGTCGGCAATTGGGGCCGGTTCGACACCGGCGCCGTTCAACCTGCTGGCCGGGGCGGCACGGTCGAATTCACGTATCGCAATGGCAAGAAGGTCAGCTTCGAGGCTCATGCAATCAAGATCGAAAAGCTGTTGACCGACGTCAAAGCCTATCTCAACTCGCATCCCGCCCAGCCCGATTGGCAGAAATTCAATCTGCAAGACATTGGCTATCGGCTTGTCACGCAGAATCAGCAGGAATATCTCGGAGCGAAAGTCGCCGCTTGGGACCTCGATCTCGATCCGCCGGCCGAGCATTTCGACCGGCAAATCACGGTCACGACGCCGCTGCAACAAGCCGGCGCCTATCTCCTCTCCGCGAAAATGGCCGACGGCAACACCAGCCAAATCGTCGTCTGGCTGGCCGACATGGCAATCGTCGAAAAGCATCTGAGCGACGGCCTGCTGTATGTCGTGGCCGACGCGGTCACGGGCAAGCCGGTGCCGAAAGCCAACGTTGAATTGTTCGGCTATCGCCAGCGTTTCGAGCAGCCGAACCGTTGGATGCTCGACACGAAGAATTTCGCCGAGTTCACCAATGCCGACGGCGAGGCAATCATCGGCAAGGATCGAGCGCCGCAGGATTTCGGTTGGGTGGCGATTGCCCGCACCGACGATGGCCGAATGGCTTATGTCGGCTTCGGCAATGCGTGGTACGGCAACAACTACGACGCTGAATACAACCAGACGAAAGTCTTCACGATCACCGATCGGCCCGTCTATCGGCCCGGTCAGCAGGTGAAATTCAAATTCTGGATTCGCCACGCCCAGTACGACCAGGAAAACACTTCTGATTATGCCAATCAAGATTTCATGGTCGAGCTGCACGACCCCAAGGGCCAAAAGATTCTAGAAAAGAGTTTCAAGAGCGACGCCTACGGCGGCATTGCCGGCGAATACGAACTTTCCTCCACTGCGACGCTCGGCAATTATCAGCTTTATGTCGTCAACCGCGGCGGCGGCAGTTTCCGCGTCGAGGAATACAAGAAGCCGGAGTTCGAGGTGAAAGTCGACGCTCCCACCGAACCGGTGATGCTCGGCGAAAAAATCTCCGCCACGATCAAAGCGAAGTATTATTTCGGTTCGCCGGTTGCCCACGCCAAGGTGAAATACAAGATCATCCGTTCGAGCTACACGGAAACCTGGTATCCGCCCGCGCCGTGGGATTGGTTCTACGGCCCGGGCTACTGGTGGTTTGGCTACAACTACGATTGGTTCCCCGGCTGGAACGACTGGGGTTGCCGGCGGCCGGTTTGGTGGTGGGGCCTCAGCGGTCAGCCGCCCGAAGTCGTGGCCGACGCCGAAGCCCAAATCGGCGCCGATGGCACGCTCTCGGTCGAAATCGACACGTCGTTGGCAAAGGCGGCCCATCCCGATCAGGATCAGCGCTATGAGATCACGGCCGAGGTCGTCGATGCCTCGCGGCGCACGATTGTCGGCACCGGCGCCGTGCTGGTGGCTCGCAAGCCGTTCCAAGTGACCGCGTGGGTCGATCAGGGTTACTACCACACCGGCGACGCGATTGAAGCCCAATTCGCCGGCCGCACACTCGATGGCAAACCGGTCAAAGGGACCGGCCATTTGGTGCTCTATAAGGTCAGCTACGCCGCGGATGGAAAGTCGGGCGAGCCGAAGCTCGTTGAAAAGGCCGTCGAAGAATGGAATGTCGACACCGATGCCCAAGGCATGGCCCGTCAGCAAATGAAAGCCGCCGCCTCGGGCCAATATCGGCTTTCCTACAATCTCACCGACGCCAAAGGCCACACGATCGAAGGGGGCTATGTCTTCACCGTCACCGGCCTCGACTTCACCGGCGCAAGCTATCGCTTCAACGATCTCGAATTGATTCCCGACAAACGCGAATACGCCCCCGGCGACAAAGTCAAATTGATGGTCAACACGAATCGCGCCGACGGCTTCATCTGGCTATTTTTGCGACCGGCCAACGGCGTTTATCTTCCGCCCAAGCTGCTTCGGCTCGATGGCAAGAGCACGATCATCGACATCGACATCACCAAGCACGACATGCCGAATTTCTTCGTCGAAGCATTGACGATCTCCGGCGGCAAGACATTCAGCGAGATGAAGGAGATCGTCGTTCCGCCCGAGCAGCGGATTCTCAACGTCGCGGTCGATCCCTCGAAAACTGAATTTCGACCTGGCGACAAAGCCTCGGTCGGCGTCAAGCTCACCGATCTGGCCGGCAAGCCGTTTGTCGGCTCGACGGTCGTCGCGATTTACGACAAGGCCGTCGAATATATTTCCGGCGGCTCGAATGTGCCCGACATCAAAGCCTTCTTCTGGCAATGGCGCCGGACGCACAGTCCGACTCAGGCGACCAATCTCCAATGGCTGTTTGGCAACCTGCTGCATCCGGGCGACACGGGCATGAACGATCTCGGCGTCTTCGGCTACATGAACAATAATTTTGCCAGACGCGGAGCGGGTCCCGGCTTCGGTGGCGGAATGCTGGAAGGAAGGTTGCGCGGCGCCGGCGGCATCGAAGAACAAGATTTGGCGCCGATGGCGGCGAACGGCGCAGTGTATGCCTTGGCAAAGGGCGAAGATGAGGCCGGCGCAAAGCGCGATGGCGACCGGAAGCAGGTCTCGCAGCCGCAATCGGCAATAGTGCAGCCGACCGTGCGCTCGAATTTCGCCGATACGGCGCTATGGGTCGGGGCGCTCGAGACGAATGCCAAGGGGGAGGCGGAAGTTTCGCTCGCTATGCCGGAGAATCTCACTACCTGGAAAGTCAAAGTCTGGGGGATGGGGCATGGCACAAAAGTCGGCGAAGGGGACGCCGAAGTCGTCACGCGCAAGGACGTCATCGTCCGGCTCGAAGCGCCGCGGTTCTTTGTCGAGAAAGATGAAGTCGTGCTGTCGGGCAATGTGCATAACTATTTGAAGACCAAAAAGCAGGTGCAGGTGGCGTTGGAACTGCCGGGTGGGCATTTGACACCGCTGGGCGACTTGGTTCGGCAAGTCGAAGTGCCCGCCGGCGGCGAAACTCGCGTTGATTGGCGAGTTAAAGTCGTCGGCGAAGGCGAAGCCACGGTGCGGATGAAGGCGCTCACCGATGAAGAGTCCGACGCCGTCGAGCAAAAATTTCCCGTCTATGTGCATGGAATGCTCAAGATGGATTCGTTCTCCGGCGCGCTACGGCCAAAAGACACCGATGGCAAGATCACGTTCAACGTTCCCGCCGAGCGGCGGCAGAGCGATTCGATCTTCGAAGTGCGCTATAGCCCGACGCTGGCCGGCGCGATGGTCGATGCTCTGCCCTACCTGGCCGACTATCCTTACGACTGCACCGAGCAGACGCTCAATCGGTTCCTGCCCACCGTGATCACCCAAAAAATCCTGATCCGCATGGGCCTCGATCTGAAGAAGATCCAAGACAAACGGACGAACCTCAATGCCCAGGAAATCGGCGACGATCATGCGCGCGCCGCCGGCTGGAAACGGTTCGATCGCAATCCGGTGTTCGACAACGAAGAGGTGACGCGGATGGTCAAGGCGGGCGTCGAGCGATTGCAGCAGATGCAACTCTCCGACGGCGGCTGGGGTTGGTTCTCGGGCTTCGGCGAGCAATCGTATCCGCACACCACGGCCACGGTCGTGCATGGCCTGCAAGTGGCCAAGGCGAACGACGTGGCGCTTGTGCCGGGCGTCTTGGAGCGCGGCGTCGAATGGCTCAAGCGCTATCAGCAGCAGCAAGTGCAACTATTGCAGAACGCTTTGACCAAGCCCGAACCGAAGCTGCCGTACAAGACCGCGGCCGACAATCTCGATGCGCTTGTGTACATGGTGCTGACGGATGCCGGGGAAAAGAATCCGCCGATGATGGATTTTCTCTACCGCGATCGAATTCAACTGGCCGTGTATGCCAAGGCGCTGTTTGGCGTGGCCCTGGAAAAACAGGCCGACCAGAAGGAAAAGCTGGCGATGATGCTGCAAAACATCCGCCAATTCGTGGTCGAAGACAACGAAGATCAGACGGCCTATCTGAAACTGCCCGAGGACAATTACTGGTGGACCTGGTTCGGCAGCGACGTCGAGGCCGACGCGTATTACTTGAAGCTGTTGACGCGCACCGATCCCAAGGGTGAATTGGCCCCGCGCTTTGTAAAATACCTGTTGAACAATCGCAAACACGCCACCTATTGGAACTCGACTCGCGACACGGGTTTGGCGATCGAGGCCTTGGCCGAGTATCTCAAGGCGAGCGGCGAAGACAAGCCCGACGAGACGGTGGAAGTTTTTCTCGACGGCAAGAAGCAGAAAGAGGTCCACATCACGGCCGCCGATCTGTTCACGTTCGACAACAAGTTCGTGCTGCACGGCGATGCCGTGACCACCGGCAAGCACGAGTTGCAATTGCGCAAGAAAGGCGCCGGCCCGCTTTATTACAACGCCTACCTGACGACGTTCACGCTCGAGGATTGGATCGGCCGCGCGGGCTTGGAAGTGCGCGTGAATCGCAAGGTTTACAAACTGGTGCGTGACGACACGACGATCCAAGTCGCCGGCGGACACGGCCAGGCGGTGGACCAGCGTGTCGAAAAATACAGGCGCATCGAGCTGAAGAATCTCGACCTACTCAAGAGCGGCGATCTGGTGGAAGTGGAATTGGAAATCGACTCGAAGAACGACTACGAGTATGTGTTGTTCGAAGACATGAAAGCGGCGGGCTTCGAGCCGGTCGAAGTCCGCAGCGGCTACGGCGGCAACGCGTTGGGCGCCTACATGGAGCTGCGCGACAACCGCGTCAGCTTCTTCGTGCATGAATTGCCGCGCGGCAAGCACAGCGTCTCGTACCGTCTGCGAGCCGAAATCCCTGGCCGCTATAGCGCCCTGCCCGCCCGCGCAAGCGCGATGTACGCTCCGGAGCTGAAGGGGAATTCGGATGAGATCAAGCTGGAGATCAGGGACTAAGAGGAAGGGTGAGGGTGAGGGTGGAGGGTGAGGGGACGCGCGAAGCGGAGGCTGGCCGCTGTTTGGATTTCTTCGTCTCTTCGTTCTTCGTACCCTATCCCCTCACCCGACACCCTCACCCTTCCTCGCGCGCGCAGCAAGGCCGCGGTGTTTTTGCGCACCGCGGCCATTGCGCGAGTGGGTTGTCACATCGACACGCTACGCGTTCGTGCGCCGCCGCCCCCGTAGGAGTTGGGGGGGGTTCGTGATTTCCGCACTGCATCAAGCCCGACGCAGCCAAAGGGCCGTGGCTAAACCGCACGGCAGGTTGCGTTCATGATTGGAG
>Ga0182024_10008636_pt1 | contig 21367 bp, 20 predicted proteins | sample P32metaG_FD_120480 | JGI IMG/M metagenome (GOLD analysis project Ga0182024, IMG submission 120480) | Permafrost microbial communities from Stordalen Mire, Sweden - P3-2 metaG (Illumina Assembly) | ecosystem: Environmental > Terrestrial > Soil > Wetlands > Permafrost | place: Sweden: Stordalen...
CGCAAGATCGTCGCCGCCCGTTCGGGACCGCCCGTGGTCATCGGCTTGGGCAAGGACGAGTACTTCGTCGCCAGCGATATCCCCGCTCTGCTCTCCCATACGCGCGACATGTTCTTTCTTTCCGATGGCGACATCGCCGTGCTTACTCCGCAGGGAGTAAAAGTCACCGACCTGCAAGGGAATCCCGTTGAGCCGCGCCTGCAACATGTCACCTGGGACCCCATCATGGCCGAAAAGGGTGGCTATAAGCATTTCATGCAGAAGGAGATCTTCGAGCAGCCCCGTGCCGTCCGGGACACCATGCTGGGCCGCATGTCTCTCGAGACCGGCAACGTATTTCTCAACGAAATCGACGTAAGCGAACAGGAATTCAAAAACCTGCGCGACATCAAAATCGTCGCCTGCGGCACCAGCTGGCATGCCGGTCTGGCCGGAAAGTTCATGATCGAACGCCTGGCGCGCGTTCCCGTCGAAGTAGACTACGGCAGCGAATTCCGCTATCGCGATCCCATTGTCGATGGCCGCACTCTGGTAATCTGCATCAGCCAGTCCGGAGAAACTGCCGATACGCTGGCCGCGCAGCGCGAAGCCAAGCAAAAAGGCTCAAAGACGCTGGCCATTTGCAACGTCGCAGGCTCGATGATTACCCGCGAAGCCAACGGCACCATCCTCACGCACGCCGGCCCCGAGATCGGCGTGGCCTCGACCAAGGCCTTCACTTGTCAGCTCACCGCCCTCATGCTGATGGCTCTTCATCTTGGCCGCGTGCGCGGCGCACTTTCCGCAGAAGCCGCCACTTCTTTGATGCAGGAGCTCACCCGCATCCCCCACAAGATCGAGACCATCCTGAACGCCGATCAGGCCGGAACCTACGAAGCCTTGGCCCGGCAGTTCTTCCGCCACACTGATTTCCTCTATCTCGCACGCGGCGTCCATTACCCCATCGCCCTCGAAGGCGCGCTAAAGCTCAAGGAAATCTCCTACATTCACGCCGAAGGTTATCCCGCTGGCGAAATGAAGCATGGCCCCAACGCCCTGATCGACGAGAATCTTCCAGTAGTTTTCCTGGCGACGCGCGATGAATCCGACCCCGAATCGATGACGCATTACGAAAAGAGTTGCTCGAACATCGAGCAAGTCAAGGCGCGTGACGGCATCGTCATCTCTGTCGTCACCGAAGGCGACCAACTGGCGCGCAAGGTCTCCGACCACGTCCTTGAAATTCCGCACGCCCCCGAGCTAATGGCCCCGATCCTCGAGATCGTCCCGTTACAGCTTCTCGCCTATCACATCGCCGTGCGCCGCGGCTGCGACGTAGACCAGCCGCGCAACCTGGCCAAATCCGTCACCGTCGAATAGCGCGCCGTTTTTGCCGCCGCGCCATCCCCATCGACACTCACTCACGCTGTCATCCGGAATCCCGGTCGCCCGATTTTGGCGACCGGTTGAGGGATCTGCTTTTTCTGAGTCGTGCGCAGGCGGGACCAAGCTACGCTACCTGTAATTGGAAGCTATTTTGCCGCTCGCTGATCCGTGCCAAAGGCGTTCGGCTGAAATAATTGCGGCACCAAAAAGCTCAAAACTCCATTCCGCACGCTATCTGAAACGTAGATCTCCCCATCCTTGGGATTGAGCGCCAACCCCACGGGGTGCAGAAGCCCGCCAAACGGCCCCCTGATCATCGCCCGCGGAGGCACGTCGCCGCTGTCGCTGATGTTCCACACGCCCACAAAGCCGAGCGTCGGATTGAGCCAAGGATCGTCGGGTATTTCCTTCGCATCGCTCTTGAGCGTTACGTCCGTATACAAATTCTGATGAAAGTGATTCGACGCGGCGACAAATATCCTTCCCTGATAGATCTGCATCTGCCAAGGCTCATCGGTCATCCCCGTCTTGGGACCAGCAATGCGAGCGCGAGGCGCAACGTCGCCCGAGTCCGTCCGATTGAAGATCTCAATATCTTGCGAGTTCGCCACAGCCAGCAAATTCGATGCGGAATCCACCACAACGCCAACGGTATGTCCCAACCCGGTGTGCGGCCCTTCGATCACGCGGAGCGGCGTGGCATCTCCGTTGGCGTCCCAAGCAAACACGTTGATGCGCTTGCCCGTCAAGCTGGCCACAAGAATCTCGCCATGCTCCGGGTCCAGACTCACCGCGTGCGGAGTCACCAGATGTGTGTGCGGTCCCTGAATCACGCGTATTGGCCGCGCCTCGCCGCTGGCATCGCCGCGAAACACCAGCACCGCATCCGCCAGAGCATTCGGCACCACAATTTCGTCATGCGCGACATCGTAAGCCAGCCCATGCACGGTGCGTCCCAACTCCGAAGCCTGTCCCGCGATCACTCGTATGGGCGCCGCATTCCCATTTGCCAGCCTGGCAAATGACGCGATCCGCGGCTGCGTCACTCAATTCGGCACCAGCAACTCATCGCGCTTGGAATCGTAGGCCAGCGCCATGGGGTTACCGAAACCGGGCGTAGGCGTGCCAGCAGGCGCACTGCGAATCACGCGTTTCGGCGCCACATCGCCCGAAGCTCCGCTGTCAAACGCCAGCGCCGAGTGATCGCCCCAATTCGAGACCCAAATCTCGCCGTTCTGCGGATCCACCGCGATGCCGATGGGCCGATCGATCCCCGTCCGGCCGCCGCGAATCGTTCTCACCGGCGCGACGTTTCCATGAGCGTTCCGCGCAAAGATCAAAATCGAGCTATCGCCATTATTCGCCACCACAATCGCGTCGTGCATGGGATCCTGCGCAATGCCCATGGGCCAGTCGAGCCCAGTCCGCGTACCCGAAATCGTGCGCAGCGGCGCCGTATCGCCTTTGGCCTTCGCCGCGTAAATCGAAACCGACGGCGCCTTGAATTCTCCCGCTTCATCAGCCTCAACCGCGTTGTCAGGCGGAGCATCCTCGCAGCCGCTCCCCGTGTTCCGCACCACTCCCTTGAAATTGCCGTGGTTCGCCACGCCCAGCTCGCCATGCGCCTCGTCCCAATAAATTCCGTGCGGATCAGCCAGTCCCGTTTTCTCTCCCCGAATCATCCGCACAGGCGCTTCCACGCCCTGCACCAGCCGCGGATAAAAAACGATGGTATTCTGCACCTCCACCGTCACCGCAATCTCATCGCTGGCGCGGCCCAGCGCCAAGCCCCAAGCCTGGTGCGGAACCGAGAAGATGCGCGCCGGTTTGCTGTCCCCCGTGGCTTCATAGGACATCACCACCACGGTGTCCTCGATGTCGTTGTTTGCGGTAAAGGCTTCGCGATGTTGCGGGTCGAGCGCCACCCCCGCAATCATCCCCAGAAAAGTCGATGGCCCGATCACCTGGTGGACCGGCAAACTCGCCGCACCCGAGCTCGCGCCGCGCAAGCGGTCGTACGTCAGCAAGCTCTTGCGATTGGGATCGCTCAAAACCACCAACCCGTTCACCGGATCGACCGCGATTCCATTAAAGGCGGGATAAGGGTCAGCGAGCATCCGTACAGGCTGGATATCCTCAGGCGCGGGCTTGGTCCCATTATCCCCGGCATGCGCGTGCCCCAAGGCCACCAACACCGCCAAGGCCGCGACAATGGCGATGCCCACCCCGAAGCCAATCGCGCGTCTCATGAGCCTATGATAAACGAACCCCACCCTCGCAGAACCGCCGTTTTCATCAGCGGCGATCTCGCCAGCAAGATCAAAACCCCTTCCCCAATCTTCGTCCGCTAGCGTAAAATCTCACCTCTGCAATGCGAATACTCTGGATCCTCGTCCTAGCCATCTCTGCCCTCGCGGCGCCGCTTCCTTCCGGCGCGCAGGCGCAGCAGCCCTCCGCCGTCATCGCGGAAATTCATCAGGCCGGATCGACCCGTTTTGCCGACGCGCAAGTCGCCGCAGCCTCCGGCCTCCATCCCGGCGACGCAGTCACGCGCGATCAGCTTCAAGTCGCGGCGGATCGCCTGGCCCAGCTCGGCATCTTCTCCAAGGTCAATTACCGCTTCACGACCAGCGGCGACAAAGCCGACAAAATCGTTCTCGAATTCCAGCTTTCCGATGCCGCCCTCGTCCCGGTCACCTTCGACAATTTCCCTTGGTTCACCGACGAGGAACTCTCCGCCGCGATTCACCAGCAGCTTCCCTTCTTTGACGGCAGCGCTCCCAAGGACGGCGCCCTGCTCGATGTCATCGCCGCCTCCCTCTCCAATCTGCTCGAAGCTCGCGGAATTTCCGGCCGCCTCCAGCACACCCTATTGGCCCGTCCCGAGAGCAACGACATGACCGTGCAGTTTCACCTCGACGGCCCCACCCCCACGATTGCTTCGCTCGACTACGGAGACACCCTGGCGCAAACCTCCAGCAGTCTCGCCGAGCGCAAGAATGATCTTCTCAATAAGCCCTTCTCGCGCTTTACCATCGAGCTATTCGAATTCGAGAAAATCCGGCCGCTCTATCTCTCCACCGGCAATCTGCGCGTAAACTTCGCCGCCCCCGTCGCCCGCGTTGCCGGCAACCCCAGTCAAGCGCCTGCCTCGAATGTGTCCGTGCAGCTCCCCATCGATCCCGGACCCGTCTTCCATCTTTCCAAATTGAACTGGGATGGCGATCGCGCGCTGGACGCAGCTGCACTGACCGCCCTGGCAACCGTCCAGCCCGGTGAACTCGCCGACGGCATGAAGCTGCAAGACTTCTGGCAGCGCGTGGAAAACGAGTACTCGCACAACGGCTACATCGACGCGCACGTCGAACCTCAGCCCGAATTCGACGACGCTGCCGCCACCGTCTCCTACCACGTCGCCATCACCGAGGGCCCGCAATACCACATGGGCGATCTAGTCCTGACCGGGCTCTCGCCCGCCGCTGAAAGCGCGCTCCGCGCCGCCTGGCAACTCGCTCCGGGAAAAGTCTTCGATGGCGCTTACGTGAACAATATGTTCGTCCGGTTGGAAAAGCCCTCGAGCCAAATCTTCGGCTCCATTCCCCTGCACTACGAAAAGATGGGCCACTTTCTCCGCATCAACGAACCAGCCCACACAGTCGACGTCCTAATCGACTTCCAATAACCCGCGCGCCCCCAGCTCCTACCGCCCGTACGGCCTCTCAACGCCCGGTGTCATCCCGAACCCGTCCCCGACTTTGTCGGGGACGGCGGTGAGGGATCTGCTTTTGCCGTTCTGCTTTGCCGACTTGGGGACCCGAGGCCCTTGCCCACTAGCTAGCCACTCCGTCCAAAACGTCCCGCCCAGCCACCACCGTGTTCATGTGAATGCGCACCGTATCCGCAGTGTCCCGGGCGTAGCCGCCAGCCAGCGCCACCGCCACCGGAATGCCGCGCCGCTTCGCCTCGCCAAACACCAACTCATCCCGCCGCCGCAGCCCGCCGATGCTAAGCCACAGCCCGCCAAGCTGATCCTCACGGTAAGGGTCCGCGCCGCCCACATAAAAAATCAGATCCGTCTTGAATTCCGCGAGCGCCCCTTTTACAGCCTCCCCGAGCAACTCGAGATATTCGTCGTCCCCGGTCTGGTCATCCAGATTGACGTCCAGGTCAGACGCCTGCTTGGGCACCGGATAATTGTCTCTCTGGTGGATGGAGAGCGTAAAAACGCCGTCATCTTCGGCAAAAATCGCCGCGGTCCCGTTTCCCTGATGAACATCCGTATCCACAATCATGGCGGTGCGAATCGCGCCATTCGCCTGCATACGCCGGATGGCCACGGCTACGTCATGAATCATGCAGAAGCCCTCGCCGTGTCCCGGAAACGCATGATGAAAACCGCCGCCCAGGTTCACCGCAAATCCGTCCCGCATCGCATGCTGTGCCGCCAAAATCGAACCGCCCGCAGCCAGCCAGAACGCTTCGACGGTCTCCTTCGAGCACGGTATCTCCAGCCGCATCCGCTCCGTCGCGCTCAGCATGTCGTTCTTAAGTCTGTCAACCCATTCCGGTGTGTGCACCCGCAGGATGTCCTCATCGCTGGCCGGTTCAGGCGCGACAATGTCGGCAGGATCGGCAATCCCTTTGGCCACCAGCCCATCGCGGATCAAACGGTATTTTTCGGAGGGAAAAACGTGCGGGCCGAGCCGCAGGTCGTAGCGGCTGTGGTAGACCAGCTTGAACGGCAGCATGGCCGGGGAAAGTCCTAGCGCTCCCGGTCGAGAATGAAGTCGGGCACAGCAGCCAGCGCACGTCCATATTCGTTGTGCGCCCCGCCCCCGTTCAGGCAAGCCTTGGCGCGGTTGGCATACTCGTGAGCGAGTTGCCGCGTGCGATCGATGGCGCCTGAATCGCGCACCAGCGCCGAGATCTCCTCCGGGCGCACACTCCGAAAAGCCTTCTCCTCCAGCACCGTGCGCACCAAGTGCCGCCCCGCCGCTCCATCCGTCTTGGCAGCTTCCAGCGCATACACCAGCGGCAGCGTAACCTTGCCTTCCTTCAAATCGCTAAGGACCGGCTTGCCGAGCTGTGTAGGCGAAGCCGTAAAATCGAGTAGATCGTCCACCAACTGAAAGGCCACGCCGGCGTACCGTCCATAGTCAGCCAGCCGCTGCTCTTCCTCTTCGGGCACTCGTCCCAGAACAGCGCCCAGCCGCGCGCACCCGGCGAAAAGGCACGCCGTCTTGCGCATGGCTAGCTCAATCACTTCTTCTTCGCGCAGGTCCATGCGCCCGAGCGTCGAAAGCTGCACCACTTCGCCTTCCACCATGCTTTGCGTCAGGTCGATCAGGATGTCCAGAACCTTGAAATTGCGCTCCGCCAGCGCCATTTGGAAGGACTGCATGTACAGCCAATCTCCCGCCAGCACGCTCCGGTGATTTCCCCAGCGCGCATTGGCCGAAGGCCGGCCGCGGCGCGTGTCCGCTCCGTCGATTACGTCGTCGTGAATCAGCGTCGCGCTATGGATCAGCTCGACCGACGCACCCAGCCGCACCGCGCTCGGCCCGCTGTACCCCGCGTAGCCCGCCGTCAGCAGCAACAGCGCCGGACGCAGCCGCTTCCCGCCGCTTCCTAGTAGGTAGCGCGCCATTTCGCCGATCGGCTCGCTGGCCGTATCACCCTGGCGTGCCAGTTCCTGCTCCACGCACACCAAGTCATCGCGAACCAGATCGAAAATCTCTTTAACTGTAAGCAGCGAGATGGCCTTCCCCCGTTCCGCGTAAGCCCCAGCGAGAGCTTCTCTGCCCCTTCAGCCCAGCCCGAAAAACCGTCGAAAGTTGCCGGCCGTCGCGGCCGCAACCTCAGCCGGCGGCAAGTTTCTCACAGGTCCAAGGGTCTTTGCTACCTCCGCGACGTATGCCGGCTCGTTGCGCCGCCCCCGCTGCCCCTGCGGGGCAAGAAACGGTGCATCCGTCTCGATGAGCAACGACTCCAGCGGCACGCTCCGAGCCACCTCCCGCAGGTTCTGCGCCTTCGGATAGGTCACGTTGCCGGCAAAGGAGACCAGGAAACCCATGTCGATGCCACGCCGGGCCTGCTCCAGCGTGCCCGTGAAGCAATGCAAGATGCCGCCCAGCCCCGAGTCGCGCCAATGCTGCTCCAGGATCGCCAAACAATCTTCCCAGGCATCCCGGCAGTGCAGCACCACCGGCAAGCGCGCGGCCCGCGCCAGCTCCAATTGTTCGATGAAAACGCGCTGCTGAACGTTTCGCGGCGGTTCTTCGTAGTGATAGTCGAGCCCAATCTCGCCCCAGGCCAAAAATCGCGGATGCCGCGCCAGTCGCGAAAGCTTCTCGTAGCGCTCCTGCGTCGCCAGCGTCGCCTCGTGCGGATGCACGCCTGCCGCCGCATAAATCCAGTCGTACTCCTCGGCGAACGGAAGCGACGCCTCCAGCGCCTCCGGATTTACGGCAATAGCCAACAGCGTCCTCACACCTGCATCGCGCGCCCGCTCCAGCATGGCATCGCGGTCGGCATCGAATTCCGCCATGTCCAGGTGGGCGTGCGAATCCACCAGCTCAAGTCCGCCCAAGCTGCCGGCTGCCGATTGATCGAGAGGAGAAGCGGTTCCCATAGCGAGGTATCGCTGTAGAGTAGCGCGGCCCCAGCGCTCGCCCGGCTATTTCAGCCGCGCGCCCACCGGCACATCCTCGAGGAACGCCGCCAGCACCGGACTCCCGTCCGGCGCCGACGCCGCCAAAATCATCCCATTCGATTCCACGCCACGCAGCTTGCGCGGCTGCAAGTTGGTCACTACCACCACCTTGCGCCCCACCAATTTCTCCGGCGCATAAACCGTGGCAATCCCCGCCACCACCTGCCGCACCTCGTCGCCAATATCCACCATCAGCTTGAGCAGCTTGTCCGCACCCGCCACGCGCTCGGCCGACTTCACCTCTCCGACGCGCATCTCGACCTTGGCAAAATCCTCGATCCCGATGCGCGCCCCCGCAAGCGGCGCCGCGCCGCCAGTTGAACCCCCGACCGCCGCACCAGCGCTCGTGCCACCTCCCGCGGCAGCTCCCGCTGCCGCCGCCCCACCCGCCGCCGTCGACGCCGCGCCCCCGTGCGACGTCGCCGCATGCCCGCCCGCAGCCGGCTTCTCCGCCTTCGGCTGCGTAATCTCTCCCTCAAGTGTCATGATCTTCTCCAGTGTCTCTTTATGTTCGACGCGCGGGAACGCCGGCGCCAACTCCCCAATCCGCGTCCCAGCCCGCAACGCGCCATGCGTCAACTGATCGATTCGCAATTCCCCCAGCGGTCCTTGCTGCCCAAGCTGCGCCCAGATTTTCTCCGTGGCGTTCGGCAAACAAGGATGCGCCAGCGCCACGATAATTCGCACCGCTTCCGCTGCGTGGTACAGCACCGTCTCCAAACGCCCATGCGCCGCGGCATCGTCCGCCAGCGCCCACGGCTTCTGCGCCGTCAGGTACCCGTCCACCTGCGCCACCGCCGCCCAAATCGTCTCCAGCGCCCGCGAAAACGACAGCTCCTCATACTGCTCCACCGTCGTGCGCGCCGCCGCCACCAGCGCCGTAGCCAGCGCCTTCTCCGCCTCGCCCGCATGCGCGCTATGCGGCGCGATCACCTCGCCGTCGCAGTAGCGCTGAATCATCGTCAGCGTGCGGCTGGCAAGATTACCCAGCCCGTTGGCCAAGTCGCTGTTGTAGCGTGTAAGCAGCGCGTCGTGGCTGAAATTGCCGTCCTGCCCAAACGGCACATCGCGCAACAGGTAATAACGCAGCGCATCAGTACCCAGCACCCGCGCAATCGGCTCGGCATACGCCACGTTGCCCTTGGACTTGCTCATCTTCTGCGAATCAAACAGCAGCCATCCGTGCGCGAAAACGCCCTTTGGCAATTGCTCCCCGGCAGCCCACAAAAACGCCGGCCAGTAGACGCAGTGGAAGCGGATAATCTCCTTGCCCACCAGATGCAGTTGCGCCGGCCAATATTTCTCGTACTGCAGCTCGTCGTCGCCGTAACCAATCCCGCTCAAATAGCTGGTCAGCGCGTCGTACCACACATACACGACATGCTCGGGATCCTCCGGCCAAGGCAAGCCCCACTTCACCGTCTTCCGGCTCACCGAAATGTCCCGCAGCCCGGCCTCGACAAACCGCAGAATCTCATTGCGCCGGAACGCCGGCCGCAGAAAATCCGGCTGCTCCTCATAAAGCTTCAGCAGCCGATCCTGAAACGCCGACAGCTTGAAAAAGTAATTCTCCTCGGACACCACTTCCGCCGGCCGCCCGCACACCGGGCAATCAATCGGCTCGATCGAGTCGCTCACATACAAATTGTCGAACACGCAGTAGCGGCCCTCGTAATGCGCCTTGTAGATGTAGCCGCTATCCCGCGCCCGCAACAGCAGCCGCCGCACCGCCCGCAAATGCTCGGGCGATGTCGTGCGCACAAAATGCGTATAGCTGATGCCCAGCTCGTCCCACAGCCGCCGAAACACCGCCGAGTTCTTATCCACCAGCTCGCGCGGAGTAATCCCCAACTTAGCCGCCGCCCGCGCAATATTCTCCCCGTGCTCGTCGGTCCCAGTGAGAAATGCCACGTCGTATCCCTGCATGCGCTTAAATCGCGCATAGCTATCCGCCACCAATGTCGTATACGCCGACCCCACGTGCGGCCGCGCATTCGCATAATAAATCGGCGTAGTCAGGTAAAACTTCGGACGTTGGTCGGCAGCGTGACTCACAGGAGCTTCGGCAATGACTCCGTTAAACGAACGATACTATGCGGCAAGTCCCACGGAGTCAAATCGCGCCCCAGCGCGTTCATATCCCCGCTACCCACGTAACTGCGCATTCTAAGCCACTTAAGCGACTCCCCCAGAGCGCAGCAGCCAGAAGTCATGGCGCACGGAAAGAAGTCAGGCATACGAGTCCACGCCGATGTTTACCGGCTACCACATGTATGGCACGATGGCTTCGTCATGAAGACCACCCTGGAAATTCCCGATGCCATTTTTCGCCGCTCCAAATCTGCGGCGGCAGCGCGCGGCATTTCACTCAGTGAGTTAGTGACCGAAGCGGTCAAAAATAAGCTCGCCACCGAGGCCAAAGCCGGCGAAAAACCATGGCTGAAGCCCATGGGCAAGCTGAAGCATCTCCACAAAGAAACCATTCGCATCAACGCCCTGATCGAAAATGACTCTGAGAGAATCGATCCCGAAATGTGGGTGGGCTTTTAGGTTTTGCGGGTGTGGGTGCCCCATCTTTGCGCCTTTGGCAAAGGTGGGTCCGTTCCGACAAGCAGCGCCAAGTACACTTTACCGCACGGCCCCCGCCTTCTCCGCATTCCCCCGCAACTCCGGCTGCAGCTCGCAAGCCTCATCCCAAGTCCGCATCTGCAGCGACCGCGCGAACTTCCCCACGCCGTCCGTCTCCGCGCACAAAAGCGCCAACTCGATAATCTCTTCCTCGCTGAAATGCCGCTTGATGTCCGCGTAAGCCTCATCGGAATCCACGCCGTCATCGCCCGACTTAAACTTCGCCGCAAACCGCAGCGCCGCCCTCTCGCGCTCATCAAAGAGCGAGCTGCTCTCAAACTCCCCCAGCGCCCGCACCTTCTCCTCGGCAAGCCCCCGCGCCTTGGCCACATTCGACCGCACCGTCGAGCAATACCCGCAGAAATGCCGCGTCGAGATTAGCACCCGCACCAACTCCTTCAGTGGAACAGGCAAAATCCCGCCATTGAGCAACTCATTCCACGCCCGCAGCCAATTCCGCCCAGCCTCGCTGCGCACATAAATGCTGGCGCACAACGGGTCCGGCGCCCCATTCGCGCGCGCCGTCTCTATCAAGAGCCGTTGCGTTTCAGTAGCCTCACTCATCTCAATCGGACGAAGACGCGGCATATTCCTCCTCACCAAAAAAAAACAGGGTAACTCGCGTAGCGTGAGTCACCGATTTCACGATTCGCGCAAAATCGCAGACCAACTCGCCCCTCATTTCTACACCACCTAGCACCCTAAACACCATAGCCACCAAGTTTCAACTCGAAAGCGCAGCGCCCCAAAGCGCCGGGCGGTTTTTTCCGCGCGCCCCATCCTTGCGCAAAGCAACGGTGGCTCCTTCCCGAGACGCCAGCGCCTCCCACGCCATCAGCGCGGTCGCCACCCACCATCAACCTGTCATCCCGAGGTCGCTAAGTGCGACCGAGGGATCTGCTTCACCAGCAGTTGTATTATCATGTTGTTATGGCATGCCGAGGTGACACCGATGAACGACACGGTTGAAAATCTAATCCTCGATCTCCTCGAGTGGGTAGGACGACAGCCACGCACCTATCAGCAAACCATGGACGCCTGGCGCACCTCCTGCCCAAGGCTCCCCGTTTGGGAAGACGCCAACGATCGCGGCCTAATCGAAACAACTCCCGCCAATGGCCAGCCGCTCGTTCGCCTAACGCCGGCCGGCCTCGCCCTCCTCAAGCAACAGCGGCCGCACGCCGATACGCAGCCGTGCGCAGTACCGTTAACTCCGTTGCATCCAACCCCCAGCCCTAAATCGTTCCCCGTATAGCCTCCCCCAGCCTCCGCGTCCTAGACTACCGACGCGATGAGTGACCCCGTCCCCATCGACTTCTCCAACGCCTGGAAAAGCGGCGCGCGAATCATCAATAGCGTCATATCCTTATTGCCCAATCTGGTCATCGCGGTAGTCATCTTTGCAGTCTTCCTGATTTTGGCCTCCATGGCCAAATCCATGGTGCGCCGCCTCTCCGTGCGCCATCAGCACCACAGAAACCTGGCCATATTGCTCGGCCAGCTTGTCCAGACGCTAGTCTTGATTCTGGGATTCCTGGTGTCCTTCTCCGTCGTGGCCCCTTCCTTCCGCGCCGCCAACCTCATCCAGATGCTGGGAATTGGAACCGTCGCCATCGGCTTCGCCTTCCAGAATATCCTGCAGAATTTCCTCGCGGGCATTCTGCTCCTGATCCAGGAACCGTTTGACATAGGCGATTGGATCAGCGTCACCGGCATCGAAGGCAGAGTCGAAGACATCCAAACGCGCGCCACCATGGTCATCACGCAAGAGGGCAAGCGCGTCGTAATCCCCAACGCCGTCCTCTTCACCAATCCAGTAGCCGTTGGCGAAGCCCAGAAAAGCGCCCAGTCCGAGCAAAACCCCGCGTCAGCATCAGCCAGCTCGCAAACCTCTCGAGCCGCCTAAGCAGGTGCGGCGCGCCTTGCCCCGCAGCGCCGTTCACGCTTTACCCGAATCAGGTTGATATCCGAAATACGCCAGCCTTGTATCAAACTGAACAGATATGGTCGAAGAAACCGCCTACAGTACAGCTCGAGAACACATTTCAAAGCACGCGAATAAAAGCGCTGCTTACTGAGGAGACGCCCATGCTTGGATACGGACTGATTGGCACCCTGGTAGTGATCGTTCTAGTCATTTGGATCGTTAAGAGCATTTTCTAGAATTCCCCTTACGACGCACGACTTTCGACTGGCGTGCCCGATTCTCGCGGATCGAGGGGCGGTCCTCTCCAAAAACTGCCCGCCCCTCACGCCGTCGCTGTAGCTGCCGCGCTCCTGTCAATGCTGACACTATTGACGGCGCGTCTCACCCTCGTTCGGCGAGGATGAGTCATTTCCGCAAAATGCTCGTTCCCCTTACGCAGTAGCGACGGCGGGCGGCGCTACTACCGGGTTCGCTGCGATTGCCGGCGCCTTCTTCCCAGCCGCTGCCTTCCTAGCCGTGGCCCTCGCCTTCGTCTTCGTTGCCTTCCTGGCAGCCGACTTCAATTTCCTTCCCCGAATCGCCTTCTTCTGCATCGAGCTTCGTTTTCTCGCCATGATCTTTCCTCCTCGCGCGCGTGAGCATATAGCGCCCGGCCCTTATTACGCTCATTGCCCAAACTTTGCAAGCGATCTAGGTTCCGCTCCCGAGACTTAAATCTAGACCTGGGCCTTCAGCCCAGCATCTGGCACGTCCAAGCGTGAAACCAACCAATGCCCCGCCAGTCAGATCGTTGCGCAGCGGTCAACGCAAGGTGTATCTTCGAAGTGACACCGGTGCAGCGCAGCATCCTCCGCCCACTGCGAGGCGAGTTTCCATGGCTCTCATAGAATTAAAAGTCAACGGTCAACTTCGCACCGTGGAAGCCGATCCCGAAAACCCTCTGCTCATGGTCCTTCGCGAAAAGCTCCACGTAGACGCCGGATTCAGTTGCCGCGTAGGCACCTGCGGCACCTGCACCATCCTCCTGGACAACATCCCGACCCGCATCTGCCTGCTCCCCGTATCCGAAGCCGTCGGCAAAGAAATTAACACCGGCGAAGACAAGTGGGAATGGGCCGAACTACCCAAAGAATTCGGCCACTGGTAATCCTGCCCTTGGTGGGACAGGCCTTTGGCTGTTCTCTGGTTCACGGCGAACTTGGGCTGCCCCATCATTGCGGGCAATAAGGGCGTCGTTCCTAACCGCGCTATCCGATGACCGCCGAAACACAAATCCGCCAGGCAACGCCTGAAGACATCGAAGTGCTGTCGGAAATCCTCAAAGAGGCCGCAAGCTGGCTGGAGCAAGCAGGCATGCCACTATGGCAAGAAGCGGAGCTAGAACCTCCCTCCCTCGCCGCAGATGTTCGTGCGGGCCTTTTCTTCCTAGCCGAACATTCAGGCAACCCCGCTGGCACCGTAAAGTTCCAACTCGATGATCCACTCTTCTGGCCCGACGCCCGCCCCCAAGAAGCAGCCTACATTCATCGCCTGGCCGTGCGCAGAGCCTACGCGGGCACAGGCTTGTCCACAGCACTCCTGCGTTGGGCCGTGGAACGCGCCCAGGCACTCGGTTTCCGTTACCTGCGCCTCGATTGTGTCGCCGCCCGCCCGCGCCTCCGCGCCGTCTACGAACGCTTTGGATTCGAACACCACAGCGACCGCCAAGTCGGCCCCTACTTCGTCTCCAGATACCAATACGACCTTTCGAAAACCCCAATCTGAGCGCCGGTTTAGCACTTTCGGGTGCCCGACCCTTTGTCCTGTAAGGGTCGGGTTTTTGACGTTGGGGCTCGGTCGAATACTCTAAAGTAAACAGACAATTTCTATTCACATCCATGATATAATGTCTCATGTTCGCGATCAATCACACCCACAGCACGCCATCTTCACCGGCTCCTAGTCCCCCCATCTGCTCATTTCCCCATGCTCTTCACTCTCTCTGCGGCGAAAGAGCTCCGCACCCGTCCGCATCGGGCATCGCTGGAAGGAACTTGTGCAAAATGAACACTTACGCAAAAGGCGCCGCTAACCCCTGTGGAATGCGCACTTCCAAAATCATTGAACTTAAAGTCTTCTGCAATGAACACTTACAAAAAATAGGGGGGAGGGGAGTCTTATTGTTACCCAACCCGCTCTCTTTCCCGTCCGCCAATTTGGTGTTACGGTACGCCCGAGAGCACACAAACATTTCTCCGCGGGCGCTCGCATCGACGCCATGCCAGCAAGCCCTGCGGTCGATTTGGAGGCAATCATGAGCGGTTTCCTGACACCCGAAGAATTGCGCAAGCTCAAGCCTGCGGAAAGACTGTCCTTCGCCTCCCCAATCCCCACACAAATCGTCTCCAGCGACGAATATTTCCCCGCCCCGCAGAACAAAAAGCAGCGCGAAGTCGAAGCGCGCCTAAAGACCCTGGGCAGCAAACTAGCCCGCAAGCAAGGCATCAGCCGCCGCGCCTTCTTCAGCACTGCCGCCGGAATGGCCGCCGCCTATCTGGCCATGAACCAGGTCTACGGCGGCATCTTCGACGTCACCGATGCCGAAGCCGCCACTCCCGAACTCGCTCAGGAACGCGCCAATTCCCTCAAGGATCAATTCATCTTCGACGGTCACACCCATTTCCTGCGCGACGATACCCGCCTCAACGCCTTCGTCCAAATGCGCCAGGCCGTTGGCGACGCCGGTTGGAATCCCGAAATGAAAGGCCGCAAGCAGACCATCGAGGACCTCAAATACAACAACTACTACAAGGAAGTCTTCCTCGATAGCGACACCAAAGTCGCGCTCATCTCCAGCGCCCCCTCCGAAATCGCCCGCGACTGGTTTCTCACAAACGAAATGATGGCCGCCGCCCGCGAGAAAGTGAACAAGGCCGCCGGCTCCCGCCGCATGCTCGCTCACGCCATCTTCACACCCGGCACGCCCGGCTGGCTCGACGACCTCAGCCGCGCCATGGCCCTCAAGCCCGATTCCATCAAGGGCTACACCATCGGCGACAACACCCACAAGGATCTTTCCCGCCATCCCTGGCGCATGGACGACGAAAAAGTCACCTATCGCGCCTACGAAATGTGCGTGAAGAACGGCATCAAAAACGTTTGCGTCCACAAGGGCCTCTTCCCACCCGCCATCGAAAAACAGTTCCCCAATCTCCGCGACTACGCCGCCGTCGGCGACGTCGGCAAAGCCGCGAAAGACTGGCCGCAGCTCAATTTCATCATCTACCATTCCGGCTTCCGCTACACCGGCGGCGGCCAAATCGCCATCGAAGCAGGCGACGGTATGGTCGAACTGGACAAGACCGGCAGAGTTGAATGGGTCAGCGATCTAGCGGAAATTCCGTCTAAGTACGGCGTCAACAACGTCTACGGCGACGTCGGCCAGCTCTTCGCCTCCACGCTAGTCGCTCAGCCCAAGCTGGCCACCTTCATCATCGCGACGCTACTCAAGGGCCTCGGCCCCGAGCGCGTAGTCTGGGGCACGGACGCCCTCTGGACCGGCTCTCCGCAGTGGCAGATCGAAGGCCTGCGCCGCATGGAGATCCCAGAAGACATGCAGAAAAAGTATGGATTCAAAACCATCGGCGCCGCCGACGGCCCCATCAAGACCGCCATCTTCAGCGGCAATAGCGCCCGCCTCTACAACTACCCGAACGTCACCCAGTGGTCGAAGATGGACCGCTTCTCAGCGCTAAAGGAGGACTACCTGAAGCAGGGCCCGAGCCGCACCAACCTGCGCTACGGCTACGTCGCCGTCTAATAAGACGTTCGACAACTTTAGCGAGTTGTCATTCCGAGGAGCGAAGCAGAGCGAATAGCAATTATCTCCTGAGGAACAACAGCACACCACTGTCATTCCGAGGAGCGAAGCGACGAGGAATCTGCTTTTCCCTGGTTTCTGCCGATGATGAATGTAAGCAATCAACTAAGCCTTGGCGTGCGCAGCAGCCGCGTCCCATTTGCCCTGCGCCTTCAGGATGAGCTCGATAATCTCGCGCACGGCTCCGTCGCCGCCGCTGTGCTTCGTCACCAAGTGCGCCGCGCGCTTCACCTCCGGCACGGCGTTGGCCACGGCAACGGCCAACCCAACTCGCCGCAGCACCGGCAGATCGGGCAGGTCGTCTCCGGCGTAGGCCACTTCGGAATCTTCCACTCCAGCCACCCGCAAAATTTCCTCGTACGCCGGGATTTTCTCAGCGCGCCCCTGGTAGACGAACTCCATTCCCGTCTCCTTGGCCCGCCGCGTCAACGCGGTCGAATCCCTTCCGGTGATCACGCCCGTCCGCAGTCCCGCGTCCCGCGCCATCGTGAGTCCCGCGCCATCCTGCGAATGAAACAGCTTCAACTCCTGCACCGTCCCATCGGGAAATCCCTGCAAGCACACCAGCCCGTTGGTCAGCACGCCATCCACATCCAAAAGCAGCAGACGAATCTTGCGCGCGCGCGCCACTATCGCCGCGGGCAATTTAGACGCGAGAGACTTGCGGGTTCGAGGCACGATGCGTCGCTCCTTTTCCGTCAATCACAAAACGTCTGCAGGTCCCGGCAGGCAAGATTTCTAGAACAGCTCGAGCGTCCACAAGTCGTGCACGTGGACGACGCCGAGAGCGCGCCGCTCGCCATCCACCACCACCACGCTGGTGATCTTGCGCTGCTCCATCAAGTACAGTGCGCTGCTGGCGAACTCATCTGGCGAGATGGTCGTGGGGTTCGCCGTCAGGCACTCCGCCGCGGTCAGCTCGAAGATCTCGCCGCGGCGCCGCTGCATCAAACGCCGCAAATCTCCATCCGTAATGATGCCGGCAAGAACGCCGTCCGCATTCACCACCGTGGCCATCCCCAGCGCCTTGTTGCTGATCTCGTAGATCACGTCGGGAATCGCGGCGCTCGGCGCCACGCGCGGCATGGCATCCCCTGCGTGCATCAAGTCGCGCACCCGCATCAGCTTCTTGCCGAGCCGTCCGCCGGGATGCAGCGCGGCGAAGTCGTCGTGGCTGAAGCCTCGGCGCTCGAGCAGCGCCACGGCCAGCGCATCGCCCATGGCCATGGCCGCGGTCGTCGAAGCCGTGGGAGCGAGATTGAGCGAGCAAGCCTCTTCGCGCACGCCCGCATCGAGCACCACGTCGCTGGCCGCGGCCAGCGTCGAACGCGGATTGCCAGTCAAAGTAACCAGTGGCAACGCCAGGCGCTTGAACGTCGGCAGCAACGCCACAATCTCTTCCGTTTCTCCGCCATAGGAAATCGCCAGCACGGCGTCACCGCCAAGGATCATTCCCAAATCGCCGTGCAGGGCTTCGGCCGGATGCAAAAACACCGACGGAGTTCCCGTCGAGGAAAACGTCGCGGAAATTTTCTGGCCGATCAAACCCGATTTACCCATCCCGGTCACTACCACGCGCCCTTTGCAGGCCAGCAAAATCTCCACCGCGCTATCGAAGGTCTCATCGAGCCGCGCCAGCAATCCTTCGATGGCGTCGGCCTCGATGCGCAGGACGCGCCGCGCGCTTTCCAGGCTCATCGCCGTCCCCACGAACGCACCAGTTTCGCGAGCGCTTGCAATTTCGTTAGCAACTTCGGCAAACGATCGAGCGGCAAAGCATTCGAGCCGTCCGAGAGGGCGCGCGCGGGCCGGTCATGCACTTCGAGGAAAATTGCGTCGACTCCTGCGGCGCAGCCGGCGCGCGCCAACGGCTCGATAAACTCAGGCTGGCCGCCGCTCGCGCTGCCCTGCCCTCCGGGCAGTTGCACCGAATGCGTCACATCAAAGACGACCGGACAACCGGTCTTGGCCATGATCGAAAACGAGCGCATATCGACAACCAGATTGTGGTACCCGAACGATGCGCCTCGCTCGGTCAAAATGATTTTCTTATTTCCGGTGCTCTCCACTTTCTGCACCGCGTTGGTCATTTCCCAAGGGGAAAGGAATTGACCCTTTTTCAGGTTCACGACGCAGCCGGTGCGGCCCGCAGCCACCAGCAGATCAGTCTGCCGCGAGAGAAACGCCGGCACCTGCAAAACGTCGCAGACTTCTGCCGCTGCGGCGGCCTGCGCAGGCTCGTGGATGTCCGTGAGCAGCGGAACGCCAAAGCGATCCTTGATTTTGCGCAACACAGCGAGGCCCGCCTCCAGACCCGGCCCGCGATAGGAAGAGATCGACGAGCGATTGGCCTTGTCGTAGGAGGCTTTGAAGACGAACGGCATCTTCGCGGCCGCCGCGATTTTCACCAAACGCTCCGCCATGCGCAGGGCGTGCGCTTCGCTTTCAATCACGCACGGACCGGCAAACAACACCAGCGGCTGTCCGGCGCCGACGCGGAACCGGCCAATGGGAACCGTGCGAGGCGCGGTCCGTGTCCCTGTTCGAGAAGTCATGCGGAATGTAAGACTATGCGGGACACGCTCGATTTGCAAACGGGCTGTGCGCACAACAGAGTATGACGTGTTCTGAATGCGGCCGAGAAATAAGCCCTGCCGGGCAAACATTGACGCAGCTTCCCGGCGGATTCGTCTGTCAGGAGTGCGACGGCAAGCGCCGCGAACTCGAGCGGCTGGCCAAGCGAGACTGGATGCAAGTTCTTTGGGAGGAGAACCCGAATTCGCGCTGGGTAATTGCGGTGATCGTCATCCTGGTGATTATGGGGTTGCTGCACTTTCTGGAGCTTTGAGAGGCCCAGAAGGAAAGAACTAACTCTGGCCGGCTTCGGCTGCGGCTTGCGTGGTGGCTGGGACGCCGGTGGCGGCTGCGGAGCGGCCCGCGCCACGGTGATGGCGATAGGCAGCGCCGGCGAACGCGGTGAACAGCGGGTGCGGTTCGAGAGGTTTGGATTTGAATTCTGGATGGAACTGGCAGCCGACGAACCACGGATGGTTGGGCGCCTCGACAATTTCAACGTAGGTGCGATCAGGCGTGCGTCCAGTGATGCGTAAACCGGCGGCCACCAGCTTCTCTTCGTAGTCGCAGTTGAATTCGTAGCGGTGCCGATGGCGCTCGCTGATGTCCTGGGTGCCGTAGGCCTTGTGAGCAAACGAGCCGGCCTCGAGGTGACACGGCCAAGCGCCCAGGCGCATGGTGCCGCCCATCTCGTCGACGCCAAGAAGTTCTCGCAATTTGTAGATGACGCGGTGCGGCGTCTGCGGATCGAATTCGGTGCTATTGGCTTCGGCGAGGCCAGCGACGTTGCGTGCGTACTCAATCGAAGCGCACTGCATTCCGAGGCAAATGCCGAAGAAGGGCACCTTGCGTTCTCGGGCGTACTGGATAGCGTTGATCATGCCCTGAATGCCGCGCTTGCCGAAGCCGCCTGGGACCAGAATTCCATCGACGTGAGCGAGGCGCCGCGCGGCGACCGCCGGCGAATCCAGATCCTCCGCCTCAATCCACTCGATGACGGGCCGCACGCGGTGCGCCCAGGCGCCGTGCAGGAGCGCTTCACGCAGACTTTTGTAGGCGTCCTCGAGCGCTACATATTTGCCGACGACGCCGATGCGCACTTCGCCTTGCGGGTGGTGCAGATTCTCGAGCAAACCCAGCCAGCGCGACATATCGCGCGGCGGGGCGTCGATTTTCAGCAGGCGCAGAATCTGTTCGTCGAGACCTTCGGCGGCCAGCGCCAGCGGGACGGCATAAATCGTATCCACATCCTGCGCCGTGATCACGGAACGTTCGGGGATGTTGCAGAAAAGCGCGATTTTCGCCTTCATCTCGTGCGGCAAGGCGCGGTCGCTGCGACATAGCAGAAGGTCAGGCTGGATGCCGATGCTGAGCATCTCCTTGACGCTGTGCTGGGTCGGCTTGGTCTTGAGCTCGCCGGCCGTGGGGATGAAAGGCACCAGCGTGACATGGACGAAGATGGCGTTCTCCGCGCCCAATTCGAGGCGGATCTGGCGGATGGCTTCGAGAAACGGAAGCGACTCGATGTCGCCGACCGTGCCACCGATCTCTACGATCACCACGTCGGTGCCGTCGGCTACCTTGCGAAAAGCGGCTTTAATTTCGTCGGTGACGTGCGGAATCACTTGCACGGTCTGGCCGAGATAATCACCGCGGCGTTCCTTGGAGATGATGGATTCGTAGATGCGGCCGGTGGTCCAGTTGTGATCGCGAGTCAGTTTCGCGGAGGTGAAGCGTTCGTAGTGGCCCAGGTCGAGGTCGGTCTCGGCGCCGTCATCGGTGACGTACACTTCGCCGTGCTGATACGGACTCATGGTGCCGGGATCGACGTTCAGATAGGGATCGCACTTCTGAAGGGTGACGCGGAGACCACGACTTTCCAGCAGGCAGCCGATGGAGGCGGCAGCTACCCCTTTTCCCAGGGAGGAAACAACACCACCGGTAACAAAGATAAACTTCGATCCCATCCGCAAATGTCACGCGCGACGCTTAGCGATCCGCGCGAAACGTTTTTTCCTCCGGCCATCGGCGTACAACCGCATTTTAAGGACTAGGCCGCGACCTGTCAATTGCAGCCAATAGGAGAGCGTGGCGCCTTGCGAGGATGCCGCGGCAAGCTCGTGTCAACGCAAAGTAGAAATGTCCGGTTTTTAGCAAGATAGAAATGTCCGCTTCCACGGTTTTCTCCAGGGGTGCTCGGCAGGCACATGGTATTTGGGTTTGATTTTGTTTTGCGGTTTCCGTGGTGGTTCCGCAAGTCCTGGAGGCCGTAGGCCGGAAGGACTTGCGGGCGGACGCAGCG
>Ga0182024_10008637_pt1 | contig 21367 bp, 21 predicted proteins | sample P32metaG_FD_120480 | JGI IMG/M metagenome (GOLD analysis project Ga0182024, IMG submission 120480) | Permafrost microbial communities from Stordalen Mire, Sweden - P3-2 metaG (Illumina Assembly) | ecosystem: Environmental > Terrestrial > Soil > Wetlands > Permafrost | place: Sweden: Stordalen...
CGCCTCGGTTCACGACATTGAAGTCACCCTTATCATCTCCATCGTGCTCGTGATTCTGGTGGTCTTCGTTTTCCTGCGTACGGTCCGCGCCACCATCATCCCCAGTATCGCAGTGCCGCTGTCGCTGATCGGGACTTTTGCTGTGATGTACCTGCTGCACTACAGTCTCGACAATCTTTCCCTGATGGCGCTAGCCATTTCAACTGGGTTTGTTGTGGATGATGCCATCGTGGTGCTGGAGAACATTACCCGCTATCTCGAACAGGGGATGCAGCCGGCCCAGGCAGCTTTCCGCGGCGCTCGCGAGATTGGTTTCACCGTCCTCTCCATGAGTACCTCTCTGATCGCCGTGTTCATTCCGATTTTGTTGATGGGCGGAATTGTCGGCCGGATCTTTCGCGAATTCGCGGTCACCTTGAGCGTCGCTATCGCCGTTTCCCTGCTGGTGTCTCTCAGCACCACGCCCGCCATGTGCGCCCAACTTCTCAAACCCCTGCATGAGGAAAAACACAACCGGATTTATAAGCTCAGCGAGAATATTTTCGATCGAATTCTGAACAGCTACAAAGTCGCGCTGGGATGGGTTTTACGTCACCAGCCGGCGATGTTACTGGCGACAATCGTCACGGCTTGCCTGACAGTTATCCTCTACATCATGGTTCCCAAAGGGTTTTTCCCACAGCAGGACACCGGCCGAATTTCGGGAGCGGTACAAGCCGCGCAGGACATTTCTTTTCCCGCCATGAGTCAGAAGATGACTCAGTTCGTCAACCTTGTCATGAAAGACCCGGATGTGCAGACCATCGTCGGCTTTGCCGGGGGCAACACCGCCCTTAATCAGGGGCGAATGTTCATCACCTTGAAGCCCAAGGGACAGCGCAAGAAGACGGCCGACCAGGTGATCGGTGATTTGCGAAAAAGCCTTGCCGTAGTTCCGGGGGCGACCCTCTTCATGCAGTCTGCGCAGGACCTAACCATTGGTGGCCGTCAGAGTCAGGCGCAATACCAGTACACCTTGCAAGGGGAAGACCTCACCGAACTGAATACCTGGGCGCCTCAACTCTTCCAGAAGTTGCGGAAACTTCCACAGTTTTTGACCGACGTAAACACCGACCAGCAAGATAAGGCGCTGGAGACAAACGTAATTATTGACCGCGATACCGCCTCCCGGCTTGGGGTCGCTCCCGCGGACATCGACAATGCGCTCTATGACATGTTTGGCCAGCGGCAGGTTTCTACCATCTATCTGCCTCTGAATCAATACCACGTAGTGATGGAGGTTGCCCCTCAGTTTCAGCAGAGTCCAGACGCTTTGCAGAGTGTTTATGTCCACTCCTCCAATGGTTCGATGATCCCGCTTTCTGCCTTTACACACATCGGGCCTTCAAACACGTCGCTGGCTGTCAGCCATCAGGGAACTGCTCCTTCGGTGACCCTGTCTTTCAATCTTGCTCCCAAAGTCTCGCTGGGCGATGCGACCAAGGCGATCGATGCCGCGGAAGCCGAGATCAAGTTTCCAGCGACTATTCATGGCAGTTTCCAGGGAACTGCCGCGGCGTTTCAGGACTCTCTTGCCAGCGAGCCGATCCTCATTTTGGCGGCCTTAGGGACGGTTTACATCGTGCTGGGAATTCTTTATGAGAGTTACATCCACCCCATTACCATTCTCTCCACGATTCCGTCAGCCGGGGTGGGCGCAATCCTGGCGCTGCTGATTACAGGAAACGAACTGAATGTGATCGGTATGATCGGCATCATCCTGCTCATTGGCATCGTGAAGAAAAATGCAATCATGATGATCGACTTTGCCCTCGATGCCGAGCGCCGGGAAGGCAAGTCTCCGATCGACGCCATCCACGAAGCCTGCATGATGCGATTCCGCCCCATCATGATGACGACCATGGCGGCCTTATTGGGCGGACTGCCACTGGCGCTGGGCACTGGAACCGGTTCCGAACTGCACCGTCCGCTCGGCATTACGATTGTCGGTGGCCTGATCGTGAGCCAGGCACTCACTCTTTTCACCACTCCAGTCGTTTACTTGTATATGGACCGTTTGCGCGCAGAACCTAAGAAACGCCAGCTTCTTGGACAGGTCCTCCCCGTGACAAATCAGGCAGGCTAATACCCTACCCAATCTGGGATGCACATGCTTCCGCGATTGCCTTCGTGTAGGGCGGGTAGAAGATGTTCAAAACAGCCGCGGTTACACTTTTCCTTGTAGTTTTGCTGGCGATTGTCGGAACCTCAACAGCCCAGAGCAATTATCAAGTTGTGTCCCTGGGCAACGCGGGAATAATCACCGGCACAGTCAAGTGGTCCGGCCCGATGCCTCGTGCACTCTCGCTTCCCGTCACCAAGGATCCGCAGATATGCGACCCTGGATCTCGTAAGAAGGTCGACTTGGAACGTCTGATTGTTGGTCCCCAGGGTGGAGTCGCAATACCGTGGTGTTCTTGAAGAACATCTCCAGCGGGAAAGCGATGGACATTCCGGAAAACCGGCGGTTTCTCGATCAAAAGGACTGCCGCTACGAGCCACACATTTTGCTGGTGCCCCAGAACACGTTGCTGCAGATGAAAAGTTCCGACGCCACGCTTCAGACCATTCACATCGATGGCGCCGCCACTTATAACTTACCGTTCCCCTTCACCAACCAGGTCACTTCCCGCAATATGCCCAACACTGTCGGGTGAATTTGAAATGCACTGGCGGCCACGTGTGGATGAACCTAGAGCTATTTGTAATACCGACCCCTACGATGCTGTCACCGACGAAAGCGGAAAATTTGCGCTTACCGGCGTGCCTCCAGGCGAGTATGAGATCGTCGCCTGGCACGGCTGGAACGTGGCCCGGCAAGAAGGGGCCTTCGATGTCCTGACCGAGAAGAAAGTTGAACGGCCAATCTTCAGCGATCCCCGGACCTGGGAAAAGAACGTGTCCGTTCGCTCCGATGGCACGGCCACCGTCAATTTTGCTATCTCTGAGAGCAAGTAATCTCAGTTCCAATGCTTGTGTTCTGCCCACGTTTCCGCCAGCGGCCTTTTCAGGCCTCGGCAGAAGTAGATCGGCTGGTTCTCTTCCTCCATGCCCCAGGGATCAGAGTGCACCGCAACCTGTTCGACTGAATTGCACATTTCAGAAAGGTCGTCCAAACCATATTGCAGGGTGATGAGATTGTTGCCGGTAAACCCGTGCGTGCCCCAGTAGTAGTAAGTCTGGTGTTCGCTGAGGGCAGTGGGCAGCCCATATTTCGGACCAAACATGTCAATCGCGCCGGCCTCGCCGTAGTTGCCGGTCAGAATCGCAGTTTCTGCGCGTTGTTCAGGAGGCAGCGAGTTGTAAGCCTGCGCCACTTGCCCTACTAATTCTGGCCAGCCAATCTGGTCTCCGAAGACTTGCGGCAGTTGGCCATGCTCATGGACTTCTCGCTTAGTCGGTTTGAGCCCCAGTTTCCGCGTGTAAGCCACATAACTATTCGGGGATAATAGTGGCAGCATGAGCGGTGCCAGAATTGCTCCGGTGATGATAACCACCCCTACTACCAGGACTTTAGGCCAAAGCTTCCCTTCCGTGAGCCGCCATCTTCCGAGCGCTCCCTCCCACGCCAGAGCCCCACCCGCCAGCAGCATGGGATAGATCGGAATTACGTAATAGTCTTTGCCATGCAGTACCAGCATCAGAATGAAGAACGCCAGAAAGATCCAGGCCAACACCCGATACTTGCTCCCTCGTCCCAGCAGAAAATGCCAAAGTCCCGAGATCCAGATCAAAGACAAAACCGGGTGCATGATCACGAGCTGTTGCAGAAAAAACTTCAACGGAGACAAGACGACGTTTTTACCTGTGGTCTGTACGTTGCGAAGATCTTCCAGAGTGGGGAAATGGTGTTGAATTTGCCACAGCAGGTTCGGCAGAAAAATCAACAACGCAACCGCTCCGCCCAGCCAAATCCAGGGCTTGGCAAACTCCCGCCGATGCTCTGTCAGTAGCAGGCCGATCACGACCGCTACCCCGAAAAAGGCGGTGGAATGCTTGTTCATCAGGCCAAGGCCGGCCAGTACACCAAACCAGATCCAAAGCCGGGAGTCGCCCGTCTGAATGATTCGAATCAGGAAGTAGATGCAACCCATCCAGAACAACGGCTCGAAAGCATTCATGGTCATGATGCTGTCCACCGCCAGATAGATCGGAACAAACAGCACTGAAAGACCGACCAGTCCCTGGGCAAAGCGATCTCCACCCAGACGACGCGTGATCAACATGGTAAGGACCACCATTCCAGCACCCGCGATGGCCGGAAATGCTCGCAGCGCCGGCAGCGCACCACCGATGAGTAGAGCGATCCGGGCCACCACGCCGATCATCGGAGCGTGGTCCACGTAGCCCCAGCTTAGGTGGCGCCCGCAATCGAGGAAGTAGAGCTCATCGCGAAAATATCCGTATCGGTTGCTCAGCAAGAGATGGATCAGCAGCTTGGCGCCCGCTAGAGTGGCAACCAGACCAACCGCAAGAACCGGGAGCTTCTCGCTCCTTGCAGGCACGAGTCCGAGGGAGTTCGCCCTGGGGAAAGACGATTCGTCGTTCATAAGAGGATTATCCGTGAAATGTCGGTGCCCTGCGGCTTGCCCAGATGCACCGGGTGGTAACCGTTCTCAACTGTTACCTTGAGCTCCAGCTCGAGAGTCGGCACCCCGAAGGTCCACGGTAAGTCTTATTACCTCCGTAATGTGCGCCGCCTCACCAATCCAGATTACCCTTATCAGGTAATCGAAGAGTTGAGGAGCCGCGTATTCTCACTGCACCTACAAGTAGAGAAAGCAGGGGCGCATCCGCTCGTGCCTTTATTCACAGCCTCAATATTTTGGTGAAATACGTGCGCTTGTATGGCTTTGACCACAAGCGGACTACGGGCCAATTCGAAATCGCCTGGAACGAACTTCAGCAAGGTTTGCCCAAAGAACGCGATGGTGGTTTTCTTCTCGGCGTTTCCGGAAACACTCTATTACTCGATGGTATTGCCCTGGAGACTGGGCAAGCGGAGCGCAGTTTTGCCCATCTTCTGAATACCGCTGGGCTGGCCAGTATTCAGTTCACAAACCAGGTCACGCGGGACGATTTTGCCCGGCTGGTCAAAGCTTTCGCCGTCGGGGGCTCTAAAGCGCAGGATGTAGTCAAGCAAATCAAGGACATTTTTGGCGACAGTAAACAAGCCACCATCAGAATCAATGAAGTCAAGTTTGTTGCTGCCGATCCTGCGACCGCTGACGTCTCCATCGCGGCCCAGATTGCTGCCCAGACCCTAGGGCCCGAATTCAAGCAATGGCTGAATGATCCGCAGAAACTCCTTCAGCTGATTGCCGCAGCGGAAGGCGCTCATCAAGGCGGTGCAGGTGTTCCGGGTGGCGCACCAATCGGAAGTGTCCCCAATGCGCCCGCCGGATCAGGCGCCGGCAACGTTGCGGTCGGAACAGGCGGAACTTGGACCGGTGGAACTGTTCCTTTACAAGAGGAAGAAGTCATCCAGGCGATCCGGTTGCTGACCAGGTTTGGTGAGGTTGGCGGCGATCCAAACGCCAAGACGGAGTCGCTGCAGAACGAACTCAGCCAGACCGATGCCAACACCAAGCTCAACCTGCAGCAGTTGCTGGAAGGCTTGGCTGCCGCCGTTCCTGCGCAGCAGAACGATACACCACTTCTGATGAAGGCGGCCGAGCACATGGCCATCCGCTTCGCCCTGGAACGTTTCCAGAAGGGCGAAGTAAAAGTCAACGCCGTGCACCAGATGTTGGAGCACATGAGCCGACAGATGGACACGTTGCGCCAGATTCTCCGCATCCAGGAAGACAAGATGGGCAAGGCCGGCATCCTGGTCGAGTCACACGCTGACATCCTCGATCGAATGTTCTGGGCCGAAGTGCCAGATGCCGGCAAGAAGAGCGTTCTTCTCTCCAATGAAGCGCCCTGCGTGCCTCCGCGAAACGTGCGCCAGTTTGTCGAGGTTCTCTTGGATCGCGGTGACAAAGAATCCGCAACTGCCGTCCTGCAAAACTATTGCACCTGCCTGGACGCAAAAGATACTGAGCCACGCCGCAAGATCGCCACCGGTTTAAGCCAGCTGGCCGATCTGTATGCCGCCCTGGGAAATGATTTGCTGGGCATAGCCATCCGTAAGCTGGGCGAGACGCTATGCAGGGAACCGGACCCTGAACTGCAAAGTATGATCAGCGCCGCTTTCGTGCGTATGAGCTCAGAGGCCAGCACCCGAAGACTCTACGGCGCGTTGAATGACGTTTGCGAGTCCATCGACAACATTGCCAAGCTACGGCCCGTACTCGCGGGTGACTTGCGGCCCCGCATCGGCGTGGAAAACCGCCTGCCGGAGTTTATCGAAGAAGCGCTGCGCGAACCGAGAATCCCCCCCGATCTGCTCCAGGTTCTGCGCCGCACTTCGCAAGCCGGCGTGGAACACCTCGCTGACCGGTTTTTCCGCTGCATGCGGCGTGACGAATGCGACCGCATGATGGAGTTGGTCAAGGAACTCGGACCCGATGGTATCCAGCAGTTGCGGGAAATGCTGCGCACTGGCCAGGCGCGACCGGCAGCCTCCGTGGTCGGTCTGTTGAGTCGCCTGGATGTGCCCACACTATTGGAATTGCTGCCCGTGCGCCTGCCGGAGTGGAACCGCTTCTATCATGATATCGTGGTGCGCCAGATCGCTTACGGCGCCGCTACCGACCGCGGCCGGTCTTTGCTGGAACTCCTGGAAGTTCTGGACCCATTGGTCCTGCCGCAAGCTCTCGACGAAATCGGTATGAGCGGCGATCGCACCGCGGTTCCACCCCTGATCGTGATGGCAGAAGCCGGCGAAGCCAAGGAACGTTCGCCTCTGCTTCAAGCCAAAGCAGTGGAGTCTTTGGGCCGATTGCGCGAGCCAGAATCGGTTCCGGTTCTTCGCAATCTTCTGGAAGCCAAAAAGATGTGGAAATATATCCATCCTCGCGAGCTGCGCATTGCAGCCGCGCAGGCGCTAGCCAAAATTGATCCTCGCTACGGCAGTCAGGTCATGGCGGACAACGGCCTGGAACCGGGAGAACTGGCGATCGCGCCATTAGACGCAGCTCCGGCCTGCCCCTGGGTGCGGCAGCGCCGTTACGAGCGCATTGCCCTGCGCAAATCGATTTCCGCAACCATCAGCAGCTCCTGGGGCAAGTCCAGCATTTCGATTCGCGAACTCAGCCTGGGCGGTGGGATGGGCATCAAAGAAGACAACCTCCGCGTCGGCGCGGAAGCCAACCTCGATATGGCCGTAGGCATGAAGCATATTCGAGCCCAAGTCCTCTTACGCCGCGCACGGGTGAATGAAGTCGGCTTTGAAATCGTGAATACCGATCTCGAGAGCCGCTATCGTTTACGCCGCGTGCTGATGGAAGCGGTCGAACATGCGCCCGAGACCAAGGGCACCGACTGGGACGGCGTGCGCAAAATCTGAACGGTGACACTCTCGAATGTTGAGCAAGAAAAAAGCCTCTGCTTCGACAGCAGAGGCTTTTGAATTTCCGCGAAAACCCGCTCACTTCACCTTGGCGAAAATGATTACCAAGGTATAGAGGGCCAGGGACTCAATCAGGGCCAGACCGAGAATCAACGCAAACGAAATGCCCGGACGCGCTGCTGGATTCCGGGCCAAAGCCTCGGTCGCAGCCGCAGTGGCCCTTCCCTGCCCAATCCCGCAACCGGCCGATGCAATCGCCATGGAAAACCCGGCGCTAATCGCGACCCAGTTGACCGGATATGAGGTGCCTCCCCCTTGAGCAAAAGCCGGGACCGCAAAGCACATCGCCGCCATTGCCATAAACACGTAACTCAATACACGCATGGTGTTTCTCCTTGTATATGAATTACCGCCAGTGGGTGGTTGACGTTACCGTACAAACGCCCTCACGCTGAACGGCCACAAAACCTTGTCCGTAGCAAGCGTTCTTTGCGCCGCGAACGATCTCTGCATTCATGCGCACAATCTAATGCTCTTCCGCGACCGCTCCCGCCAGATACACCGTCGTCAGCAGCACAAAAATGTAGGTCTGCAGCATCGAGACAAAAATATGCAGCCCGAGGAAAATAATTGGAATGCCGATCGGAACCAGTGAAAAGAAGACCAAGGTCACCATATCGCCGGCGAAAATGTTCGCATACAGACGAATGGTTAACGTGAGCAGGCGGGCCAGATGGCTGATGATTTCGAGCGGCAGCATCAGTGGGCTCAGCCACCAAATGGGACCTAAAAACTGCTTTGGATAGGCGATCCCATGGCGCTTGAATCCCTGCGCTTGATAATACAAAAACGCGCAAACGGCACAGCCTAAAGGTACCACGGGTGAAGCGGTCGGGGATTCAAATCCTGGAATCAGGCCAATCAGGTTCGAGATCAGGATGAACGCCGCCAAAATAATGAGAAATGGCGTAAATCCCTCGCTGTGGCGGCCAATGATCTCTTCACTCTGTCCTTGAACGAAACCGTTCATGCCTTCAAAGACATGCTGCAGTGCGCCGGGCTGGTCCACGGAAAGCCGCATTCGGACTGCTGCAAAAAAACTGACCAGGAAAAGAAATACCAGAACCTCCATTGCGAAGGAGTTGTACATGGGCGCTTCGGGATGAGTGGGTTCAATGTGCAACGCCCGCAACAGCGCCGTGACCTGCGCACCGAAGTGGTCGTTTAAGAATGCGGTAAACCAGAGTTGTTCGTGCATATTGCAGTGCTGGGCAGACTATTTCCCAGCTCTCCACCCAGCAACCCATACTCCATTCGGGGATTAAAAACTGCGCAGTAAGGCTGGATACAGCCCGTAAGCGGCTTCGCACAAAATCGCCGCCACGGGCAGGAACAGGCCCGCAAAAAGCCCGTAAACGCCCACGCGAGAAACACTTAATATAGCATAGCCAACTACAGCCATCAAAAAGTAGCGCACTAGGAATCGCACTACGAGCGCCCGGCCTGACTGCGCTTGACCGGATTGCGTGGTGCGCTCCGCCAAGGCATCAACGATCCGCTCCAGAGACTGAAAATTCAGGTAGGCGATGCACGCGCCGCCGACAAAACCGAGCGCAACCCGCCAGCCGAAATGGACCCACGCAGCCCCACTCCCTAAGATCCCCAACACGATCATGGACCGCTGAATGCGCCGGAGCGCTCCCGCGTAAAAGGCCTCGCCTGCTCGATCTGTGGCGGTCAGGTTCATGGGTTTGGAGTTCGGGCTGAGCGCACAACGTCCTACTTGGAATCCGACGCCGCAGCCCGGATCAATTCTACAAATCCCGCGATGATTCCGAGAATCAGTCCAAGAAGATATAACCACGTCGTGTGTAGCCATTGATCGAGGGCCACGCCGGCCAGCCATCCGAGGAAAGTCGCCGCCGGAAAAACGAACGCCAATTGGCTATATTTTGCCAGTTGCACCCACGCGCTCTTCTTCTCGTTCTCGCTCTCGGAAGGTTCGTTCTCGGAAGAATGGTCGTCGCTTGACATGGCTGCCGCCCTCAGGCTCCGGAACTAACTATATAAGATCGCCCTGGGGAACAGCGGTAATTGGCCATGTGCCTAATACTTAAACAAGCTGCCGAAAAACTCTGGTTTGGGTGGCGCAGCGCTGCTCAGCGCTGCGATCAAGACTTTGCTTTGAGTACGGGCTCTAGCCCCTGAGGTACCCTAACCGACTCTTTTCGAAACGCCTAATTCAGTCGCAGCACCCAGTCCATCATTTGAATGAATGGCTGGGGATAAACCCCAATCATGACCGTAGCTGCCGCCGCGATAAAGCATGCAGCCCAAAACTCCCGACCGATTGCTAGCTTGTCTTCCCGCGCTTTGTCATTCGTAGTCTTGCGATTGAACATGCTCTTCGCAATGCATCCGTAATAATAAAAACCGGGTACGATAAACATTCCGCCCACCGCCACAAGAACATAATGCCTGCCCTCAATCAGGCCGCGGAAAATAAAATACTTCCCGTAAAATCCCGCCAGGGGCGGAATCCCGGCAAGCGCCAGCAGAAAGATCGACATCAAAACGCCGAGCATCGGCGAACGAAACCCGACTCCCGCAATGTCTTCCATCTCGCCGCCGCTCTCATCCGGCCGCTGGAGCGAAATAACACTGCCAAATGCACCTGCTGTCATAAAAATATAGGCCAACAGGTACAGCAGAACTCCCTTAAATCCATCGAAAAATGCAGGCGCCGGATAATCCGCCCACGCTAGCCCAACCAGCCCTAGCAGCATGATGCCCACATGAGTAATAGAAGAATAAGCCAGCAGTCGCTTGAGATTCGTCTGCCTAAGAGCAAAAATGGTCCCACCAGCCATCATTGCGATGGCGACGCCAATCAGCACCGGCACATACACTACCCGCAGTGGATACAAGCCCCAAAGAAAAATTCGCAGTACCATCGCCCAGCAAGCTGCTGGTGTCGCCACACACAAGAAGGTCGTCATGCCAATCGGCTCGCCTGCGGAAACAATCCCTCCGCTGCCTGGCGACAGCAGCGAAGCAAGTTTTGAAAAGATCCCCACCGCCGTCGCAATCAGAGCAACCATGACTAAAGATCCAGGATGGTCATGGTGCACCGCCATCTGCCTGGCAACCGCCATCGCGATGGCATGCAGGTTCGTACTTCCCGCGAAGCGACAGAACAAGAACAATCCGCAGGCAACCAAGCCCGACGACAATCCTCCCCACACAAAACGCGTCCACCTCGCCTTGGGCGAATCGCTGTCATTTCCCAATAATCCGCGGAACACATAGCTGGGCAACGCCATCAACTCCACGCCAACAAACAGCAGTCCCACATGGAAACCGGATGCCATGCACATCATCCCCACAACCGATATGAGCAGCAACGCATAAAACAACCCATAGTGCCTGGCACCTACCTTCACATTTCGGGCCGACAGCAGGATCGCGAGGGCCGCTCCGATCACGAACAACCAGAAAAAATAAATGGCAAGGTGGTCGACCAGCACCGATTGATGAAAGCCCCATTGCAGCCGGCGGCCCGCTCGTTCCAGGCTCGCCTGTGTGTATTGGATCTTGAAAACTCCGGCCGCAGTAAACAGAGCTGCGGCCAAAGCTGTCACCGCATTGGTCCACTTCCATTCGGCCGGAGTGATGAGGTCGATGAGCAGGATGCCGACGGCAAAAAGCGCCAGCAGGATCACGGGAAGGGACAACAAATAATTTGGGCCGAAGAACTGCGAAATGCTACCGGACACTATTTTCCTTTCTTTCGAACCGTTTCGCCTATCACCCCTGGTGACCGGCCGCCTGATAACTCTCGATCAAATCGCGGATTCTCTGTGCGTCGGCCTTGCGGTGGCCATAGCTGGTGATGGGATCGGTCCCGCTGGTGGACTCAATACGGATCGTCGACCAGATGATTCCCGTCGAAATAGCGACGGACGCAACCTTGCCGATGGCGATGCTTTCATCGTTGCTGCCGAAAACCCTTCCCTTGACGCGGCTCACTCGCAGCGGGCTGACCACAATGCGGGTCGGAAAGAGAAAGTTCCCCTTGGTCCAGCGGCTGGCGGTGAAGGTTTCGGATTGAGCAGGTGTGTCGGTCATGGGCGTAGTCTTGAAGTTACGCAATACTAACGCCAAGGGCTGCCGGCATCAAGAACTGGCGCCGCTCGGTACTGCAACCGCCTCTCTTGTTTATAATCGCTTTTCATCTTTGCAGGTGAAGCTGGCTGCGACAGCGCTCCGGAATCACTAAAGGAACTCATTGGCATTCGAAGACAATATCTACCAACTGCGACGGGAGAAGCTAAAGCAAATAGAAGCTCTCGGCCAGCAGGTTTATCCGACCAAATACGATTTCACGCACGTCATTGCCGCGATTTTGACCGGCTACACCGACAAGTCTGCCGAGCAATTGGAGAATCCGCGGGTCAATGTCCAAATTGCCGGGCGCATCATGGCCATTCGCCTCATGGGAAAGGCTGGCTTCGCACACCTGCAGCAGGATGGACAACGGCTGCAAATCTACGTCAAGAAAGACGCGGTCGGCGAAAAAGGGTTTGAGCTTTACAAATTATTGGACCTCGGCGACCACATCGGCGTCAGCGGATATCTTTTCCGCACTCGCACCGGCGAGCTCAGCGTGCATGTCGAAGAAATCACTTTTCTGTCAAAAGACTTGCTACCGCTGCCTGAGAAATGGCATGGCCTGACCGATGTCGAGCTGCGCTATCGCCAGCGTTACGTCGACCTGGTGATGAATCCGGAAGTACGCGAAGTTTTTCTGAAGCGTAGCAAACTGGTGCAATCGTTTCGCCGATCCCTCGACGCACAGGGTTTCGTTGAAGTCGAGACGCCGATGATGCAACCTATCGCCGGCGGCGCCGTGGCACGGCCATTTGTCACCCATCACAATACGCTCGATCTTGATCTTTTCCTCCGCATCGCTCCCGAGCTATATCTCAAGCGGCTCACCGTCGGCGGATTCGACCGCGTTTATGAAATCAACCGCAACTTCCGCAACGAAGGTTTGGGATGGCGCTGGAATCCCGAGTTCACCATGCTCGAGTTCTACCAAGCCTATACCGATTACCGCGGCGTGATGGACCTCACGCAGAAACTGATCGAGCAGGCTGCGGTCGACGTGACCGGCGGAACAAAAGCCAAGTGGGGCGAAGACGAGATCGATTGGGCGGAAACCAACTGGCGGCGCATGACCATGCGCGAAGCCATCATCCACTACTGGCCGGAAGCGGCCGGCGCAAAACCTGCAATCTCCGACTTTGCCACTCACGATTCAGTCAAGGCCTTGGTCGAGCGCTTCAACAAAGCTCACGCGCACGTGGCTTACGATCCCAAGGAACCAGCCGGGAAAACGATCGCGAATCTGTTCGAGGCGGTCGCTGGAGAGCAACTGATTCAGCCGACGATCATTTACGAGTTCCCTGCTGCAGTCTCGCCGCTCTCGAAAAACAAGCCAGACGACCCCGATTGGGTGGAGCGCTGGGAAATCTTTGCCGGAAAAATGGAAATTGCCAACGGCTTCAGCGAATTGAACGATCCCGAAGAACAGCGCCGTCGTTTCGAACTGCAATTAAAAGAGCGCGAGCGCGGTGACGACGAAGCCCACCAGATGGACGAAGACTACATCCGCGCGCTTTCCTACGGCATGCCCCCGGCCGGGGGCGTTGGCGTCGGCGTCGATCGCCTAGCCATGCTGCTGACCGATTCCCACACCATCCGCGATGTAATTCTGTTCCCGCTGCTGCGGCCAGAGAAAACTGCAACCACCGAGGACGCCGAGAAAACCTAGCGGGTCTTGGAAAAATTCTGATTGGAGGGTGGAGCAGTGCTTCAGCGCTGCGAAGAGCCTTCGCTTTTGCGGACGGGCTTTTGCCCCTGAGGTATCGACTGCCACTCCTTACCACGTACCCGATAATGCACTAGAAATGGTGCATCCCCGAACATAATGTTTTAAGCTAGTTTCGCATTCCGGCAGCGCTACCGTAGCGTCTACGCAGAGGTTGGGTCGGTAGCGCTCCTGCCTTTCTACCAGGCTGCTTATGCGATTCTTTATCTGTTCTCTCACGCTGCTCTTCACCGCCCCTCTACTCGCAGCGGCACAAAATCCACCGGATTTTGGTGCCAGCGAATCCAAAATTCTCGCCTTCGAAAACGCCTGGAGCCAGGCGGAAGAACACCAGGATGCAAAAGCGCTCGATAGCTTGCTCGACAACTCGCTGGTGTACATCCGCTATGACGGCAGCCTCTGGAGCAAAACGCAATATCTGGCGAGCCTGAAGGATTCAAGTTCTCACATAGAGCAAGGGGTCAACGAATCCATGGTGGCGCACATGTACGGCAACAACGCGATTGTGACCGGAATCTACCGCGTGAAGGGGATGGAGAAGGGGAAGCCCTATTTACGGCGCGAGCGCTTCGTGGATAATTGGGTCCATCAAAACGGAACCTGGGTGTGCGTGGCCAGCCAGGTCACGCTGATCAGCCATTGAGTCGGATAGGAGAGATCATGTTGAGGATAGCTAAGGTCAAAATCTTAAGCACCGCGTTTGTGATCGCATGGTTGTCCGCCGGTGCCCTAGCCGCGCAACCGCCCGCAACGGCCCCGGTACCATCGCAAATCATGGCCGCCAAGAAAGTATTTATTTCCAACGCAGGTGCCAACGGACCTGCTCTTTATTTTTTCAAACGGACGGGAGACCTTCAGCCGCATTACGACCTGTTCTATCTCGCGATGAAGAACTGGGGACAATACGAACTGGTTTCCGCTCCGGCGGATGCAGATCTGGTTCTTGAGATACGGGTTGCTGTCGGGTCTCCCAATTGCGGGGACGACGACGGTTGCAACCAATTGACGTTGGCTATGCTGGATACCAAGACGCACTTCATGCTGTAGAGGTTGAGCGAGTCGGTAGCAAGCGCCGCCCTCAACTCAAACTGGAACAAAAACATGAATAAAGGGGTAGCCAGTCTGATGGTTGATCTAAAGAAACTGGCTTCCGGTACCGAACCCACAGCTGGCGATGTTAAGAAGTCGCTGAGTGATAGTCGTTTAAACCTCTCGGGTTACAAATCCGCCAGCTTTCGCTCATCAATAATTGATGGTAATTTTGACCATCGGATCTCATTCGTTTTGCTTTAACGGTCTTATGCCCGAGCAATTTGCTTTTTCCGATTTCCGGGAGCTGTTTGCCAAAGCCAATGAGGAGAAGTCCGGCGACCAGTTGGCGGGATTGGCGGCGCGCTCGGAGCGGGAGCGGGTGGCCGCGAAACGCAAGTTGGCCGACCTTTCGCTGGCGGAGATCGTTCAGCAGCCTCTGCTCGATCCTTCTGACGATGACGTCAGCAGCCTGATTCTTGACACCTTCGACGAGCCCGCTTTTCAAAGCATCAAAAGCTTTACGGTGGGAGAGTTTCGCGAATATATCTTGGACGATGAAACCAGCGGCGACCAATTGCAGCAACTGCAGTGGGCCATCGTGCCTGAAATTGCCGCAGCGGCCGCCAAGATCATGAGTAACAAAGACTTGGTATTGGCCGCAGCCAAGATCCGCAATGTGACCCGCTGTCGAAATACCCTGGGCGAGCCGGGAGTGCTCGGCATTCGAGTGCAGCCCAACCATCCCTCGGACGATATTGGCGGAATTCTGCTTTCGGCCTTCGAGGGCCTACTCTACGGCTGCGGAGATGCCGTCATCGGCGTGAATCCTGCCACGGATTCGGTTGAAACCGTGAGTTCGATTCTGCACGCACTCCATCGTTTGGTGGATGTCTATAACATTCCCACGCAAGCTTGCTGCCTGGCGCATGTCACCACGCAACTTGCCGCCATGGATCGCGGCGCCCCGGTGGACCTGCTTTTCCAGTCAGTCGCGGGCACGGAGGCGGCGAACCGTAGTTTTGGCATCACCCTCGCCATGCTGCGTGAGGGCCAGGAAAAGGTGCTCGCACATCATGGCCAGCGGGATGTGCCCTGGAAGGGCACGAACGCCATGTACTTTGAAACCGGCCAGGGCAGCGCACTCTCGGCCGAGGCCCATCACGGAATCGATCAACTGACCCTGGAAGCGCGTGCCTACGGTGTGGCCCGAGTGTTCGCGCCTTTCCTGGTGAACAGCGTGGTCGGCTTCATCGGCCCGGAATATCTTTACGATGAGCGGCAGATTATTCGTGCAGGCCTCGAAGACCATTTCATGGGCAAACTGCTGGGGCTCCCGATGGGTTGCGATGTCTGTTACACCAATCACGCGGAAGCCGACCAGAATTCGGCTGACAATCTTCTCCTGCTCCTGGGGGCCGCGGGCTGCAACTACTTTATGGGTGTTCCCTGCTCCGATGATGTGATGCTGAACTATCAATCCACCAGCTATCACGATGCGCTGGCTGTCCGAAGACTTTTTAAGTTGCAACCGGCCCCGGAATTCTTGGCTTGGCTGCAGGAGAAAGGCATCTATCGCGGCAACGAGCCCGCTTTGCTCGATGCGTCGGCAAGACGGCAACTGATGCAGGCGCTGGAGTCATCGTTGGAAGACATCGCCTGAAGGGGAGCGCATGACGGAGACTGATACTGATACTGATACTGATACTGATACTGATACTGATAAAGACAAATCCGACAAATCTCTTGTGACCACCCCTTGGCCCGAGATTGTGCAACGAGTCCGGGCACGGACGCCCGCGCGTCTGCTGGCAGGCCGCTCGGGAGCCGCCTACCGCACCGGCACTCAACTGGATTTACGCGCGGCCCATGCGGCGGCCCGAGACTCAGTCAGGGCGGAGCTGGATCTACAGGCAGCCTTCGAGCCAGATTTCGTAAAACAATGGGAACTCTTCGAAGTCCGCACCCGTGCCACCAGCAAGCAAGAGTATCTTTTGCGTCCCGATCTCGGGCGGCACTTTGACGATGCAGCCGAGAAAGAGCTATTGCAGCGCTGCACTGCAAAGTGTGATTTTCAAATCATGATCGGAGACGGCTTGTCCGTTTCCGCGGTTGCGGCGCAGGTGCCAGCTTTGCTCCCTTTGCTTTTTGCAGGCGCACGAGAGCGCGGATGGACGGTCGGCCAGCCTTTTGTGGTTCATCATTGCCGGGTGGGGATTCTCAATGAGATTGGCGCACTGCTTGCGCCACAGGTCGCGGTCCTGCTCATCGGTGAGCGCCCCGGCCTGGCCACGGCGGAGAGCTTGTCGGCGTACATGGCGTATCAACCGCGTGAAAATCATTCCGACGCCGATCGAAACCTCATCTCCAACATCCACGCCCGTGGCGTGAACCCAAACCACGCTTCCGTTCGTATTCTGAATCTTGCGGCTCAGATAATGAAAACTGGAAGCAGTGGATGCAATCTGAAAGAAGCGCTGCCGCCGCTCGCAAAGGAATGAAGCGCTAAGTTATGCCTTAGTCGTCGGCGTCTTTTCTGCCCACTTCCAGGCCGTCGAAACAATTTCCTCCAACGAGCGTTTCGCTTTCCAGTTCAACAACTTCCCTGCGCGCGAAGGATCGGCAACCAGCTCCGGCGGGTCACCTGCGCGGCGAGGGGCCATGCGAATCGGCACTTTGTGGCCGGCCACGTGTTCAATGGTGGAGATCACTTCCCGTACCGAAGCGCCGTGTCCCGTGCCTAGGTTCATTTGCGTCGATTTTCCTCCCGCAAGATGCTCGATGCCCAGCACATGCGCATCGGCAAGATCACTCACGTGAACGTAATCGCGGATGCAGGTTCCATCCGGCGTCAGGTAATCGTCTCCGAAAACATCCAACGCGGGACGCTTGCCCTTGATGGCTTCGAAAACCGATGGAATTAAATGAGTTTCCGGCTCGTGCATCTCTCCGATTGTTCCGCCATCGTCAGCGCCTGCCGCATTGAAATAGCGGAAAGCTACGAAACGCACCCCATAAGCGCGGTCGTAAGCGTCCAGAGCATTCTCAAAAGCCAGCTTCGTTGCGCCGTAAGGATTTACAGGAACACGTGGATTGTCTTCCGAGATTGGGACCTTGACCGGATTTCCATAAACCGCGCAAGTAGAGGAGAAAATAAATATCCGGACTTTGGAATCGACCACCGCATTCAGCAGAGAAAGACTGCCCTCGACATTGTTATGAAAATACTTGCGCGGATTCTCGACCGATTCGCCGACATAGGCATGCGCGGCAAAGTGCATGACCGCATCCACGCGCTTCAAGACTCGCGCAAGCTTTGCTGAATCGAACAGATCGCCGACGATCAATTCAAAACCTTCCGCCAGAACTTTATATCCGGTTGAAAGGTTGTCGTAAATAATGGCCTCATACCCTTTGCGCCTAAGGGCGTGCGCGGTATGACTTCCAATGTATCCTGCACCTCCCACCACCAAGACCGCCACGCGGAACCTCCCATGGAACGTCTTACATCATAATCGGAGCAGCGTGAGTGCCACTATTCGCGGGTTAGGAATTCGAACTGTTCTTTCGTCAGCGGGACCACGCTCAGTCTTCCCTGGCGCACCAATGGCGAATCGGCGAAGAGTTTCTGGGCTTTCACTTCCGCCAGCATCACTGGTTTGCTTGAAGCCTTCCCTGCTTTGATCTTCACCTGCGGATTCTTCGCATCGGACGCGTCCACGGAAGCCACCGACGCCGTACCCACCGCACTCTTCTCATCTCCGGTGTGATAGATCACGAGCCGGTCGCCAGCCTTCATCGCCCGCAGATGCTTTAACGCCACGGGATTGGAAACACCGTCCCAGGTTGTGACCTTGTCACGCAGCAGGTCGGCAAAAGAATAATTAGAAGGTTCGGTCTTGAGTAGATAGTCCATATGGTCTCGTAATTTTCAAGTTAATCCTAAAGTATAGCCGCGACCACAAGCGTGGCGTCGTGGAAGTTAGTCTCCTAAAATTCTGGGACTGCCTCCATGAGCTTTCGCTGGATATGAAGGGCTGTGCCATCTCCGGTTTGCGCCGCGCGGATCAGGCGGTCTTCGCCGAATTCCTCGCTTCGCTGGTTCTCCGCCTCGGTCACACCATCGGGGTAGAGCAGAAGACGGTCTCCTGCCTCCAGATGTACTTCGGAATCTTTGTAGATCCAATCTGGCAGGACGCCGAGAAGAGCGCCTTGCCCGCATAGAGAATCCACTTTCCCCGTTTTCCTGATGAGCAGTGCAGGACAATGGCCGGCATTTTCATAAGTCAGCGTACGATGTACCGCATCCAGCACCGCATAGAAGAATGTAATGAATTTGCCACTCGCAACGTTGCCGCACACAAATGCGTTTAACTTTGCGCACACCACCGCGGGAGAGGTCTCCGTCATGGCAAAGGCGCGAAAGGACGCCTGAAGATTGGCCATAAGTAGCGCGGGGGAAAGTCCATTGTCATTTCAGATTGCAGATTGCAGATTTGAAAATCCAAGTTTGCGATCAGATTTCAATCTGAAATCCACAACCCTCAATCTGCAATCGTTCGCTATTTCGGCTTGGCATCGGGCGGCGGAGTCTGCTGGTTGTTGCCGCTGTCCTTCGTATCATTCGGATGGTCCTCGTAGATGGAATACATCCTCGCCGGGCGCTTTAGCGTCACCGTAATTTCCATGGTTGGCTGGTTGACGTCGTAATCCGCGCCGAAGGTCTGAAAGCCCGTTGCCAGCACTTGCACCCGCAGCTTGCCGTAGGGGATTCCGTCGAAGCTGGCCTTGCCGTCGGCATCGGTCTTCAGCTCCAATCCGCCTTTATCCTGCTTTCCGTTCTTCTTTACCGGATGCATGACGACGCCCGCGTTGCGAACCGGCTTGCCGTTGTAATCTCTAATCACCACGAACCGCAGTTCGGATGACCCCAGTTGATCCTGGTCCCCGCTGCTTTGCGCCCAAGCCCCGCCTATAATCACCACCGCCGCTACTATCGCGAGTGAAATCTTTTTCATGGCAGCCCTCTAAAGTCCGCGTGACTCGATATTACGTTCTGATCAGGCCTGGAATGCAAGGCCTTCTTTAAGCAACTCATTAGAATACGCTTACACGATATATGCAGTACTACCCTTGACAACTACCCAAGAACCTTCCTACAATTAGCACTCACAAACAATGAGTGCTAACAACCGCTTAGCAAATACAGCACCAAGCACATCACTCAAACTTAACCCTAATCTTAACCGAAAACGAACGAAAGGAGTCACAAGCATGGCTACGAAGTTTACCCCATTGCACGACCGTATTTTGGTACGTCGCGTGGAAGAAGTCGGTACCACTCGCGGCGGAATCATCATTCCAGACAGCGCTAAAGATAAACCACAAGAGGGCGAAGTCATCTCCGTCGGCCGCGGTAAGAGCAACGACGAAGGCAAAGTGTTCCCCCTCGTGGTAAAAGAAGGCGACCATATCCTGTTCGGCAAGTACTCCGGAACGGAAATCAAGCTGGATGGTGAAGATTTCATCATTATGCGCGAAGAAGAAGTTCTCGGCATAGTCAGCGGCGCATCCGTAGGCAAGAAAGAACTCGCGGGATCGCGTAAGTAGCTGAAGGACTTGTCATCCTGAGCTCGGTGCTTTTGCGAGCGAAGGATCCAGGCGAGTCACCGCGCGTCCGGTTCGCGAAGCGAAGCGGACAATAAAGCGCGAGACTCGCATCCGAATTCGAGATCCATCTAAGAGGAGAAAACAATTATGGCAAAGCAAATCGTACACGGAGAAGAGTCGCGGCAGGCGATCCTCCGCGGCGTGAATATTCTCGCCGACGCAGTCAAAGTGACGCTCGGTCCCAAGGGCCGAAACGTCGTTATTGAAAAGAAGTTCGGTTCGCCGACCATCACCAAGGACGGCGTCACTGTAGCCAAGGAAATCGAACTGCAGGATCCAAGAGAAAACATGGGCGCGCAAATGGTGAAAGAAGTCGCTTCCAAGACTTCTGACGTCGCTGGCGACGGTACCACTACCGCTACCGTTCTGGCGCAAGCCATCTATCGCGAAGGCGTAAAGACCGTCGCAGCTGGCGCCAACCCGATGGCCCTGAAGCGCGGCATTGAAAAAGCCATTGCTGTCATCGCCGGGGAAATCGACAAGAAGACTGGCGAGCGCGGCAGGGGCGAGCTGGACAAGCTCTCCAAGCCCGTTTCCGGTGACATGATCGGGCAGGTCGGGACCATCTCCGCCAACAACGACGAGACCATCGGCAAGATCATTGCCGAGGCCATGAAGAAGGTTGGCAAAGACGGCGTCATCACCGTGGAAGAGTCCAAGACACTCGAAACTCAACTCGATGTTGTCGAGGGCATGCAGTTCGACCGCGGCTACCTCTCGCCCTACTTCGTCACCGACCCCGAGCGCATGGAAGCCTCGCTCGAAAACGCCTACATCCTGATCCACGAAAAGAAAATCAGCTCGATGAAAGACCTGCTCCCGCTGCTCGAGCAGATCGCCAAGGGCGGCAAGCCATTGATCATCATTGCTGAGGACGTGGAAGGCGAAGCCCTTGCAACCCTCGTCGTCAACAAGCTGCGTGGCACGCTGCAAGTCGCGGCCGTCAAGGCCCCTGGCTTCGGCGATCGCCGCAAGGCCATGCTGGATGACATTGCCATCATCACCGGCGGCAAATCCATCACCGAAGACCTGGGCATCAAGCTGGAGAACGTGCAGATCAGCGATCTCGGCCAGGCCAAGCGCATCACCATCGATAAGGACAACACCACCATTATCGAAGGCAAAGGCAAGCCCGGCACCATCGAAGGCCGCGTGAAGGAAATTCGGGGCCAGATCGAAAAGACCACCAGCGACTACGACCGCGAGAAGTTGCAGGAGCGGTTGGCGAAGTTGGTAGGCGGCGTTGCGATAATCAAGGTCGGCGCTGCAACCGAGACCGA
>Ga0182024_10008638_pt1 | contig 21363 bp, 25 predicted proteins | sample P32metaG_FD_120480 | JGI IMG/M metagenome (GOLD analysis project Ga0182024, IMG submission 120480) | Permafrost microbial communities from Stordalen Mire, Sweden - P3-2 metaG (Illumina Assembly) | ecosystem: Environmental > Terrestrial > Soil > Wetlands > Permafrost | place: Sweden: Stordalen...
GAGCGTCAGGTGACTGTTCTGCTCTCCATGTTCGACCGCGGATTCGATGGCTTGTTCCAGTGACGGGCTCAGCAGGAAAGCGGGCAGTTCGCCGGTTGGCTTGAGATAGGGCTTTACGACAATTCGGCGAATGGCCTGCCGGATGTATTCGGTGATCAACACCGGATTCCGGATGGTAACGGCCGCTTCTCCGAGCGCTTCGACGATTGTTACCGCGTCGCGAATCGACACCCGTTCTCGCAGCAAATTTTGCAGAACGCGCTGAACCGCCGACAACGGAAGAAGTTTTGGCACCAGGTCCTCCACCACCTTCGGATGCTCGGCTGCCACCCGGTCCAGAAAACGCCTGGCATCCTGCCTGGAGAAGAGTTCGTGCGAGTAGCGCCGGATCAGCTCCGAGAGATGGGTTCCCATGACGCTCACGGCATCGACAACCGTAAAACCCTTCCGCCTCGCGGCGTCCGCCTGATGAGTGGGAATCCACCATCCGGTCATACCGAACGCGGGCTCCTTTGTTTGTTTGCCTCCGGGAGGAGGATCGTTCTTGCCGATGGGTATGGCGAGCTCGCATCCGGGTGGCATCTCATAACGCCCAATCTCGGCGCCCTTGAGCAGCAACACATATTCGTGTGCCTTCAAACTCATGTTGTCGACGACCCGTACCGGCCCCAGAAGGAAACCGAGATCGCCCGCGAGCTGGCGTCGAATTCCGGCGATTCGCTTGAGAAGCGGCGATTCCGGACCACCACCCGCGAATTTCACGAGCCCCAGACCCATCTCGACGGTAAGCGGCTCGACGCGCAGCAGGGTTTCCAGATTCTCCTTCGCCGCGGCAGGCTTCGATGAAGCCTCTGCCTGCCGTGTCGCCGCCTGCTTCTGGTGCATTCGCCACGCGGTGAAACCGAGTCCCGAACCCATTGCCAGAAAGGGGATGGTCGGCAATCCGGGAAAGACGCCCAGCACCACCAGGACACCGCTTGCAAGCATTAACGGCTGAGGGTTGCTGAGAAGCTGCTTCCCGAAATCGTTCCCAAGCCGATCGTCCGAGCTGGCGCGCGTAACGATGAGGCCGCCGGAAATCGAGATCATCAGGGCGGGAATAACCGTGACGAGGCCGTCGCCGATAGTGAGAACCGTGTAGGTTTCCAGAGCGTGACGCAGATCCATCCCGTGCTGGAAGACGCCGATCAGGAACCCGGCGATAATGTTGATGCCCGTGATCAGAATGCTGGCAACCGCATCGCGCTGAGTAAATCGCGAGGCGCCATCCATGGCGCCGAAAAATTCCGCTTCCTTAGCCAGGTTCTTCCTGCGGGCTTTGGCTTCTGTTTCATCGATGAGCCCCGTGCTCAAATCCGAATCGATCGACATTTGTTTACCCGGAAGAGCGTCCAGAGTAAACCTGGCGGTGACTTCCGAAATGCGGACCGCGCCATGGTTAATAACCACGTATTGGATCGCAATCAGAACCAGAAAAATGACAGCGCCGATGATGTAGTTGCCACCGACCACAAAATTTCCGAATGCCTGGATCACGTCGCCCGCAGCGGAAGTTCCCACGTTGCCGTTCATAAGCACGAGACGGGTCGCGGAGATGTTCAGAGCGAGACGAAACAGGGTGAGAAGCAGCAAAGTCGTGGGAAAAACGCTGAATTCCACGGGCTTGCGGATGTTCAGCGAGACCATGAGCACGATGACCGAGGTCATGATGTCGGTCACAATCAGGACATCGAGAACCACGCCGGGCAAAGGCGTAATGAGAGCGATGACGATCCCCAAAACCGCTACCGGAACGGCGAGTTCCCGCAGATTCGAGAGAGTTGCGGCCGATGGGTGGCGCCAATTGCCCGAAAGTGCCGGTGTGCCCGCGAGTGCTTTCGCTTCCGCCATGAATTAGTTCCTTCCCGCTGCAGGCCGGCGGCCGTCCATGACCCGATAAATGTAAGCCAACACTTCCGCCACGGCTTTGTAGAAATGAGCCGGAATCTCCTGCCCTACGTCCACGGACTTGTAGAGTCCTTGTGCCAACGGAGGATTCTCGATAAGCGGAACCTGGTTCTCGATCGCCTTCTGACGGATCCGGAGGGCGAGATAGTTCTTGCCTTTGGCGACCACTTTCGGGGCGCCGGGCGATTCGAGGCTGTATTTCAGCGCCACCGCGTAGTGCGTGGGGTTTACCACTACGGCCGTCGCGGTCGGAACTTCCGTCATCATGCGGCGGCGCGCCAGGTCCCGTCTGATCCGGCGGATGCGGGACTTCATCAGCGGGCTGCCTTCCACTTCCTTCATCTCGTCGCGGATTTCCTGCTTGCTCATCTTGAGTCCGCTCTCGTAGCGCGATTTCTGACGGACGAGATCCACGATGCCGAACACGAGGAAGAGTCCGCCGGCCTTCCACAGAAGGGAATCGATCGAAACGCCAACCTGAGTGATGCCGCTTCTCAGATTCGCGACGGGCATGGAAAGGAACTCGCCCAGATGCTCCGTAACTGCAAAGTAGACGGCGGTCGCGAAGACGGGAATCATGACGGCGGCTTGAAGAGTTGCAGGGAGATTCTGCTTGGGGAGCTGCCGCAGCCGCTCAATCGGATTGAGGCGCTTGAGGTCGGGAGTCAGCTTCTTCCAGCTGAAGCCGAACCCGGTTACCACGAGTTGGACGCCAATGGTGATCGCGATCATCACGGCTCCGAGGATGCCAACAGGCAGGAGCAGCCGTTCCGCAATAGCGACGCCTCGGTACACGGCGTCCATGACGTTCTTCCGCGGATCGAGCGCATTCTGGCAGATTTCGGCGAGAGCGAGCCTGGCACTTTGAACCCATTCCGCACCCCAGTTATGGAGCAGCCACACGAAAGCAAGAAACTGCAGCGAGCTGACGAAAACGCGCGCTGTAGCGAAGTTGCCCTCTTCTCGCGCTTTCTGGAGTCTTCGCGGAGTCGCCTTTTCGGTTTTTTGACTCTGGTCCGGCATGGCTTAGTGGGCTATGAGGGACCGCGCGGCGGCGAACGTAACGCCGCTCGTGCCTCGCATCAGTGCGGGCAGCAGAGTGGCAAGCCATCCCAGGATGCAAAGCCCGACAACCATCTTCACGGGGAAGGCGATTGCAAGAAGATGAAGTTGAGAGTTCACCCGCCCCAGCAGAGCGAGCGAGAGATCGGCCATTATCATGACCGCGATGATCGGGAGCGCCAGGCGGAGGCCCGTTGAAAACATTGCCGATCCCGCGCCAATCAGGGCTTGCGCCGACTCGCGCGACAGAAGAAATGTTCCCGCGGGAACGGTTTCAAGGCTGCGCGCGAAAATCCGGATCACTTCCCGGTCGAGCCCCATGGCAAAGAAAAGAAGCGCCGCCGCTATCTGGGCAAAGACAATCAAGACTCCCGAATCGGCCTGAGTGGTGGGGTCAATGGTTGATGCAAACGAGTACCCGGCCTGAAGACTGATCACTTGCGCGCCGACGAGAAAGGCCTCAATCGTAAACCCGACCGCCAGCCCAATCCCCAGACCTAATGCCGATTCGGAAGCGATCCATGACGCTAGCACACCTGCCGAAACCTTGTCGGAAGGATGCGGCCACACGGGAAACAATGCGATGGCAACGCCAAGAATCAGGAGAAGTCTCGCGGGATCGACCGCGCTTTTCAGACCCGGGACCGGAACGAATACGAAGACGCCCGAGACCCGCACCAGGGTCAGCAGGAAGCCCAGCAGAGTTGAGATCGAGAGTGCGCCGTCACCGGCCATAGCGCCCCAGATCTCCCAGCGTGGCGACCATGTAAGCGGTCATTTTTTGCAGCATCCACGGCATGGCCAGCATGAAAGCGCCCAGAAAAGCGACTAATCGCGGAATGGCATTGAACGCGGAATCCTGAATCGACGTGAGAATCTGAACCAGGCTGATGAGGATTCCAACCACGAAACCCACTGCCAGCATCGGCGCGCTTAGCAGGAGCGCGGTCATGAGCGCCTCTCGAATCAGTTGAATGACAAACTCCGGCGTCACGCGTAGAATCCCTTCACGAGCGATCCGATAACCAGATTCCAGCCGTCTGCCAGGACAAACAGCAGAATCTTAAAGGGGGCGGAAATCATGACCGGCGGAAGTTGAACCATACCCACGGACACCGTCACCGAGGCGACAACCAGATCGATGATCAGAAAAGGGAGGAAAAGAACTGCGCCAATCTGAAAACCGGCCTTGAGTTCCGAAAGGATATACGCCGGAACCAGGATTCGCAATTCCAAATCGGAAGCGTTGCGGGGCGCCGGCGAATGAGAAATTTCCAGAAACAGTTTGACGTCCTTCTGGCGCGCAAAGCGGGCGAGGAAGGTCTTGAGAGGCTTGGTTCCGGCGTCGAACGCATCCGATACGGAAACCTGGTTCTTCTCCAGGGGTTCCCAGCCCTGGTGATACATATCCACGGCCACGGGCTGGATGATCAGCATCGTAAGGAACAGGGAGATTCCAAGCAGCACCTGATTGGAAGGCGCGGTCTGCGTCCCCAGCGCCTGCCGGAGGAAATGCAAAACAATGGCGATCCGAAGAAACGGCGTGATCGACATGATGATCGCGGGCAGCAGGGTCATCAGCGTCAACAGAATGACTATCTGCATCGGAGCGCTCAGTGAGTCGCCCGGCTTGCCAAAGTTGAATAGGGAGGATGGAGCCGCCGCGGCGGCCATTGCGCGGGCAGGCCGCATGATGGACAACAAAAGGAAACACCCGGCGACTTTTCGCGTCATCGGGCCAGCGTCCTTTCTTCACCTGATTGATTCCAGTCCTGGGTGGATTGGCTCCAGGCGCTTCCGTCCAGAACCGAGCACCCGCCCGGCGAAACCGCGATCAGTACGATCCGTCCATAAACCCGAATCAAATGGAGGGAGTGTTGCGATGTGAGCGGAAGGCGCTCGATGAATTGAAGCTGGCGGCCGCCGGCCGCGCCGGAGGTCTTCAACCCAAAGCGAGCCAGCCCTTTGTTGCGAAGAAAACAGAGAGCGCCGCCCAGCAGCATAAGCACGCCGGCGACTGCAAACAATTGTTGAAACTGTGCCATCCTCTACGTCTCACTCCCGAAGCTCAACATGCGCACGGTGGTCTTTCCTCCGGAACACCCTAATTCACCCGTGCCGAGAAGAGCTTGTCCGGCAGTGACGACTACGTTCTCGCCGGCAGGGCGTCCTGTCAGGACCACGCTGCCGGCCCGAAGCGCAAGCAGTTCATCGATCTTCAGGACTGGCCCGCCCAGCGTCGCATCGACTTTAAAGACGATGTCCGGAAATCGCGTAAGATCGCGTGAGTCCATTACCTGAATCGTGTCCAGCCAGGCCTTATGCCTGAATCAGGCCTACCGTGGCCTGCTCGAGCTGGTCGCTGACGGTGATCACGCGCGAATTGGCCTGGTAACTTCTCTCGAAAGTCAGCAGACTGGTGAACTCCTGGGCGATGTCGACTGTCGAAGATTCCAGCGCGCCTGCGATGATCTGCCCGCGCGCTCCGCTGTTGGCCGCGCCGACCGACGGAGTCGAGGTCGTAGCCGCCGCCTGCAGATAGTTATTGCCGGCGACGATGAGCGTGTCCGGATTCGCGATGGAAGCCACGGCAAGCTGGCCCACGGTGGCAGTCTGGCCATTCGAGTACGTCGCAACCAGAAGCCCTCCGTTCTGCAGACTTACGTTACTGACCTGGCCGGCCGCGAAACCATTTTGGCTTGTGCCCCCCACGCCGGAGGTTTCAGCCAGCTGTGTGATCGCGGAGTTGGCGGTTGTTGGGTTGTAGAGACTCCAGTTGATCGACATATCGGCGGCTCCATCGGCGAGGCCGGTGATCGGCACTACCTGCGGATCCGAGGCTATGGCGGGGCTGGTCAGGTTGCCGTTCGAGTCGAATGTCATCGTACCCGAGGAAACGGTTGTGGTCCCGCCAGCTGCGAGATCGGCTGCGGGAATCGTGAGAGCGTAGGTCCAGCTGTTGGCCGCGGTCTTGTTGAACGTTGCCGTCAGCGTATGGCTCTCGCCCAGAGAATCGAATACCTGAATTGGCGCCGAGAAGGTCGACCCCGCTCCGGTCGTGGGAGATTCCGCGTCCAGGTTCAGCGCCAGGCTCATGCTGGTGGTTGCAGTCGCCGGAACGGTGGCGCCGAGCGGAACCGAAATGCTGCCGACCGCGCCGTTCGGATTCACGGCTCCGTTCACCGCGCTCCACCCCTGAACGGCGTCTCCGGCCGCAGTCACAAGCTCACCACTCGCGTTGATCTGGAAACTGCCGTCCCGTGTGTAATCGGTCTGACCGTTCGGACCCTGCACGACAAAGAATCCGCCGCCCTGAATTGCCGCGTTAGTGGCACCGCCGGTGCTCTCGAGGGTGCCCTGGGTGTAGTTCGCGAAAGAGGAAACCGGCGAGACTCCCAGCCCAATCTGGCCGGAGCTGTTGGCGCCGCCAATTTGCTGCGCAATTAGTTCGGAGAATTCGATCTCGTTCGCCTTATAGCCGGTGGTATTCAGGTTGGCAAGATCGTTGCCAATCACGTTGATGGCGCCGGCGTCGGCTTGCAGGCCCGAAAGTGCTGCTGAAAATGACGAATTCATGCGATTTGGCTCCTGTTAATTAATTGAAGTGCCGTTGGAATTAGTTGAAGGTGTCGAGTTGCCCGTGGAATCGGCTGGAGTTGTCGAACCACCCGTGGGCGCCGGCGGATTGGCCGGACTCTGGGCGCTCTGGCTCATGGCGGTCTCGATATCGCTTCTGATGCCTATAACCTGCTCGAGTTCGCTGAACTGCGCGAGTTGACTCACAAACTGAGTGCTGTCGGTCGGATTCAGAGGGTCCTGATTCTGGATCTGAGACACGAGCAGTTGAAGAAATACTTCTTCGCTCGGCGCTGGAGGGCCGCTTGAATTCGCGGTGGCGCTGGAAGAGCTTGTCGTGCCCGAAGAGCTGGATGAGCCTAATAGCGAATTAAGTGATGATGCCATTTGCGTTTCCTTTTTCTGTCGATTCGGCCTTCAGAGTGGAGGCTAGTTGATTGACCCACCGCGGCCTGTTGGATGGATTGTTGTCGCGTTGGCCGCGATTCTGCTGCGACCATCCGGAACCCGATTGCGATTGCTGTTGCGACGGCGAGTTGGAAGAGTTACCGCTGTGCGCGGCCGACTCGGTAGTTGGTCCGTTGTGACCGGGATGCCATGTTTCCGCGTGGTATCCGCTCTGGGCGAGACGGCTTTCCAGATCGCCGAGACCCTGGCGAAGATCCTGAGCCATGACAGGATCGCCGGATCGTACCGCGACGTTTAAGTCGCCGGCGCGAGCCGCCATTCTGATATCCACTGTCTGGCCGGATGCCGCTTCTACCTGAAGAGAAATGTTTCTTACCGGTGCGGTCGCCTGAGTTGTCCGGTCGGCCAGTCCGTGAGTTGGCTCGGGCGCGGCAACGCTCTGCGCGGCCGGTGTGGGCTTTGCGGCCGATGCTGGTTCGACTACTACGCTTGCGCTTATCGGCTGCGGAATGGGCTGTGGCAGAGGCGCGGGGTTCTGCTCAACGGCGTTGGCCGCAATGTCTGCGGCCCCATCCTTCCTGAATGACGGCTTCGCCGCCGAAGATACGGATCCCGCTGCGGGGGTCGCGGAATTCTTCTGCTCGTCGTAGCCCGGATCGCCATTTCTGGTGGATGCTTCCCCCGTGGCCTTCACGGTTTGCGAAGCCGGCTCGCCGTGTGCCATCGAGCTGGCCACTGTCGCCGAAAAGCTTGGCTGTTGCGCGGAGGCGACGCCGGGTTTGATCCTGGCGGCGAACGCAAATTCCCCGATATTCGGGTTGACTGCCGGATCCGTCCGGATCGGTGCCGTCGCCGTAACCGAGGTTTCCATCTGGAGGAGCGTGGAGGACGGCTGGCTCGCCGGCTCCGGGGCGCTGCCGGTGGCCGGCACCTGCGCTGGTATCAAATTGCGAAGGTCGTTGTTCTGATCCGAATGCAAACCGCTCGCTGGCGGACGGGGATCGGCGACAACTTCCGAGCCCGCGTCGTGAGGCACTGCGCGACGATCGCTTCCCCGAGTTACCACCGGCACTAAGCCTGAAGTCTTCAAGTCTTTCCCGATGGTTATTGCTGGTTGAACCGACTGGGCGGAGAATACGGGAATGTCTGACCCGGAGGAGGAGAATTTATCAGCCGAGTCCGCCGTCCCTAGCGGCGTGGCAAGCTTCGCCATGCCGACCGCCACGCTTGCGGGGGCTGCAGGCGGCACATTTTTGGAAGGTACGTTGATGACGATGGGTGTGGGCGCCGGCGTTTCAGTTGCAGAATCGGAATCCCCGGCCCGCGCTCTTGTTCGCTGCAACTGCTCAATATCCCCGTCCGCATTCCCAAGCGGCATAGCAAGCTTCGCCATGCCGAACGCCACGCTTGCGAGGGCTGCAGGCGGCACATTTTGGGAAGGTGCGTTGATGACGATGGGTGTGGGCGCCGGCGTTTCAGCTGCGGAATCGGAGCCCCCGGCGTGTGCTGTGGCTTGCTGTAGTTGTTCGAAAAATCCGGGCGCTCCGCTTGCGCCAGGAGGAGGCGTAAGCAGAGCCGCACCAGTATGCGAAGACCCGGCTCCAACAGAAGGAGAAGCGAACACGGCCACGGAGACTGCACTTGCGCCGCCAAAGCCGGGCGCATGATGTTTCAGCAGGATAGCTGCGCGGCGGGCCGTTAGAGTTTTGACAGGCGCGGCGTTTGTCAATCCCTTGACGCCTGCTGCCTGTCGCTCATCCTTCTATTCGTCTGTTTTTGCAACGATTCCAGAATTTATTTTCTTGTGTTCGCCATGGAGACCAACTTGCATCAGGTGACGGCGAACGTATGGATAACCTGAGCATCGCCGCGGTAAGTGGTCTTCAATCGCGAATGGTTTCGCTCGACCTGCTCGCCAACAATCTTGCCAACTCCGCGACAGGCGGATTCAAGAACGATCGCGAATACTACGGTCTCTACGCATCCGAAGATTCCCAGAACGCCATAGACGGCGGGATCGGAACGACCCTGCCGGTAGTGGAACGCCAATGGACCGACTTCTCGCCCGGCATTCTCCAGACGACGGGGAACCCTCTCGACGTGGCCCTTCCGGGCAAGGGTTTTTTTGCCATCAACGGTCCAAACGGCACCTTATATACGCGCAACGGAAGTCTGCAGGTGCTCGCCTCCGGCGAGCTTGGCTCAAGTGACGGCTACCCTGTGCAGAACGCCGGCGGCGGAACCATCCACCTTGCGCCGGCGCAGAGTGTCACTATCACTCCCGATGGAACGGTCCAGCAGGAGGGAGCGACGGCGGGCCAGATTGTAGTGGTGGATTTCAAGTCGACCGACTCTTTGCAGAAGGTGGGGAGCACCAATTTTCAGAACACCGGCAAGACTGCCCCGCAGCCGATGGCCAATCCCGGTGTTCAACAGGGCAAATTGGAAGGGTCGAACGTGCCGGTAGCGGACGCGGCCATGCGTCTCGTCGGCGTTATGCGCCAGTTTGAAATGCTGCAAAAAGCTATTGGCATCAGCAGCGATATGGATACGAAGGCGATTCAGGAAGTAGCCCGCGTCACCGCCTGACGCAACCCGGATTCAGCGACGAAAGCAAAGGAGCTTAGAATGATTCGAGCCTTATACAGTGCGGCAAGCGGGATGAACGCCCAGCAACTGAACGTCGATAACATCGCGAACAATCTCGCCAACGCCAACTCGACCGGATACAAGACGAGGCGCGCGCAGTTTCAGGACCTGCTCTACCAGACTGTACTTCAACCAGGCGCTGCGTCCGGACAGCAATCGATTGTACCGGCCGGGTTGCAACTTGGTCTCGGGACAAAGCCCTCTTCGAACGAGGTAATCTTCACGCAGGGCAGCTTCTCCCAAACCGACAATCCCATGGACCTGGTTATTCAGGGAAACGGCTTTTTCCAGGTGCTTTTGCCCACCGGCACTCTGGCGTACACGCGCGATGGAGCGTTTCAGCTGAACGCCACCGGCAGCCTCGTTACGTCAAATGGCGATCTGGTACAACCCCAGATCACGATTCCCGCAAATGCGCAGGCCGTGACGATCGCACCCGATGGAACCGTCAGCTACACTCAGCCCGGGCAGACTGCGGCTCAGAAGGCGGGCCAGATCCAGATCGCCGGTTTTCAGAATCCCGCCGGCCTCAACAGCCTGGGACAGAATCTCTACCAGCCTACCGATGCGTCGGGTACCGCTACTGTCGGCAATCCTGGCGGCCAGGAAGGACTGGGGACGCTGCTTCAAGGCTACACGGAGCAGTCCAATGTGAGCATCGTCCAGGAATTCATCAACCTGATTGTGGCTCAGCGCGCTTATGAGGCCAACTCAAAGGTCGTCAAAGCCGCGGATGACATGTACCAGCAAGTCAACAACCTCAAGCAATGACTGCACGGATTCTTATTCTTTGCTTCGTGGCATGTAATTGGGCCATTGGGCAGACCCCCTGCGGGCTGGTTACGGGCGCGCAGATTCTCGGGGAGGATGTTGCGCGTGCGGTGCCTGCTTTTAAGATGCTTCCACCCGATCTCCCCATTGGCCCCTCTCCACTGCCCGGCGTTGTTCGGATATTTCCGATCTCTGAGTTACAGACGCTCGCGTCGCGTTTCGCGATTCGCGCGGTTCCGGCGACCGATATTTGCTTTCGTATCGCAACCGAACCTCTGAACCGCTCGAGGGTGATCGAGTCGATGACGGATGCACTGAAGATTCCCGGCGTTCGGATCGAAGTGCTCGACATGAGCAGCGAAGCCGCACCCGCAGGCCGAATCGAGTTCCGGCGCGAGACGCTTGGCACGCCGGGAGGTCCTGACCGGGGATTGCCGATCGTTTGGAGAGGGGACGTTATATATGCGGGGGACCGCCGATTCCCGATCTGGGCGAGAGTGAAAATTACAGCGCCATTAACAAGATTGATTGCCGTGGAGAGTCTGCGTGCAGGCGTTCCCATAAGGCCCGGCCAAGTTCGCGAAGAAGTTACCGAGGCATTTCCGTCCGCGGGCGGACACCTGTCGTCACTAAGCCAGGTCGATGGACTCGTGCCATTAAGAGCGATTGCGTCCGGTGTTGAAGTCCGGCCTGACGACGTTGCACAGCCTTATGAGGTGAATCGGGGAGATCTCGTTCATGTCGAAGTGCGGGCTGGGGCGGCGCGGCTGGCTCTGACGGCACGCGCCGAATCGCCGGGACGTCTGGGAGATGTGGTTCCTGTGCGGAACCTGGAGAGCAGCCGGGTTTTCCAGGCTCGCGTGGAAGGTAAAGGCAGTGTTGTCGTGTTATTGCGAGATGCGGAAGAGAGTTTGCAATGACTCGGACCAGAGGATTCAAATCACTCGTGATACTCGCCACGGGCACCGCGCTCCTGGTCGGCAGCGCCGAAGGCGCGCCGAAGTTAAAGTTGAAGAAGCCCACGGAGCCGAGCGCTCTGGACAAGTATATTCAGGAGGCTTCGAAGAACGGTTCCACTGTGCCGGTCGAGGCTTCGGCCGGCTCTCTGTGGACGCCCGCATCGCGGCTCACCGATGTAGGTTCGGACGTGCGCGCGTTTCAGGTTAACGATCTCGTAACCATTGCCGTGAACGAACAGGCATCGGCCGTAGCCACGGGCGCAACCCAGACCTCTCGTGTTTCTTCCGTGGATGCCGCCATTACCGCCCTTGCCGGTATCAAGAGCGCAACAGGGGCGCTGGCCAACCTCGCAACATCCGCTAATACCACTGCACTGAATGGCTCCGGCACCACAAGCCAGGGAACCCAGCTGACTACCACACTCAGCGCTCGTGTTACCCACGTGCTTCCCAACGGCTATCTCGTGCTGGAAGGATCGAAGAACGTGCAGGTCAATTCCGAACATCAGGAAATAACCGTGCGCGGCATCATCCGGCCCGTCGATCTGTTGCCCGGAAACATTGTCAGTTCCAGCCAATTGGCGCAAATGGAGATCAGGATCGATGGCAAAGGCGTGGTAAGCGACGCGATCCGCCGCCCCAACTTCCTCTATCGCTTCATCCTCGGCCTTCTTCCGTTTTGACATCTTATGAACCGAGCGCTTATAGCAGTTCTTCTGGGCCAGAGTGTGGCAACTTGTCACGCGGCCTCCATGACGCGTTTGAAGGAGCTCATATCTCTTGACGGCGTTCGCGACAACCAGCTGATGGGATACGGGCTGGTTGTAGGGCTTCGGGGTACTGGCGACACGAGGCAAACCGTATTCTCGGCGCAAAGTCTCACAAATCTTCTGGAGCGAATGGGTCTGACTGTTGCCGCCAGCGCAATTCAGGTAAAAAATACCGCGGCCGTAATGGTGACCGCGACATTACCGCCTTATGCCCAGCCCGGCTCTCGAATCGACGTAACTGCCGGCGCCGTTGGCGATGCAGCCAGCCTGCAGGGTGGCATCCTGCTGATGACCGGGTTGAAAGGCGCGGACGGCCAGGTCTACGCGGTGGCGCAAGGGCCGATGGTGATCGGTGGCTTCGTCGCGGGCGGCACGGGTAACGGCACCGTGGTCAATCATCCGACCGTTGGCAGGACGCCCAACGGCGCCATCGTCGAGCGCGCCTCGCCTTCCCCCGCGATAGGCGCTCAGTTGCGCCTTCATTTGGACCAGGCCGACTACGCAACGGCGGCTCGCATTGCAGGCGCATTGAACGAGCACTTCGGCAACGTCGCGCGCGCCGACAATTCGACCGTAATCACCGTGCAGCTACCGGAAAGTTTCCGTACCCGGCAGACCGAATTTGTGGCGGAACTGGAAGATCTCACGGTTGAGGCCGATCGCATGGCCAAGATCGTCGTTAACGAACGAACCGGAACGATCATCATGGGCAAACAGGTGCGCATCGCACCCGTGGCGATCATGCAGGGGAATCTTACCGTGGAAATTCAAACTGTTAAAGAAGTCTCTCAGCCCAACGCGTTGAGCTCAGGGACAACTCAGGTAGTTCCTCAGGTCAACGTAGGGGTGAAGCAGGATACCGCGAAGAACGTCGTCCTGAAGGACGGCGCTACAGTTGAGGAACTGGTCCAGGCCCTGACTTCGGTTGGGTCCAATCCACGCGATATTATCTCGATTCTTCAGACCCTGAAAAGCGCTGGCGCGCTCGAAGCCGACCTTGAGGTGATTTGAGTTCCCGCCATGCCCGATAAGATCGCACTCTCACCGCTTACTTTTGGCTCCCCTGCCGCGGCTCCCAAAGACGATCCCGCGAAAATCAAGGAGTCGGCAAAGCAGTTTGAAGCTCTGCTGATTGGCCAAATGCTTAAATCCATGCGCGATTCGGAAGGTGGCTGGATGGGGACCGGCGAGGACGAATCGTCCTCGTCCGCCATGGAATATGCGACGGAAAGCTTTGCGCAGGCTCTCGCCTCCCGGGGCGGTCTCGGGCTGGCCGACATGGTCGCCAAAGGCTTCGAGAAGACGGAATGAGATCAGGCGCTCAAGCCCGCCAGGGCGTACGGCGCTTCGTCACCCACGGTGCTGCGCCCGGCAGACGAATTCAGCCATGGGCCCGATACGCCGCTTCCGGCGGACCCTTTGGCGATCGCACGCCATGCATCGCCGAGCGATTCAAGCAGGCGCGTGACCTCGGCAAACGGAGCGTCGGACTGCCGCAGATTGCCCGCAGTGAGCTGCGCGCGCATGTATTGATAAAGCTGACCAAGATTGGCGGCGATTTCTCCGCCCGCTTCGAGGTCCAGAGAACTCTGCAACTCGCCGATGATGGCAATCGCTTTCGAAACGCTTCCGGATCTGGCCGCCACGTCGCCTCGCGCGAGACTCTGCCGTGCCTGGTGAATCTCGAGAATGGCATGCTCATAGAGGATATTGACCAGATCGAGCGGGCTCGCGGAAAGGATCCGGCTCTCAAGATAAGCGCTCTTCCAATTCATTTTTCTGATCCCTGGTTCGGTGCGTTCGTCGACGAGAATTGCGACAGCAAATTCAAAATGTCCTCGGGTGGAAACTGGTCGACCACATCGCCCGTCGCGCGGTCAACGACCCGGATGACGAATTTCTGGCTCTGCGGATCCCGCACGACGGCGAACTCCCGGTCGGAAATATTCAGGCTGTTCAGGGACCGCACCGTTGTAAACGCGTTGCGCAGCAACTCGTTGTTGTCGACTTCAGACTGGTCGGGTGTACCCGAACCAGCGGTGTCGACGCGACTCAGTGACGTAACTTCCATGAATCCTGCTTCCTTGCTTTCTCACATCGGCGACATAAAGAAAACTTCGAGCAAATTACTTGCGGTTTTGATGCTGTTCGGTGCCGGTTTGGCGACGGCGCAAACCTCGCCGTCCGATACCGCAAGTCGAATGGAGGCCTCGACTCAGCGTCAGATACTCTCCATCGTAAGGATGAGGACAGCAGCGATGAAAACGCCTGTTACCGCGCAAACACGATCGGTTGCCGCCGAGCCAAAAACCGGCCGGAGCAATGACTTTTTTCTGCTGCCACCGCCGGCCGGGGGGCCGCCTGTCTATGTCAAGCCGGAATGCGAGCCTCTGCCTGTTACCGAAGTCGATGAATTGGTGACACAGGCGGGAGACGCCGCGTCCGTCTCACCCGATCTGTTACGTTCCGTCATGAAGCAGGAATCGGGTTTTCGTCCGTGTGCCGTATCCGAAAAAGGGGCGATGGGACTGATGCAGCTCATGGAAACGACAGCCAGCGATTTCGGCGTCAGCAATGCCTTTGACCCGCGGGAAAACGTTACGGCGGGCGCGAAGCTTATGAGGCAGCTCATCAACCTCTATGACGGCGACCTGACGCTTGCTCTGAGTGCTTATAACGCGGGCTCCGGCAAGGTGGATCCGTCCTTCGGAGTCCCGCAGATCCCCGAAACAATGGACTACGTCAACAAAGTACTTTCGGCTTTTCAAGCTTCCGAATTGGCTAAAACCCCGCGGTCGAAGGGGAACTAGCAGACACAGATCGCGACTATATTTAATAGTTGCGGGAGAGTGCGCCGTTGACCAGCCGCTGTGCGATGCCCGCGGAAGATTGAAAATACTCTCCGGTATCCACTTGCAGTTTCAGTTGATTAACGCGTTCGGCGCTGAATGATACGGCCGCTGCCGCCGCTGAAATCGCCAGCAAATCGGACGTTGGATAGCTCTCCGTTCCCGCCGCCGCCGGACGTGACGGTTTCGCCGGAACGTCACCCTCGAAGCCTTGCGGGCTGCCTGAACCGCTGATTCTCATCGTCTCCGGATCTCTAACCTTTCAATACTTGTATCGGCAGTTGCGCGCGAAGTTATAGTCTTTTGGCTCGGCTTCTGTACTGGAACTTACGCTCGGGCGTGAACTTTCTTCTCGGCATACATCAGGCTGTCGGCACGCGCAAGCAGCCGGTCTGAATCTTCTTGAAGGTCCCATGCGGCCACGCCGATTGCCGCATCCGCCTTGATTTCAATAATTCCGCCAGGGGTTTGCACCTTGTATTTTCCCAGTACCCAGCGCCGAACCCGGTTCAGGAAGGATTCGATCTCACTTGGGGGAGCATCCGTGATCACGATAAACTCATCGCCTCCCCATCGTCCCACGACGTCGGTGGGCCGGAACTGCTCACGCAGCTCGCAGGCAAAAAGCTTGAGCAGTTCGTCTCCGGCCAAATGCCCGTGCTTATCGTTGATCTCCTTGAAACCGTTTAAATCCAACAGAATCAAGGAGAATGGGGACTGGCGTTCGCGCCTCGATTCGAGAGCCAACTCGAGTCCACGGCGGTTCCTGACGCCTGTGAGATGATCCGTCGAAGCCCGCCGTTCGGATTCGGCCGCTTTGACTTGATAGGCTTCGATCTGAGTTTGCAGGTGGTGTACTGTCGCGCGCCCCTCTTCCTCCATTCGCTGAACGTTTGCTTTCAGGTCAAGCGCGCTCGCCGTTAGCTGCTGCCGAATGGCGCTTATATCTTCGAGTCGCCCTATGGATTGAAGGCGCACCGTCAATTCACCGAATCGCGTGGAATTAGCGGAGTCGCGTTGAATGATGCGTTCGGCCGCGGCGGCCAGGGTGAGCATCATCTCCTTAACGTCGATGGTCTTCTTCTGCAGGTCCTCTATTACAGAATCGGCCCAACCGCCGAGTTCCAGCTCGAAACGATTCTTGGAGTCCTCAATGGTCGTGGGGGTCGTGTCCTTTTTGACTCGTTCCGCAAGCTCGCCCAATGCGCTTCTCAGGCCACCTTTGAGCCCCGGAATAGCCCGTTCCGTGTTCCGGCCGACGCTCGCGAGGGCCGAACACCAGGCGTCGAGCGTACAAAGCGCGATGCTTTGTTCCCATTCATCGATGTGTTTCTTAAGAGACGTCATGTTGCACGACTGCCGTTCCGCCCGCCGATATCAATTCGGGCGGGGAGACGGCACGTTCCGATGGATGTAGACCGCGTCCAGCGGCGCGAACCCGGCTTCGATCCTGGCTTCGTCCGTTGATACGCGATCCGGCGATTCATTCCCGCTGTGCCTGAGCCCCAGCAGAGCAAGCTCGTAGCGATCGGAGACGCCAACCTTGGAAAACAGTTTGGAAAGGTAGACCTTTACCGTCCCCTCCGTAATGTTCAGGGCGAAGGCGATTTCCTTGTTGCGCAGGCCCTGCCCGACCAGCTTGATAATTTGACCTTCCCTGCGCGACAGGCGGCATCGGCGCGTGGTCAGCACCGCTTCAGTCACCGAAGCCGGCGCCCAGCGACGGCCGGATGTAACCGCCCGCAGACACGCAAGCACTTCCTCCGTGCTCGAACTATCGTTCAAGACCCCCGCCGCTCCCGAATCAAGCGCGTCCAGGGACGGTTCGTTGGCAGTCGACCGCTGCCATACGATGACTGGAACGTTTCCTGGTGACCGAGTGAATGCCCGGAGCGGTTCATGCAATCCGTTTGGCCGGTCGATCAAAATCGCAACCGGCCACTCGCTTTCCCGCCCCCGATTCACGGGGAGGAGCCGTTCGGGGGAGCACCGCTCACATCGGAATCGATCCGCCACAATGCGCTCCAGCGCCAACATCAGAAATTCCCGGTCCGTGCATATTTCGAGTGTTCCGAGTCCAGGCGCCATGGCATACATCCTTCGATAGCCTTGTCGGACGGTACAAGCGGAATTCTAGGGAATTTCGTCTTCTCCACCGATGCAGAAAGCATCTGTCGCGCATACGCTTCGCCCTCGGCGCTCGAAATTTCACCGTCGCGGTTTGTATCGATCCAGGCAAACACCTCGGGCGCCGTAGCAACGCCGGGCGTAAGGTCGATCTCCAGATCCACCCGCCCTATATCGATGGATAGCCGCGTGGCCTGCAGACATTCATCGAGTCGATGCGCACCGGCCGGAGGAACCCAACCAGGCGCCCAGGATCAAGAGGACAAATAGCCAATTCGCGTCTGTTCAATGGCACCGGAGTTTTCTCCTGGTGGAAGAATATAGCAGGTTTCGTCAGGCGCTATCGCAACATGCCGATCGTATATTGAAGCGCCTGGTACTGGCTCTGGTAATCGTATTTCGCGCTGAGATTATCGATCTCCGCCTGCGTCTGGTTTAACTGCGCCTGCGACAGTTCCACGATTGATGCAAGACCGAGATTGTAGCGCCCCTGCGCGAGACTGACTCCCAGCGCCGCCTGTTGCACAAACTGCGCGGTGACGCCGATTCGCTGATAAGCGGTTGACGCATTCGCCCATGCGAGACGCACACCGCGGGAAACGCTCATTTGTTCGTCCCGCAGCTTCTGATCCGCCTCCATCGCGCGGTCCCGCGCCGCTTCCTTCCGCGCGCTGAACAAGTGACCGTTGAAGATGGGAATGCTGACATTCAGCGCGACCCCCTCGTATTCAGGGGGAGTCGCCTGCGAAGTAAGCTGCTCAATGTAAGGAATATAGCCCGCGACCCCGACCAGATTCACGGTAAGCCGTGAAAGATCTTTTTCCGCCTGGGCGAATCTATTAGCGGAATCGCGCGAAAAGCGAAAGCTGGCCAGTTCGGGGCGGTTCGCCATTGCCTGTGCCACCAGGTCATCCGGGCTTGCCGGCGGAACGGGAGGCAGCGGCTCTTCCTGAACCTGATAGTCGACGACCGAATCCGCGCCGAGCGCCCGCGCCAGTTCGGCGTATGCTTCATCCAGAGCGTTCTGCGCCTGAATGAGCAGGAGCTTCGCTTGGGATACATTGACACCGGCAAAGCTGACATCGAGCTGCGAACGCAGCTGATTCTGCGCCAACTGTGTCACCTGATCGAGCAGGGTCTGGCGCGTCTTGATGGTCTCCTGCGCGGTCTTGATCAAAGCCTGCGCATGCAGCACATCGAAGTAAGCTCGGTTAACCTGCAGCAGAACATCGTACCTGGTGGCCTGGACATTCTGCGCGCCGGCCTGCGCCTGAAGACGCGAAGACGCCACAAGGTTCTTCGTGCGACCCGCGTCGGTGATGAGCTGCGACAATGTGAACCCCGAACCGAAGCGATCGAACATCCGCGAGTCCGTAATAAAACCGGCTCCGATGCGGGCTCCATTGTTCGCCTGCGATCCGGTAATCTCACCAGTCACGGTCGGGAAGTAAGCCGAACGCGCTTCCACAATCTGCTGATTCGTAAAGGCCGGCTCATTCTGCGCGGCTTGGATCTGCGGATGATTCTGTAGCGCCATCGTCTCCGCCTGCTGAAGCGTCAATGCTGGAGGCTGCTGCGCCATAGCCAGCGACGCCCAGAACACGACGAGGATGGTAGCGCAGGCGGTTTCGCCCAATCCCCTTAAATAGCAACATTTGAGTTTTCTTTCCTGGCTGGGAAGGTGTGGCGGCGATGCCAGACCGCTCGTGGAGAGGATCTTCGTTTGGGGCGTTTGGGATGAGTACCTTGGGCTGCGGCGTCCAATAGGTCCATAACTTCGCGCTGGTAGGCTTTAGCATTGGGGGCAGTCTGCTGGCCGCCCTAGCGATTGGCATTGGTATGGCCGTGTTCAGCACCCGTCACATCCTTCGGCTCGAGGCAAGCTCTCAGCTGAGATACCAGGAAACGGCCGAAGCGCGCGAACAATTGACTAACCTCTCGGCCAAACTGGTGCAGGCCCAGGAAGCCGAGCGGCGGAATCTTTCAATCGAGTTGCATGATGAAGTAGGCCAAGCCTTATCTGCCGTTCTCGTGGAATTAAGGAACCTTTCGATCCGGTTGGAAACGCAGCCGCCCGCGGCTTCCCTGGGTAACGTGGAAACCATAAGAGGCCTCGTCGAAGGAACGGTACGGGTTGTGCGCAACATGGCTCTTCTCCTGAGGCCGTCTATGCTGGACGATCTCGGCCTGATTCCCGCGCTCCGCTGGCAGGCACGGGAGATGTCGAAGCGTACTTCAATCGATGTCGGCGTCGCAAATGAATTAACGTCCGACGATCTTCCCGATCAATTTAAGACGTGCCTCTATCGGGTCGTGCAGGAAGCGCTCCACAATTGCGAGCGTCACTCCCGTGCCACCACGGTGCGCATTCGCGTTTACCGGCAGGATGACAGGCTGATCCTGCGCATCCAGGACGATGGCCAGGGGTTCAACGTCCGGCAGGTGAAAGGTCTGGGACTGCTCGGCATCGAGGAAAGAGTCGCTCGTCTGGGTGGAACATGCGAGATCGATTCCAAAATCGGTCAAGGGACGATTTTGACGGTCCGATTACCTCTCCTCAGCCCGACTGAAGAAGTCGCGGAAGAGATACCTGCCGAGCGCGTACAAACGTGAATCCCATTCGAATTCTGCTCGCCGACGACCATGTCGTGATGCGCCGGGGACTTCGGCTGCTGATCGAGACGCAGCCCGGTTTCAGCGTGGTTGCCGAAGCTTCCGACGGCCGCGAGGCGGTGGAGCAGGCGCAGGCAACCGCACCGGACGTTGCCGTTCTCGATATCGCCATGCCGAACCTCACCGGCGTGGATGCAGCCCAGCGCATTCAAGAGTTACTTCCGGAGACGGCCATCGTGATCCTCAGCATGCACTCCGACGAAGCTTATGTACTGAGAGCCTTGCGTGCCGGAGCGAGGGGTTATCTGCTGAAGGACTCGGCGGAAGGCGATCTCATCGAAGCCATTCGCAAAGTAAAGGACGGAAAAACGTTCTTCAGCCCGGAGATCAGCAGAATGCTTGCGGAAGACTACGTGCGGGAAATCCGTACCCGCGGTTTCGCCGACAGTTATGAGCTGCTGACATCGCGTGAGCGCGAAATTCTGCACCTGCTGGCTCAGGGAAAGTCCAACAAGGAAATTGCCGCGCTGTGGAATCTCAGCACGTATACCGTAGAAACGCACCGCAGAAACCTTCAGGAGAAGCTCAATCTGCGCAACTTCGCCGATCTGGTCCTTTACGCCGTGCGTAAGGGAATCATTTCCTGAATGCGGAAGGGCTTATTTGCATTACCGGCATGAGCGAGTCACAATCGTTCTAACAGGAGACCAACCATGCCAGAACAAATCAGCCGTAGAGAAACCCTGAAACGAGGATTTGCCGCGACCAGTTTGTTGGCGCTGGTTCCGGACTGGGCCGTGCCCGCCCTGGCCGAAGGCGAGACCGACATTCCCTTCACCGATTATCCGGCAAGCTACAAACCGAACGGCAATCCCGCCGCGACAAACCGGTTGCTTGATATCCGGACGATCGATGGCTACACTACGCCGTCCGACCAGTTCTTTTTTACCCAACACTACAACCGGCCCGAGATCGACGCCAATTCCTACCGGCTGAAGTTTAGCGGACTGGTCAACAAGCCAGCCGAGTTTTCGTTGGCCGATATCAAAGCCATGAAGTCCGCGGAGGTCGTCAACGGCTACGAATGTTCCGGCAACAGCGCGCGCGCTTTTGAAGGGCTGTCGTCGTGCGGCCGGTTCACCGGCGTCCGGCTGAGCCAGCTTCTGAAGCAGGTCGGCATAGGCCCTGCCGCCCGCGAAGTCGTCTTCTTCGGCACGGATCGCGGCGTGCAGGAAATCGTTTTTCGCCAGCAGACTTACAAGCTGGATCAGCAATTCGCCCGCAGCATCACGCTCGAACATGCGCTGAAACCCGAGCCTTTGCTGGCCTATGCGTTGAACGGCGAGTCGCTGAAACGCGATAACGGCTTTCCTCTGCGCCTCATCATGCCTGGTTGGTACGGCGTGGCTAATGTGAAGTGGCTGTCCGAAATCCACTTGCAGGAAGAGCGCTTTCTGGGCAACTTTCAGGCCCGCTGGTACCGCACGCTGCGCGGCGTGGGCGGCACGGGCGAGGACGCCGATCCGGCAACCCAATGGGTGGAGAACGAAGTCACCCGCATGAATTTGAAGTCCGCGCTCTACCGCGTTCGCAAGAGTGCCGGCGGATATCAAGTCTTTGGATTTGTTCTCA